>Ga0075163_10003182_pt1 | contig 22120 bp, 13 predicted proteins | sample JI1023141ADNA_FD_71478 | JGI IMG/M metagenome (GOLD analysis project Ga0075163, IMG submission 71478) | Wastewater effluent complex algal communities from Wisconsin, to seasonally profile nutrient transformation and Carbon sequestration -... | ecosystem: Engineered > WWTP > Effluent > Algae... | reverse complement strand
CGAGGCCGGTGAGTTCAAAAATGCGCGGCGCAAAGTAGAGAATAGCGTTGATGCCGGAGAGCTGGTTGAAAAACGCGATCAGGAAGGCCAACAGGATGGGCGCACGAAGCTGGCGGGTCCAAAAGCCGCCGACTTCAACTTGCTCGTGCGACGCGGCGAGAATTTCGTCGGCCGCGGCTTCGACGCGATCCCGAGGTTCATCGGGGGTGATGAGTTGGAGCACCCGAAGACCGGCGGCGCGGTCCCGTTTGTGACCGAGCAGCCAGCGCGGGCTTTCGGGAAGCCCGAAGCACATGACGGTGTAGATCACCGAAGGGAAGGCGGCGACGCCGAGCATCCAGCGCCACGCGTGTTCACCCACGTCTTTCAGCAGATAGTTGGAGAGGAACGCCATGATGATGCCGAAAACGATGTTGAACTGAAACATCCCGGCGAGGCGGCCGCGATAGGCGGGCGGCGCGATCTCGGATATGTAGAGTGGCGCGACCACCGTCGAAACACCGATGCCGATACCGCCGATGAAACGTGCAACAATGAACGAGTAGACATCCCACGCGAAACCACAGCCGATCGCGGAGAGGATATAGAGCACGCCGATGGCAGTGAGCGTGGCTTTGCGGCCGAATTTGTCGGTCGGCCAACTGCCGAGCAGCGACCCGAGCACGGTGCCGTAAAGCGCCGAGGCCATCGCGAAACCGTGCATTGCGGGGCTGAGTTTCCAGAGCGATTGGATCGTCTGCTCGGCGCCGGAGATGACGACCGTATCGAAGCCAAAAAGAAATCCGGCGAGAGCGGAGGTGACGGACCAGAAGTAGAGGCGAGTTTTCATATAGAGGTCAGTGAGGCGACAGGCAGGGGCTGCTCCCGCTTCGGCAAAGTGGGCGACTGAGAAAAACGGCGTAGACGCGGCGCGCTATTTCACGAACACGCGATAACCCCAGGCGGGGAGCTTGAGTTCGGCGCCTTCGGCGATGGCGATTTTCTCACCGGAAAAGAACTCCGTGTAGCGGCCGGCATAGGGTCCGTCGGTGAGTTTGAAAGTTTGCGGCGCGGAGGAGAAGTTGAGCACGGCGAAGATTTTGTCTTTCGCGTTTTCGCGGACGAAGCTGAAGACCTTGGTGCCTTCCGAATTCACGACCTGCACCATCTTGGCGCCCCAGTTGGCGTTCCAAAGAGCGCTGTTGGCTTTCTTGAAGGCGAAGAGTTTCCGGTAGAAGTCGGCCATCGGGTGGGCGCGCCACTGGATCGGGTCTTTCTCGAAAAATTCGAGGCGCTTATTGTAGCCGGCTTCCTGGCCGTTGTAGATCAGCGGCATGCCCTCGCCGACGACGGAGAGGACGATGGCGGCTTCGAGACCGGCGCCGAACTGCTCGTATTCCGTGCCTTCCCACGAGTTCTTGTCGTGGTTGGAGACGAAGGTCATGCGCATGATGTTCTCGGGATAAAAACCCTCGTTCCACGCATAGTAGTTGAAGAGGGCGCCGACATCGGCCTGGCCCTTGCAGAGCTTGTGCACGCCCTCATACCAGCTCCACGCGTAGGTGGCGTCGAAAGCCTCGGCGTGGAGGTCGCGGGACTCCCATTCGGCGAGCATGAAGACGGGCTTGATGGCATCGAGCTCCTTGCGGAGGTGATTCCAGAAATCGAGCGGGATGTAGCCGGCGACGTCGCAGCGGTAGCCGTCGATCCCGACGTCGCGCACCCAGTATTTCATGACCTCGGTCATGTATTTGCGGAGGCCGGGCGAGCGGTAGTCGAGGTTGATGATGTCGGACCAATCCCACCACGGCGTCGGGCGCTGTTTGCCCTTCCAGTCGCGTTGATACCAATCGGGGTGCTGCTGCGCGAGAGGGTTGTCCCACGCGGTGTGATTGGGCACCCAATCGAGGATGACTTTGAGCCCGAGGCCGTGGGCGGTGGCGACGAAGCGCTTGAGATCGGCGAGGGTGCCGAACTCGGGATTCACGCCGTAGTAATCTTTGACCGAGTAGGGACTGCCGAGGGTGCCTTTGCGGTTGAGCGCGCCGATGGGATGGATCGGCATGAGCCAGACGATGTCGACGTTGAGGGCCTTGATGCGCGGGAGCTCTTTCTCGACGGCGGAGAAGGTGCCCTCTTTGGAAAACTGGCGGACGTTTACCTGATAGAGCGTGGCGTCTTTCGTCCACGCCGGGTGCGTCAGCTTCACGTAGGGCTGCGGCTGATATGGGTCGACCGCGGGCGCGGCCGCGCGGGTGACGGGCGGCAGCGCGGTGACGAGCGCGAGGAGGAAAAGCGAGAGGCGGGATTTCATGGCGGGATAATCAGGCGGTAGGAGCGGGAGCGGCGGGTTGTTCGGCGGGCACCCACCAGAGGGCGGCGGCGGCGATGAACATGCAGACACCGCCCGCCATCACGGCGGTGACGAGGTTGCCGCCGAGGAAGCGTTTTACGATTTCGCCGAAAAAGAGGGCGGCGAGAATTTCGGGCATCACGATGAAGAAGTTGAAGATGCCCATGTAGACGCCCATGCGGTCGGCGGGCAGGGCGCCGGCAAGGATCGCATAAGGCATCGAGAGGATGGAGGCCCAGGCGATGCCACCGAGGGCGAGGGCGGCGAGGAGGAGGTATTTTTGCTGTTCGCCGTGGATGAAGCCGACGGCGATGAGGCCGAGTCCGCCGAGGGCGAGGCAGATGCCGTGGATGAGGCGGCGATCCATTTTTCGTGCGGCTGCCATAAGGGCGAAGGCGGCGAGGAAAGTGACGGCGTCTTTCGTGGCGTAGCAGACGCCGGCCCACTCGGCGCCGCGTTTGAAGAGATCGGAGGTGGGGTCGTTGCTGCCGAAAATCACGGGGACCGCATTCGAGAAATGTAGCCACATGCAGAAGAGGCCGAGCCACGTGAAAAACTGCGCGATGGCGAGGCGACGCATCGTAAGCGGGATGTGGCGCAGGGCATCGGAGATTTCCTTGAGCAAGTGGGCGAGTCCGCCGCTCTCGGCTTTTTTCCGGCGGAATTCTGCGAGGTCGTCCGGCGGATCTTCTTTGGAGGAGATCACGGTCCAGAGGACGGCGGTGAAGAAGGCGACGGCGCCGACGTAGAAGGAGATTTTAACGTTGGTCGGGAGGGCGTTGGCCCCGTCGGCCGCACTGCTCACGCCGAACCAATTGCGCAGAATGTAGGGCAGGAGGCCGGCGACGACGGCGCCGACACCGATGAAGAAGCTCTGCATGGCGAAGCCCATGCCGCGCTGCTCCTGCGGGAGCTTGTCGGCGACGAAGGCGCGGAAGGGCTCCATCGAGACGTTGATGGACGCGTCGAGCACCCAGAGGAGAAGCGCGGCCATGTAGAATTTCGGGAGGTTCGGCATGATCCACTCGGCGAGGAGGCCGGAGTTGGGCATGAGCACGAGGGCGAGCGAACTGAGGATGGCACCGACGAGGAAATACGGGCGGCGGCGGCCGAGTCGGCCCCAGGTGCGGTCGCTCATCGCGCCGATGATCGGTTGCACGATGAAACCGGTGAGAGGAGCGGCGAGCCAGAGCTTGGAAATCTGATCATCGGCCGCCCCGAGGTAGCTGTAGATGGGGCTCATGTTGGCCATCTGCAGGCCCCAGCCGAACTGAATGCCGAGAAAGCCGAGGCTCATGTTCCAGATGGCGGGGAGAGAAAGCGGCGGCTGGGTTTTCATGGGGACCATCAATGTTGCGGGGGTTCGCTGTAGTCGCGCAGAGGGCGGTCGGCCGTGCGATCGTAGAGGGTGATCCAGTGGCTGAGGCGGGAGGTTTTTTCGCCGGCGAGACTCGCGAGATCGGTAGCGGTGAAGCGCCACTGCCAGTTGCCCTCGTGGGTGCCGGGTCGGTTGAGAGTCGCGGAAGCGGGCAGGTCGAGCAAGTCCTGCATGGGGATGACGGCGAGGCGCGATGGGGTCGCGAGGGCCGCGCGGATGACGGGCCAGGCGGAGTGCGCGCCGGCGAGCTGGTAGTAGTCGTCGACTTGCGCGGCGATGTCGGGCGCGAGGCTTTCGAGCCAGCCGCGAGTGGTGATGTTGTCGTGCGTGCCGGTGTAGGCGATGGAGTCGCGCGGGTAAAAGTGGGGGAGGTTGACGTTGTTGGCGTCGTGTCCGTAAGCGAACTGGAGGACTTTCATGCCGGGGAGCCCGGCGGTGCGGCGGAGCTCGACGACGTCGGGGCCGATGTAGCCGAGGTCTTCGGCGATGATGCGGGCTTGCGGGAGGGCGGCGCGGACGGCGGCGAAGAAGGCGCGGCCGGGGCATTTCAGCCAGCGGCCCTCGCGCGCATCGGGAGCGCCGGCGGGGATTTCCCAATACGTGTCGAAACCGCGGAAGTGATCGAGACGGATGATGTCGTAGAGTTGGAAGGCGGCGCGGAGGCGATCGATCCACCAAGCGTAGCCGGTGCGGGCGAGGTAGTCCCAATCGTAGAGCGGGTTGCCCCAGAGCTGGCCGCTGGCGGAAAAATAATCGGGTGGCACGCCGGCGACGGCGAGGGGTTCGCCGTGGGAGTCGAGACGGAAGACGGCGCGGTTTTGCCAGGTATCGGCGCTGTCGAGGGCGACGAAGATCGGCACATCGCCGACGATGCCGACGCGACGCCCGGCGGCGTAGGCACGGAGGCGTTCCCATTGGCCGAAGAAAACGTATTGATAAAAGGCGTGGCGATCGGCTTCGAGGCAGACGCTCGCGGGGACAGCGGCGCGGAGCGCGGGCGCCCACGTGCGGAATTCCCCAGGCCAAGTCGTCCAAGCCCGCCCGCCGAAGTGGGCCTTGAGCGCCATGAAATCGGCGAAGGGTTCGAGCCAGCCGGCTTGGGCGGTGCGGAATGCGCGGAAGGTGCCGAGATCGCCGAATCGCTCGGCGCCCGAGGCGGCGAAGCGGTCGTAGGCGCGGGCGAGCACGGGCCAGAAGCGTTGGTAAAGTTCGCCGTAGTCAACGCGGTCAGCGGGGAGTGTGTGCAGCGGAGCGAGGTCGGCGGCGCTGAGGAGACCCGCGGCGTGGAGTTCGCCGAGGTCGATGAAATAGGGATTACCGGCGCGGCCGGAGAAAAGTTGGTAAGGCGAATCGCCGTAGCCCGTCGGGCCGATCGGGCAGATTTGCCAATGACGGACGCGGGCTTCGGCGAGAAAATCGACGAAGGCGCGCGCACCGGGTCCGAGGTTGCCGATGCCATAGGCGCCGGGCAGCGAGGAGAGATGGGCGAGCACACCCGCCGTGCGGGTCGTGAGCCAACTGGTCGGAGTCGATCCCACGCTGGGAGTCGGAGAATCCACGGTGAAAGAGTCGCTGACAGAAAGGGACGAGAGGAGAGCACTGCGGCCACCGAAAACGATCCGGTGGCCGCAGGTTAAACAAGCGTGCGGACGGAAGTTCCGGTTAGAACTTGTAGGAGGCGCCGATCGAGTAGGAGGCGCCGTAGCGCTGGTAGTCCTGCACGAGGCGGGTGTCGGTGCCCTGCGAGGCACGGAGCGGCTCGTCGTTCAGATTGTAGCCCTGCGCGATGAGGGTGAGGCCCTTGAGGGCGCCCTTGTTGAACGCGTAGCTGATCTGGGCATCGATATTGGTCTCGGCCTGGAGATTGCGGAAATTCTCGCCGCGAGGACCAAAGGTCGAGATGTCGCCGCGGTAGTCCGAACGATAGCGGGCGCTGACGCGACCGCCGAAGCCGTTCTTGGCCTCGTAGTAGATCGTGCCCGTCATCACGCGGTCGGAGAGACCGGGGAGCGAGACGGAGGGATTGCTGAGGTCGGGCTGGATCGCGCTCTTGAAGAACGAAGCGCTGCCGAGCACGCCCCAGCCTTTGAGGGCGCGGGAGAATTTTTCGCCGGGGAGCGAGACGGCGAACTCGAGGCCGCGGATCGCGCCGCCCTGGCCGTTTTGCGGGACGCTGCTCACACCCTTGAAGGTCGCGGGCACACTGCCGGCGGTGCCGGTGGGCAGGCCGGTGGGATAACCGGTGAAGTCGACGATCTTCGGCTGCGTGTAGGTGTAGGAAACGAGATCTTTGTAGAACGCCGCGACGGCCCAATAGCCCATGTGGTCGGCGAAGTAATTCTCGAAGGAGAGATCGAGCGAGTTGGAGCGCCAGGGCTCGAGCTCGGGATTGCCGCCGCTGCCGCTGAACGCGCCCTTGAGCGGATCGGTGGAGCTGGCGAGCTTCTGGTCGTAACTGTAGGTGGAGCCGGCGCGCATGTCGTTCATGCGTTGGCGGGCGAGCTGGCGGGACGCGCTGAAACGCACGGTCTGCGTGTCGGCCACCTTGAAGTTGAGATTCAGGCTGGGGACGAAGTCGTTATAGGTGTGCGTGCCCTTGACCTTGGTGACGGTCGTGCCGTTCGCGGCGAGACCGGAAGCCGTCTGGTCGGAGTGCACGATCTGCGTGCCGATATTGCCGGTCACGGGGACGTTCCCGAGCTTGTGGTTGAGGTCGAACTTCACGTAGGCGAGGGAGATCTTTTCGTCGACGTCCCAGTTGTTGGATACGTAGGAAGGATTCGTGTTCGGCTTCTGGTCGTAGAAGCCGCTGTTGAAGAGCGCGAGCGGGTCGTAGCTGTATTGTTTGCCCATACCGATGAAACCGAGATCGGTGGTGCCGACCGAGGCAGGCATCGGCGCGCTGGTAGCGCCGTTCTTGAGGGCGAGGAAGTAGCCTTCCATGCCGCCGGGGCCGGACTCGTATTCATATTTCGAACGCTGCGTAAACGCGGCGCCGGCTTCGACGCGGTTGAGCACGCCGCTGAGCGGGCGCTGGGTCTTGACCTTGTAGCCCGTGATTTCGTCGCGGGCGCGGGGGCCTTTCACGAAGCCGACCTGGCCGCCGGGGACATCGCCGCTGGCCCAACCCTGCGGGCTGGTGAGGCGCATGAGCGAGGAATTCGAGTAATCGAGCAGGTGGGTGAACATCGCGCCGCCGTCGCCCTGACCGAGCGTGTAGGTGAGCGTCTCGGGCGTGCCGACCTGGTTGGAGGCGAAGCCGGAGTAGGTCTCGAGCACGAAGTCTTTGCGCTTCACGCGGGAGTAGCTGAGGTCGAGGTCGGTCTTCCAACCCTTCTTGTCGCCGAGTTCGAGATTCCAGCCGATGGCGAAGAGGTGGTCGTTGCGTTTCACGAAGTCGTTGCGGACGACGCCGTAGACATTCCTGAACTGACCCTGGGTCACGAGGCCGTTGGAAACCGTGTAGCCGGGCTGCAACACCGCGGAGCTCCACTGGAGCGGAATTTCAATGCCGCGCAGGAGCTGCGTCTCCTGGAAGTCGGAGTAGAAAACATCGAGCGTGGAGTGCACTTTCTCGTAGGGCTCGAATTCGAGCACGCCGACGATGCCGTCGCGCTTGATCTGACTCGTGCGCACAAACGGCTTCGCGCCACCGAGGACGAACGGGCTCTTGCTGTCGGTGATGTTGGGATAGCCCCACGCATTCCACTGGTAGCCCTGGCCGGGACGATCCGAGTGCGAGAAACCCAGCGCGAAACCTACCTTGTTGTTCGCGAGCTGATCGACGTAGGAAATCGTCTGGCGGGTGCCGTGGTCTTTCGCGCCGGCGTTGATGGCGCCAAGACTGTTCCACTCGTAGAACGCATTGGCCGCGACTGTGCGCTGGCCCTGGCTAAGCGGGCGGACGGTCTGCATATCGACCGTGCCGGCGAGACCCTGGCCGACGAGCGAAGCGTCCGTGGCCTTGTAAACCACCACACCAGTGAGCAGCTCGGCCGGGTATTGATCATACTCGACGGCGCGACCGGCGCCGGTGCTGACCTGCTCGCGACCGTTGAGCAAACCGGTGCTGAAATCGCCGTTCATACCGCGGATCACGATGGCCTGCGCGCGACCATTCTGGCGCTGTGTAGTGACGCCGGGGAGACGCGTGAGCGATTCGGCGATGGAGATGTCGGGCAGTTTGCCGATGTCTTCCGCGGCGACGACTTCGGCCATCAGCGTCTGCTTCTCTTTGATCTCCGTGGCGGCGGCGAGACTGCCCGCGAAGCCGGCGGTGACGTTAAATTTTTCCAACTGCACGACCTCGCCGTCGTCAGATTTGGGTTTGGCAGAGGCGGAGGTTTGGGCGGACGCAGACTGCGCCAACGCGAGGGCGAGCAGACCGGCGGTCAACGCCGGGATGTGGCCGGCGTGCAGTCGATGGAGGGTTCGTGGATGGTTCATGGATGTTGTGGGTTGGTCCGCGTCGGCCGTTCACGGAACCCGGCAAAAGCCGAGGAGTTGGGGCGCAGCGCGGGCGGGGGTTATCAAAGGGGACACCGAAAACGGAAGACTCCTCGTGATGGAATGAGCATCCAAACGCCGCACGAAATCGGCGACGGACAAAACCCGTAAAAAACCGCGATGCCTCAGAGAAACCTTAGATCGCGCACGATTTCTCCTCTCAAAAATCGCGCCAAAGCCGACGGCGGTCGCGGCGACCTAAGTTTTGTCCGCCCGTTGCAAGACTTCTCCGCCGTCGGCAGTTTGTCGCGTGCGGCGACGGCAAACAGCGTCGGCTTCACCCCATGAAAGCCGTCTCGTTGCGCCGTGGCCTCGCTCTGATTTTTGCAACCGCCGCCATCGCGGCGCCGCCCGAAACCGTGCTCACCACCGTCGCGCCGCGCTTCACGCACGCGGGCGCGGGCCAGACATTTTATTTTGTGCTCACCGACCGTTTCGCGAACGGACGCACCGACAACGACACGGGCGGCTACGCGGGCGGCGCGGCCAAGCACGGTTTCGATCCGGGCAAAATTTCGCACTATCACGGCGGCGATTTCGCCGGTCTCACGGCGAAACTCGACTACCTGAAGAATCTCGGCGTGACCTCGGTGTGGGTGACGCCGCCCTTCACGAACAAGCCGATGCAGGCCGGCACCGCGGGTTATCACGGCTACTGGATCACGAATTTTCTCGCGATCGATCCGCACCTCGGCACCGAGGCAGAGTTCCGCGAGTTCATCCGGCAGGCCCATGCGTGCGGCCTGCGCGTGACGATGGACATCATCGTGAATCACACGGCGAACGTGATCGAATACCCCGGCCGGAAAACCGCGTATCGCCCGCGCGCCACGGCGCCGTATCGCGACGAACACGGAAAAATTTTCGACGAGCGTAAAGTCGCCTACAACGGCCTCGGCGACCCCGCGGCGTTTCCCGCGCTCTCGGCCGCGCGCAGTTTTCCCTACGTGCCCACGGTCCCGCGGACCGAGCGCACCGTGAAGAATCCTGCGTGGCTCAACGACGTGACGCTCTATCACAACCGGGGCGACAGCACGTGGGCCGGCGAGAGCGCCGTGCTCGGCGACTTCGCCACTCTCGACGACACGTTCACCGAGCACCCGCGCGTCGTGCAGGGCATGATCGAGATTTTCACGACGTGGCTGCGCACCACCGGCGTCGACGCGTTTCGCATCGACACCGCGAAGCACGTGAACGCCGAATTTTGGCAGGCCTTCGCGCCCGCCATCCGCGCCGAGGCACGCGCGCTCGGCCGGCCCGATTTCCTGCAGTTCGGCGAAGTCTACCACGACCCCGGCGACGCGGCGTTTCTCAGCGAGTTTTCCACCGGCATCCCGCTCGATACGACGATCGATTTCGGGTTTTTCACCGCCGCGCGGAAATTTGTGGCGAAGGGCGGCGCGGCGGCCGAGCTCGCGGAGTTCTTCGACCGCGACGACTACTACACCGATCACGACAGCAACGTGCACGCGACCACGACGTTTCTCGGCAACCACGACGCCGGGCGCTTCGGCTATTTTCTCCAGCAGGACAATCCCGCCGCCGCGCCGTCGCAGCTCGCGGACCTCGTGCGCCTCGGCCACGGCCTGCTCTACCTCGTGCGCGGCCAACCCGTGCTCTACTACGGTGACGAGCAGGGCATGGTCGGCCGCGGCGGGAACGACATGCAGGCGCGCGAGGACATGTTTGCCGCGCAGGCGCCGGAATTCCGCAACGCCCCGCTCCTCGCGACGGCGCGCACCGGCGACGACGACAAGTTCGACGAGGCCCATCCGTTCTACCGCTTCTTCGCGGCGCTCGGTGCGCTGCGCGCGCAACAGCCGGCCCTCCGCACCGGCGCGACCTTGCCGCGCGCGACGGGCGACGCACACGTCGCGGCGTTTTCGCGTCTCGAGCGCGGCGAAAAATCGAACTCGTCGTGGCGCTGAACAACTCGCGCACGCACGCGGCCACCGTCGCGGTGCCGACGGCACAGTCCGCCGGCGCGACGCTGCGCTGTATCTTCGACTCACAGACCGGCGGCGCCGTCGACCGAACCGTCGCAACAGACAATCAAGGCCGGCTCCCGGTCAGCCTGGCACCACTTCAGTTCTCCGTCTGGCGCGCGGAGCAACCGTTGGCGGCGAACCCGGCCGATGCGATGCCCACGCTCGCGTTAACCGCGAAGGCGAACGACGCGACGCTCGCCTTCGCGACGCGCGAGATCGACGGACAAGTTTTCCCCACGCGACATGAAATTCGCGCGGAGGTGACGGACGGCGACGGCTTCGGCGAAGTGACGTTTACTCTGCGGCGCGCGACGCAGTCGGGGCAAACGGAGTTGCTCGGCGTCGACGACACGCCGCCGTATCGGGTGTTCTGGCGCCCGCCACCGGATCTCGCGGCGGGAGAGGAGCTGACCTTTTTCGCGACGTTTACCGATCTGCGCGGCCGGCGCGCATCGGCCCACATCGAGCGCGTAAAGATCGCGCCGAGCAACCTCGTATTCGGAATCCGCGGCGCGACAGTGCCGGTGTTGAAAAACACTCCGCCGCCGCACGTCGCCCTCACCGCAGGAAACCCGGTGACGCTCGTGGCGGAAGCCGAAGGCACCGGCCCGCTCGAATACCAATGGCTGCGCGACGATGAGGAAATTCCCGGCGCGACGGTGTCCTCATTGCCGGTCACCACGCCCGGCCGCTATGCCGTCGTGGTGCGCAACCGCGCCGGCACGACACTCGGCCCGACGACGACAGTAGGCATGGACGCACAGCCATAAACATCGAGTGGCCTGCCGATTTTGCGGCGCATCGCTGGGCGACCGCCCAGGGCTACAACGCTGACCGCGAGGCGCGTTTGCGGATGCTTCATATCCACGATCGACAAAATAATTCCGAAGCCGGCGCGGCGTTTGGCATTCGCTCGGTGGACGTGTCGTGACCTCAACATCGCGCCAAGCACTTGGAAAAAGCGTGGAGAGAATGAGTGGAGATTTCGCTGCGATTTCTTCAGAGGAAGCGGCGATGCTGGCGCGTGGGCGAGGTCTTGTTTGTCGTGTCAATCGCCGGATTCGAATCGCCGCCAAAGACACCACCACGGGAGCTTTCCCCAGAAGCGTTCGCGGGCATCCACCTCAGACCATGTCCTGACAGTGACGTGCTCGGGATGGTAGTGGGACCTTTCCAGAATTCTTTCCCGAAAACGGATATGGTGCTCCGCCGGCAGGCACCGCGAAACGGCGTCAACCAGCGGCCTGACGGCTTCACGCCAGGTGTTCGAAAGTCCGATGTCGTTGGGCCCGCGTCGACCATCAGCGCTGAAACCGATAAATAGGGAAATTCCATCCATCGCACCGGAGGTGTGTTCGCGGCCGAGCATCTCTGCAGGGATGGCGCGGATGGCGTCGAGAATCGATTGCCGCTCTGCCGCCGACAGGGGCGCCACCGCCGCGATCGAATCGCTGCTGCCGACGGAGGTGCGTCGGTTGATCACGCGAATTTCGTTCGGCAACACGATCCAATCGCGGCCTTCACGCCAGCCCCGCTCAGAGATAGTGAGAAGGCGGCCAGACGGAGAGGTGCGCTGCGCCAAGGCCGGGTTCTTGCGCCAAAGCGTTTTATTCTGCTGTCGGCCCTTCACCGTCGCGAAGAGAAAGAGGTGTTGATCGTCGCGCGACGTATCGATTCGCATGACGACATAGGCGTCGCCGAGTTCGTAAAGTTCCACGTCGCTCGATCCGGGGTGAAAGGTCGCCGAAGCGGGTGCAACTTTCGAAAGGCGGGCGGAACGTGATCTCCGCGGAACCGCTGTGGACCGCCGGCCTTTTCGATTTCGGAGCACGCTTCCGCAATCTGCTTAAAATCATCAGCCGAAAAGCGATCCCCGATATTCCAAGCGCGCTGAAATTGAAAGTAGTCGAACGCATTCACCGTGACCAGTGCGCCCAATCCGAGTCCGGCCACGATGAGCAAAATGCGGGCGAGGCCCTTCCAAGTCGTCCAAGGTCTTAGCCAGCTCATATTGCGCAGCCGTTATCGGGCTGCGCCAACGATGGTGCGCGGCGTATCGCTCGCGAGCGGAATCTCCGCTCGGTCGAGCTTGTTCGGCCCATCCGCGAAGTTCTCCTTGCTACGCGGGAGAGGCACTGCGTCCTTTTGCGCGGGTCCGGAGAAAGGGTTCTCCGGAGGGCAATGGAGACTGGCGGGCCACGGTCTCTGCACATCACCGGAGTGCCGCGCCCGCGCGGTTCAGTCTGCTCGGTCCAACCCAGATTCATCCATGAAGTCCCGTCTCATTTTTTTGTTCATCGTCTTGCCGGCGATCGCCGCCGCGGCCGCCGCGGGCGGTTCACCGCTGCCGCGCGCGCTCTCCAGCTATGCCGAGCCGGCGCAGGCCTCGCTCTGGGCAACGCTGGTGGCGCGCGTCCAGGCGGAGCCGTTCAATCTCGTCGCGTCGATCATCTTTCTGCTGGCGATCGGCCACACGTTTCTCACCGCCAAATTCCGCCATTGGTCGCACCTCGCCGAGGCCGAACACGCCGCGAAGCTCGCGCAACTCGCCGAGACGCGTGGCGACGCCGACGACAACGGCGAGCCCGACGAAGTGAGTTTCAAGGGCCATATTCTGCATTTCCTCGGCGAGGTGGAGGCTGTGTTCGGCATTTGGGTGCTCGTGCTGATCGCGGCCATCAGTTACTTTTTCAGCTGGAGTGCGGTGCTCGACTACATTGGCCACAAGGTGAACTTCACCGAGCCGATGTTCGTCGTCGTCGTGATGGCCATCGCCGGGACTCGCCCGGTCCTGCGCATCGCCGAGATTTGCCTCCGCGGCATCGCCTCCGTCGGCAAGGGCACGACCGGCGCGTGGTGGCTCGCGATCCTCATCGTGGCGCCCGTCCTCGGCTCCTTCATCACCGAACCGGCCGCGATGACGATCGGCGCGCTGCTGCTCGCGCGGCAGTTCTACGCGCTCAAGCCGTCTCCACGGTTTGCCTACGCGACGATCGGGTTGTTGTTCGTGAACATTTCCGTCGGCGGCACGTTCACGCACTTCGCGGCGCCGCCCGTGCTCATGGTGGCGGCGCCGTGGCAGTGGGACACACCGTTCATGTTTCTGCATTTCGGCTGGAAGGCGTTCATCGGCATCGTCGCCGCCACCGCGATTTACTACGCGGTTTTTCGCCGCGAGCTGCAGGCGCTCGACGAAGTGCGCCGCCTCGCAGCCCAGAATGCCAAAACGCAACCCGACGCACCCGTGCCGGCCTGGATCACCGTGGTCCAGCTTCTGTTCATGGCCTTCACAGTCTGGGTCGCGCACTACCCGCCGCTCTTCATCGGAGCCTTCCTCTTCTTCTTGGCCTTCGCCCAGTCGACCGCGCACCACCAGGGCCGGTTCGACCTGAAAGCGCCGCTGCTCGTCGGATTTTTTCTCGCCGGCCTCGTCGTCCATGGCGGCCTGCAAGGTTGGTGGATCGAGCCGGTGCTGAAACGCCTCGACGAGTTCCCGCTGTTCGTAGGCGCCACGGTGCTCACCGCCTTCAACGACAACGCCGCCATCACCTACCTCGCCACGCTCGTGCCCGGCTTCACCGATACGATGAAGTATGCCGTCGTCGCCGGCGCAGTGACGGGCGGCGGACTCACCGTGATCGCGAATGCGCCCAACCCCGCCGGTCAGGCCATCCTGCAACGCTTCTTTCCCGCCGGCGTGTCGCCATTGGGCCTGCTGGTCGGCGCGCTCGTGCCGACGCTCGTGATGTCGGTGTGTTTCCTCCTGTTGTGAAAATTTGGCCGCTACGTCGGCGCATCGCCGCCTGAACCGGCGTAAAAAACTCCGGTCTGTTCCAAATGGAAATCGCCCTCGCCCTGCTCGTCGTCGCCGCAGCCGGCTACCTGTTCGTCACCGAACGGTATCCGGCCGCCTTGGTCGCCATGATGGCGCTGACGGCGTGCCTGCTGCTCGCGCTCGTGATCCCGTGGATTCCGGGATTGCGCGCGTCGCATTGGATCACGGTAAACGAAGGCGTGGCCGGTTTCAGCAATCCCGCGACGCTCACGGTCGCCGCGATGTTCGTCTTAAGCGCCGGCCTGCAACATACCGGCGCGATCGCCTGGCTCGGGCCCGGCATGAGTCGGCTTGCCGGTCGCCGGACCCTCCTCGTGGTGGTGCTGATGGTGGTGACCTGCGCCGTCTCCGCTTTCGTCAACAACACGGCCGCGGTCGCGATCTTCCTGCCGATCGTGCTGACCGCGTGCGCCCGGAGTAGCGCGCCGGCCTCGCGTTTCCTGATCCCGCTCTCCTACGCATCCCAGTTCGGCGGCGTGTGCACACTGATCGGCACGTCGACGAATCTGCTCGTGAGCTCGATCTCCGAACAAGCCGGCCACGGGGCCTTCGGGCTGTTCGAATTTCTGCCGCTGGGCGCCATCCTCGCCGGCACCGGCGTGCTCTATCTCGCGGTGGCCGGCCGTTGGCTGCTGCCCGACCGCTCCGGCCGCGGAGGTTCGCGGACCTATCAGGTCACCGACTACGTCACCGAATTTCGCATACCGGACGGTTCGCCGCTCGTCGGCCGCACGGTGGCGGACAGCGGCTTCGGCCGCGAACAAGGCGCGCAGCTCCGCACCGTGCTCCGGTCGGGCACGTCGACCTGGCCCGAGCCGAGTCTCGTTTTCCAGGCCGACGATGTGCTCCTCGTCGAGGCCCCCGCCGCCGAATTGATCCCGCTGCAACGGGCGTGGCGGCTGAAGAGCGAGCCCCAGTTCCGGTTCGGCCACGAGTTGTCGCATGATGATCCCATGCATCTGGCGGAGGTGGTCTTGGCCCCTGGTTCGCGGCTCGTGGGCCGCACGCTCGAGGAGGCGGACTTCCGCCGCCTGCACAATTGCCTCGTGCTGGGCCTGCGCACCCGTGAACGCCTGCCCTTCCTCCGCATCGCCGTCGCGCGCCTCGGCGCCGGCGATGCGCTGCTCGTGCTCGGCTCGCGCGACGATCTCGCGCGGCTCCGCGGCGACCCGGAATTCCTGATGCTCGACCGCATCGAAGAACCCGCGCTGCGCCGCGCCAAAGTGCCGCTCGCGCTCGGCATTTTCGCCGCCGTCGTGGTGCTGGCCGCCGTGGGCGCGGTGCCGATTCTGCCCGCCGCGCTGGCCGGCTGCGTAGTCTTGGTCGCCACCCGCTGCCTCTCGATCGAGGAAGCGTGCGAGGCGATCGACTGGAAGGTGATCTTCCTGCTCGCCGGCGTCCTGCCGCTCGGTCTCGTGATGCAGAAATCCGGCGCCGCCGCCCTGCTCGCGGAAGGCGCCGCCGGCCTGGCGCGGCCGTGGGGACCGGTCGCGGCGTTGGCGGCCATCTACATCGTCACCGCGACGCTGACCGAATTTATGAGCAACGGCGCGACCGCCGTCCTCCTCGCCCCCATCGCGATGGCCGTGGCAGCGTCCTTGGGTGTCGACGAACGACCGCTGCTCATCGCGGTGTGCCTGGCGGCCTCAACGAGTTTTTGCACGCCCGTCGGCTATCAAACTAACGCCATGGTGCAGCACGCCGGCGGTTACCGCTTCGCCGACTACCTGCGGATCGGACTCCCGCTCAATATCATCTTCGCCGTCCTGTGCATCTGGCTCATCCCGCGCTACTGGCCGTTCTGAGTCCGGCGCCGATTCAATTTGAGCGCCGGCCGATTCCTCGTGAGATCGCGCCTGCCCTTGTCGGGCTTACTACCTAAAGCTCCCCGCTTCTCGTGATTTTACCCCTCCTCGTTCGCCGCGGCTTGATCGCCCTCCTTGTTTCCGGCTTCGCCACGTTCGCGTCCGTCGTTCGTGCGCAGCACGGCGCGGTCGAGCCCGCGAGTGAGGCGGATTTCGCGGCGCTGCAAACCGACGCCAAAACCGTCTTCCGCGACAAGGTGACGCCCTTCCTCCAGTCCTATTGCATCCGCTGCCACGGATCTCGGCCGAAGGGCGGGATCAACTTCCAGGCGACGCTCAAAGACCCCGGCAGTCCCGCGTTCCGTCACTGGTGGAAGCAGGGATTCGCCAACGTGCGGACCCACGACATGCCGCCCGACGACGCGGACAAGCAGCCCACGGAGGCGGAGAGAAAGGCGTTCTTGGACTGGATCGGTCAGATCCGGTTTCTAAGCCCGAAGGATCCCGGCCTCTTCGTCATTCGTCGCCTGACCAAGGCCGAGTATGGCAACACGCTCCACGACCTCTTCGGCGTCGATCCCGCGATCGTGCGCGACCTGCCGGACGAGGTCGTCGGTCAGGGTTATCTTAATACGCTCTCGCCGCTCCAGTCGGAACAGTATCTCGGAATCGCGAACACGGTCGTGGACCAAATCCTCGCGCCCGCCGGCACTCCGTCGACCGCCCTGCAAACGCGCCTCTTCGGCGCCGCCCCATCGCCCGGCGCCGATGCTCGCGTCTCCGCGCGCGCCGTCGCTCGCTCGCTCGCCCGCAGCGCCTATCGCCGCCCGCCCACGGACGCGGAGCTCGATGTCCTCCTCGGCGTCTTCGACCTCGGGCGCGAACACTCCCTCGGCTACTCCGCGGCCCTCGGCCTGATGCTAAAGGCCATCCTCGTCTCGCCCCAGTTCCTTTACATCACGCCCGCCGGCGACGCCCCGCCCGGGGCCAAGATCGTTCCCCTCGACGACCATCAACTCGCCTCCCGCCTCTCGTATTTGTTGTGGGCCACGATGCCCGATGCGGAGCTGGCGGCGCTCGCCGACCGCGGTCAACTCCACGATCCCGCGATCTTGCGCGCACAAGTGAAGCGCCTGCTGCAACACCCGCGGTCGCGCGCGTTGTTCGATGGCTTCGGAGCCCAGTGGCTGGGCTTGGGCGCTTTGAAAGGCAAAGTGTTCGATACCGACAAATTCCCGCTCATGACCGCCGACATGCGCGCGGCGATGTATGAGGAGGCGCGGCTGTTTTTCGAAAGCCTCGTCCGCGAAAACCGACCCGTCGTCAGTTTCATCGATAGCGACTACACGTTTCTCAATGGCACGCTCGCCCGACTTTACGGGCTGGAAAAAACCGTCACCGGCCCCGCGATGCGCAAGGTCCAACTCACGGACGCCAATCGCGGCGGCATTCTCGGCATGCCGGGCATTCTCGCGACGACGTCGTTTCCCAACCGCACCAGTCCCGTGAACCGCGGCGTATGGGTCCTCGAGCAAGTGCTGGGCGAGCACGTGCCGCCTGCGCCGCCCAACGTGCCCGCCCTCGAAAAATCGGACGAAACCAACGCCGCGACGCTCACCCTGCGCCAGCGCACGGAATTGCACCGCACGGATCCCACCTGCGCCAACTGCCACCGCATCCTCGACCCGATCGGCTTCGGCCTCGAAAACTTCGATGCCATCGGGCGCTGGCGCGACGCGGAAGAGGCGGGTGGCGCGATCGACGCCACCGGCGAGCTGCCCGGCGGAAAACGGTTTTCTTCGCCGAAGGAACTCAAAGCCATCATCGCCGCCCGCCAGCCCGACCTCGCGCGCAACCTCACGGAGCGACTGCTGGCCTTCGCCCTCTGCCGCCCGCTCGAGGGCTACGACGAGATTGTCGTGGATCGCCTGATGGACACCATCGCGCAGGATGGCTACCGTATGCAGACCCTGATTTCCGAGATCGTCACGAGTTACCCCTTCACGCAGCGTCGTATCCAGTAATCCCCAACCCACCCGCCCTATGAGCAGCCCCCATCTCATCGATCGCCGCACGTGTCTCAAAGGCCTCGGCGTCGCCCTCGCCCTCCCTCTCTTCGAATCCATGGGCTGGGCCGAAACGCAGAAGAAGCAGGGTGCGAAGGCCAAGCCCCCCGTGCGCCTGGGATTCATGTATATGCCGCACGGCGTCATCATGGAGCAGTTCTGGCCCGCGAGTCCGGAATCTTTCCTGACCGCGCCGCCGCCGGCCTTGGCCTCGCTCCGTTCCGTGCTCGGCGAATGTCTCTTGATGAAAGGCATCTCAGGCGTGCCGATCTCTCCCTTCAACGGCGCCCCGCACGCCCTCGAACTCTCGACGTGGCTCACCGCACGATTGCCCGATGCGGATCGCCGCAGCCAGATCGCCATCGCGATTTCCGCCGACCAGATCGCCGCCAACTACGTCGGCCATCTCACGTCGCTGCCCTCGCTGGAGCTGGCCACCATGCCGCAGACGCACAAGGAGAACCAGGAAGGTCTTAACGAGGCCTACTATTCTCACTGTAGCTACCGCTCCTCGACGCAGCCCGTCCCGGCCGAAACCAATCCGCGCAGTGTGCTCGACCGGCTCTTCGGTGTGGCCGACCAATCTGGCGCGCGCCGCCGGCCCGGCCAGACCGCGCAAACCGACGCTCTCGACCGGAAGATGCTCGATCTCGTCATCGGTGGCGCGAAAGACCTGCGGCGCACCTTGCCCCAAGGCGACCAACACAAGCTAGACGAATACCTCGACAGCGTGCGCTCCGTGGAACGCCGCATCGCCGCCATCGAGTTTCGCCAGAAAGAAGCCGCGCTGGAAAAGGCCGGCGTCAGCACCTCCAAACGCCACGCCTCCGATTCTCCGCCCATCGAGATCAAGATCCCGTTGGGCGAAAAACGCAGCGAGTATATGCAGGTGATGTGTGACCTGAACGTGCTGGCGTTCCAGACCGACACCACGCGCGTCAGCACCTACATCGGCTCCACGCCGAACGGCGTCTCGTATCCTGAACTTGGGTTCAAGGACATGCACCATTCCCAGACCCACCACGCGAACGATGCTGAGAAGGTGCGCAAGGTCGCCGCGATCACCGCCTTCAACATCGAGCAGTTCGCCTACATGATCAAAAAGATGCAGAGCATCCGCGAAGGCGACGGCACGCTCCTCGACAACAGCATCATGATGTGGGGCTCGGGCCTGGAAGACGGCAACAAGCACCAGCGGCAAAACCTCCCCTTCATCGTCGCCGGCCGCGGCGGCGGCACGCTTAACACCGGCCGCTACCTCACCAACGTCCGCGGCAATCAGGGCGACCTGCTCACCACGCTGCTCGGTTGCGCCGGTGTCCCCCTCGATCGCCCGATCGGCATCGCGACGAAACAGATCACGGAGATGACGCAGCGGATTTGAGGCGGAGAATTCCGCCCGCCGGCTTCCGCTTGGGTCCTCCCCCAGCGCACCATCCCCGCTGTCACGGCTCCTGTTCCCACGCCTTCATCTGCGCGCGGGCATCGACGACGTAGAACCCGCGAAACCCTTCGTGCGTCGAGTCGAAGCTGATCCGCCCGTCGGGCAACCACCGCGGGTGCAGGTCGCAGCGAATGTCCACGACCGGCACCGGCAGCGCGGCGAACGCGCCCAGATCGTGCCCGCGTTTCTTTTTCAAATCGTAGAGGAAGAGATGCTGTTTCTTCGCTGCATCGGGGTAGCTGTCGTAGAGCATCCAGCGGCCGTCGGCCGAGTAGCTGCAATGCCCGTCCCGCTTGAAGAACGCCGGATCGATCGCGACAAATCGCGGCGTGGGCGCATCGGTGATTTCGTAGAGTTGCGCGCCCTGCGGCCCGTCGCAGTGAAACACGAGCGTCGTATCGTCGCGCCAATGGTAGTGCGAGGCGTAGCCCGGTGGCACGATCAGGCGCACGTCGCTACCATCGCGCGCCGCGGTGAACACCACGGTCTGCCACGCCGACTTGCCTTTCACGCGCGGGCCCGGAGCCGGAAAATTGCGCAGGAGAAACACGAACCGCGTGGCCGAGGGGTTGAACGTGAGATGGTTCACGAGCACTTTCTCCTTCATGAGCGGCGAGAGCGCGACCACCCGGCTTTGCAGCGATTGCAGGCTGAGCACCAGCCGGCTCCGGCCCGTGCGCAAATCGCACACCCACACCCCGTCGTCCGCCGGATGCGGCACGTCCGCCCGCGGATCGTCCTGCGCGGCGTAACCGTAGCCGGGGCGAAAGTCGTGCATGCGATCGAAGTCCACCGCCAGCCCCCAGCGCCCATCGCGCGAAACATTCGCCAACGCCCGGTCGGTAAACGCGCGCCGGCCCGTCGCGAGGTCGTGGAGCACGCCCCGGTAGCCTTTTCCCCCGGGCTGCACGTCGTTGTAAAATACCCGGCCCGTGCCGTCGCCGAGCCACTGCAACAGCGCGCCTTGCTGGAAATTCCATGCCCGCGTCCGCGCAAACGGCCGGAACCCGCCGTCGCCGCCGAGCGTGATAATCCCGAGTTCCGCCTCGTCGTCCGCCGTCGGCAGCCGGTCTCGAAACGGCACGCGGTTCGCGAGATGCCGCCCCGTCGGCCCGTCGACCGCCGGCAGATCGTAGTAGCCGAAAAACATCTGCGTGCCGGAAGCGCTGATACGTGCGACGGCAACCGGCGCCGAGGGTTCGGCCGCCACCAAAACACGCGCGCCGAGGAGCGCCGCCGCGCACAGCGCGAACCGACAGAATCGCCTCCGAAAAGTCACGGACGGCAGGAGTTCGTTGTTCATAGAAATTGGGCTCCATCGCTCTGATCGCGCCTGCGCGCTCGGCTCCGGCTCGTCCACCGTCGGCGAACCCCGGGGCAGAGCTGAACCTGCGTCCGCGCACCTCCCGCGCAATCAGAATGCCCCGCCAGGCCAACCCAACGTCTGAGAAAACCAAATAATGCGCATTGGCCCGCGTCTTCGCCCTTCGGCCCACCTCCGGCCGGCCCATACCGAACCGCACGCGTTTCGGGCATAGTGTGCCCCGTCGACAGCACACCGCCTCACGCGGGACGCCGCCCGACACGCCTCCACAAAAACAGAAACCAAAAAACTCCGCGGTTCGCCGCCTGCCTTCCTCCCATGCAACTCGTCATCTCCGACTCCCGCTACTCCTCCGCTCCCGCTGCGCGCCCCACCTGGACGCGCCTCATCGCCACCCTCGCGCTCGGTGCCGGTTGCCTCATCGGCGCCGCCGCCCTCGCCGCACAACCCGCCCACCTCACCAAGGGCCTCCAACTCGTCGACGAAATCACCGCCGCGCAAAACGTCGGCGTGTTCACCGATGCGAACAACGTCCCGCTCAACCGCTACGGCGGCAGTTGGAACAGCGCCTCCGACGCCTCCTACATCCGCTTCCTCAACCAGCCCGCCGGCACCCTCCCCGCCAACAACACCAAGTGCGCCCCGCTCGTCACGCACCTCCTCAAGTCCGCTTACAACTGGTCCTGGTATTCCGTCGCGAACCTCTCGTTCTACGACCCCGTGCTCAACGTTACCAAGACCTCCGCCAGCCCCGCGCCTTACCAATACATCGCGCTCCTCAAGGCAGGCAAAGGCTTCGCCAGCCAAGTCACGCGCCTCGACCAGGCGCTCCCCGGTGACGTCCTCCTCTGGTGGAAAATCGGCTCCGCGGACAACGACCACGCGATGATCATCGTCTCCGTCGACACCGCGTCCGCCATAGCCTACCCGACCGACCTCGACGCCTCCAACCCCGCCCTCGCCGGCACCACCTACTACGCCGTGCGCGTGCTCGACAGCTCCAGCGGTGTCCACAGCGCCGATACACGCATCGTCCCCGTCAACGGCGTCGATACCCAGATCCCCGGCGTCGGCCTCGGCACTATCGGCATCCTCGTCGATGCCAACTCGCAGATCGTCGGCCACACCTGGAGCCTGCCAAACACCCTCTACACAGAAGACCGCGCCGGATGGCTCAACGGCCTCCACTCCCGCCTGAAACTGCAAACCTCCACCGAAGCCGTCATCGGCCGGATGCCCTGAGTTCCAAGCGCGCCCGCCGCAGCGCCCGCTCGTTCCCCCGCCCCACCAGCCAACACCCCACCCAGCCGCGCGCCTCACCGCCGCGGCTGGTTTTATTTCCCCCATCGCGTCCGTCTCCGTCGCGCACCGACTCATTCCAAGGCGCTTTCAAGCTGAGACCCCATCGTCTGGAGGTAGGAGCCTGCTTGCAGGCGATTTTA
>Ga0075163_10003181_pt1 | contig 22123 bp, 15 predicted proteins | sample JI1023141ADNA_FD_71478 | JGI IMG/M metagenome (GOLD analysis project Ga0075163, IMG submission 71478) | Wastewater effluent complex algal communities from Wisconsin, to seasonally profile nutrient transformation and Carbon sequestration -... | ecosystem: Engineered > WWTP > Effluent > Algae... | reverse complement strand
GATGAATGCGTTCAAAGAATTCGTGGATTGAATTCCCTCTTACATATTCCCAATCTTCTTCACCAACGAAAACGGATTCGCCATTTCCAGTCTCAACTCGAACATGATTGTTTCACCAAAGCTGAGGTTGCGGGCATTCACTTCATCTTGGATGTCTGATGAATACACCAGTGGCATGTAAACTTTGAAGATGTCAGGTATCAGAGGGAAAGCCACACCGGCATTCCACAAGGTGCGTTGAGCTCTGTTGGTGTTTACTGTTCCCGGAATTTCAATGTCGGCATTGAGTGCATCTTTCCTGTTCTTCAAAATTGCTGCCCCGGCGTAAAAGCTGATTGGCAATCCTATCGGTGCGTCTATCTCTACGTTCACAGATGTGAGATGTCCGTTGGCGCTCTGTTGTGTCGGTGCTGCAAGTCCGCCTTGTGTGCGCAGGAATTGTTGCGACAACAATCCTGATGTTTCATTGCGCCCAAGGAACAATCCGTCAAATGCATAGTCTGCAGGTATGTCGTTTTCCGGACTGTTTTTGTCGTAACGCATTCCTCCGTATTGACCGGCGGCGTTGTAATAGAATCCATCACCACCACCATAATAAAGTCGCGTGTGAATTTTTTTGCTGCCTTTGCCACGATAAACCCAGTCATGCGACAATGCATGCTGATGTGCAATTCCAAAGTTGGTGTATTCACCACCTTCGAAAGTTGAGTACAATGTGAACTCAGATCGTGGTGTTTTTTTCTTCACGTTGGCCTCTATGCGCACATGTGCAACACGCGGACCTTTGCCATAGGTCGGATAAATCTGTGTGTAGTCGCCAATGAATTTTGAATCTTCATTTTTGATCATCTGTCCTAAACTGAACATGGTCACTTTTACTTTACCACTCCAGTCTTTGAGCATGCGATCAGGGAAAAGTTTTGCTTGTATATATGGCGCTATCACGTCGTAAGACACTACATGTTTGTTCTCATCATATGGGAACGTGGCTTGCGCAAAACGTTGTACGCGTATTCCGAATCCGAATTTGCCATCGTCGTATTCGATCTTGGCAAAACCATTCATGGTGCCTGTGGCAATGCTAAACAAGGGTGATACACTCCATGAAAAATTCTTCTGAGGTACTGTCTGATTGTGCAGATTAACGCCCAACATCCATTTGTTGTAGTTGTTCCAAGCTACGAGGGGAATCCAAAAGAGCTGCGAAGTTTCAGGATCATCAACACCGGTGAAGAGCTTGAGCGTTGTGGGCTCAACGGTTTTCATGATTCCTTTTGTTCTGAGGATATTGTTGTTCCTGTCGAACTCAGGAATGCCCTGCACTTGGTTCACTTTGATGAGGTCACCTTTTTTCGCTGCGATTTTCACTTTCGCAGTTTCTGATCCGGCAACACCATCAAACCACTGACGACTTTCCAGTTTTCCTTCACGTATGATGTCTACTGAAAATGGTCCGGCAATTTCACCTACATTTTTTACTTTCAACACACTGCTGTCTTGTTTGATCTTGATGCTGCTCGCTTTGTAATCCACGTGGCGCGTGCTGTTGATGAGGTCATCAAAGAACCAGCTCAGATCTTTGCCGCTTGTTTTTTCGAATGATGCTTTTATATCTTTCGGTGATGGGTGGCGAAACTTCCACGCTTCGAAATAATCTGCCATGCACTTGTTGAAGTTTTCTTCACCGAGATAATTCATCAGGTAGTTGAATGCAAGCGCACTTTTTTTGTAGACGATAGTACCATAATTCATGCTGGTGAAATATTCACTCGGACCTTGCATCGGCTGATCGTTGCTGCCGCGTGCGGTGATGAGATATGGCAACTCTTCCGTCATGAACTGGTAAGAGTATTTATTCAAACCCAAAATTTTTGAGATGTCCAATCCGCCGGTCAGCACGCTCAATCCATTGATATCAGGATTGGTGGCAAGTATGGTTCGTGTTTCGAAAAACGAATTGATACCTTCATCCATCCAAGCATTGTCGCGTTCGTTGCTGCCGAGAATTCCGTAGAACCAGTTGTGACCCACTTCGTGAATGATCACCGTCTTCAATGTTGACTCACTGCCCGAGCTGCCGATGACAGTGACATTCGGATACTCCATGCCGCCGCCGGCGCTGATGGTGCCATCTACTGCCGTGCATTGGTTGTATGGATAATCACCCGACCACAGTGAATAATAATGAAGACCATCTTCAATCGACTTCAATCCCGCGGCGTCCCAGATCACAGCATTTTGCGGCGTGAACATCGCCCACGTTGTCACTTTTCTTTTCGAATGTGGTAGTTCTACTTCTCCTTTGCGCACAATCCAACGTTTGTCAGCAAACCAACCAAAGTCATGTACGTTCGATTGTTTATAGCGCAATGTTTTCATCTTCGAAGATGAAGGTGGAAAATCATCTTCCTTGTTATTGCCCATCATGGCATTTATTTCAAGCGGCTTTTGCGACAACTCATTCAATCGGTTGATTTCCTCTTGTGTCTGCAAATCGCCTGTAGCACCCACTGTATAATTGTCGGGAAGTGTGATGCTCACATCATAGCTTCCAAACTCACTGAAAAATTCTCCTTGTGTGAGGTAAGGCATTTCGTGCCATCCGTTCTTGTCATACACTGCCGGTTTCGGATACCATTGTGTGATCTGATAACTTTCACCAATGTGACCAAGTCGCGAAATAGAACCACTCGGCAGCTTCACAAAAAACGGCGTAGAAACCTTGATCGACCCACCCGCAGGAATCGGCTGATCGAGATAAAGCACAGCAATATCCTCATAACCCTCAAGATATTCCCAACGTGCTTTTGTGCCATTCACCTGAAAGTCGAGCGAGTCGATATAACCCTTGGCTGTCGCACTCGCCCACAACATAAAGTAGTCCCGATCCATAAACTTCTGACGCGACATCGCCGTCTTCGAGTTTTTGTACGCATTCGGCCAAAGGTGAATAATGAGATATTCAAGTTCTAAAGAACTATTGTTGATGTATTCAAACTCCTCAAACCCGCTCAGCGAATGTGTTTTGTCGTCGAGCGTTACGTTGATCTTGTAGTTTACTTCCTGCTGGAAATAATAGCCTTGAGAATACACACCAAGACCCACAAAAATGAACACGGCAAAAAGGGACGCAATTTTCATGTAATACGATCGAATAATATGGAGCCGCGAATATATGGATGCTCGCGATTAATCGCGAGCATACGCGATCCCCGCGATCCCCCGTACGCTCGCGATTTATCGCGCGCGTTCGCGATCCATCGCGAACAACAACGCCCCTTTCGGGGCGCTGCTGATCAACTGTTACTAATATGGGCCAGCTCAGTGGCCATAAATCGCTTTGAGCTTTTCCTCAAGCATGGGGCCACGCAAATTGTGACCGAGTATTTTTCCTTCTTTATCTACCAAAACGGTGAATGGTATGCTATGCACATTGTATGCTTTAGCAGCTTCGCTTTCCCACCATTTCAAATCACTCACGTGGTTAGGCCACTTTAAGCCATCAGCTTTGATGGCCTGCTGCCAAGCTTCTTTTGTTTTATCAAGTGAAACGGAGAACACTTCGAAACCATCTTTATTATACTTGTTGTAAGCTGCTACAACATTAGGATTTTCTTTTCTGCACGGTCCGCACCAACTAGCCCAAAAATCTATAAGCACTGTTTTGCCTTTTAAATCTGACAGCTTTTTCACCTTACCATCGAGACCTGGTAATGCAATTTCTGGAGCCGGCTTACCTGCGCCGATGGCGGAGTTTGAAGGCGTTTCAGGTTGCTTTGGTTTGTTGTTCAACATCTGCACCTGTTGTTTCATGCCTTTGTAGATCATCGTGTGACCGAAGCTTTTTTCCAACTCGCTGAATACTTTATTATATGTAGCGAGGTCGGTGCGTGGATCAAGTTGCTGCAATGCGAGCAATGCGGCAGGAGCTGAGGTATGAGTTTGCAACCAGTCTTTGATGTGCTTTGATGTTTCTCTTCTATTATCTAGAAGCGCTTGATTGTGCATTTCTTTTTCTTCAGCGGTTGTGGCGCTTGTCGCTTTGCCGCGCAGATCAAGTTCTTTGGTATTGAAAGGTTCGAGCTCGCGCTCAAGTTCGCGTAATGTTTCTGAATGCACTGAGCCGTCGATCTTCAGTGTTGTTTCAAGCTGACCCATAGTGCCTGCTATCTGCGGACACTCAGAACTGTCGGTGATAAGAGTAACGAAGTTTTGTTTGTCGATCACCAATCGATAAAAATTCATCTCCAAAGGATTTGATGGCACGATAGAGAAAGAGCCATCGTTGCCTATCACGGTGGAGTCTGTCATCACACTTCTGTTGTTGACGAAACTTTCGAGATAAATTGTCTTGCCCGATGCACCGTCGATTTTGCCGCTGATCACGCCTTTGTTGCCTCCTGCGTTGCATGCAATGAAAGCCACAATAGATGCGGAAATCAAAATCCAATTACTGCTTTGAATATTCATCGATATTTATTAGGTCAAAAAAAATTCTTGTCTAAAAAACCCTGCTCTGCTTTTCCTCGATGGCTTCCGAAATTTTTCTTCTGAATAGTTCTTCATCTTGTAAAAAATGAATTTCTATCGGTAGAAAAAAAATCGGGATGTCAACGAGCTCGCTTGCATCTTTCAACTTCACTGCATCTTTTTCCGTGGTGAAAAGTGCGGACGCGAAATTACCACATTCATCCCACAGGTTGCGGATGTCAAAAGGTGAAAAATTGTGATGATCCGGGAATTTTTTGAATTTTACCAATTCATACTGACTTTGAAGATATTGGCTGAAAGAATCGGGATTGGCCAACCCCGCGAATCCGGCAACTTTCCGGATATCAGGGGATTGTATCGGCTGGCCGCAAATCTGTACCGGCTTACCATATATAATAGTAGTGAAAAACACTGACTGATTTTCAGTAGGTTGAATTTTCTTCACCAGCATCGCCCGCTGATTTTCAGTGAGATCCGCCGGACATTTGGTCACGATGATGATATCCGCCCGCCGTTTTTCCATGCCATTGTCGCGCAGATTTCCCGCAGGCAGCATATAGTCGTCCCAATATGGACGGTTGAAATCCGTGAGCAGAATATTCACGTGCCCCGACAGCCGACGGTGTTGAAATGCATCATCGAGCACCACCACCTGCGCGTCGGTTTGTCGGTGCAATTGGCGAATGCCTTCAATCCTGTCTTCACACACAGCTACTTTAATATCTGTGAACTTCGAAAAAACTTGAAACGGCTCATCACCCAGACTAGCGGCACTGTCTTCCGCACCCGCAAGTCGGAATCCGCTCGTGCTCCTTCGATATCCCCGCGACAAAAAAGCCACGCGCCGACTTTCCTTCAGCATCCTGATCACAAATTCCGCATGGGGCGTTTTGCCGCTGCCGCCCGTCACCAGGTTGCCAATCACCACCGTCGGCAGTTCGCCTTTTTCACTGGAGAAAAACCCCAGATCGTACAACCTGTTGCGCACAAAAACCACCAGCCAATAAATGGCCGCAATGGGAAACAATATCATGCGCAATGGATGCATGGCGCGAATTTACGGCGGGCGGGGGGTGGCGCGCGATAAATCGCGAGCCCCCGCATCCCACGCACGGCCGCCACCCATGCCCCGCCGTACGCGCGCGATTTATCGCGCGCCCCCGCCCCCGCCCCCGCGCCCGCGCCACCGATTTTTTGCCTCCGGCAAAAATTCATTGACATTCGATCCCAAATCCGATACCTTAGGCGAATGTTACTGAAAGACATCATTTCTTTCCTCGAACAAAAGGCCCCGCCGGCCTTGCAGGAGTCGTACGACAACAGCGGCCTCATTGTGGGTAGTCCTGATATGGAGATCACAGCGGCGCTCATTTGCCTCGACAGCACGCCGGAGGTGATCGCCGAAGCCCGCGAACGCGGATGTAATTTGGTGATTGCCCATCATCCGATTGTTTTTTCCGGATTAAAAAAACTCAACGGCAAAAACTACATCGAACGCGCGGTGATCGACGCCATTCGCCACGATATCGCCATCTATGCCATCCACACCAACCTCGACAATGTGGCGCATGGGGTGAACATGAAGATCGCCGAGAAACTCGGTCTTTCAAATACACGCGTGCTCGACCCCAAGTCGAAGCTCCTGAGTAAGGTGGCCGTTTTTGTGCCAGTGTCGCATGCCGATGAAGTACGCAAAGCCTTGTTCGACGCCGGCGCCGGACATATCGGCGACTACGACGAATGCAGTTTTAATACATCAGGCACCGGCACATTTAGGGCAGGAGAGGGCACTAATCCGCATGTGGGCGCGCATGGCGAGCAGCATCGGGAGGATGAAGTGCGAATTGAGACCATCGTTCCCGGATGGAAAGTCTCCAGAGTGGTGTCGGCCATGAAAGCCGCGCATCCTTATGAAGAAGTAGCTTACGATATTTTTCCTTTAGATAATAAGTGGGACCAAGTAGGTGCCGGAATGTTGGGCGAACTCGCGGAGCCCATGCCAGTAGCCGACTTCCTGCAAATGTTGAAAGTCTATATGCAGGCCAACGGAATCAGATACACCAAACCACACGTTAGCCATATACGCAAAGTTGCGGTGTGCGGCGGCAGTGGCAGTTTTCTGCTTCAGGCGGCAATGGCAGCCGGTGCCGATGTGTTGGTAACCGCCGACTTCAAATACCATCAGTTTTTTGATGCTGATGGTAAAATAATTATCGCTGATATCGGTCATTTTGAGAGTGAGCAGTTCACGATGAATCTTTTGAATGATTGGTTTAGGCAAAAATTCCCTATTTTCGCGACCCATTTGACTGGGGTTATCACTAACCCTGTTCACTATTTGTAACGTACGATGGCTAAAAAACCAGCGAAGACCAAACCAGTAAAGAAGCAGGCACCTCCGGCAAAAAAGAAGGCTGCCCCTGCTGCTGCTAAGTCGAAAAAAACTACGAAGCCTGCTCCGGCAGGTAAAGCAAAAGCTGCTAAACCGGCTAAGAAGTCTGCCCCAAAACCTGCCGCCAAGGTGGTTAAGAAGGCTACTAAACCTGCCGCTCCTGCTAAGAAGGTTGTTAAACCTGCAAAGCCGGCAGCTAAAGCAAAAGTTGCAGCAAAACCTGCACCCAAGGCCAAGCCTGTAAAAAAGGAAGTAGCTAAAAAAGTGGCCAAGGTTGTAAAACCTGCGCCAAAAGCTGCGCCTAAAGCGGCTCCAAAGGTCGTAGCAAAACCAGCAGCGAAATCAGCACCGAAGCCTGCCGCCAAACCAGCTCCTGCCAAGAAGGTAGAAGAGGTGAAGAAGCCGGTTCCTGTTGCTAAAGAAAATAAAAAGGAAGAGCCGGTTGCAAAACCTGTTCAGCCAGAGGTGAAAAAAGCTGCAGCTCCAGCACCGAAAGAAGCTCCAGCACCGAAAGCGGCCGAGAAGCCGAAAGAAGCTGAAGAAAAAAAGGCGCCTTTAAAAACTGTTGAGCAACAACTTCAGGAAAAAGCAGTTGATATGCCTGAGGCTGGAGCGAAAGCATCCGGAAAATCGAAAGAGGATCTTTTTGTTCCGAAATATCAGTTGCCCACCACAATAGAGGCTCGTCCGATGAGGCCGAAGCCACCGACAGTGTTGACCGACGCACCAGTGAAACCGGTAGCGAATCCGATTTATGTTCCACCGGCACCAGATGGAAAACCCGGGATCAAATTTGCCCCGATAGCGATAGTAGAGAAACCAAAAGAAAAAGAAAAACCAAATAAATCCGAAGAGGACGATATGAGTTCAAAGACTTCACCACGTCTCGCTTTCAACGAAAGCGACGACAAAAAAGGCATAAGCGTAGAAGCTAAGCTTCGCGCGCTTTATGGCATTCAATTGATTGATTCACGAATTGACAAGATCCACGCAATGCGCGGAGAGCTTCCATTGGAAGTGCAGGATCTGGAAGATGATGTAGCTGGATTTGAGGCGAGAATTAACAATCTCAATGAAGATCTGAAGAACCTTACTGAAGAAATTACAAGTAAGAAGAACGGTATCAAAAATTCAGAGGCGCTCATCAAGAAATACAAAGAGCAGTTGAACAACGTGAAGAACAACCGCGAGTTCGACTCATTGAATAAAGAGATCGAATTCCAGGAGTTGGAAATCCAGTTGCACAACAAGCGCATCAAAGAATTTGAAGCAGCGTTGAAAGGCAAACAAGACATCCTCGAGACCACCACAGTGAAGTTGACAGAAAGAGCCAACGACCTTCAGCTTAAGAAAACAGAGTTGAACGAAATCGTAGCCTCGACAGAGAAAGAAGAGAAGTTGTTGCGTCAGAAGAGTGATGAAGCGAAGAAGTTGATCGAAGAACGTTTGCTTTCAGCATACGAGCGTATCCGTTCGGGAGCACCAAACGGCATGGCCGTAGTGCCAATCGAGCGTGAAGCATCAGCAGGATCATTCATTCAGTTGCCGCCACAGAAGCAGCTCGACGTTGCAGCACGCAAGCGCGTGATCGTTGACGAGCACAGCGGACGTATTCTCGTGGATGCTGATCTAGCCCGCGAGGAGCAGGAAAAGATGGATGGTCTTCTCGCTACAGAATTGTAAGAGAATATTTCTTATAGATATAAAAAGCCGCTCGAAACACCGGGCGGCTTTTTTTTTATACTCATTCTCATTCTGCTTCTCATTCTGCTTCTCATTCTGATTCCCTCTCACTTCCCTTTTCTCGTCGCAGCGAAAAATCCAGAGAATTAGCCTATTACAAGGTTGATTATAAGCTCAATGCCTTAAAAGTGAAACAAAAAATGGTGAAACAAAAAAAGTGTCTCACGTTTTTTGTTTCACTTTTCATGAATTGCCCACCAGACTTATGCAACCAGCATTTTGTGCAACTCATTTTTGAAAGTGAAAAATGAGTTGCAGTTTTTTGAATTTCGAAAAATCGGGTCGAAATACCGACCTATGCAACAAGACCCGTTTACGTCTTAAAGTTTTGGAGAACAGCATTTGCCAGCAGCAAACTGGTTGCTGTAATACGCCCTCACGAGATTCCAATACCTCGAATTCCCCTTCAAAATTTTATCATTTAGCATCTCTCGCACCGGAACGCCCTAAGATTTTAACAAATACGCGGCCAAAAATTTAACAGTTTAGGGGGGTGAAAACACGGGTCTGGGGTTGGAGGGGATGAGATAGATTTGGCATGATTGGAAGACGCTAAGAAAATGTGGCGGCCTTTAATTAAGAACAGTGATTATAAGTACGCACAAGTGTAGTGTTTTCGTGTGTATTTGAGATGATGAGATCATACAAATAAATACGTTGGCAGTAATTGTAAACAGACAGCATAATTAAACTTCATATGGACAAAATAAATTGGATACAGGTTGCAATTGGTTTTTTAAGCGGTGGTGCCTTTGGTGCTTTGATAAAACAATATTTTGACAATAGGCGAAATAGGATACAGCCTGTTGGCTATTCAATTGACTTGAAACCTTTCTATAATTCTGCAAACACATCAATTGCAAAAACACATATCACACTTAATGACGGGACTACTGACCACAAATTCTCTAACTTATATACCGGAACAATAGAAATTATTAATTCAGGTTTAACTGATTACTCTGAATTTGTATTTGGAGTTTCCTTGCAAGATGGAAACAACTTTATCCAAAATAAGACCACGACTAAAGACAGACATCATCAAGTCGAAATTAGCAATGAACCAACTTTGACAAACCAGACTAGCACCTTTGATATAACGTTAAAACCATTTAATCGAAAAGACAGGTATGTTTTTGACCTACTAATGACAAGTTCAAATTTAAATATACAGAGCGACGCTGTAGTTTTAAGCACATCAAAGCCTGTTAAACTAACGGAAATTTCTACAACGACAGACACAATTATTGCATATGCAAACAGAACACTATTTGATATTACAAAAGAATTGGTAACTAAAATGATAAGAATATGATGAACAACTGCTGCCAACATCGTATTGGCAATAGTGGGGCTGACAGTTGTAAAATAAACATTTGTGCCACTATTGGGCATTTGTGCAAATGTTGAGCGGACGTTTTTCAAATACCCCACCATCGCCAATACGTAACCGTTACGCAACATTTTAACGAAGACACGACAAACCAATGAAATATATAAAAGACTCATTTTCAAAATTTAAAAAAGATGTTCTTTCAAGAGTCTTCTATGACATAATGAAGTATCTGTTCATTACAATCATTTTAGTGGCAATTCTAAAGTACACACCAATAATAAAGGAAAAACTTGAATTAGAGGTTTCATTATCTATTTGGACAGTTATAATACTGTCATTACTTCTTGTAGGAATTTGCTTTACATTTTCATTCGTACTCTTCAATAATAAGTTCAAATCAATACAAGCTAAAAGCCGAATTGACGAGTTAACTGGACTTAAAAATCACAAAGCATTGGAAAGAGACTTGGACAATTTAGAGAAAGGCAGGGAAAATAAAGAAGAACCAGTCTCTATTATTCTATTTGACATTGACGATTTTAAAAAATTTAACGATGATAACAGCTATGAAGTAGCAGACAAGATTCTTACGAAACTTGGAGGTCTTTTAGCAAAGGATAGTCGAATAACGGATGAAACATATAGATACTTTATGCGAGGCGATGAATTTTTAATTATTGCGAGACAAACTTCATTATCTAATGCACAAATAGCAGCAGAAAGGAAAAGGAAACTAATTGCTGACTCTTCATTTGAGATCGATGGAAGTCATTTTAAACTTACTGTTTCTTGTGGCGTGACTGAATTTAATAAAGGAGAGATAAAAACTGATGTGTTGGATAGAGTGAGTAAAGCGTTACAAAGTGCTAAAAAGAAACAAAATAAAAATTGCACTGAAATAATAGTATAACTGATGGCAAAATATTCAGAGGATACCTTAACGAGTTGGACTAAGCCACCGAGCGACAGTGAACAAACAAGACTTGAAACATCCGAGAGGATGGTTCGTGAAGCTATTCGAGAGGACGAAACCCTTAGTAAAAAATCAACTGAAACATTTGGACAAGGTTCATATGCTAACGACACCAATGTTAGATTAAATAGCGACATTGACATCAATGTCCGTTACACAGGGGGCTACTTTTACGACCTTCCTAAGGACAAGACAGAGGCGGATATGGGCATTGACAAGGATGGGCCATCAGGTTATTCATTCCGTGATTTTAAAAATGACGTTGAAGCGGCTCTTGTCAAAAAGTTTGGTCGTGACCAAGTAAAACGCAACGACAAGTGTATTACAATTAAGGGAACAGCTCAACGAATTCAAACAGACGTCGTCCCTACTTGGAATTACAGAAGGTATAGTGACAATAAGACCTATGTTTTAGGAGCAAAATTCTTTCCTGATGAACCAACCGGTGCAATTACAAACTTTCCAAAACAACATATTGAGAACGCAATCAATAAAAATTCAAGCACTCAAAGGCGATTTAAAAGATTAACCCGACTACATCGAAAATTGAGATACAAAATGAAAGATGATGGAGTGACATTTAATGCAAATATCACATCATTTTTATTAGAGTGTTTAGTATGGAATGTTCCTAATAGGATTATGACCGACAATGACACTTGGACTGACAGACTGAAACAGTCAATTATTTACATTTACGAACAGACAAAAGAAGAAAGCACTTGTAAAGAATGGGGTGAAGTTTCCGAATTACTCTATTTATTTTATAATGGCAGAAAATGGTCAAGGTCTGACGTGAATGAATATATGGTACAACTTTGGAATTATTTAGAATATTAGACTATGGTAAAACATAACATTAGAATTTTCGCTTTTGCAATCTTAGGACTTGCATTTATCGTGTATGCTACAATTTTTCTATTAACTCAAAATCTTGAAAGTATTGATTTTCACAAAGCACTTACACACGTTTCGACAACAATTTCAATCAATATTGTTTTATGGATGATTTTTATTGCTTGGGCTTGGAAATTTAAAATATTCTATCCTTGGTTGGTTCCATTTCCAAACCTTGCAGGCGACTGGGAAGGAACAATAAAATCAAATTGGAAAGAGAAAGCACTCGAACCTATTCCGATTGAAGTTTCAATAACTCAAAACTTCTTCAATGTTCAAGTGCGAATAAAAACGAAGGAAAGTCGCAGTTACAGTATTGGAGCTTCTTTTGACATTGACAACGAACGAGGCTTCCAACAACTATTTTACACATACCTGAACACTCCGAAAGCAGGAGTTAGAGAACGAAGCGAAATTCATTACGGCTCGACAATTTTAAATTTTGTCGGGTTTAAAGTAACAAAAATGGATGGTGAATATTGGACAGACAGAGAAACAACAGGAGAAATCACATTAACAAAGAAAAACGTTGTATAACACGGGTTTGGCGAAAGTGGCGGCTCAGTGCTCCGCGGACATATTTGTGGTTAAACAAAGTTTGGTTCTCCGCATCAACATTTGTGGTGAAAGTTGCCACCTTCGCCAAGCCCGAAAACACCGAGCGCTGCATGGCTACCACCATACGCAGGCAACGAACTAAGACCATTTGAAAAGTAAAGAAATGGATATAAGCCAATTTGGTACCATTGACGAAGTATATAATTTCGTGGACTGTAATGCTTACAGCCTTGAACGGAATTGGCATTTAACAGATCTATGGGTAAAGTATAGAAATAAGACAACAAGTGAAGTTGAAAAGCAAAAATCACAATGGGAGGTTGACTGCTTTATGTTTGACATAAAGGGAGAGCGATTATTTTCTCAAATTTATTCAGCAGCGTCTGACACAGTTGAAGTAAAAGCCTATCCAAACTTAAATGACTTTCAGAAAGAAGTAATTGAATATGTAAATCAACGGTTAGAAAATTCTTCATGTCCGCTATTGAAAGCCAGGTATGCTCACCTGCTTTGGAAGTGTCCACTTGGTGTTAAGAACAATAAATTTGCAATTCTATCCATTGACAATTACGTTAATGCAATCGAGGATTATTGCGACCAATGGAATGAAGAAAAGAACAATGAAACATCTTTTCAAATAGGCAGACTTTATGAAACATTACTTGCTGTAGTAAACGACATAAAAAGTAATTTAGAGCCAGTAAAAAAGCTAACTCATAAACTACTCTTTAATTCGACATTTGAGTTTTATACCAAACATGGCATTTTGAATGATATGCTTGAATATTCAAAAATATTTAAGCCAATTGACTTTGAAAATGCACTTAGCATTTTTGAAGAAGAGTTGAATAAGGACAAAACAAAGTCTGACGATTTTTCACTTGTTAATTATCATATTCCAACAGCAATTAAAATTGCGACCAAAACAAAATCAGACGTTAGAAAATGGCATAATGAAACGGGACTTGCATACTTAAGAATTGCGTCAACAGAAACTGAAGGAGACCGCTTTTGGCTTAAATTGGACAACTACTCAAATGCAATAAAAGCTTTTATTTTAGCTGGCAATTACGAAAAAAAAGGAGAAGCTGAATTTTTATATTCGGAGCTTAAACCGAAAGTTAAGTTGCCAAAAACGAGAATTGACTTTGACGAGCAAACACAAAAACAATTACAAGAATTTCAAGATTACATTAAAAAATTAGCAGAGGATATTCTAAAACAAACCCCAGAACAAGTTTATAGAACAATTTCTAGTGGTATGTTTTTTCCAAAGTATGCCGATATAATCAAAGCATCGAAAAATAAAGAAAACGCATTTTTGAACTTTGTAACAACTATTCACTTTGACAAGAACAAAAACATCTCTAAAAAACAACAAGAAGTAGAGGAGGAAAGAGACATTTATGAAACTTATAGTTATCATATTAAAATGAGTGTTTTGCCTTACTTACATTATATTCTAGTTCCAGGAATAAAGTCAGGTAAACTGACGTTTGAAAATTTTATTGAATTTATTGCAATAAAATCTTGGATAGGCAAGCCACATATAAAGTATGATTTTGGTGGAGAAGAGAAACCAATAAACTGGATTGGTTTACTAAGTCCTTCTATTGTTGAATTTTTCATACAAATACAGGGTTGGGTAAGTACCAAATATTACAAACCTAGTTTTATATTGTGTGTTGACAGTTTGACTTTGAAATTTGAAGGACTTCTGAGGGATTTTTGTGAGAGAATGAGTATTCCGACAAGCATAAGCAGACAGAAAGGAATGCAAGAGGCTTACATACACAATGTGTTGGACAAGGAAACAATTAAAATATTTTTCAATGAGGACGACATGCTTTTATTCAATTATTTGTTTTCGACGGACGATGGATTAAACCTAAGAAATAATGTGGCTCATTGCTTTTATGACTATGAGGAATATCATTTAGACCAAATGCTTTTATTAATTGCGGCACTGCTAAGACTTGCACAATACGACTACACAGCGCAAACGAAAAAGCCCATGGGCTAGCAGCACATTTTTAATAGGCTGGGTTTCGTGCCCTGAAAAAGTTTTCGGCTTCATGAAAGTTTGTATCTTTGAATGAACAATCGTGCTGGGGAAACCTACCATCGCAAATCGGCGGAAACGTTTAACCCCATGCTTCGACCACCAAGTTTATTTCAACGACGACCACCAAGTTTTATGATCAGTAGGCTTAGCTCTAAAACGAGTTTTTGTAAGAACGCGATTGAACATAACCCTCGCTTGATATGTTCCAAAACCTATTGCAGGGATTGGATAACTAAAACCCTTGCGATGCATTTGATGAGTTTAGCAATTGTAACAATCCTTCCGAGGTTTATGTTCTCTCAAGATATTTACGAAAAATTTACTCCAAGTGATACATCTTTTGATTGGCGATCAACACAAAATAGTGCAACTATTATCGCAGAACCTACGGAAGCGATGAAAAAAATTGTGGAGGGAGAAATACTCCTGGGTGAAGAAGATTATACAATGGCTCTACATTACCTTTTATCAGCACGCGAATTAGGATTTCAAGACGCATTGATGTGGTATGAAATTGGCGTTTGTTACATTAATTTGGATAGAGGGTCAGATGGGTTTGAAGCCTTCTCTGAAAGTTATTTGGCGGGTTCATGGTTGGAAAGGAAAAATGATTGTTTCTTCAGAAAGGAAGCTTATGTTAAGGTATTAGACAACTACGTAAGTGTACAAAATGTTATGCATAACAGATATAAATTTCATAGCGCTCTAGAAGCAGCAGGTGATTGCCTAATGATGCAGAAACAATACGAAGATGCAATAGACACCTACAAGCTTGCTGAAAGCAATTATGTGAAATATGTTAGTTATTACCCGTCATTACGAATAGGTATGTGCTATATGTTCATAGCACAATATGAATCGGCTCTCACGTATTTCAACAAAGCGCTGTTTGTGCATGGAACCACAAAACTAGAAGAAGGTATTATATACAATTTCAAAGGTTGGACTTATTGGTATATGGAGGATTATCGCGCTTGCTATTGTTTCAAGAAAGCTTACGAAAATGGTTTTTTTGAATCTAAAGAAGCCATTGATCGTTATTGTCAGAAAGAATGAAAATACGAATCCTGCTCCTTTTTTTTAGGAAATCAATCTGACAATATTATAAGATTTCTGGTGTAATGAAAAATAGTTTAATAAAGTGCACGAGGTATATCAGTTTCACTTCACCTGCCCGCAATTGGCGCTTCATTGGTTTATTTGAAATTTGTGCTTCTCGAAAAGTACAGCGGTAAGAACCCCACTAGTCGCAAGGCTGCAAAGCGTAGGCTTGCGAAAAAACTTCCCTCCCCAACCCCTTAGCCCATTTCCCGACTTTATCATTTGAAGTGGTTTGATTACATACCGATTATTCTATTCGAAATTTGACTTGCAAAAATGCGATGCCAAAAATTGATATCGCCATTTTCAAGCTAATGAGGTCTGTTATGAAAAATGTCAAGGTGAACTTGTCATAGAAAGGGTTTCAAATTCTGGAGCACGTTTAAAATCCTTTGATATATTTATCCTGAAAAATTTGAACAGAAAGGCTGGGGAGTATTTTCACAGTCTGGCGTTAGCGGTCATTGTAGTACGACCCACGAACAAGTAACAAACGACAGAAATGATTTTAAAAAGAGCAGAAACACATAAAACTTCTCACAACTTACTTGACCTACTTGGGACTGACGAAAACGCATTATCAAAAGCATTTGCATTTTTGATCGCAACTGACAAAGACTGTTACTTTCAATTTTTACAACACTTAGACTTTCGTGTAAAAAATACAGAAAACAACTACAAACAATCAACAGTAACAATTCAAAAAAAAAGAAAGGAAGGTATAACCGATATTGAAATTACACAGGCGGACAAATATCATATTATTGTTGAGTGTAAAATTGGTAAAGGAAAAGTTGACAAACAAAGAACACAATATCTTCCTTCGTTTGACAAAGACGCAAAGCATAAACTTTTGTGTATCTTAACACAAGAACGGGACACAAACAAGCAAATTGAAAATGATGTAACAATTAGAAATACCAGTTGGTTGGAGATTATTGAATTATACAACAATAAACGTTTTCTACACAAATCAATAGTTTCTGACTTTTTAAAATTTGCAACAAAGAATTACAAAATGAGAGAGTTGAAAGAAATCTTAATTCAAGGTCTTGGAGACCAAACGGAAATAAAGCGTTTTAATGAATATAGAATTTACAGAAGAGACCAAACTTTTGGAACACCGATTTATTTTGCTCCATATTTCAATCGTGGTTCAGGACAAACAGAGGGTATTACTAAACTTTCAAGAATACTTGGAATATTAACTTTCAAACCCGTTGACATTGAAAATTACAGGTCAGACCTTGAAAGTTTCTCGGACGACAAAACAACCGTTGATACTTGGATAAATGGAATTAAACTCGGCAAGTCGGACAAGAATTTTATTTACACATATTATTTCCTTGACGAGCCACTAACTTTTACAAATCCTTTAAAAAAAGATGGTGGAATAAAAAAAGGACGTGGTAAAAATTGGATTGCAGCAAACATTCCAAGAAATAGATGTGTTTCATTCACAGACTTTATAAAACATATTCCTGAACTAATGACAACAAACAAGAAAACAACGAACCGCTAACAAGGTATTGCCAAAAGCGGGGCTGAACGGCTTCGATTGGACATTTGTGCAAGGTTCAGCATTCGTTCTTCGATTGAACTTTTGTGCTAAAAATCCCCGCCTTCGGCAATACCCGAACCGTCAGCTTGCGAAAAAACTCCCTCCCCAACCGCTTAGCCCATTTACCACCTATATCATTCGAAGCAGTTTGATTACATACCGCATATTCTATTCGAAATTTCATGTGCAAAATTGCGCCTCCAAAAATTCACACCGCCATTTTCAAGCTAATGAGGTCTGTTTAGAAAAATGTCAAGGTGACAATGTCATAGACAGGGTTTCAAATTTTGGAGCACGTTTCAATTCCTTCGATATATTTATCCTGAAAAATTTGAACGGACTGGCTGGGGAGTATTTTCACAGTCTGGCGTTACCAGCCATTTTAAAACGATAGTGATGAAAGAAAAATTAATCATAATCCTGACACTGCTTATTTCAATAGGTGTTTACGGACAAACAACAGATACCATAACATTTTTTTCTCAAGCATTCCAACAAGAAAGAACTATTTACATCAGGACACCGGAATTTTATAAATACCAGTCTGATGCTGTGAAATTACCAGTAATCTATATACTTGACGGACAGCACGAATGGTTCGTGAATCCATTATTAACAACAGTGAGGTATCTTCAGTATACACACGAAATTCCTCAAGCACTTTTAGTTGTAATACCTCATAATGATAGAAATACTGAATGCGGAATTAAAAGTCTTGAAGGTGAAGTTCTACCATTGCATAAATTCATCACAGAAGAGGTAGACAAACAACTATTACCCTATAACCCCAGCGGATTCAAAGCAATAATAGGACACTCATATTCAGCCTCTTTTGCCTTGTACTCATACTTGAAAAGTCCGGAGTTTTATTCGGCAGTTATTGCTAACACACCTCTCGACTATTTTGAAGAATTGATTGAAGAACTTCAAAAAAGTAAAAATGCGGACTACCGTAAAATTTCAATCTCAACTGGTGGGATAGCTTTGGATAAGGACTATAATCACAGACGAGAATTTGACAAGCTAAAGTCAAAGTACTCGACATTTTTCAATTCAGTAAATGTTTTTTTGGCAGACCAATCCTCCCACAATGCGGTGCCAATAGTATCAACACCGTTTTTTCTGACCGATATTTTTAGTGATTTTAGTAGTAGATTCTCAGGAATCGCCAAAGTGAATGATGAATATCAACTTATAGAGATACCGAAATCTGTAGAAGCTGAATTAACTAAAATCGAAGAGGTTTCAATGATTGATAATTCAAAATATTGCCCGGAAATTCCGGAAATCAATGGACTAGCTTCTCGATACCTCTCGAGTGGTTTAGATCAATATGGAATTTCAATTTACGAATTGGGTATACATTATTTCCCTAATTATTATGATTTTCATTTGGCACTGTACGACCTCTACTTACCAACGGATAAAATTAAAGCACAACATCACCTTAATACTGCAACGAAGCTTCTTGAAAGATTGGAAAATGATTTACCTGAACAACAAGAAGTATTGAATGAAATCAATGAGGAAAGAAAGAAAAACGGCTGGTAACAAGGGTTTGGAAAAAGTGTCGATGTGTTTTGATTACAGACCGCTTATTCTATTCGAAATTTCAAGTGCAAAATGGGGCATCCAAAAATTGACATCGCCATTTTCGAGCTAATGAAGTCCGTTTTGAAAAATGTCAAGATGACCTTGTCCTGGAAAGAGTTTCGAATTTTGAGGCACGTTTCAATTCGTTTGATATATTTAGCCTGAGAAATTTGAATGGAAAGGCTGAGGATTATTTTCGCAGTCTGACGTTAGCGGTAATTACACGAAGCTATGACCAAACTCCAATTAACCGAACAAGAGAAGGAAGAAATTCTGAATATTCACTTACCTTACAAAATAACACAACTTAAAACCCACGTCTTTTATCAGCATAAATTCATGTCAAACATGAAATTTCCGGATGTTGTCACTAAATACAACATATGCGCAATTGAAATTTCGTTTATAGCTGGAAGACTCTTTCTGGAATTTCTGGGCCTTACTATGAAAAATAAGCAACTTGCCGAAAAGGCTGAGCGGGATTATCGCGCTGATGATATAACAGTTCAGAATTTTGGTTGTGAAACTGTTCGTTTGAATGAACTCACTGTTGAAGAAAGAAATATTTTGACCATATTCTTTCATAGAGGCAATAAAGGATCTGGACATTTCACTTGGGAGAAACGTGAAGTTGACGGATGGCAATTTCTAAGAGAGGGTGTATATATAATCATCCGATTATTGAACGAAAAATTTTATGCGCCTCTGCAGATTGAAATGAAGGAACAATAACTACTGCGAACAGCAACTAGCCGCAATTGGCGCTTGAGTGATTTAATTAAAGATTTGTACTGGAAGAAAGTTCGGTGATATATTTGAAGAGTAGTGCCAGAAGTCGCCAACTGCTGTTAACTGCAAATCGTGAGTCACAATTTTATGACAGACCAAGAACTTGACACATTGTTGACAGATAGAGTTAAAACGTTTGACTTGAAAAAGACTGCGTTTGACACTCTCGACAAAATATTGTCTGGCGACTCAGACGACAAGGACTTTTTGTGTGGCTTTGAACAAAATGAAATTAAACCAGTATTCGACAGATTTGAATATCACATTGACAGACGGAACGGTGGCTCTATCATTCGAACAAGAATTGGACTTTATGTTGAAAGCCAAGGCTGGCCTGACAATTTAGAACCGATAGGGTATTACGAACTGGAGACAAATCTGAATGGCGAAGTTTTGGATGACTGGTTTGTAGTTGAAAAAGAAAAATACATAAAGGACATAGAGATAAGTTCGCACCTTCAAAGTATGAATGAAAAACTATCAATTGATTATTTGAGAAGAAATCATATTCAATATGAATTCGTTTCTTATATTTCTATGGTAGGGACACTATTTGTAAGCAAGCAATTCGAAGGTGCCGGACGATTTATTCAAAAAGCATACAGCAATCTTGAAACCATTGAGAGCAAGAGTTTTGACCAGGAATATTTACAAGAGGCAAAAAACTTTCTGAAAACAATTAGTCAGTATTTAACGACAAACAACTTAGTGACTGACGACTTGAAAAATGAATTAACAGAAAATAAAAACTTTGGCTAACAAGTGTTTGGCAATATACCGGCTGAAGTGCTTCTATGAAACATTTGTACAATGTTCAACAGTAGGTATGCAATAAGACTTGAGTGCTGATTATGCGCTACATCGTCAAGTCGAAAACCGTCAGATCGTGAAAAAACTTCCCTCCTCAACCACTCAGCCCATTTCCCGCCTATATCATTCGAAGCATTTTGATTACAGACCTCTTATTCAATTTGAAATTTCACGTGCAAAATGGCGCCTCCAAAAATTGACATCGCCTATGTCAAGCTAATGAAGTCTGTTTTGAAAAATGTCAAGGTGACATTGTCATAGACAGGGGTTCAAATTTTGGGGCACGACTCAATTCCTTTGATATATTTATCGTGAAAAATTTGAACGCGAAGCCGGAGAGTATTTTCACGTTTTGATTTTAGCTGCAACCGTTGAACTCACGTGAAACCGACAGCTATTCATTAAACAGATAAAAAAGATAGAATTATGATTGTTATTTCATCCTTACTTGGTTGCTGTAGATGCTTAAAAAGAGATCGCATCAAAAAACACATTCAATTGAGAATGCTCGTCCTTGTCTTCACATCTATAGTAAGCGGATTTGTTACAGCTCAGCATTCCACTGAGCTTTCGCCAAGTTTGATTAACAAAGGAAGCATACAAAAGTCAGTGGCGTCAACAGGTGTCGTTCGTGTTTTTGTGTTGGCCGGCCAATCCAATATGCAGGGTCATGGTAAAATTTACGATGGTGCTACTGGCGCCATAGGAGTTGTTATCACATCGTTCACACCCATTTGTGTCGGAACTGAAACATGCGATTTCACTTTTAATATGCTAGATGGCTATGGAGATGGATGGAATGGATGGACCTACGACTTTGTGCAAGAAGGAGTAGTGATGGCAACTGAAACATTGCCCAACGGTTCAGAAGGGACCGCTACCATTGCGCTTCAAAGCGGTGTGGTGTGTGATGTTGTAGTCAATCTACCCGGTTCGTACGGTGGAGAGATTTCTTGGACTGTCACCGACTCGGATAATAATGTGATCGCATCCATGGATGGTCAGCAAGAGAACTATCCCTCACCGAATACACTACTCGATGTGATGGAAAATGACACAGAAGGTCTGTGGTCCGTATTGCAAACGGGTGATGAATGGACTGTGTTGGATGATGTTTACCTCCGATTTGAAAATGGAGATGGCACCATCATCAAAGACAACGTGACCATTGGCCAGGGAGTGAATCCGAGCAGAATAGGTCCTGAGTTGATGTTCGCTCACCAAATGGATTCATATTTCGAAGATCCAGTACTCATCATCAAAACGGCTTGGGGCGGCGTGAGCTTAGCCGAAGATTTCCGACCGCCATCGGCAGGAGGGACCACCGGTCCATACTATAACCAGATGTTGGACATCGTGGAGAGTGTCACGGAAAATCTTGCAACAGAATTTCCGGAGATAGATGCGACTGACTTTGAGATATCGGGATTCGCGTGGTTTCAAGGGTGGAATGATGCAGCATCCGAAGCTTTCCTCAATGAATATGAAAGCAACCTTTACCATCTTGTCAATGATGTTCGAAACGCCTTCGGAAACCCTGCACTGCCCGTTGTCATCGCCAGTGCGGGACAGGGCGGTTATGTAGATCAAGGAGGTTGGACTCAGGACATACAAGACATTGTTGCCGTTGCACAAGAAAATGTCGGATGTAATGACACGCTGTACGGCGGAACCGTTGGATTTGTCGACTCCAAAGCGTTCTACATGAGTGTTTCCGAATCGCCTGATGACGCCATACACCATTATAACAACAATGCGCTAACCTTACTGAATGTCGGCAAATCCATGGGTGATCAGATGATACTCGCCATCAA
>Ga0075163_10003180_pt1 | contig 22124 bp, 20 predicted proteins | sample JI1023141ADNA_FD_71478 | JGI IMG/M metagenome (GOLD analysis project Ga0075163, IMG submission 71478) | Wastewater effluent complex algal communities from Wisconsin, to seasonally profile nutrient transformation and Carbon sequestration -... | ecosystem: Engineered > WWTP > Effluent > Algae... | reverse complement strand
AGCTGTTAGCCCAATTGGTCAATATCTAAAGCCTTCTAATCAAAGCTTTGGAATGGAAATGGTAGAAGGTATTGAGATAGAAAGTTATCAAAAAGTTACTAATTTAACTATTAGCCAAGGCAAAAGCTTAACTAATGATGAAGAAGTTATTATTGACCCTATTTACTCTCGTGATAAAAAAGTAAAAGTAGGCGATAGTATTGATTTATTTGGTCGTAAGTTTCATGTATCAGGAATTTATGAACCAGAAATCGGGGCTAGAATAAAAATAAAACTTTCTATGATGCAAGAGCTACTTGGGTCAAAAGATCGTTGTAGTTTTGTTTATGTAAAATGTCAGCCTACACAGACACAAGAAAAAGTAGCAGAAACAATTTTAACCGCTTTACCAGGTAATAAAGTACTCTTTACCCGTGAAATACAAGGGCTTTATGAAAAAGGCTTACCTGCAATTAATGTTTTTGTAAAAGCTGTAGTAATAGTATCTATAATTATTAGCATACTAGTAATTATGCTAGCAATGTATACAACTATTACAGAAAGAACTAGAGAAATAGGTGTACTTAAAAGCCTTGGTGCTTCAAGAAAATTTATTATTTTAGAAATAGAAAAAGAAGCTTTATTAATTAGTGTCCTAGGTACTTTACTTGGGTATATAGTGGCAATTACTGGTAGATGGTTAATAATCAAAAATACCTCATTAATTATTGAATTAGAACCAAAATGGCTATTTTATGCTGCTTTAGTAGGTATATTAAGCGGTGTATTAGGTGCGCTTTATCCTGCTTTACGAGTAGCTAACCAAGATCCAGTTAAAGCCTTAAGTTACGAATAAAAAAATGAAAATAATATTACAAACAGTAGACTTAAAAATGGTTTACCAAATAGGGAAAGTCCCTGTAAATGCTTTACGAGGTGTTAACCTTACAGTAAATGAAGGTGAATTTGTAGCAATAATGGGGCCTTCAGGTTGTGGTAAATCTACTATGTTACACATTCTTGGTGGAATGCTTAAACCTAGTTCAGGAAGTGTTTTAATTGATGGCCAAGATTTATCTAAAATGACTGATGGTTCAAGAACTGAACTAAGAAGACAAAAAATAGGGTTTGTTTTTCAAAAATTTAACTTATTTCCTACTTTAAGCGCAGAGGGAAATATTCGTCTAGCAGAGAGAATTAGAGTTAATGGTAGTCATAAAGATGATTCAGCCCGACGTACAGAGATTTTACGCCTGTTAAATTTAGAAGGTCGATTAAATCATAAACCACTAGAACTCTCAGGTGGCGAACAACAACGTGTAGCTATTGCTCGTGCTTTAGTTGGTCATCCTGCTATAGTTTTAGCTGATGAACCAACAGGCAATTTAGATAGTGAAAACTCTCAAATTGTTTTAAAAATGCTTAAAGAGTTAAATGGTAAATTTGGACAAACCATTATAATGATTACTCATAGCCCGGAAGCTGCTGGAATTGCTCAAAGAATTGTTCAAATGCGTGATGGACAAATAGTAAAATGATTTAATTTTAATAAGGACAAACTATTTGCCCTTATTAAATCGCGAATCCAACGTGGTCGCTATTTTTTTACATCAAACAGGTGTTCTTTAGAATTTTTATGAAAATATTTGGCATTATCAAAAGTATAATTTTATGGTCTTATGAGCGAGGTAGCTGGCAGTATGATATGCTTTGTGTAGTTATTCTTGCTTTTATCTTTTTAACTCCTAATGAATTTTTAGATGAACGTTATTCTAATGAACCTACTAAAAATGCCTTGCAAACCCAACGTACTTATATTTCAACTAATGAAATAACATCAGTTGCTGTAGCTAATGCAAGATTAAATGATTTACTTACAGATGTTCTTTCTAAAAGGCTTCAACGTAAGGTTATAGTTAAAAGAATAGAGATTGATACTGTAAAAACTACTAGTAGCCCAACCTCAATAGAGAAGCAAGAAGAAGCTGGGTTAGTTCGTGGTTATCGAGTTTGGTTTGAATAACTTATTTAAACCAACCATTATTTAGGTTTTATTTTTATGGGAGAAAGTTATCGACATGAAAAAACACATCTTGTCTTTTTTAATATGTTTAGTCTTAGCATTTTCTTTAATGATTGATACAAAAGCAATAACATCACCAACAACTATAAATAAAGCAGAGGCAGAAAACGTATTAGGAAAAATGGAAAATGTTGGTCGTAGTCTTAACTCTTTAGTTGCAACTCTTTGGCAACAAAAGAAAAATACTCAACTTGGTATTGAAGAACCAGCAGAAACAGGTGAACTTTATTACCTACCTGGTAAAAACGGATCAGTTAAATTACGTATAGATATTAATGCTCCAACAAAAAAGACAGTAGTTATTACTGGTGATGAAATTAAATTTTACCAACCAACTATTCAACAAATGCTAGTAACATCTATTAAGGGTGCTAAAAATTCTCAGTCTTTTGGGTCTTTTGCTATTACTTTTGGATCTGTTTCTGCTATCAGAGCAAATTATGAAGTAACATTTGTAAAAGAAGAAAAAGTAGAAGGTGAACAAGCTTCTTTATTACATCTTTCTCCTAAACAACCAACCCCTTATAAAGGTATAGATATTTGGATTTCTCATAACTCTTGGTTACCAATACAAGAAAAACTCCTAGAAACTAATGATATTACTACTATTAAGTTAACTAACTTAAAGAAAAATGAAAGCTTTAATGTTAAAGCCTTAATAGAAAATTTTGTCCCTCCAAAAGCTACTAAAATTGTTAAAGGCTAAAACCTTATGCTAGGGCTATTATTTTATAGCCCTAGCTAATTAATAGTAAGCCTTAAACTTTCAGCAAATGCCTTTTTTCTTAGCACTAAGTTTAATCCTTTAGTAATAAACAACTCATTTTTTTTAACCTTAAAATAAAGCAGCCCTGAGCGCTTTTCATTAGGCATAAGCGTTTCTTTTAGTACAATGCTATGGGTTAAAAAATTAGCTTGCATTTTTTCATAGCTATAAGGGTTATAAGCTCGAATTTTATAGTAATCCAAAAGACTTTCTAATGCATCTTTAGCTTTTAGACTATTAATAGGTTTTCCTTGAGAATCTATTAAAGAAAAGTCCTTTTCACTAAAAATTATAGGTTGTTGGCTTAAGTTAGTAATAGTAATTTGAATTGGAATTACTCTAGCTAAGAATAAATTGGCATCAAAAATTTCTACTACTTGGTCTTCTGATAAAAGCCCTGCTTGTATTTCTACCATATTGTTAGAGGTTTTTTGATCAGTTTGTGAAAGTGTAACCTCTTGGCTAGGCTTTATTTGAAAAGTTGGGCTACAAGAAGAAAGAAAAATTATTATTATTGGAATAAATTTTTTAAGCATATCTTTATATAAAAAAGAAAAACTTTTTTTGTAAAATCTAATCTTAATACTATAATTGAAAATCCTATGACACAAATTAAATTAAACAAGTTTTAGCAAGCCTGAAACTGGAGGCAATAAATGCGATTAAAACTGTTAGCTCTAGTAATAATAACTATTTTAGGTGTTACTTTTCTTAATAATGATAAAACCTTTGCCTATCCCCCATTTTTGAAACAAACAAAAGACCTAGGACTTCAAGCAAAAGACTGTACTTACTGCCATGATAAAGCTTCTGGCGGTAAAGGCTGGAATAAACGTGGAGTTTGGCTTAAAGATCAAAAGAAAGAACGAAAAGCCCCTGCTGTAGATGTACGATGGCTAAAAGCTTATTCTGAAGAGCCAACAGAAAAAGAAGCAAAAGATAACACAGCTGAGAAAACTACCCCAAGTAATTAAATATAAATTTTAGGCCATTTAATGACCAAACCAATTTTATCATATAAGGTTAGTCCTGCCCGCCAAGTAGCTTTTGAGATACTTCGGCGGGTTTTGGTTGAAGAAGCATTTGCTGCTAACCTTTTAGCTTCAAATCTTACAAAAAATCTCTCCTCTCTAGATCGTGCTTTAGCTCAAGAAATAGCCCTAGGTGTATTACGGCATCAAAAATATATAGACTTTTCATTAGAAAAAGCCTCTAACCGTAATTTAGCAAAACTAGATTTAGAAGTGCTAATCGCCTTACGTATAGGCTTTTATCAAATTCATTACCTAACAAGAATTCCAACTCATGCAATAGTTAATGATTCTGTAAATTTAGTTAAGTTAAGTAAAAAGACCTCTGCTTCAGGATTAGTTAATGCAGTATTAAGAAAAATGGCTAGAGCTTTAGAAGTAGAACAAATTGCTAAAATTGATAATTATCAACAATTAGCCTTAATACATTCTCATCCTGATTGGTTGGTAAAACGTTGGGTTGAGCGCTATGGAATAACTTGGACTACTTCACTAGCAGAAGCTAATAATAGACCTCCATTAGTATATTTTCGTGTTAATCCATTAAAAATAAGCACAGAAGCTTTACTAGAAAAACTTACTAGGGTTGGGTTAACTATAACTATTAGCGATTTAATAAAAGGGGCATTTTTAGTAACAAGCGGTAATTTAGAGTTACTACTAAATTTTGCTATTGAAGGTTTAATTTATATTCAAGATGCAGCTTCTCAATTAGTTGCTCAATTAGTTGATGCTAAAGCAGGTATGACGGTTTTTGATGCCTGTGCTGCTCCAGGTGGTAAAACTACAGCAATAGCCGCTCAAATGAATAATCAAGGCTTAATTATTGCAGGGGATTTACATTTAGCTAGAGTTAAAATAATCAAAGAAAATGCAGTTAAATTAGGGGTAAAAATAATCTTACCAATTTGTTATGATGCTAAGAGTATGCCTTTTAATAATGAACAACGCTTTGATCGAGTGCTTGTAGATGCTCCTTGTACAGGCACAGGAACTCTTAAACATAACCCAGAAATTAAATGGAGGCTTTCTAAAAGTAAGATTCTAGAGCTAGCAAGCTTACAAACACATATTTTAAGCAATTGTGCTTTATTAGTTGGTAGTAAAGGAAGGCTAATTTATTCTACTTGTTCTTTAGAATATGAAGAAAATGAAGCTGTAGTAAAAGAATTTCTTACTAATAACCAAGACTTTCAGATAGTTAAGCCTGATTTACCAGAATTTTTAATTACAAAAGAAGGTTTTGTCCGTACTTGGCCACATAGAGATAATATGGATGGTTTTTTTGCTGCTATTATGGAAAAAATAATCTAATCCCTTACCAGTTAAGCTCTTCAGCCTCTCCTGTTTCTCCTGCTTCATTAGGGATGGTTTCTTCCTCAAAAGGCTCGTCCTGACCATCAGAAAAAATTTCTAAAATTAATTTAGCATTAGATTCAGCTTGAATAGATTGATAAAACTCTACAGGGGATTTTTCTAGCTCAAAATTTCCTTCTGTGACTTCTGCAAAGCACTTAAAAGCTGCTTTACCTCTTAAATCACCACAAATTGCATCAGCAAGCAAACCTCGATTTAAGTATAAATTACCTGTAAGTTGTTCACTTTGAATATGTAAGATCCCTGTTATTTCATTCTTTTCTAAAGTTTGAATTACATCAAATAGGTTTATGTAATGTAGATCTCCAGCTAAAGATGCTGATGAAGCTTGTGTTTGTGAGCTAGAAACAGCTGCTTGCACCTGAGCTACTTCAGACTCTGCTATATCTATTGGTTCTAATTCTATTACAGGAAGATAGTTATATTCTTCAGAAGGTGTTGCTTGTACCTGATATTGATTAGCATAAGGGTTATTTTGATAAGAATCATAAGTGGGTTGGTAAGATGTTTGGTATTGCCCCCCATAGTTTTGATAGTTTTCTGAATAGGGTGTTTGATAAGGGTTTTGGTATTGATTGGGATAAGGGTTTTGTTGGTTTTGATAATTTTCTGGATAAGGGTTTTGTTGGTTTTGTTGTGGTTGATTTTGTTGTGATGAAAGTTGCTCTTGGTATTTGCTTAATGCTTGTAACTGTTTCAATGTACCTAGTTTAGTATCAACATGAAAGCTAGCTGGAGGGTAAACTTGTTTTACTTTTAGCAAAGTTGACTCAGCAAAGTCTAGTTGGTTGCTAGCAATATAGATATCAGAAATAATAAATAGCTGTTCAGCAGAATTATGTGGAGATCCTTCTTGATAATATAGCTCAGCTAATTTCCACCTTAGGTCAGTATTACTAGGGAATTGACTTAGAGCATCTTCCAAAGCAGCAGTAGCGCGTTGATGCGCGTTATATCTCATAGCTAGTTCTACTTCTAGCATTGCTTCTTCTACTACTGTTTTTTCTCTTTGGCTGCTCATTAGCTCACCGTCGAAACTATAATTAATGAACTTAAAATAGAAAATGAAATAGGGTTTTTTAATAAGGACAAGACAATCAGCATAAACTGCTTATCATAGGATTGCAAGCTTTGATGAGTATTTTTTCTCACACACTGGCTTTGCTGTTTCAGTTTTTCCTTTAGTAGGGCTTTATGCTAGACTCTTCGAATTATACTCGTTAGTTATATCTAGAGAAAAAGTTTTTAAGAGAGGACTTTATGACTCAACAAGCTCTACCAGGAGTACCATTAACTATTTTTGGTGAAGATGAACAATTACTTCGCGATACTATTTCAGATTTTGCTACAAGTAAAATACGTCCTTTAGTCCGTAAAATGGACGAAGAAGCTCATTTAGACAAAGAAATTATTAAACAATGTTTTGATCTTAATTTAATGGGGATCCATATTCCAGAGGCTTATGGCGGGGCTAGTGGATCGTTTTTTATGTCCATTATTGCAGTTGAAGAAATCTCTCGTGTAGATGCTTCCTTAGGTGTTTGTGTTGATGTACAAAATACCTTAGTTAATAACGCATTTATACGTTGGGCAAATGATGATATTAAGAAAAAATATTTGTCTCGCTTAGCTACTAATACTGTAGGAGCTTATGCATTATCTGAAGCGGGTTCTGGGTCAGATGCATTTGCTTTAGCTACTCGTGCTGAGGATAAAGGCGATCATTTTTTACTTAATGGCCGTAAGCTCTGGATTACTAATGCTAATGAAGCAGATATTTTTATTGTCTTTGCTAATGTTAACCCTTCTGCTGGTTATAAAGGTATTACAGCTTTTATAGTAGAAAAAGGTTTCCCTGGTTTTACAGTTGGTAAAAAAGAAGACAAATTAGGTATTCGAGCTTCTTCTACTTGTGAACTTTTATTAGAAGATTGCCAAGTACCTAAAGAAAATGTCTTAGGAGAAGTAGGAAAGGGTTATAAAGTTGCGATAGAAACCCTTAATGAAGGACGAATAGGAATTGGAGCACAAATGATTGGTTTAGCTAGAGGAGCGCTAGAATATGGTATCGCTTACTCCAAAGAACGCATCCAATTTGGTAAACCAATTTCTGATTTTCAAGCCATCCAATTTCAAATAGCAGAAATGGCTACAGAATTAGAAGCGGCTAAGTTGATGGTTTATAATGCAGCTCGCTTAAAAGATGCTGGACTACCATTTCTTAAAGAAGCTGCTATGGCAAAATACTACTCTTCAATGGTTGCTGAACATGTTACTTCTAGAGTAGTAGAGATTTATGGTGGGTATGGGTATACTAAAGACTACCCAGCAGAAAAGTACTATCGTGATGCTAAGATTGGTAAAATCTACGAAGGTACTTCAAACATGCAACTACAAACAATCGCTAAAATTGTTCTAGGCGATCGTTAATTTGAAGGAAAATTTATGAATTACTCTAAAGAAATACTTAAGCGTTATGGGCAGGCACTCTTAGGCCGAGCTTTTGTTCCAGTGGTACTCAATGTTTTGATTACCTCAGTTTGTGATATGCGTTGTGTACATTGTTTCTTTACTGATGAGCTTGATGACAAGCCCCGTAAACTAAAACAAATGAAAACACATGAGCTAGAGAAAATTAGCGAAACATTAGGTGGTAATTTACCTGTTTTGATTGTAGCTGGTGGAGAACCTTTTACTCGTAAAGATTTACCAGAAGTTGCAAAAGCTTTTTATAAAAATAATCAGCTTGAGTCAATTTACTTAATGAGTAATGGACAGATTCAAAAGCGCATCTTGCCAGACGTAGAACGCATTTTACAGGAATGTCCAAACCTTAATGTTACTGTAGCGCTTGGTATTGATGGAGTACAAGAAAACCATGATAAGATTCGCCAAAAACCAGGTAGTTGGGTAACTGCTACTGATACTGCTAGACAACTCCAAAAACTAAAGAAATCTTTCCCAAATCTTGATATCCAAACCTGTACTTGTTTTATGAATAGCAATCAAGATCAAATCTTTGAATGGTATGAGTTCCTAAAACATGACTTAAAACCAGATAAAATTAATGTTAATTATATTCGTCCTCCATCTGCTAACCCAAAAGAACTAGAAATTGACTTAAGCCGTTACCGTAAATTAGCTCATATGATTGATGAAGACTCCCGTAGTGCAGCAATCAAAAATAGCTATTCAGGTACAGAAGGTATTTTCAAAGCAGCTATAGATATTTATATGCATGAACTTATTGCTCGTACAGAAGTAGAAAAGAAAGCTCAACTACGTTGCTGGGCTGGTACTGCCGGGGCAGTTATTTATGATGAAGGCACCATTTCTAGTTGTGAAAACCTAGATTCAGTTGGTAATTTACGAGACTTTGATTGGAACTTCCAAAAATTCTGGCAATCAGCAGCAATGGCAGAACGCCGTGATAAAGTAAAAGATGGTTGTTATTGCACTCATGAAAGTAATTGCTACTATCCATCACTGCCATTTAACCCAAGCCATTTAATCCAAATTAAACGCTTAGAAAAACAAATGCGTAATTCTCAACGTGAAGTGGGACTAAAACCTCAATTAGCTCAATAAAACCACTAAATCTATAATAAGACATTAACTAAAGCCCTAAACTTACACAGTTTAGGGCTTTAATTCTATTGAGTATTTTTTAGTAGCTGTTTTCTTACAACTTCCTATAAAACCCATTACTTAAAGGATCTAATATAATAGACTGATAGTCTAATATATTAGACTATCAGTCTATTGTTCTTCCGGTTTCTACCAATAAATGAATGGTAAAAGGTTTTTTTTTATAGTATATTTAACATTTCCGTGAAAATTCCTTAATTATTAAACCTAATAAGAATATTTTAATAATAATAGTTTTTGGTTACTACTATATAGTAGTTTGGAGGCTGTTTAATGGGTGAAGAGAAAGTAGAACATGGATTTAGTCGTAGGGACTTGCTAAAGATTCTAGGGGGCTTGGGTATAGCTAATTTTATGGGGGCAAGTACTTGGGCAGTTTTAGAACTTTTAATCCCTCCATCTAACGCAGATACTTGGCATAAATCTGTATGTCGTTATTGTGGAACAGGTTGCGGTGTTTTAGTTGGTATGCGTGATGGACGTGTTACAGATATTAAAGGTGATGACCAAGCTCATAATAAAGGGGTTATTTGTGTTAAGGGTTCTATGTTAAGGGTTTTACCTTATCTAAAAGGACGTTTAACTACTCCAAAAATTCGTCGTAATGGCCAACTAGTTGATGCTACTTGGGATGAGGCTATGTCACTAGTAGCAGAAAAATTTAGCACAGCTATTAAAGATTTTGGGCCTGATTCAGTTGCTTATTATGGATCTGGACAATTATTTTCAGAAGAATCTTATACAGCTAATAAGCTTTTTAAGGCAGGGATTCGTACTAATAATGTTGATGGTAATCCACGTTTATGTATGGCTTCGGCTGCTAGTGGTTATGTACAAGTTTATGGTAAAGATGAGCCACCAGGAAGCTATGAAGACATTGACTATGCTGAATGTATTTTCTTAATTGGTGCAAATCCTTTTGAATGCCACCCTCCAATGTTTGAACGTATTCAACAACGTCGTAGAGCAAATAAAGATGTAAGAGTTATTTGTGTTGATCCTCGTAGAACCCTTACAGCAGACCGCTCTGATATTCATCTAGCCCCAATTCCAGGCACAGACTTACTTTTATTAAACTCCATGGCCTATGTTATTTGTGAACAAGGTCTATTGGATACAGCTTTTATTGATAAAAATATTAGATTTAATGATGGTCAAGTAGATGTTGACTTAGCTGCTTTTAAGACTTTTTTACAAAAATATAAACCAGAAGATGTAGAAGCAGAATTAGGTATATCCGCTAGAGAAATTAGAGAAGTAGCTTTTATGTTTGCTCGTTCTAAAGCTACTATGTCTTTATGGACAATGGGAATTAATCAACGTACTCAAGGCGTGTTTCTTAATAATATGCTTAATACACTTCACTTAATTACTGGGCAATTTGGTCGTCCAGGAGCAACCCCATTTTCTCTTACTGGCCAGTCAAATGCTTGTGGTGGTGTTCGTGATACAGGCTCATTATCTCATTTACTTCCTTGTGGCCGAAAAGTTACTGATGAAAAACATCGTAGAGAGGTTGAAGAGCTTTGGGGAGTCCCATTTGGCACTATTTCAGATAAACCTGGCTTTGATGCTATTAGTTTGTTTAGAGCTATGGAAACTGAACAAGTTAAAGCTGCATTAATAATGTGTACAAACCCTGCACAATCTATGCCTGCAGCAGACCGTTATAAAGCAGCAATGGAAAAATGTTTTCTAGTTGTAGCAGAAATTTTTGAAGATAGTGAAACAGCTAAACTAGCTGATGTACTCTTACCAGCAGCACTTTGGGTAGAAAAACAAGGAGTTGTTGGGCAAGGTGAGAGACGTTATCAACTAGTTGAAAAACTTATTGACCCTCCTGGCCAAGCACATAGCGATTTACAAATACTTGTCGATTTAGCTGATCGTTTAGGTCATAAAGATTTAATCAAAGCTAGAACCCCTCAAGAAGTTTGGGATGAATGGCGAAACTTCTCAAAAAACAGTAAGTATAACTTTAGTGGAATGACTTATGAAAGACTTAAAAAAGAACGTGGCCTACAATGGCCATGCCTTGATGAAAGTCACCCTGGTACTGTACGCCGTTATGTAGAAGGAAGTGATAGCTTTGTTGCTAAAGGTGCAGGTATTGAGTTTTATGGCTTCCCTGATAAACGAGCAGTAGTTTTCTTACGTCCTTATACTGCTTCACCAGAAAAAGTTACAGCAGAATTTCCTTTTTATCTCACTACAGGGCGTGTACTAGAGCAATGGCATACTGGCACTATGACAGGACGTGTTGAGGAATTATCAAAAGCAAGTGGTGGAGCAGTAGTTGAACTTAATGATCAAGATGCCTGGGTCTTAAAAGTAAATACAGGTGATAAGGTTGAGATAAAAAGCCGTTATGGGACTTTAGAAGGAACCGCAAAAATATCTTCTTCCCCAAGAAATGGAGTGGTATTTGTTCCATTCTTTGATGCAAAGTTTCTAATTAATAAAGTAGTTGCTGACACTTTTGATCCTATTTCAAAAGAACCTGAATTTAAGGTTACAGCAGTGGCCTTAAGAAAGGTGGAAAAATAATATGCTGGAATTAGTTCATATTGTCAAAATAGTTGGCTCAATTTTGTGTATAGCAGGAATAGTATTATGCTGGAGAGTTAGTACTACTAATGTAAGTAGTATGTCAGCAAATGATGAAATGTCCTTTATTCATATGAAGTTATCTAAGGCAGCTTTTTGGAAGCTGTTGGCTTTTATGGCTATTGTAGTTGTTCCAGGTTTAGCTATGACAGTAGCAAATTATCATACTTTTGTAGGTGTGCATGAAGTAGCTGCTTGTGCTCGTTGTCATGTAATGTTACCAATGGTTAATGACCTACAAGATCCTGAAAGTAATACATTAGCTGCTAGACATTTCAAAAATCATTGGATTGCTGAAAACCAATGTTTTGCCTGTCACTCTGATTATGGGCTAAGTGGTGATATGGAAGCCAAGATGGAAGGCTTTCGACATTTGGCAAGATATACAAGTAGAACTTTTCAAGAGCCAATAAAAATGCGAGGACACTTTAATAATAATAATTGCCTTAAATGTCATGAAAATATGCCAAAGTTTGAAGCTGTTAAGTCTCATAACACCATTCGACCATTATTAGAAAATAGTTCAATGGCTTGCCTTAATTGTCATGGTAAGGCTCACCCTTCTCGTGGACAACGTACCCCAGGTTCAGCAGATTATCAAAGATTGATGGAAGGAAAAATTGCACTGGAGGTAAAAAAATGAACGACTTATATGCCGAATCTTGGTCAGCCATAATAGCCCTTATTATCACTCTTGGTTATACCATCAGCCCAGGCCCTTATTGGATGGGAGCTTTTACCTTTATTGCTCAACCTTTATTTGTTTTAGCAATTATTGGATATCTTTGGAAAGTATATCTTGAATTAAAGAAAAGTAAGTTTATGTAAGACAACTATATAGGTAAAAATATAGCTTAGCCCCCATTATTACTCACATTTAAAATTATAAATTAATAGGCTGTTACTAGGAGTTTGTTATGAGCAAAGCAAGAATTGTTATTCTTGGAGGTGGTTTTGCTGGAGTTAAATGTGCTAGGACATTAAGAAAGCAGTTGTCTGTTAATCAATATGAAATAGTGGTTTTTAATCGTGAAAATCATATGGTTTTTCACCCAATGCTTGCAGAAGTTGTTGGTGCTTCTCTTAGCCCAGAAGATATTGCTGCACCATTAAGACAAATGATGCCAAAAGTTATTTGTCGTACTGAAGATGCTCAAAGAATAGACTTAGAAGGCCATTTTATTGAATATGAAGGCCATGATGGTCAAGTAGCAAGATTAAATTATGAGCATTTAGTTATTGCTTGTGGAGGAGTGGTTAATTTAGGAATGATGCCAGGGATGTCAGATCATTCCTTTCCTATGAAAACTATAGGTGATGCAGTAGCCCTGCGTGCTCATATAATGCAGCAGTTAGAAAGAGCAGAAGTTTGTGATGACCCTGTTAAAAAACGTTGGTATTTGTCTTTTATTGTAGTAGGAGGTGGTTATAGCGGTGTAGAGGCTGCTGGAGAAATATTTGATTTAATTATAGGTAGTCAACGTTATTTCCAAAATTTTACTAGAGAAGATCTCTCTGTTACTTTAATTCATTCACAAAATAAGCTACTTCCAGAAATTGGTGAGAAATTACGTGACTTTGTTGGTAAAAGTATGGTGAAAGCAGGTATTAAAGTAGTACTAAAACGACGAGTTAAAGTTGCTACTCCTGAAGGTGTAAGACTTGATAATGATGAATTTATTTATGGAGGCACAACAGTTTGTACTATTGGTACAGCCATGTCTCCAGTAGTAGAGCGCCTTAAGTCACATAAACATACTGGACGTGTAGTAACAGAAACAGATATGAGCTTGCCTAATTATCCTAATGTTTGGTCAATTGGCGACTGTGCTTATATTATGAATGCATATGATAATAAGCCTTCTCCACCTACTGCACAATTTGCTGAGCGTCAAGGTCGTCAGGTTGCAAATAATATTGTTAGAAGAATAAAGAAAGATCCCACTAAACCTTTTTACTTCAAACCACTTGGACAACTTTGTGCAATTGGTGGGCATAAAGCCGTAGCAGAAATGTTTGGAATACATATTTCAGGGGTTATGGCTTGGTTTTTTTGGAGAGGAATTTATCTTTCCAAAATTCCTTCTTGGTCACGACGCTGTAAGATTGCTTTTAACTGGGCTTGGCAACTAGTTTTTTCTCGCGACCTATCTCATTTAAGAGTTAATCAAACTGAACGGGTTTCTCGTGCTCATTATCAACAGGGTGATTATGTTTTTCATCAAGGTGATCCAGCTACTAATTTTTATGTAATTGAAAAAGGAGAAGCAGAAGTTACCCGCTTAGGTTTTGGGGAAGAACAAGTAGTTGCAGTATTAACAAAAGGTTCTTTTTTTGGTGAAATGGCGCTTATTAATAATCAACCTCGTGGTGCTAATGTACGTGCTCGTACAGAACTTGAAGTAGTAGTAATTGGACGTACTATTTTTAGTCAAATTTCTGGTGCACTTGCTCCTTTACAAAATTTATTGACTGCTACAGTAAGTAAACGTAGTAAAGATGTTTTTCAAAACTTACCACTAGTTAGAGAAATTTTAAGCCAAGTCCCAGTAAGTAGTTTTACAGAGACTTACTTATCTCCAATGCTAAAAAAACAACATAACTTCCTTCAGATACTACAAATCTTTGAAACTAAAAAAGTAGAATTTTGTTATGTTTCTGAAGATGGATATCATTTAGATGGAATAATCACTAGAGCAGAAATTTTTGGTGCTTTGGAAACAGCAAACAGTAAAGCAACTGCGGCAGAAATTATGATAAAAGATCCTATTACAATAAAATCTACAGATAGTAGTATTGTTGCTGCTAGTACAATGCGGGATAAAGAGCTAAGTTGGTTACCTGTACTCTCACCAGACCATGAGATTTTAGGTTATGTCAAAATAGAAGCTATTCTTAGTCGTGCATTAATGAATGTAAGTAAAACCTGTAAGTTTGTGTAAACGTATTAATCAAAAGCCCCTCTAGGGCTTGTCTACAAAAGCCCTAGAGGGATCTAAGTTATGGTTTTAAAGTATTCCAATAAAAAATAAATGCTGGTTCAGTACGAGAAAGTAGAAATGACCAACCATGTTCGCCTTCAACAAAATGAAAATCATGTGTGATGTTGGCTTTGGTTAAAATATCATCAAGCAGTTTATTGGCTGTTTCAAAACCATAGCGATCTTGCTGGCCAATATCAAAATAAATTTTAAGCTGTTTAATTTTTTGAGCATTAGCTTTGGCTAAATATAAAGGGTTATTTTGTTGGAAATGCTCTAAATTAGGAGGCTTACCATAAAGTTCTGTTGCTAACTCATATCTATATCGTCCCCGAGAATCTTTTGGAGATGTAGGTGCTTTAGGTAATTCTTCAAAAAGCGCTGCACAATGAGCCGCTACACCAACAAACATTTCTGGATGCTTAAATGCAATCATTAAAGCACCATAGCCACCCATAGAGATCCCTGCAATCATACGGTTTTTAGGATTTGTACGATAGGTTTTATCTATAAAAGGAATAAAGTCTTTTACAATTGCATCTTCATAACGTAAACCACTTTTAGAATTTAGATAAAAACTATTTGCTCCATAAGGAATAGCAATAATATATTCTCCTACTTTACCTGTACTACGTAACTCATCTAGTTTGGCTTGAATACCACGATCTTGCCAGTCTTTTTCATCATTAAATAAACCATGTAGAAAAATTACTATAGGGTAGCGTTGAGAATTATCTTTATTATATGAAGCAGGAAGTGAAACAGCATAATTTACATCACTTCCTAGACTAGTAGAATTAAACTTAGAATATTCTATTTTACTAGTATTGATAACTGGGGCAGCAACAACTGTCCTAGTTATCAATACTGTACTAGTCAAAAACAAAAAGAGAAAAAATAAGCTCTTTAGCTTGATCATGATTTTTTCTGAGGGGAATTTGGAAAATATTTTAAACCTAAACGGCTAGCAGTTCTGTCGCTCATATCAATCATTGAGGCAGCATTAATTGCTGCTGCAATACAAACTGTTTCACTAATTTCTTCCTTAGTTGCGCCAAGTGAAATGGCTTTTTTCATATGTCCATCTAAACAGCCTTCACATTTAGCTACTAGTGAAGCAGCAATTGAAATCAATTCTTGAACTTTAGGATCAAGTATACGGCGCTCTGGCGTATAGTATAGTTCTTTATAATAAGCACCATAAACGCGTTTCATTCTTGGCTCTAAAAGTGAATAAGAATCGGCTGATTCGTCTTCCATTGGAATCAATTGATCTTTACTTTCAGGAGACTTGGTATTTTGGTCATCCATGTAATTTTTTCTCCTATGATCGCAAAAACAGATTAATTAACTGTAAGTTTTTCTGTTAATGTACGATCACCATAATGCATATTTATATTTACGTCTGATCCACTAGCAGTTAGTTCTATTTTTAATGAATTAATTAGCTCTGCCCCTTTAGCAAAAGTAACAGGTTTGGTTGTTAATACATCAATATTTTCAGGGGTTTCAGTAAAAACATCACCATTAACTAGGAATGTCTTTTTATTAGCTTCTAACTTAAATGAGGCTAAAGAAATAGACATTTGTTTATTACTTTCATTTTTAGGGGTGATATAGAGAATATAATCACCAGGCTCTATAGATTTTCCTTCATAACTTGCTTTGGTGTGTATCTTTAAATGGGCAAAAGGCCAAGTACGATTGCTATAATAATCGCTACCACCTTCTTCTAAATAACCAAATGTTGTTTGACCCCAAGGGCTATTTAAGTAAAGCAACTCTACAGCATTTTTCTTTGTACCAACATTAACTGTTAAAGTTTGTACTGTAGTGCGTTTTCTAGGATCAGCAGGTTTTGCTGCTGTTGCTGCTGACTTTCTTTTTGAACGACGTTGTTGTGCTGCATCAGCATTATCAACAACAAATAAACTACCTAATAATAAACAAAATGTAACGGTTAAGGTTACGATAAGGGAATAAGACTTACTATTTTGCATGAAAAAATCCTTTCAAAAAAATTAACTTTAGAAGTGTTTTGCAATTTTAACTATTCTACTAGCAGGAATAAAACCTAGCTTGCTGTTTATTTTGCAGGTTTAGTTTTTTTCTACTGTTCTAATAAAATCTACGATAGTTTTTATATAAATTTCTTGCTCAGTCTCATAGGCTTTCCCATGAGTTGCACCATTGACTAAGTATTTATCTTTTTTATTTGCTGCATTATAAAGTGGTTCAAACACAGTTTCTGTTGGCATACGTTTATCGGCTGTACCACCTATAAAAAGTATTGGATATGGAATTTTTTTCACTGTGTTAAGTATATCGAAATCATTAATAGAAAAGTTCATCCTCCAAGCAATTAAGTTGGTTAGAACTAAGGCAAAAGGAAATACAGGAATTTTAGCCATTCTAATATGATGGTAAATTGTATTTTCAAAGGATAAAAAGCTACTTTCAGCCACTATAGCAATAATTTTTTTAGCCTCAGAAGATTCGGCTAACTCTTTGCTAGCAAGGAGTGTAGCCGCTGCACCCATTGAAACACCCATTAATACTATTTTATTTTCAGGTGCTTGTTTATTGGCAAAATTTACTGCTGCTATTACATCATTACGCTCATAAAACCCTAAAGTAGAAAACTCACCAGAACTTTTTCCATGACGACGCAAATCATAAAGTAAAACCCCATAACCTTGCTTCCAAAGATCTATAGAGCGATCCATCATTTCATAACGAGAGCGAAACATCCCATGAGTCATTACAAAAGTTATTTTTTCTGTTCGAGGCGGTAAATACCAGCCTGATAATTTATTACCATCAATAGACTTAAATTCTACATCCTTGTATTCAACTGATTTTTCAAGAGGTGTATCTTTTCTAACACGCTCATCAGGTCTAGTTTTTGCCTTAGTAACAAAAAAGCTTAATAACCAAGGTAAGGCAAATAAAATAATTACTACTAATGTTACTAATGCTCTAAGGCTTTGTTTTTGCCAAGATTTTTTTATAAAAATTACTTTACCTTCAAAGTCAGGAATCCCTTGAATACTATACCAAGCCCCAATTGTTAAAATGCTACAAATTAGACAAACACCAGCCATTCCATAAGAAATATAAACCTGTCCGCTTACTGCTACTGCTAGAGCAATCCCTATTTGTGATGCAGTGTTACGCAGGGCAATATAACTAGGTCGTTCTGTAGGGTCTACTATTTCAGTGACTAATGCTTGTAGTGGCGCTATTCGTAAGGCTGCTAAAGAGGAAACTATTCCCATTACTATAAAAAGCGTAGTACTCCAATTAAAGGTGGGTAAAATTAATAAAAACAGTGCCATAGCTTTACTGCTATGAACAATCATTTTTTGTTTACCCACTCGATCAGAAAAAATTCCCCCTAACGCTCCTCCTACTACTGCTGTTCCACCTACTAATGCATAAGTTAAACCTATTTGATTAGTACTTAGATAAAACGCATCTGATAACCAAATGCCTAGATAAGTTACAAAACCAACCAAGCCTCCAGAAACAAAGAAAGCCCCTAGAATTCCTCTTTTAGTAGCAGGGGAGCGCATGGCTAATTGCCAAAGCACTTTCCAGCTAGAGTCAGCCTTATTCTTATCACTTTCACTCGCTTTATTTTCTGGGCTTTCTTGGCCTGGTTTATAAAGTGCTGCATTTGGCAACGGATAGAAATAACTAAGCACACTAGAAATTAAAGCTGAACTTAAAGTTAATACAAATAAAATTCGCCAAGAAAACTGACCAGCTATAAAAGTGCCTATTGGAACACCTAAAACAGGTGCAAGTAGGTAGCAAATTGCTACACCACTCATTTGTTTACCACGTGTCCCATAATCAGTAGTGTTAGCAATCCCAGCAATTGTAAGAGCAGATATTAACCCTCCAGCAAATCCACCTATTGTGCGTCCAATAAAAAATATTGCTGGATGAGGTGCTAGAGCAGTAATTGTTGCTGCTGCTATAAAAACTCCTGTAGCAATTAGTAGCCAACGAGAAAGAAGAATTTTGGCAGAATATTTAGCTAATGTTATCGCCATAGTTGCTGCTGCTACAGCATAAGCAGATATACTAAAAGCTATTAGGGTTTTAGTTGTACCTAAACCTGATGCAATTTGTGGAGCAATGGCTGGTACTACATGAGAATCAGTAAGTGCAGTAAGTAAAAGCAAACAAGCCGCTATGATTGCAGGGGTATAATTTTTAGTGGATTGATTAGGTAAAGACATGGAGAGTTTTGGATAATAGTCTAAGGGTAAGAGTAAATATTTACTCTTACCCTTAAATTTAGTTTGACTTAATGAAATTTACTAATAATTCAACAAACTCAGGTGTTTTTTCAAAGATTGGCATATGCCCACATTCTTTGATTATTTCTAGCTTGGAATTAGAAATAGCTTTATTTAATGCATGTCCATAAGCTAATGGGACAAGCTTGTCATGTTCTCCCCAAATAATTAAAGTAGGGACATTAATCCTATATAGCCTGTCATGTAGTTTTGGATTATGTAAATAAGGATTCCAAGCCAAACGAGCAGTAGTTTCTAGTCCTTTTAACATTAGAAAAAGTAATTCTTCTGGTGGTTCATCTTGGATAAGAGCTTGAGCAATATCAGATTTTGGATCATAAAAACATAGTTCACGTAGTTCTGCTGGCTCTAAACCAAACATTTCTGCCATAGGTGAATCTGTTAACCAAATACCTACAGAATTAACCAAAACAATTTTCTTAAAGCGTTCTGGCCAACGAACTGCAAGTTCCATTGCTAGCCAGCCACCTAGAGAAGTTCCAGCTATATAAACTTTATCTAGTTTCATTGCATCTAGAAATTCTAGGTAATAAAAAGCTAAATCTTCAATATCATTTATTTTTTCTATTCCTGTAGATTGGTCAAACCCAGGATGTGCAGGGGCGATTAAAGAAAAATGCTCAGCTAAAGCTTCATGAAATGGTAAGGGAAAAGTTTCTCCACCAGCACTATGTAAATAAAGTAGGGTTTCACCTTGGCCACCTTTTAGGACTTGAATCTTTTTTCCCCGTACATCTACAAAATCAACACTTAAATCAACTTGGTTTGTCATTAATGAAACTCCTCCTTAATTTTCTTCTGGAAAAGCTTGGCGTAACTTAGGCATTACTTCTTGAGCAAATAAAGTCATATTACGAGTTGTTTTATCATGTGGCATATCACCAAACTGCATAATGCTAAGTAAGTTACCAAACCCTATGTCTTTACCATAATTAATTAATTTTTCACAAACGGTTTGAGGGCTACCAACAATAGCATAACCACCATCCATTAATTCATCCCAAGTTTCTACTTTTTCTATAAAATTCTTTTGTGCATCACCCCAGATTTTCATCATAGATTTAGCTGAAGTATAACCAGGAGGAATAATAGTTAAGCCTTTCAAAAGCTTTTTAATAAAGTACCAAAGATGTGGTTCAAATTCCTTACGTGCTTGCTCGTCTGTTTCTGCAACATAAACAGGGACTAACCAGCCTAGTTGACTAGGTTTAGCTGTATAACCATTTTTTTCTGTTGCTTCACGAAAATAATTAAAATTCTTACGGAAAATATCTATATGAAAATATGGAATACCCATAAATGCATAGCGTTTTTTTGCAACCCAATCCATTGTTTCTAGACTGCCTGCACCAGGTACCCAAATAGGGGGATGAGGTTGCTGAAGAGGCTTTGGCCACGAATTTACATATTTAATCTTAAAATGTTTACCATAATGGCTAAATGGCCCATCTTCAGTCCAAATACGCATAATTAGTTCATGTGCTTCATAGAAACGCTCACGAGCAAAAGCTGGATTAATACCAAAAGAATAATATTCTGGCCCGCCACCAACTACTTGACCAGAAATAATACGGCCATTAGTAATTACATCTAGCATAGCAATTTCTTCCGCTACACGCTGTGGAGGGTCATAAAGAGGTAGGGCATTACCAATAATAGCAATTTTAATTTTCTCGGTACGACGTGCTAAAGCAGCAGCAATAATATTAGGTGAAGGCATATGTCCATAAGCTGTTTGATGATGCTCATTTACACAAACTCCATCAAATCCTAGTTTTTCTGCTGCTTCTAATTGATCTAAATAGTCATTATAAACTTGGTGACCTTTTTTAGGGTCATAAAAGCTATTAGAACACCAAATCCAAGAAGTTTTGTGGTGTTTCTCAAAATCCTCTGGCAAATGTGGCCAGGGCATTAAATGGAACATGAAAAATTTCATAAGCCTCCCTGAGATAAGTAAGTTGATAGGTGACTAGATGGTTTTAGCGTTTGATTTTAAACAGCTTTAATATTAGATATTGCTATGTAGTTAAAAATGAAAGGCTATTATACTAATTAACTTAGCAAATAGCCAAATGTTGATGCTAACTAGTTGTACTCAATCTTAATAACCTAATAAATTATATTTTCCTAAATGATTTCTATCTAAAATTTATTACTCTTTAGGTTTCTCAGATAAACTAGCCTGTAAGCTATCAAAAGTTGAGTTAAAGTCTTTCAAAATAGGCGGAAGTGCCTTAGGGTCATGTGTAGCTAATGCTTTATCTAGCTTGTAACATAGGGCTAGAAAGTCATTAACACTTTTATCAGTATATAAAATAGTTGTAGGGATAATGATTTCTATTTCCCTACAAGCAGGTTGTAGAGTTCTTCTAACATCTTCCATTAATGCTTTTTGTTTATCAGGTTTGTGTGTAGTTTTTAATTCCTCACCAAAATAACGTAAGCGGTCACGAATATTATTTGCTTGTTGAAGGACTTTACCCTTAGGATCTCTTTCTAAAGCTTGATCTAATAAATTTTTTGGTGGAGGCAATTCAGAAGGATTTGCACTAGGAGTTGCCTCAGTTGTAGGAGTTGGCGACGCCGTTTTATTAGGTGTATTAGGCGTAGTTTGTGACTTTTTTGAATCACAACTAATAAGAAAAGCTAATATTAATAAAGAAGCAGTTAGTTTATACATCATTTTCCTACAGCAGTTAGTAATTTTTGTACATCGCTTTCTGACAAACTAATTACATTTGGCCCTGTTTTAGGGAAAAAGCTAGTGATACGGCCATCACTTTGAATGCCTACAGAGACACGTAGTTTGCTTTTGTCTGGTAGGTCAAAATCAAAGTATTTGAAATCTGATCCAGTATTAGCTGGAGATGGTAAATTGATCTTGGCACTGTAGGCTTCTATGGTCATTTGTAAATAACGGTCTATTTGTTCTTGAGTTGTTCCAGCAGGCCACCAACTGTTTTTTCCTTTAATATCTGTAGTATCAAAATAATCTATTAGATGTCGTGCTGCAAAATGAGCACGATCATAAGCATTCCAAAATACTAATTGGTTTTTTCCAACCTTTAGTTCTTTTGCTTTAGGATAGCGATCTTTTAATAAATTAGGATCATTACGTCTGCTACGAGCATTTTTTAATTCTTTAACAGATAAAACATTTTTAACTGTCTTTAAGGCAGTGTTTTTTTCCTCATTATTAGCAGGTTTACGGCCTAGTACAATGTCTATTGCACGAAAAACAGAAGTACTTTGATCCACTTCAGGTTTGGGAGCAGGAGCAGGAGCAGGAGTTGGCTTAGTGTTTTTAGTAACAACTTC
>Ga0075163_10003179_pt1 | contig 22124 bp, 4 predicted proteins | sample JI1023141ADNA_FD_71478 | JGI IMG/M metagenome (GOLD analysis project Ga0075163, IMG submission 71478) | Wastewater effluent complex algal communities from Wisconsin, to seasonally profile nutrient transformation and Carbon sequestration -... | ecosystem: Engineered > WWTP > Effluent > Algae... | reverse complement strand
TGGGCAGGAAACAGGACAGACCCAGCAGCAAGTCGAGAACACCCTGCGCTTCATCACCGAGCTGCAGACCCGGCTCAGGGCCGAGACCCAGGAGCGCCTGGAGGCCGAGGACAAGCGCCTGATCGCCGAGGACAAGCGCGGGATCGCCGAGGCACGGCTGAAGCAGATCGCCCAGGCCCGTGACGAGCTCGCCGCCGATCTCGAAACGCTCCGCTCCGCGCCCACGGCCGAGAGCATCGCCCTCGTCGACGCCGAACATCGAGCCCGCTGCGCTGCCGACGAGGCGGCTCGTATGGCCCAACAACTCGCATTCTCGCAGACGCAAGAACAGGCGGCCCGCGACGCACTCGCCGCGACGCAGCGGGAGCTCGAGGGCGTACGACTAGCCCAAGCCGACGAGATGTCACAGATCCGTGAGCTGCTCGCGGCCAAGCGCTTCTCCGAGGCGGTCATGCACTCGCTGGCTCGAAGCCTCGGCGAGAGCGACCACGAAGCCGGTCTCGATCATTTCCCGCAGCCTGACGGCGACGCGGCGCCACCAGATGGCTCCACGGACGACGGACCTACAAACACAATCCACACCGAGTCGACCCCTCCCGTCGTGGCGCATCCACCTCGAGCTCGACGCAACATCGTCAGCGTGGCGCCCCCCACAGACTACCCCGCGTATCATGCCGTCCAGGCCGTCAGGAAACCTGGTCGAAACAAGGCGTGCCCCTGCGGCTCCAGCAAAAAATACAAGAAGTGCTGCGGCATGGTCGCAACCTGACCGACGACCACGCGTGCGGGGTCTTCCTCGCGCGTCACGGGATGGACAGAGGCGCGAAAACGGGCGAGGCTCCCGAAATGCCCGCCATCGGCACCACGAACTATCCCGCGCTGGACGCCATGCTCACCAAACTCGGCGCCCAGCGGACGACCGAGGAGGTCCATGCGCTGTTCCTCGGCGCCCTGACGTCGACGAGCCTCCGCCTCGGCCCTCAGCACCTCCTCGGCCACATCTTCGGTGACCTCGATCGTCTGCCGGGTGCGTCGGTGGCGAGCCTGGGGGTGGTCCTCGGTTACTGGAACCACCTGCTCGACGAGCGCAAGGCGGGCCGGGTGCGCCTGGCACCGCGAGCGCTCGCCGTCGACGCGACCACCGAGGAGCTCCAAGCCTACGCGTCGCGGCGTCAGGACGAACTCACGTGGTACATCCGCGGCATCGACGCGGGTGGCGACGAGCCCGTCGAGTTCGGTCCCTACGGTGAGCGCCTCCTCCAGAAGCTCGCCGAGGCCCGCGGATTTCTCGGTGCTTTCATCGAATTGTTGGGCCGCGAAGAACACTCCGTGGAGCAGCTTCGAGACGCGCGAGTGAACCTGCTCAGGATGATCGACACCACCGAGCACATGATGGCCGATCTCATGGAGACCTCGGACTCGGTTCGCCGTGAGGCGATCATGACGCACCAGGCCCGGCAGGGCCGCATGACGGATGACGGCATGCAGCCCGCCCGCTCGTCCAAGGTCCCCCGCAACTCCCTGTGCCCCTGCGGCAGTGGCGTGAAATGGAAGAAGTGCTGCGGGAGCGCTGTCCAGCCGCACTGACGCGGCTCGACGAGGACTCAGAGCTCTCGGCACAACCATCGGCGAACGGCGCCGATGCTGTGGAAGGTGCGGCAGACGACCCCGAGCGCGCGGCAGAGCCGACGGATCGCATCGATCTCGCCGTGACCCGCCCAGCGGATCACGAGACAGACCTCGACGACCGCACCGCTGCGGAGCGCCGCGAGCATGCGCCGGAGCTCGCCCTGCCCCGTCTGACCCGTGCTCCCGAACAGCGCGAGGTCGGCGAGGTCGGCGAGGTCGCGGGCGAGTTTTTGCAGGTCACCGCCGAACACGGCGACCCGCGGCGTGCGGCTCACCACGCGTACTTCCCCCCGCGGGCGACGAGGCGGGCGAGGAGAAGCAGATCTGGCGGAGGGCCCGGGCCACGCCGACCTCGTGGATCGGCGCGCTATACGTGTGGTGGCCGGCGCTGTTGTCGGGTCCGCCGCTGACCGCGAGAAGGTGCGCAGCTTCAACGGGTCCGCCGCTGATCGGCGGCGGCGAGCGGGGCGTGGTGCGGTGACGACGCGGCTGTCCGTGCCGCTTCAACGGGTCCGCCGCTGATCGGCGGCGGCGAGGGGGACGCGTACTGCGCCATGCGGGGCGAGCCGAAGCTGCTTCAACGGGTCCGCCGCTGATCGGCGGCGGCGAGTCGATCACCGCTGCCAACTGGACGGCGGCCATGTTGCTTCAACGGGTCCGCCGCTGATCGGCGGCGGCGAGTAGCGGGTGACGCCGGCCCCTTGCGATCACGCATGCTTCAACGGGTCCGCCGCTGATCGGCGGCGGCGAGCCGCGTCAAACCCCCACTTGTGCGAAACATGGGGGGGGCTTCAACGGGTCCGCCACTGATCGGCGGCGGCGAGCGGCCCGACGGCCTGCAGGTATGGACGTGTGCGGCTGACGCTTCAATGGGTCCGCCGCTGATCGGCGGCGCGAGCTGGTGGCGCGGGCTACCTGACGCACCTGAACCCGCTTCAACGGGTCCGCCGCTGATCGGCGGCGGCGAGAGCGTATCGCCGCCCTTCTTGCGCTGGGTCGTGTACGCGCTTCAACGGGTCCGCCGCTGATCGGCGGCGGCGAGCGGCGGACGCTCGCGACGGCGCGGCCGCAGCAGAACGCTTCAACGGGTCCGCCGCTGATCGGCGGCGGCGAGAAAGCGGCTTTTTCTCATGCGGCCGCAATGTCTCCCCGCTTCAACGGGTCCGCCGCTGATCGGCGGCGGCGAGGCCCGGACAGCTGGTCCCCTCCGGCCTCGACGCGTCGCTTCAACGGGTCCGCCGCTGATCGGCGGCGGCGAGGTACGGGAGTATCTGAGTCTCGCGCCATTGCTCGTGGCTTCAACGGGTCCGCCGCTGATCGGCGGCGGCGAGACCTGGTATGTGCGCCGCGGGCTGGGGACCATGAACGTCGGCTTCAACGGGTCCGCCGCTGATCGGCGGCGGCGAGCAAGTACGGCGCGCTGGGCTGGACCACGAGCGCCGGGCTTCAACGGGTCCGCCGCTGATCGGCGGCGGCGAGGCTGCGCGACTGTCACGTACCCGCGAGCAACGCCCGTAGCTTCAGCGGGTCCGCCGCTGATCGGCGGCGGCGAGACGTCCTCGGCTTCGCGGCTGCGGTCCAGGATCTCGCCAGGCTTCAACGGGTCCGCCGCTGATCGGCGGCGGCGAGAGCGGTCCGTCATCCTCGGGCCCGTCGGCTGCGGGGCTTCAACGGGTCCGCCGCTGATCGGCGGCGGCGAGAGGGTCTCCTCGGAGCTTCCGTAGAAGGTCTCGGCGCTTCAACGGGTCCGCCGCTGATCGGCGGCGGCGAGCAATGATGAGGCACCCGCTCTACAAGACTGGGTCGTAGCTTCAACGGGTCCGCCGCTGATCGGCGGCGGCGAGAAGCAGCTCGTAGCCGTCCGGCAGTTCGCCGGGCTCCAGGTGCTTCAACGGGTCCGCCGCTGATCGGCGGCGGCGAGTCGCGGCCGTGATTGCGCGGTACTTGGCGACCGACCCGCTTCAACGGGTCCGCCGCTGATCGGCGGCGGCGAGGCGTCGACAACGACATGGGGTACGCGCTGTCCTGCAAGCTTCAACGGGTCCGCCGCTGATCGGCGGCGGCGAGACGGCCGTCGTCGACGGCGTCGAGCTCCGCCGGGCGCGGCTTCAACGGGTCCGCCGCTGATCGGCGGCGGCGAGGGGCGTGGGGCGCGGTGCTCCCGGCCGACTTCGACGAGCTTCAACGGGTCCGCCGCTGATCGGCGGCGGCGAGGAGCTGTCGGCGAACAACAGCAACGCGTGCTCGATGCTTCAACGGGTCCGCCGCTGATCGGCGGCGGCGAGGGCGGATCGCCGTAGACGAGTACTCGCCCCGCGGCCTTGCTTCAACGGGTCCGCCGCTGATCGGCGGCGGCGAGCGACTTGCTCGAGATCCCCGGCCTCGCCGCCTACGCCGGGCTTCAACGGGTCCGCCGCTGATCGGCGGCGGCGAGTGGCGAGGCCGACCTGGGCAAGCGTGGCCACTGCGAAGCTTCAACGGGTCCGCCGCTGATCGGCGGCGGCGAGGCACCCCGACGTGTCGCGCCGCGCCTGCTGAAACACGCTTCAACGGGTCCGCCGCTGATCGGCAGCGGCGAGTTTTCAGGTCCCGCAAGACCTCGTTGAGTCGCTCCGTGCTTCAACGGGTCCGCCGCTGATCGGCGGCGGCGAGACGACGGCCGCCCATCGAACGCCCCCGTCGACTACGCGCTTCAACGGGTCGGCCGCTGATCGGCGGCGGCGAGATGCCCTGAGGGTGGACCCGGGGGGCGTAGCGACATGCTTCAACGGGTCCGCCGCTGATCGGCGGCGGCGAGGGTGGTGAGGGGGGTGATCGAGCTGAGGGTGAACACCCGCTTCAACGGGTCCGCCGCTGATCGGCGGCGGCGAGCGTGGCGCGGCGCGGGCGCATGGCGAGCAGGTGCAGCCAGCTTCAACGGGTCCGCCGCTGATCGGCGGCGGCGAGTGACGCCAGCGCACGTCATGACCTCCGCGGCGCACGAAGCTTCAACCGGTCCGCCGCTGATCGGCGGCGGCGAGCGCCCGCGCCGAAGAAGATCAAGGGCAGGCGGTGGGGGCTTCAACGGGTCCGCCGCTGATCGGCGGCGGCGAGGTCTTCTCGGGCGGGGCGGCCTCGCGGAAAATAGCCGCTTCAACGGGTCCGCCGCTGATCGGCGGCGGCGAGACGTCATCGTCGCCAGCGGCACGGCGGCGACGATCGAGCTTCAACGGGTCCGCCGCTGATCGGCGGCGGCGAGTGGCCGACCCCCTGCAGCCGCGACGACCACGGCCCGAGCTTCAACGGGTCCGCCGCTGATCGGCGGCGGCGAGGCCATCCTCACCTTCCTGCACTACGAGCAGTTGCGTGCTTCAACGGGTCCGCCGCTGATCGGCGGCGGCGAGTGGTCCTCGGCAACGCGGAGGACGTGATCTCCGACTGGCTTCAACGGGTCCGCCGCTGATCGGCGGCGGCGAGACACCCGCGCAGCGGGCGTGATGGCGGCGGACGCCACGCTTCAACGGGTCCGCCGCTGATCGGCGGCGGCGAGGAGGACGAGGCGCCCGGCAACGAGGCGCACCCATGAGCTTCAACGGGTCCGCCGCTGATCGGCGGCGGCGAGTCGCCGAGCTCCGAGGGCGGCCAGCCGTACACCTCCGGCTTCAACGGGTCCGCCGCTGATCGGCGGCGGCGAGTCGGGCTCCTCCCGGTCGGCAGCACGTCGGCACCGGGCTTCAACGGGTCCGCCGCTGATCGGCGGCGGCGAGGTGCAGCCCGGACGCCGACCTGGTGCTGGATCTCCTCCCTCCGGCTTCAACGGGTCCGCCGCTGATCGGCGGCGGCGAGTCGGCGGCGGCGAGACGGAGGTGGTCGATGCCGCTGACCGTCGACGAATTCTTGCTTCAACAGGTCCGCCGCTGATCGGCGGCGGCGAGGAAGCCCGCCGACGTGTACAGGTTCCACATGACCTCGCTTCAACGGGTCCGCCGCTGATCGGCGGCGGCGAGGCCGCGGGCACCGGCCGCCGCAAGGTGGCCGGTGGAGGCTTCAACGGGTCCGCCGCTGATCGGCGGCGGCGAGGGCGCCGGGCCGACGCCCGAGGCGGCGCTGGCGGCCTGCGCTTCAACGGGTCCGCCGCTGATCGGCGGCGGCGAGCCACAGCAACCCGTTGAGGTTGACGCGGGCCTCGTCCGTGCTTCAACTGGTCCGCCGCTGATCGGCGGCGGCGAGATCGAGGACAGCGAGGGATTCGAGGCGCACCGCGAGGCTTCAACGGGTCCGCCGCTGATCGGCGGCGGCGAGCGGCCGCGGCTGCGCGGTGGACCTCCGGATCCCGTGGGCTTCAACGGGTCCGCCGCTAATCGGCGGCGGCGAGTCGAGCGGTGCATGCCGCCGCACGGTGACAGCGAGCTTCAACGGGTCCGCCGCTGATCGGCGGCGGCGAGCTGCGAGGCGCGCCTGCTCAAGTGGGCGTGGCGGCAGCTTCAACGGGTCCGCCGCTGATCGGTGGCGGCGAGGCGGTCGCGGTGTCGGGGATGCCGATCTTCCGCAGGCTTCAACGGGTCCGCCGCTGATCGGCGGCGGCGAGAGTTCGCGCGGCGCGGCGAAGTCGCGGCGGAGCCGGCTTCAACGGGTCCGCCGCTGATCGGCGGCGGCGAGGCGACGGTGACGGGCTGCGACATCGGCGCTGGCCTGGTCGCTTCAACGGGTCCGCCGCTGATCGGCGGCGGCGAGACTCGAGGACGGGGTCGCGGACGGCACGCTGTCACGCTTCAACGGGTCCGCCGCTGATCGGCGGCGGCGAGGCCGGAGGAGTTGCAGAAGAAGCTCACCGGCGGCTAGCGCGCTTCAACGGGTCCGCGGCTGATCGGCGGCGGCGAGAGCATGTGACCTCGATGGACTGTTTAGGCGGAGCGCAGGCTTCAACGGGTCCGCCGCTGATCGGCGGCGGCGAGACACCTACACGCTGTGGGAGCCGGCGGCCCCCGGCCGGCTTCAACGGGTCCGCCGCTGATCGGCGGCGGCGAGGATAGTCCGACGCGCCGTAGTGGGACGACAGATTTTGGCTTCAACGGGTCGGCCGCTGATCGGCGGCGGCGAGAGCCCCGTGTCTTTTTCGGTGTGTCAGCCCGCCGCCGGGCTTCAACGGGTCCGCCGCTGATCGGCGGCGGCGAGATGTGCACGGTGCTCCCGCGAACGTTCTCTCAGCAGCTTCAACGGGTCCGCCGCTGATCGGCGGCGGCGAGTTCGATGCGTAGGGATAACGACCGCTGACGAGTGGCTTCAACGGGTCCGCCGCTGATCGGCGGCGGCGAGGTGGCTGCCCCGGCCGATCCTCGTCCAGCCCGCGGCGCTTCAACGGGTCCGCCGCTGATCGGCGGCGGCGAGCGCCCACGCGTAGGGTTCGATGCGCGCCTCGCCGACGCTTCAACGGGTCCGCCGCTGATCGGCGGCGGCGAGCTGGACGTCACGGTCGAAGTGGACCCCGAGATCGTCGACAAGCTTCAACGGGTCCGCCGCTGATCGGCGGCGGCGAGCCTGACGAGGGCTGGGACCACAATCCGGGTGCCGCGCTTCAACGGGTCCGCCGCTGATCGGCGGCGGCGAGGCCTTATTGGGGCACGTGTTCGGGGCTGCTTACAATGCTTCAACGGGTCCGCCGCTGATCGGCGGCGGCGAGGGTGCCGCTGCTGGTCGGCTACCACCCGGCCTACCTGGCTTCAACGGGTCCGCCGCTGATCGGCGGCGGCGAGAGCAGGTTGTTGATCGACTTGACGATGCCGATCAGGCTTCAACGGGTCCGCCGCTGATCGGCGGCGGCGAGGTACGGGTGGCCGCGCTGACCCTCGCCATCAAGCTGAGGCTTCAACGGGTCCGCCGCTGATCGGCGGCGGCGAGACGCGCAGGCCGTCGCCGAGACCCAGTGGCACACGCTGCTTCAACGGGTCCGCCGCTGATCGGCGGCGGCGAGGAGAACCAGGCCGCGATTCGGGCCGCCCTGGTCGCGCTTCAACGGGTCCGCCGCTGATCGGCGGCGGCGAGAGGACGAGATGGCCGAGGTCATGGTCTGGGAGGCCGCGCTTCAACGGGTCCGCCGCTGATCGGCGGCGGCGAGCTGTGGTCATGGTCAGTCCTCGGTGAGGTCACCGGAGCTTCAACGGGTCCGCCGCTGATCGGCGGCGGCGAGCCGCATGCGCAAGTACGGCGACCGCGCGGCGATCCCGGAGCTTCAACGGGTCCGCCGCTGATCGGCGGCGGCGAGGCCCTTGAGGCGCGCGGGGGTCGTCATGGCGGGTGTGCTTCAACGGGTCCGCCGCTGATCGGCGGCGGCGAGAGGCCGGCGGCGTCGACGATGTTGATCTCCGACCGGACGCTTCAACGGGTCCGCCGCTGATCGGCGGCGGCGAGGGCCGTAGCGAAGGCGGTCGAAGAGCTGCGGGGTGGGCTTCAACGGGTCCGCCGCTGATCGGCGGCGGCGAGACGTGGGGCGACGACCAGGTCGAGGGCGCCCCGCAGCTTCAACGGGTCCGCCGCTGATCGGCGGCGGCGAGGCGCAGGTCGGCGGCCGTCGGCGTGTCGACCTTGGCGCTTCAACGGGTCCGCCGCTGATCGGCGGCGGCGAGCCTGATGATGCCGGCGCTCTGCCGGCAGGAGCACCTGATGCTTCAACGGGTCCGCCGCTGATCGGCGGCGGCGAGGCGGTCGACGACCAGGTCGGCGCCGAGCAAGCGGCCGAGGCTTCAACGGGTCCGCCGCTGATCGGCGGCGGCGAGCCGCCGAGCCGGCCCGCAACGGACACAATCCACCGGCCGCTTCAACGGGTCCGCCGCTGATCGGCGGCGGCGAGAAGTCCAAGCGAGGGACCAACGCCAGACGGGGCGCCGGCGCTTCAACGGGTCCGCCGCTGATCAGCGGCGGCGAGTGACGTACGACGGCCGCGCGGAGTCGGGGCGTCATGCTTCAACGGGTCCGCCGCTGATCGGCGGCGGCGAGACTGAACCACGCGAACCCCAACGACCAGCACAACATGTGGCTTCAACGGGTCCGCCGCTGATCGGCGGCGGCGAGCGGGCCCGGCCGGCAGAGCGTGTGCGCGGCGCCCCACGGGCTTCAACGGGTCCGCCGCTGATCGGCGGCGGCGAGGAAGGGGGCGCGGGTCGTACGGGCGCAGCTCGGGGGAGGCTTCAACGGGTCCGCCGCTGATCGGCGGCGGCGAGACGGGGCGAGCACCAGCGCGGCGTCGCGGACCCAGCCAGCGCTTCAACGGGTCCGCCGCTGATCGGCGGCGGCGAGTCGCACGCGCTGCTGACGACGGCGAGCGACGGGCAAAAGCTTCAACGGGTCCGCCGCTGATCGGCGGCGGCGAGGCTCCCGGGGCGGGCGAGCCTGCGAGTGTGATCGGCGGCGGCGAGAGCGCCCGCCGGAGTCGGTCGCCAACTTCGCCAAGGGCGTGCGCAAGCTTCAACGGGTCCGCCGCTGATCGGCGGCGGCGAGAAGAGCTCGGTGGAGCACGACATCGGCGCGCTGCGTGCTTCAACGGGTCCGCCGCTGATCGGCGGCGGCGAGAAAGCGCTCAAGGCTGAGAGGCTAGCGCTCCGCGAAGCTTCAACGGGTCCGCCGCTGATCGGCGGCGGCGAGGACGTGGTCGACCACCCGCGGCTACGCGGTCACCAGGCTTCAACGGGTCCGCCGCTGATCGGCGGCGGCGAGAGGTCCGGCTCATCTCGGCCTTCAAGTCCGGCCTCATGCTTCAACGGGTCCGCCGCTGATCGGCGGCGGCGAGCGACTCGGCCTCGGGCCCGCGACGGTGTACCTCAGGCTTCAACGGTCCGCCGCTGATCGGCGGCGGCGAGAGGTCGCCCGGCGCTCGGGCATGTCACCACAGAACGTGCTTCAACGGGTCCGCCGCTGATCGGCGGCGGCGAGCCCGGGGGCCAAGGCGTACACGACGCAGTTCTTCGACCGGCTTCAACGGGTCCGCCGCTGATCGGCGGCGGCGAGGCCCCAGTCGGCCTGCTGCAAATCCTGACATGCGTGCGTGCTTCAACGGGTCCGCCGCTGATCGGCGGCGGCGAGGCTAGAGGTCTACCCGGGCGCAACCTTGTGGGGTGTGCTTCAACGGGTCCGCCGCTGATCGGCGGCGGCGAGGTTTGGATATCGACGATATAGTCATTAGCAATCTCTGTGCTTCAACGGGTCCGCCGCTGATCGGCGGCGGCGAGGCGATCTTCGCGGGTCTGGTCGGCTACCAGGCGCTCAGGCTTCAACGGGTCCGCCGCTGATCGGCGGCGGCGAGCCCGCTGCGAGCAGCGCTGCATACACGTCCTCGGGGCAGGTGCTTCAACGGGTCCGCCGCTGATCGGCGGCGGCGAGGCGACGCTGGGCTGACCACGTGAGCGACGATAAACCTCAGCTTCAACGGGTCCGCCGCTGATCGGCGGCGGCGAGCGGGCGTCGTGCGGCGTGCCGTCCTCAGCTCGCTCAGGCTTCAACGGGTCCGCCGCTGATCGGCGGCGGCGAGGAGACGGCAATGGTCCCAATCTGCTGCGGGTCCCCCGTGCTTCAACGGGTCCGCCGCTGATCGGCGGCGGCGAGGCTGCGACGTGGACTCAGCGCGCGCCGTGGCGAGCAGGCTTCAACGGGTCCGCCGCTGATCGGCGGCGGCGAGTACTGCGCGAGCGGCTCACGGCCCGCAAGCAGCGCCAGGCTTCAACGGGTCCGCCGCTGATCGGCGGCGGCGAGGGCCCGCTGCCGGCCGGACGAGGCCGACCCGACACAGCTTCAACGGGTCCGCCGCTGATCGGCGGCGGCGAGCGGCGTTCGCCACGCGGACGTAGATCGAGCCCGCGGTGCTTCAACGGGTCCGCCGCTGATCGGCGGCGGCGAGGAAGTTGACCGCCGCTGCATAGGCAGCCACCTGCAGGCTTCAACGGGTCCGCCGCTGATCGGCGGCGGCGAGACCTTGGATTTGGCGCATATCACCGACCTCGGTTCCATGCTTCAACGGGTCCGCCGCTGATCGGCGGCGAGGCGCTGGCGCACCGGGAGACACGACGCTATGGCGGGGGCTTCAACGGGTCCGCCGCTGATCGGCGGCGGCGAGATAGGGCAGGTGGACCGAAACCCCGCGCGCGGAGATCGGCTTCAACGGGTCCGCCGCTGATCGGCGGCGGCGAGGGCCGTCGGCGGCGTCGACGAAGCGATCGTTGACGGGCTTCAACGGGTCTGCCGCTGATCGGCGGCGGCGAGCCCGCGTGGGCATGCGGTCCACGCGGCGCACAGCCTGTGCGCTTCAACGGGTCCGCCGCTGATCGGCGGCGGCGAGCGGCCCCCCGGGCCCCGCTTGGGTTGCCGTCCGAGTCCTGCTTCAACGGGTCCGCCGCTGATCGGCGGCGGCGAGAAATCCGACAAGGACCTCAGCGCGGGGGCAGCGGCGGCTTCAACGGGTCCGCTGCTGATCGGCGGCGGCGAGGTCCTCGATGTCCACCTGGCGCGCCCGCTTACGGTCGCTTCAACGGGTCCGCCGCTGATCGGCGGCGGCGAGAGGCCAAGACGACCGCGGAGCCGGTGAGTGTCGTCGTGCTTCAACGGGTCCGCCGCTGATCGGCGGCGGCGAGCGCTCGCGCCAAAGAGACCGCTCGGCCGACACGTCACGCCGCTTCAACGGGTCCGCCGCTGATCGGCGGCGGCGAGAGGTCGTCGAGCTTCGACTCGAGGGCCTCGATATCGCTTCAACGGGTCCGCCGCTGATCGGCGGCGGCGAGCGCCTCATGGTCGGCGACGATGCCGAGGCCAAACTTGCTTCAACGGGTCCGCCGCTGATCGGCGGCGGCGAGCCGGGTCGTCAGTCATCGGCACGGCGGCGGGCGCCTGGCTTCAACGGGTCCGCCGCTGATCGGCGGCGGCGAGGCGGTGATCTCTGCAGTCGTGCACAGCACGATCCACGGCTTCAACGGGTCCGCCGCTGATCGGCGGCGGCGAGCCGAGGAGCACGAGGTGGTCGACGACCAGGACGGCCTCGCTTCAACGGGTCCGCCGCTGATCGGCGGCGGCGAGCGCACCGCCGAGGCCGGCGCCGACGCGACCGACCGGCTTCAACGGGTCCGCCGCTGATCGGCGGCGGCGAGGGGTGACCAGCAAGGGCACGTTCAACTTGAAATACTTCCCGCTTCAACGGGTCCGCCGCTGATCGGCGGCGGCGAGTCAGAGACGAACGAGATCACCCGGTTGGCAAGCGTGGGCTTCAACGGGTCCGCCGCTGATCGGCGGCGGCGAGTGAGGTGACCCTCGCACGGGTCCGAGCACTCGCAGAGCTTCAACGGGTCCGCCGCTGATCGGCGGCGGCGAGGAAGCACGCGTCAACCTTACTTCCCTCTACATTGATCGCTTCAACGGGTCCGCCGCTGATCGGCGGCGGCGAGGTGCTTCTTGGGTGCTTGGCGTCGCAGCGCTCGGCTTCAACGGGTCCGCCGCTGATCGGCGGCGGCGAGCCGGCGCGGCCCGGGAGCGCCAAGCCTCTCCCTTGGCTTCAACGGGTCCGCCGCTGATCGGCGGCGGCGAGGACGCGTGGGGCTTCGTGCACGTGTTCCTGTCGTTGCTTCAACGGGTCCGCCGCTGATCGGCGGCGGCGAGCATCGCCATTGCGACGGAGCTCCGCCGCAATCTTCATGCTTCAACGGGTCCGCCGCTGATCGGCGGCGGCGAGCGCCACAGGTGCCGCGCCGGCATCGACCCGCCAGTGCTTCAACGGGTCCGCCGCTGATCGGCGGCGGCGAGTTGTTGCCGGCGATGGCCGCCGCAATTCCGCCGATCCCGCTTCAACGGGTCCGCCGCTGATCGGCGGCGGCGAGATGAGGTGCTCGCCCATGAACTCCCACGCCTTGCGGCTTCAACGGGTCCGCCGCTGATCGGCGGCGGCGAGGCACTGACCAGCAGGCGCACAGGCATGGTCCGGGTTGGCTTCAACGGGTCCGCCGCTGATCGGCGGCGGCGAGACCAGGGAGCGGAATCATGCCAAGTAAATCATGGAGGCTTCAACGGGTCCGCCGCTGATCGGCGGCGGCGAGTACACAGAAGAAGATTGACCGGGTGGCCATGTACTTGCTTCAACGGGTCCGCCGCTGATCGGCGGCGGCGAGGCAGGAGTCCTCGCCATACCTGCTGTCTCTCCTCTTCCGGCTTCAACGGGTCCGCCGCTGATCGGCGGCGGGGAGAGCCACTACCGTGTACCGGATCTTGCGGCATACGAGGTGCTTCAACGGGTCCGCCGCTGATCGGCGGTGGCGAGGGCTGAGGAGACAGCGCTTGAGCCGGCGGATGTTCGTGCTTCAACGGGTCCGCCGCTGATCGGCGGCGGCGAGCGAACCAGCCCTGCAGCTTGACGGGGCCGTGCGAGCTGGCTTCAACGGGTCCGCCGCTGATCGGCGGCGGCGAGACGCAGCACGAGAGGCGATGTAATGACCGCGCATCCTGTCGCTTCAACGGGTCCGCCGCTGATCGGCGGCGGCGAGGACCGGCCTCGAGCTCGACGACATCGGGGCGATGCTTGCTTCAACGGGTCCGCCGCTGATCGGCGGCGGCGAGGCCGCCTCCACCCTCCACCCGTTGCTCGACATCAAGGGGCTTCAACGGGTCCGCCGCTGATCGGCGGCGGCGAGGAGGACGCGGCCTGCGATGCTGCGTGGCGCGCCGCCGAGCTTCAACGGGTCCGCCGCTGATCGGCGGCGGCGAGGTGCAGTCGTCCGCCGAGCTCGGGCGCGCTGTGCTGGCTTCAACGGGTCCGCCGCTGATCGGCGGCGGCGAGCCTGCTTGAGCGACTTGTAGAGCGGACAGAGCAGATGCTTCAACGGGTCCGCCGCTGATCGGCGGCGGCGAGCCATATCCAACGCCAGCGCCGACGTTGACATCAGGCGGCTTCAACGGGTCCGCCGCTGATCGGCGGCGGCGAGGCAACATTCGAGACAGAGCACGAGGCGGCTTACGACGGCTTCAACGGGTCCGCCGCTGATCGGCGGCGGCGAGTTCGCCATGGCGGGCATGTTGCGTGCAGTGTTATCGCTTCAACGGGTCCGCCGCTGATCGGCGGCGGCGAGTGGGCATCGACCCGGACGAGATCGCCAACCCGGACCCGCTTCAACGGGTCCGCCGCTGATCGGCGGCGGCGAGGCGTCACGGACTCGTGGCCTGATGCCGTACGCCAACCCGCTTCAACGGGTCCGCCGCTGATCGGCGGCGGCGAGGGACGCGGCGGTTGGATGCGTCGACGACTGTGCCCAGGCTTCAACGGGTCCGCCGCTGATCGGCGGCGGCGAGCTTCGTCGAGACCTGGAGGCGCGTGGCAATTTCCGGCTTCAACGGGTCCGCCGCTGATCGGCGGCGGCGAGCCGGCATGCCACCTCCTAACCAGCCGGTCGACCTCTCGCTTCAACGGGTCCGCCGCTGATCGGCGGCGGCGAGGTAATGCTCGCGGCGATCCGACAAGAGGTTGAAGACGCGCTTCAACGGGTCCGCCGCTGATCGGCGGCGGCGAGCGCAGAACGGTGGTGAGGTCGCGCGTGCGACGGGCGGCTTCAACGGGTCCGCCGCTGATCGGCGGCGGCGAGGCATTCCTCCGTGAGGCTGATCGTCAGATCCGCGAACTGCTTCAACGGGTCCGCCGCTGATCGGCGGCGGCGAGCCGACCGACACCAGAACAACCGCGACAGACGCCCCGTGCTTCAACGGGTCCGCCGCTGATCGGCGGCGGCGAGGTCCTCGCGCTGCTCGGGTCGGTGGCCGAGTTGATCGCGCTTCAACGGGTCCGCCGCTGATCGGCGGCGGCGAGCGGGCTCCTCCCCTGAGATCTTCACACCGCGCCACGTTCCGCTTCAACGGGTCCGCCGCTGATCGGCGGCGGCGAGGACTGGACCAACGCCTGCGACGCCCACCTCGCAAGAGCTTCAACGGGTCCGCCGCTGATCGGCGGCGGCGAGGGCGAGGCCGCCTCGGTGCCCTTGCGGACCGTCACGCTTCAACGGGTCCGCCGCTGATCGGCGGCGGCGAGGCCAGGATCCGCATCCCTCCGAGCGCCCCCGAGAAGGCTTCAACGGGTCCGCCGCTGATCGGCGGCGGCGAGGCGGCTCGGCCACCACGTTCATCCGATGATGCTCGCGATGCTTCAACGGGTCCGCCGCTGATCGGCGGCGGCGAGACATCGCCGTGGCCTGCAAGCTGCGCCGTCGCCCGCCGCTTCAACGGGTCCGCCGCTGATCGGCGGCGGCGAGCCGCCGATGTTCACGGCGTCCCGTTCGGGGACGATTAGCTTCAACGGGTCCGCCGCTGATCGGCGGCGGCGAGGCATCGGCGTCCGCTCGCGCATCACGTGGCAGGCCGAGCTTCAACGGGTCCGCCGCTGATCGGCGGCGGCGAGGCCATGCCTCCGCCCGGGGGGCCTCAGTGCACGACCGGGCTTCAACGGGTCCGCCGCTGATCGGCGGCGGCGAGCGGGCAGGTCGGCGTATTGGCCCTCCGTCGAGAGGCCGCTTCAACGGGTCCGCCGCTGATCGGCGGCGGCGAGTAGGCGTGCGCGGTGGAGGCCGCGGGCCGCCGCGTCGAGGCTTCAACGGGTCCGCCGCTGATCGGCGGCGGCGAGCCTCAACCGTCCGGGCAGCCCCCGGGCGGTCTGGCTGCTTCAACGGGTCCGCCGCTGATCGGCGGCGGCGAGCCGACGAGGTCATCGGTGGCCCCCTGCTCGGAGGGCTTCAACGGGTCCGCCGCTGATCGGCGGCGTCGAGGCGCGAGTTGCTCGCGTACGCGGACGCGATGGACGAGCTTCAACGGATCCGCCGCTGATCGGCGGCGGCGAGCGCCGCCGAGGACGCCGCTCGGGAAGCGTCTCGCGCGGCTTCAACGGGTCCGCCGCTGATCGGCGGCGGCGAGCGAACGGCGCGTAGAACTCGAACGCGCTGTCGCCCGCGCTTCAACGGGTCCGCCGCTGATCGGCGGCGACGAGCGGTGCCGCCGCCAGCAGCTCCGCCGGTGTTGGCCCGGCGCTTCAACGGGTCCGCCGCTGATCGGCGGCGGCGAGGCGGCCCCGGAAGGCTTCTACGCGTACGTGCTCGAGCTTCAACGGGTCCGCCGCTGATCGGCGGCGGCGAGGACCAGTGCGACTCCCAGAACTCGGTGAGCAGGTCACGCTTCAACGGGTCCGCCGCTGATCGGCGGCGGAGAGTGCGAGGTCCACGACGACCCGTGGCGCGCGACTGCCGGGCTTCAACGGGTCCGCCGCTGATCGGCGGCGGCGAGATACGCGGTTAGCGGTTTTCCTGCGCGCGTTGGCCGCTTCAACGGGTCCGCCGCTGATCGGCGGCGGCGAGGACCCACGCGGCGACGAAGTCCGCCATCGCCTGCGCGCTTCAACGGGTCCGCCGCTGATCGGCGGCGGCGAGTCGTGAAGGAGCGCTATGGCATCGGCCTTGGCGCGCTGCTTCAACGGGTCCGCCGCTGATCGGCGGCGGCGAGTGAAGTTCCAGCGGGCGACGCAGCTCTACGTGTGGCTGCTTCAACGGGTCCGCCGCTGATCGGCGGCGGCGAGCGGCGGGCCGGCGATCAGCGACGAAGGCCTCGAGGAGGGTCCGCCGCTGATCGGCGGCGGCGAGGGCGCTGTTCGCCGACGGGGCAGGTCACGGCCGTCGTCGCTTCAACGGGTCCGCCGCTGATCGGCGGCGGCGAGAGACGGTGACCGACCCGCGCCACTTCGGCAACTTGTCGCTTCAACGGGTCCGCCGCTGATCGGCGGCGGCGAGGAGGGCCACGCCCTGGGCTTAGCCGTTGTCCCGCGCGCTTCAACGGGTCCGCCGCTGATCGGCGGCGGCGAGCCATCCGCGGCGTGCTGCTGGCCGAGGTGCTCGGACTCGGCTTCAACGGGTCCGCCGCTGATCGGCGGCGGCGAGAGAAGCCCACAGGCGGAGCCTCGGTCTCGTTCTGCTTGGCTTCAACGGGTCCGCCGCTGATCGGCGGCGGCGAGACTCGAGCAGCTGCTCGGCGGCCAAGACCTCCGCCTGGCTTCAACGGGTCCGCCGCTGATCGGCGGCGGCGAGGTCGACGACCTCAGCGAGGGCAAGCAGCTAGGCGACGCGCTTCAACGGGTCCGCCGCTGATCGGCGGCGGCGAGCAGGAGAGAACGCGCGGGCGGCGGAGACGGAGAAAGCTTCAACGGGTCCGCCGCTGATCGGCGGCGGCGAGGTGGGTGTTCGACCTGCGGCTCACGTCGGGCGCCGCGGCTTCAACGGGTCCGCCGCTGATCGGCGGCGGCGAGTGGTCGGTGGGGAGAGCGGACCGGGGGCACGGCCGTTGCTTCAACGGGTCCGCCGCTGATCGGCGGCGGCGAGGCCCTTGCCGAGCGGCTGCAATCGGCGGACGGCGTCGATGCTTCAACGGGTCCGCCGCTGATCGGCGGCGGCGAGGCGTGCCGAGCACGGCGCACTCGAGTTCGCCCGCGAGGCTTCAACGGGTCCGCCGCTGATCGGCGGCGGCGAGGCGCAGCGCCGTCACCCGGCCCGCGGGTCGTCGTGCGCTTCAACGGGTCCGCCGCTGATCGGCGGCGGCGAGGCCTGCGCTCCCCAGTCCTTGCCCTCGGGCATTTGGAAGCTTCAACGGGTCCGCCGCTGATCGGCGGCGGCGAGGCGTACCGGCCATTTTGCGGGGAGATCCCGCCGCGGCTTCAACGGGTCCGCCGCTGATCGGCGGCGGCGAGGGCTGACGGTGTACTGGGCCGCGAGCAGCGACCCGCTTCAACGGGTCCGCCGCTGATCGGCGGCGGCGAGGCTGCCAGCGAGCGCGAGTTCTTCGCGGAGATGGCGTCGCTTCAACGGGTCCGCCGCTGATCGGCGGCGGCGAGGGCGGTGGCACCGACGAGGTGGACTGATGTACCGACCGCTTCAACGGGTCCGCCGCTGATCGGCGGCGGCGAGGTCTGGCCTATCCTCGGTCTCGTGGATCGAGAAGTTGCTTCAACGGGTCCGCCGCTGATCGGCGGCGGCGAGTTGCGGTTCCCCAACGTGGTGATCGAGCGCGGCGTGCTTCAACGGGTCCGCCGCTGATCGGCGGCGGCGAGTGCCCATACCGTAGCCGCCGTGGCCGGGGACGCTGACGCTTCAACGGGTCCGCCGCTGATCGGCGGCGGCGAGTCGTCGAAGCCGACCGCGACGCCGCGGAGGTGTTGGCTTCAACGGGTCCGCCGCTGATCGGCGGCGGCGAGACGCCGGCACCGACCGCACGGTCATCTGCGGGCGGACATTGCTTCAACGGGTCCGCCGCTGATCGGCGGCGGCGAGCACCGAGTCGCAGCTGCTTGCTCGGCGGCCAGCGGCGCTTCAACGGGTCCGCCGCTGATCGGCGGCGGCGAGACTGGCTCGGCCTCGACAGCATCCCGCCGGATGAGCGGCTTCAACGGGTCCGCCGCTGATCGGCGGCGGCGAGGGTCGAAGGTCGCCGCCTTCACCGAGGAAATCTGCTCCTGCTTCAACGGGTCCGCCGCTGATCGGCGGCGGCGAGACGCCTCCGCGCTGTCGCGGAAGCAACGGATGTGCGACTGCTTCAACGGGTCCGCCGCTGATCGGCGGCGGCGAGATCGGCTTCTTCACCGCCCGGGCCATGTCGTCCGCGCTTCAACGGGTCCGCCGCTGATCGGCGGCGGCGAGGACGAGCTTCCGGTCGCAGCCACAAAGCAGCCAGTCGCTTCAACGGGTCCGCCGCTGATCGGCGGCGGCGAGGCCGACGACCTCGACGAGTACACGGGCAAGCCCCAGCTTCAACGGGTCCGCCGCTGATCGGCGGCGGCGAGACCTGATGTGCCCGCGCCACTGGTACGAGCTCCCCAAGCTTCAACGGGTCCGCCGCTGATCGGCGGCGGCGAGCCGCCTCGTCGATCGTGGCGATCGGCGAGCTCGTCTTGCTTCAACGGGTCCGCCGCTGATCGGCGGCGGCGAGTCAGCCACTCCAGCGACTCGGCGCCGACCCGCGTGCTTCAACGGGTCCGCCGCTGATCGGCGGCGGCGAGTCCGGCCGCGGAACGCCCGGCGAAACGGCGGGTTGTCTGCTTCAACGGGTCCGCCGCTGATCGGCGGCGGCGAGCCGGCCAACAACCCGTACGTCAACGCGACGGGGATGGTGCTTCAACGGGTCCGCCGCTGATCGGCGGCGGCGAGGCGGCTGTCCGCCGTTGTTGTTTCCGTTCGCGGGCCGCGCTTCAACGGGTCCGCCGCTGATCGGCGGCGGCGAGTCGGCCGCGGCTTCTCGTCCTCGCCGCGGAAGCCTGCCGCGCTTCAACGGGTCCGCCGCTGATCGGCGGCGGCGAGTGGGCTCCCCGATGGCCACAGGGCCTGGGGCTACGGTCCGCTTCAACGGGTCCGCCGCTGATCGGCGGCGGCGAGAGGCGGAGGCGTCGATGCTCCGCGCGACCTTGCGGCGCGCTTCAACGGGTCCGCCGCTGATCGGCGGCGGCGAGTCCGTGGGGTGTCGTTATACGATGCAGCAGGGTGGGCGCTTCAACGGGTCCGCCGCTGATCGGCGGCGGCGAGGGCTATCCCGTCAACATCGAGGCCCGCCTGCCGTTGGCTTCAACGGGTCCGCCGCTGATCGGCGGCGGCGAGGTCGAGGAAGCCGTCGGCCTTGCCCTTGGCCTTGTCGCTTCAACGGGTCCGCCGCTGATCGGCGGCGGCGAGCGCAGACCGCCGCGAACTTCGCCGACCTCAACGAGCCGCTTCAACGGGTCCGCCGCTGATCGGCGGCGGCGAGCGGCGATCTCGACGAGGCCGGGCCCGAGCACCGCGCGCTTCAACGGGTCCGCCGCTGATCGGCGGCGGCGAGGCCCGCGGCGGCCGCGCTGCTCGGGCCGCGCATCCTGAGCTTCAACGGGTCCGCCGCTGATCGGCGGCGGCGAGAACTTCATCACGGCGGGCGTCGACGCGGACGTGCTCGCTTCAACGGGTCCGCCGCTGATCGGCGGCGGCGAGCTCGAGCCATGCCACCGCTTGACGGTACTCGTGATCATGCGCTTCAACGGGTCCGCCGCTGATCGGCGGCGGCGAGGGCTATCCGAGGTGCCCGCCAAATGTCGAATGCGCGAGCTTCAACGGGTCCGCCGCTGATCGGCGGCGGCGAGTCTCTGCGAGTGCACCGATTTGCTCCCACGCCCCGATACGCTTCAACGGGTCCGCCGCTGATCGGCGGCGGCGAGGTCGGCACCCGCACGCGCGTACGTGGACGGATTGGTATGCTTCAACGGGTCCGCCGCTGATCGGCGGCGGCGAGCCCGCACCGCTCCCCGGGCACATCCTCCGCCCGGAGGCGCTTCAACGGGTCCGCCGCTGATCGGCGGCGGCGAGTCCGCCGTGACGGCCCGCGCGACCTTCGACGCCGCCGCGCTTCAACGGGTCCGCCGCTGATCGGCGGCGACCGCGGCCGCCGAGGTCGCCGTGTACAGGCTTCAACGGGTCCGCCGCTGATCGGCGGCGGCGAGGTTCGCGGCCAACCCGCCCCCCGTCATCCATCGCGTCGCGCTTCAACGGGTCCGCCGCTGATCGGCGGCGGCGAGACCCGCTGCGCGTCGGCACGTACACGATCCTCTGGCACGGCTTCAACGGGTCCGCCGCTGATCGGCGGCGGCGAGGCAGCGTGCCAGGTCGAGGCGAGCCGGATCCTTGCGGGGCTTCAACGGGTCCGCCGCTGATCGGCGGCGGCGAGGGGGTGCAGGCCGAAGCAATAACGGTAGTTACCCCGGTGCCGCTTCAACCGGTCCGCCGCTGATCGGCGGCGGCGAGGTGCGAGGCGGCTCGCTGCACATTCTGATACGCGCCGCTTCAACGGGTCCGCCGCTGATCGGCGGCGGCGAGCACTGGGCCACCGCCTCGAACTGCGCGCGCGGTGGCGAGCTTCAACGGGTCCGCCGCTGATCGGCGGCGGCGAGTCGTCGCCGCGGGTGGCACGCTCGCCGCTGATGTGCTTCAACGGGTCCGCCGCTGATCGGCGGCGGCGAGCTCGCGGTCGTCGTCCTGATTGACCGCGATGGCCGCGCTTCAACGGGTCCGCCGCTGATCGGCGGCGGCGAGCGCTCCACGGAGAGATTCAGCTGTGCGCGGATGCCGAAGCTTCAACGGGTCCGCCGCTGATCGGCGGCGGCGAGGGATGCAGGCCACGCCGATGGCGTCGCCGGTGAAGATGCTTCAACGGGTCCGCCGCTGATCGGCGGCGGCGAGCGGTGTTGGGCGACGGTGGCGAAGGTAACGAGCCCGCTTCAACGGGTCCGCCGCTGATCGGCGGCGGCGAGGTGAAGGGTCCGAGAGCGTCGGCGGGCTTGCCGTGCTTCAACGGGTCCGCCGCTGATCGGCGGCGGCGAGATGATCTCCCACCGGAGCACGGGCGCGGTCAGGGGCAGCTTCAACGGGTCCGCCGCTGATCGGCGGCGGCGAGCGGGCCGGTCGCAGGCGGGCATCGATCGCCGCCTCGCGGCTTCAACGGGTCCGCCGCTGATCGGCGGCGGCGAGACCGAGAGCGCCCGCGACTGGGCGACCCACGCCGATCCTGCTTCAACGGGTCCGCCGCTGATCGGCGGCGGCGAGGCTCGATCGCCGGACAAAAGCCGGCATCATGACCTGCTTCAACGGGTCCGCCGCTGATCGGCGGCGGCGAGAGAGTTTGGTCGCCCCCCTGACGGGGAGCGCACTCCTGGCTTCAACGGGTCCGCCGCTGATCGGCGGCGGCGAGTTCATGCTGCTGCGCGAGCGGGCGCTAGCGCTTGTGCTTCAACGGGTCCGCCGCTGATCGGCGGCGGCGAGCAAAGCAGCTGCCCTGGCAACGTCGCGCTCTGTCCGGTGCTTCAACGGGTCCGCCGCTGATCGGCGGCGGCGAGGCCGGGTGTCGTCCACGTCGCCGCCGGCGACATCCGGCTTCAACGGGTCCGCCGCTGATCGGCGGCGGCGAGGGGCGGTAACCCGACACTCCCCCACCCACGCGCGTGATGCTTCAACGGGTCCGCCGCTGATCGGCGGCGGCGAGACGACTGCGTGACCGTCGGCGGCCCGGCGTCGGTGAGCACGCTTCAACGGGTCCGCCGCTGATCGGCGGCGGCGAGTGGATCCCACACACGCCGATCCCACCGTAGCGTTCCCCGCTTCAACGGGTCCGCCGCTGATCGGCGGCGGCGAGGGGCGTGGAGCCGATCACCGCCGACCAGCGGACCATGCTTCAACGGGTCCGCCGCTGATCGGCGGCGGCGAGGCGTTCGATCGTTCGTACGTGATCGCCATGATCGGCAGGCTTCAACGGGTCCGCCGCTGATCGGCGGCGGCGAGCGAGTCGAAGGTCGGTCTGGGACAGGCTCATGGGATGGCCAGCTTCAACGGGTCCGCCGCTGATCGGCGGCGGCTTCAGCGCTCACCAGAATGGGTCCGGGTCCGCCACGGAAAACAGACCCGTCACGATCTCGGCGATCACATCGACGGCGTGCCCGGCACTCGGGACGCCCGCATGACGAAGCA
>Ga0075163_10003178_pt1 | contig 22126 bp, 13 predicted proteins | sample JI1023141ADNA_FD_71478 | JGI IMG/M metagenome (GOLD analysis project Ga0075163, IMG submission 71478) | Wastewater effluent complex algal communities from Wisconsin, to seasonally profile nutrient transformation and Carbon sequestration -... | ecosystem: Engineered > WWTP > Effluent > Algae... | reverse complement strand
GCCATCACCGATCCCGAAATCATCGAGCAGCGCTACCCGGTGCTGCTGCGTGAGTTCTCGATCCGTCGCGGGTCAGGCGGCGATGGCAAGTGGCGCGGCGGAGACGGTGTCGTGCGAGAGTTTCAGTTCCTTGAGCCGCTCACGGTTTCGTTGCTGACCCAGCATCGCACCACTGGTCCCTTCGGTTTGAGTGGCGGCGGGAGTGGCACGCCGGGAAGACAGACACGCTTTGCTGGCGGTGCGGCTACGCACTTGCCGTCCAGTTGCAGCTTCGAGGCCAGTCCTGGTGAGCGGTTGCGAGTGGAGACTCCTGGCGGCGGCGGCGCTGCAATGTCGTGAGCGGCGTTGTTGGACGGCTATCTTCAATGCCCGTTAAAGCAATAACTCGGTCGAGGAGAACTTGGAAGACCTGGGTGCAACGAACATCTTCCCCCTCACCCCAGCCCTCTCCCCGTGGGAGAGGGAGCATGAGGGCGCGCTGCGCGTCTTCGAGCCAAGCGTGCAGCGTCAGATTCGAGCGGCAGCGCGTCAGGCTCCCTCTCCCACGGGGAGAGGGCTGGGGTGAGGGGCATAATTTTCGTTCGCTCACAAGCTGTCGTGCAGTCTGGACGCAGCGATTCCTAACGGCATTGGGACTATCGTCTGTCTTCGCCTCGCTCCTCGGCCTCGATGTCGAAGAGGAACTCGAAGTCCTCGCGTTCCAGCGTGCGGGCGAATCCGGCTTCGCCACCGAGGACGTTGGCCGCCATGATGTTCTTCTTCTGCTGCAGGAGCATGATTTTCTCTTCGATCGTGTTCTTCGTGAGCATGCGGTAGGCCATGACGGGCTGGGTCTGGCCGATGCGATGCGCGCGGTCGATGGCCTGGGCCTCGACGGCGGGATTCCACCAGGGATCGTAAAGGATGACGTAGCTGGCGGCGGTGAGGTTCAGGCCGCTGCCGCCCGCTTTGAGAGAGAGGAGGAAGACGGATGCCTTCTCATCTTCCTGGAAGGCACGCACGATCTCCGCGCGGTTGGTGCTCGCACCGGTCAGCCAATGGTAGGGCAAGTTCATCGCTTCGAGCTTCTCGCGGATGATCTTCAGCATGGAGACGAACTGGCTGAAGAGCAGAACCTTGTGGCCCTCGGCGTTGAGTTCCTCGATGAGTTCGAGCGTGGCAGTGAGCTTGGCGCTGTCGTCCGCACCATCGGTGCCTTTTTGCACGAGTGACGGATGACAGCAGATCTGGCGCAGCCGTGTGAGTGCCTGGAGAATGGCGAAGCGCTGGCGGTTCAGGCCATCGAAGCCCGACGTGTTGAGCACCATGTGCTGGGCGCGCGCGAGTTCGTCGCGGTACAACTGCTCCTGAACACCGGTCATCTCACAAAGCATGGACTCCTCAGTGCGCGCCGGCAGTTCCTTGGCCACCTGGCCCTTGGTGCGGCGGATCATGAACGGTCGAAGCCGCGCCGAGAGCCGCTCGGTGGCGCGCTCGTCTTTGCGGCGGTCGAAGTGACGGTGGAAATACGCGCGGTCCCCGAGTGCGCCGGGCGTGGCGAAGGTCATGAGGCTCCACAGGTCGAGCAGTCGGTTCTCGAGTGGCGTGCCGGTGAGCACGAGGCGGTTCTCGGCGCGGAGGTGGCGCGCGGCCTTGGCGGCTTTTGAGTCGGGATTCTTGATCTGCTGGCCTTCGTCGAGAATGACGGAGAGCCACTGGATGGTGTGCAATTGGTCGATGGTGCCGCGTAGCTGAGCGTAGTTCAGCACGAGCACGTCGAGCTTGCCGCGCAGGACTTCGAGATCGAGCTCGTCCTTCTCATGGAGCACCTGTACGCGCAAATGTGGCGCGCACTTGGCCAGCTCGGCGGCCCAGACATCGAGCACGGACTTCGGGCAGACGACGAGCGATGGCGAGACGGCTGGGGCATCGGCGGCTGCGGTGTCGGCGGCTGCGGTGTCGGCGGTCACGTCGGATGCTGCACGCGCGCGGAGCCAGAGAATCCAGGCGATGCTCTGCAGCGTCTTCCCAAGGCCCATGTCATCGGCCAGAATGCCGCCGATGCTGTTCACGGTGAGGTAGGCGAGGAAATGGAAACCCTCGATCTGATACGGGCGCAGCGTGGCGTTCAGGCTGTCGGGTACGGGAGGCCGCGCTTCGATCTCGGCATCGGCGAGCCGCGCGGAGATGTGGTCCCAGGCCTTGGGATTGATGAACTCGGTGACGGCCTTGCCAACGAGGTGCCGCAAATGCACGCGGTGCGCCTCGTCGCTGAACTCATCGAGATCGATGCCGAGCTTCTCGATCATCTCGCGCTGCTCGTCGCTCAGCTCGATCTGCACACGGCGCCAGGTGCCGTCTGCCAGCCGCACGAAGCCGCCCTTTGCCGCGACGAGGCGGCGAATCTCGGCTGGCTTCAGGTCCGCTCCTTCGATGTCGAACACGAGGCGAAGATCAAGCCAGTCAATGGACTGAGTCTGCGCGGCCTCGACACGGACGCGCGCGATGAGCGGGTCCGCGAGAATGGTTCGGAGCTGCTCATCGGCGTCGAGCGACACGCCCTCCGGCAGGTTCTCGGCCCATTGTTGGAACTGGTCGGGAAAGGTCTTCGTGATGCGGAGCCGGAATCCATTTTGCTCAAGGTCGTAAGTGGGCCGCAAGTTGTCGATCAGCGCGGCCGCCTCCGTGAGGGCGGAGCGCTCGTGACAGCGGATGATGTCCGCATCCGCCGCGTCCACCTCGGGCTGCCGCTCCCAGCCGCGACCACGAAGAATCTCCCGGCACACGCCAGCGGGGTCGAGCGCATCCACCCGCAGCGTCACATACTCGGCACCTGCGAGTGGCGACCGCGCCATGCAGTGCGCGGTGATCTTGACCGTCAGGCTCTCACGCCGGATTTTTTTTTTGAGCGACTCCGGAAGCGGAACCGCGAGCGTCTCGAGGAAGGCGATGCCGTCTGCCGACATCAGGGCGGGGGAGGGGATGTCGATGGAAGCATCCACGCGAGTGTCATCGCCAAACCAGCGCGGGCCGCGATAGCGCATCTCGGCGCTGAGATACAAGGTCTCGGCACCCGGAAGGACACGCAGCGGTGATTGCGGTGCGGTGCCGTCCTGGCAGACGAGCTTGAGATGGAAGATGGGGCTCTCATTCGCATCCGCGCCCACCCAGTGAAGCGGCGGCTCGACGCGCTGAAATGGAGTCTCATCCAGCGTGAGCAGGCGCGAGTGCAGCTCCGGCTGATGGAAGAGAGAACCGAGCCACTCGGCATTTCTCTCCACGTCGAGCCGGAAGGTTTCGGGCGCTTCGTCGATGGCCACGCAGAAGCAGGCCAGGAGCAGCAGCTCGGCGGCACCATCCATCGCCAGAGCGCCGCGAGCGTGTTCCTTGCGGAGGTTCGTCAGTCTCGCGGCGGAGACGGTTTCATAGATGCCATCGCCTTCACCATTGCCCTGCTTCATCTGGAGGCGCGCTTCATTCGTGGTGACCAGGAGGCGAAAATCGCACGCGAGGCGGTGCTCGCCCGAGGCCGTCTCGGTCAGCGCCGTGAATCTCCTGATTCTCTCCTGCCATTGCGGCACGGTGCTGGCCTGCTTCCAGTCGCGCAGTCGCTCGCGAATCTTCGCGAGGTCGGTGATGCGCCGCAGAAAGGCGGGAATGGCGAGGCCCTTGTCGTCCAGGGCAAAGGCGACGAAATCCCAGAACTCACGGATCGTCACCGGCGGCTCGGGCCAGAGTTCGAGCGGCTCGATTGTCTCGATTCTCCACTTCGGATGCAGGCGCACCATGTCATGGTCGAAGATGCGGCCCGTCGATTGCACGCGCTGGAATCGTTTCTCGACCTTGTTCAGATAGGCGTGTTCCTCGGGCAGAAGCTGGCGGTCGAGACTCTTCTCGATGGTGATCTGAAAGGGCTCGACCGGTAGATCAGGCTTGGGGAAACGCTGCGCGGAATCCTTCTGCACCGCCACGAGCGTCGCGCATAGGACGAGGTCGTGTAGATCGGCGTCCGCATCGCTCTCGCCCTCCCATCCGTCTGGACCCAGCGTCCAGCGCGCGTGCGTGGCCTTGTCATCGAGCATCACATCCGCGTCCACCTGGCCGGCGACCTCGTCGAGATTCACCACGGCACCGTCTTCGACGAGACGCTCGGCTTCGAAGCGGAGCTTCGCGTCAAACGTCTGCAGGAGCGCGGGGATTGCGATTTTTAGTTCGGGCATCGGTGTCAGTTTCTTATCCCGTCCGCGCGAGCGGGGGAATGACACCGCTAACACAACTGCCCGGTCCGTGCCAACGGTGTCTTTGTTTTCGCCAAAATGACGATCACTTCTTCCCGATGCAGTACAGGTTCTGGTAGCCGCGGATGAACAACTGGCCGTCTGACACGGCGATCGAGCCGATGATTTTTTCTCCCATCGAATTGGTGGAGAGTAGCTCAAACTTCGGGCTGGCTTTGAAGACGTGGCAATCGCCGATCTGATTGGCCGCGTAGCATTTGCCGTCGGCGCTGAGGACGAGCGATGACCAGTTGTTGCCCTTGAGGCGCTCCTCGAAAACAGGCTGGCCGGTCTTGAGGTCGCGGCACTCGACGATGCCGCCGTCGGTGAGGATGTAGTAGTATCCGTCATGAACGACGCCGGAGCCGATGCGCTGAGGAATCCGCGGCAGGTGCCAGACTCGGTTTTTCTCGGTGACATTGCCTTTCCCTCCCGCCTTGACTGCGAGACCCGCTCCGCCGTAGCCACACATCTGGATCATGACGCCGTCGGCGAAGAGCGGCGAGTTATAGACCAGTGGCGTCAGGCCGTCGCACGTCCACAGTTCCTTGCCGCTCGACGGATCGAAGGCGCAAGCGCGGCCGGGATAGCTCATGAGCAGTTCGTCATGGGCGTCCACTTTGCGCAGGAGCGGATCGGCCCATGAGCCGAGCCATTTTTTGTTTCCGCCTTCACCCGATGCGCCGCCGGGTTCCTTGTGCTGCCAGAGGGTCTTCCCAGTCTTTTTGTCGAAGCAAATGAGCGCCGTGTTCTCCCCGGGGCCGTGGTTGAGGAACACGCGGTCGCCTGCAATGACGGGCGAGGTGCCGTTGCCCCAGATGTGATGCTGCTTGCCGAGGTCGGTGCGCTTCCAGAGTTCCTTCCCATTCATGTCGTAGCAAAACACACCGGCCGATGCGAAGTAGGCGATCACACGCTCGCCATCCGTCGCTGGCGAGGCGGAGCAGTAGGGGTTCGTGCCGTGGGTGAGTTCCGGCTCCTTGTAGGTCGTGCCTGACTCCCAGCGCTTCGCTCCGGTCTTCTTGTCAAAGCAGAGCAGCAATCGTTTTCCTTCCTTCTCAATGGGTTGTGTGACGAAAACTTGGTCGCCCCAAATCACAGGCGTGGAGTTGCCCCGCTCGGGCAATTTGACCTTCCAGGCTACATTTGCAGTCGCGCTCCACTTCTCGGGCAGGCCGGATTCCTCGCAGGTGCCGTCACCGTTGGCGCCGCGCCACATGGGCCAGTTGGCGGCGGGGAGCAGGGAGCAGGGAGCAAGGAGCAGGGTGACGAGAAAAGAGAGTGCTTTTGTTTTCATGAGGTTGGCTGGTTGAAGGATGACGATCACAAAAAAAGGGCGAACTCGCGTCCGCCCTTTCTCAAGGAAGTTATTTTCCGCTTACATCAAAGCAGAAGAGCAATTCCTGATCGCGCAGGAAGAGCTTGCCGTTGGCGACGGTGGGGTGGGTCCAGACTTTGCCCTTGGGATTCCGCTGCGTGGTCTGGGGCGTGAGGGTGAAGCGGCCGTGCTCTTTCCAGCCGTCGGGCGAGGCGTCGATAAGGGCCACGGTGCCGGTGCTTTCCTCCAGCAGGTAAAGCTTGCCGTCGGCGTAATGGATCGCGCCTTTCTTGAGTGCTGCGTTTTCCTGCCACTTCACGGTGCCGGTCTTGAAGTCGAGACAGGTCCAGCCGCCTTTGTCGGAGTAGCCGTAGAGGTGACCCCTTACCAGCACGACGCCGCCGTGGTGGTTGATCATGTTGGTGTTCATTTCGGGATTCATGTCCTCGGCCTTGTTGCCGGAGCCGACTTTGATCAGCTTGGCTCCGACGCCGTAGCCAGCGGCCACGAACACATTACCCTCGCTGAAAATGGGCGTGGGGATGACGGCGGTCTTGCCAGGGAAGGGCACCTTCCAGAGAAGAGAGCCGTCCTTCGCGTTCACCGCGCCGACGCTTTGCATCGTGAGCTGGATGAGTTGGCGCGCGCCGTTGTGATCGGCGGCGATGACGGAAGAATACTGAGCGGGGTCGGTCCAATCGGCGGTCTGCCAGACTTTCTTGCCAGTGGCCTTGTCGAATGCGGCGACGGAGCCTTGTGCGCCGCCGGGCGTGCAGATGACGAGGTTGCCATCGACGAGCACACTCTCGGTGTAGCCCCAGCCAGGGACCTTGCCACCGAGTTCTTCCATCGTGGTCTTCCAGATTTGTTTTCCGTCGCCGACGCTGAAGCAACTTAGATGGCCCTTGCCACTGAGAGCATAGATGTGATCGCCGGAAACGGTTGGCGTGCTTCGGGGGCCATCGCCCCAGCCGTTGGTGAGCAGTGGGCCAGCTTCGGCGCTCCACTTTTCCTTCCCGGTCTTCGCGTCGATGGCGATGACGAACTCGACGGCATCGCGGGAGCCCATGGTGTAAAGGGTGTCACCCACAATGGAATAGCCCGAGTAGCCGAGTCCGGCGTCTTTGTTCATCCACACAAGCTTGGGGCCACCGTCAGGCCAAGTCTTGAGCAGGCCGGTTTCGGTGGAGTTGTCGTCACGGTTTGGGCCGCGCCACTGCGGCCAGTCTCCGGAGAAAACATTCGTGAGGGGCAGCACGATGGCTGCGGCGAGGAGAAAATGGAGTTTGAGTTTCATTGTTGGGTAGGGGTCAGGTTGGAACTGAAAAAGAAACGCCATTGAGCCTGATTCATCGCAGCAAATCCAGAAAAAAGACGGGAGGATCATTTTTTCTTCAGCACGAGGTCAGCGAGGGGCAGCTCGGTGAACTGTTTCCACTTCGCCTCACTGTCCTCCTGAGAAGCGATCCCGTCGTGAACCCAGAGCGCGTAGCGGAGGCGGAGTTTCTTGGCTTCGCTGACTTCGATGGGCGTTTCGAGATTGAGGCAGGGAAGCATCCAGCCATCGTCACGGATGTGGAAGGGAGTGGGGTTCTGTGGGTTGGTCGGGTGATTCATGAGCGTGATGCCGGCGAATCCGACGGCGGCATTGGTGATGCGACCCGCGTAGTCGCACCAGCGCGCGGGGAGGCGAAACATGGCCTTCTCATTGATTTGGCCTTCGGAGTTCAGGATGCGACCGCCGCCGTCGATGACGCCGATGGTCTTCGCCATGCGCACGCCGATCAGGCCGAAGCCGCTGGGCTTGAAAGTGGTGGTCTTGCCTTTCGGTGTTGTGTATTCGAGATCGACGATGAGAAACCAGCTCTTCGCTCCGCCTTCGGGCCTGACTTCAGTGCGGCGTGTCTCGATGAGCATGACGGATTTGTCCTCGTCACGAATCCAGTGGTTCACCATTTGCATCGACGCGAACTCGTCGGTGTCCGTGTAGCCCTCGCGAGAAACCTCGACATTGACGATGCGGCCGAGATCCTTGCCGTAATCGCCCCAGAAGTTGACGCCATCGACGTCGGCGTGGGAAATCCAGACCGAGTTGTGGTGGCTGTGCGTGAGTGGATCGTGCGGGTGCCCCATGCGAGTGATCGAGATGTCACGCGAGGCGCGGATGGGATGCCAGAACACGCGCCTGTCCACCGGATCATAGTGGCAGGCGGTCAATTCCCGCCCATCGAGCTGGAACGAGGTGATGTGATGCGGCATCGGGATTGCCTGCACGCGCGGGACGGGCGTGGCGGCGGGCAACGGGTTGTCGGCGGCGAATCCTGATGCTGCGCACAAAGTGATGAGGGCGAGAGAAAGTCGGGACATGGTGTGATCGAAACGCTATTCCAGATGTGTGTGTTGCTCACAGAGCCAGCTTTGCAAGAATGCGGAAGGCTTCCCGTTCCATCAGGCCATGAAAAACGCATTTGCATTCATCTCACTCGCCCTCGTGCTGGCATCACCCGCTTTCGCTGCCGAGCCTCTTCCTGAAAGCGCCAAGGTCGGACACTTCTATGCTGGTTGTCAGGCCTACACGTTCAAGGCCTTCGACTTGATGACGGCGCTGGACATGATCGCTGCGGCTGGAGGCAAGACGGTGGAGTTTTTCCCGGGGCATCAACTCACCAAGGAAGATCCAAAATCGAAATTTGACCACAACACAACGGTCGAGCAGCGCGCCCCGGTGAAGGCAAAACTCAAAGCTCTCGGTCTCACTCCGGTCGGCTACGGCGTTGTGCGCCTCGCGAACAACGAGGCTGAGTGCCGCAAAATCTTCGACTTTTGCAAAGACATGAGCGTCGGTGTCGTCGTGAGCGAGCCTGCGGAAGACGCCTTCGACCTCATCGAGAAGCTCGTGAAGGAGTACGACATCAAGATGGCCATCCACAATCATCCGAAGAAGCCACTGGACCGCAGCTATCGCTACTGGGACCCCGAGTATGTGCTCAGCCTTGTGAAGGATCGTGATCCACGCATGGGCTCATGCGCCGACATCGGCCACTGGGTGCGCAGCGGTGTGAAGCCGACCGATGCGATCCGCATCCTCAAGGGCCGCATTTTTGACAGCCACGTCAAGGACCTAGACGCCTTCGGTGTGCGGGAGGCCAAGGACATGATCTGGGGCACGGGCAAATCCGACATCGCCGCCGTCCTCAATCTCTACGCCGAGCAGGGATTCCTCGGGCCGCTCGATGTCGAGTGGGAAAAAGACTGGGAAACCAGCCTGCCCGACGTGACGAGGTGCCTGGAGTATGTGAAGAATTTTAAGCCGACGACGAATTAGTCCGACTGTGGCACCATCGGCGGAGACGTTGTGTATGCCTAGGTGACATGGATCGAACGCGGTGCCGCAAGTGCTTCGCGAGCACGGTCTTCAGCTGCATTTCCAAAAGGGAACCCATTTGAAACCAAGATCGCCCGAGGGACGGACGGTCATCGCGCCACATCCAAAAAAGGTGATTTCCATCGGCACGGTGTGCTCCATCATTCGGCAGTCTGGACTTCCCCCGCCCGCGTTCGGTTTCTGAAGACACCCCCCCCAATGGTCATTCTCTCCGCCCACAACATCACCAAGATCTTTCCCGGTGTCGTCGCGCTACGGGACGTGAATTTTGATCTGCGCGAGAGCGAGATTCACGCGCTGTGCGGCGAAAATGGCGCGGGAAAAAGCACGCTGATCAAGCTGCTCTCGGGCATCCATCCGCACGGCAGTTACGAGGGCCGCTTCGAGGTGAAAGGTGTTGAGGCAAAGTTTTGCGGCATCGCGGATGCGGGACGTTCTGGCATCTCGGTGATCTATCAGGAGCTGGCGCTCGTGGATGAAATGACGGTGGCGGAGAACATTTTTCTCGGGCGCGAGCCGAAGCGCTTCGGCGGCTTCATCGACTGGCCGCGCATCTACCGCGAGGCGAAGGCGCTGCTGGATCGTTTCCAGGTCACGCTCGATCCTGCCGCGCCGGTGCGCACGCTGGGTGTGGGCCAGAAGCAGCTTGTCGAGATCGTGAAGGCGCTGGCCAAGGACTCGCGCATCCTCATTCTCGACGAGCCGACTGCCGCGCTTGCGGAGCATGAGGTGCTCATCCTGCTCGACATTCTGCGCGATCTGAGAAAGCGCGGCATCGCCTGTATCTACATCTCGCACAAGCTCGACGAAGTGCTCGCCATCGCCGACCGCGTCACGGTGCTGCGTGACGGCACCAGCATCATCACGAAGAACGCCGCCGACACGAGCAAGGCGGAGATCATCAAGCACATGGTTGGCCGCGAGATCGCCGATCTCTTCCCACGCCGTGCTTCCGAGCCGGGCGATGTGGTGTTGCACGTCAGCGACTTGTCCGTCGCCGCCGAGGGTTCATCAGAGGCGCTACTGCAGCGCATCTCTTTCGAACTGCGAGCAGGCGAGGTGCTCGGCATCGGCGGATTGATGGGTGCGGGCCGCACCGAACTGCTCATGCATCTCTTTGGCGCATGGGGCAGGCGCTTGGCGGGCAAAGTCACGCTTCGCGGCAAAGCACTGCCGCCGGGACCACCATCGCGATTGATCCAAGAAGGCGTTGTGCTCGCCAGCGAGGACCGGCGGCGTTACGGGCTCGTGCTCGAACACGACGTTGGATTCAATCTGTCGCTCTCGTCTCTCGATCAGTTCAGCAGAGGCGGCTTCCTCAATCGCAACCGCGAGACCAGGCGCAATCGCGAGTTCTTCGACTCGCTCCGCGTCAAAGCGACCGGTCTCGAAGCCGTGGCAGGCAAGCTCTCCGGCGGCAATCAGCAGAAGGTCGTGCTCGGCAAGGCGCTCATGACGGAGCCGCGGGTGATCCTACTCGACGAGCCGACGCGCGGCATCGATGTGGGAGCGAAACTGGAGATCTACGAAATCATCAATCGCCTCACCGCCGAGGGCAAAGCCGTGATCCTCGTCTCCAGCGAACTGCCGGAACTGATCGGCATGAGCGATCGCATCCTCATGCTCCACGAGGGTTGCATCGGCGGAAAATTCACCCGCGCCGAAGCCACGCAGGAGAAGCTCATGGCCGCCGCGATGGGACAACAGCACGTTGAATTGACCTGATGAACAGCAAGCTCACCATCCGCGACTTTGCGCTCGTGATCGCACTCGCCGCGATCTGCGGCTGGTTCGCCGTCGCCGCGCCGCAGTTTCTCAGCGCGCGAAACCTGTCACTGCTGATGACCGAGCTAGCCATCACCGCCACCTTGGCGATGGGAATGCTGCTGATCATCCTGCCCGGGCACATTGATCTTTCTGTCGGCAGCGGCGTCGCGCTGCTCAGCGGCATCGCGACCGTGTTCATCACGAATCTTGGCCTGCCCGCACCGGTCGGACTCGCGATTGGCTTTGTGGCTGGATTGGTGATCTGGTTCATGAAAGGCCTGCTCATCGTGCGGGAGCGCATCCCCGCCTTCATCGTCACGCTCGCCGGACTTCTCGTGTATCGCGGTCTGTTCTGGCTCGTGATCGACAATCACACCGTTCCCATCGTCGCGGGTGGGCAGACGAATCTGTATTCGCTGCTCAGCACCTACTACTTGCCGCCAGCGGCTGGCTATCTCGTCGCGATTATCGTTGTTGTGGCGGCGGTGGTCGCCGGCCTCAAATCACGCGCAGCACGCAGGGCGGGCGGATTCGAGGTGGAGGATGGCGAGGCCAGCTTCCTGCGGCTGTTCATCGCGGCTCAGGCGGTGTTTCTTTTCGTCATCGTCACCAATCAGTTTCGCGGCATCCCGCTTCCGGCCTTGATCTTTGGGGCCATTGCGTTCGCCGTCTATCTGCTCACGCAGCACACCGCGTTCGGCAGGCACCTGTATGCCATCGGAGGCAATGCGGAGGCTGCGGTCGTTTCGGGCATTCCCGTTCAGCGTGTCGTCGTCACCGCCTTCGCCATCATGGGCGGCATCGTGGCCATTACGGGCTTCCTGCTCACCAGCTACACGGGGAACTCCACCACCGATCTCGGCGAGTGGATGGAACTCGACGCCGTGGCCGCGTGCGTCATCGGCGGCGTGAGCCTGCGCGGCGGACGCGGCACGGTGCTCGGCGTTTTGTTTGGCGCGCTGATCATGGCCTGCCTGCTCAATGGCATGACGCTCATGGCCGTGACGCCCGAATACAAACTCATCGCGCGCGGCGCCGTGCTGATGGCCGCCGTCTGGATGGATGTGAGGCTCAACCGCGCATGAACCGGCCCACCCTCATCCTGGTCCTCTTCGCCGTCACGCTCCTCCATGCCGGCGAGTGGCCGCGCGAATTGAAAGCCTTCCACGGCACCACGCCGCAGCTCGATGGCATCCTCTCGGATGGAGAATGGAGCGACGCGGTTGCATTCGACGGCGTGAAGGGCTGGACGCCGCAATTCTCGCCCACCACCGATCCAGCCGATCTCTCGCTCAAAGGCTGGGTGAAGTATGACGACAAGCGCTTGTACATCGCCTTCGAGGTCACCGACGACGTCCTCTACGGCATCGAGACCGACCGCTGGCTCTCTGAGAAGAATCCCAAGGCCCACGATCTCACCCGCGACGGCTGGCCGTGGTTTGGCGACGAGATGGAACTCCTCATAAACGCCACCAACTCGTGGAAAGCTGACGAGAACGCCGCCGGCAACGGCACCTCCTGGCAGATGGTCTGCAACCTCACCAAATCACGCCTCGGAGGCATCGGCACCGGCGGCCTCCTCGAAGGCGAACCCCGCTCCGACGCCACTGCCTGGCACACCTACCAGCGCTGGATCCAGACCGGCGCGATGGAAGCCGTCGCCAAGGTGCGGCCCGACCAGAGCGGCTACATCATCGAGTGGGCCGTCAGCTTCGATCCCTGTCTCGAAGTGAAGCCCGGCATGTTCTTCAAGCCCGGCGAAAAAGAAATCCGCATGGGCCTGAACATCGCCGTCGGTGATCTCGATGAGAAATCAAAGGGCGATGGCAACTTCGGGAACTTCCATCATGAAGACTGGTTCGCCGGCGAGAAGAACAAGCGGACCAATCTAAGGCAATGGGGCACGCTGGTGCTGATGCCGACAGACTCCAAATCAAAGTGACAGATCACTCGACTGCTTTCGCCTTCTTCAGTTTCTTCTTCGCCTTCTTGGCGTCTCCGCCGCTGCCTTCTTCAGCGCCGCCTTTGCCGCCGATGTCGGCTTGGTTGGTGGTGGGCATGGTCTTGGCGAGTTCGGCTTTGGTGTCGGCGTATTGCGGATCAGCGGCGAGGTTCTTCCATTCCTCGGGATCGAGGGCTTCGTTGTAGAGTTCTTCGTCGCCGTTGGCGTAGCGGATGTAGCGCCAGCCCTCGCTGCGGACGCCGTGGTTGTTGAACTGGTAGGTGGTCATCGCGTTCTGCTCCCACGGGGCGGCGGGGTTTTGCAGCAGGGACTTGATGCTGGAGCCCTCGACGTGGGCGGGCTTCGGAATGCCGCAGAGATCCATGAGCGTTGGGTAGATGGACATGAAATCGACGGTGCGCTCGCAGATGCTGCCGGCCTTGGTCATGCCGGGCACGACCCAGAGCATGGGGGAGCGGGTCGTCGCCTCCCAGAGCGCGAACTTCCGCCAGTGATCCTTTTCGCCGAGGTGCCAGCCGTGATCGCACCAGAAGACGATGACGGTGTTGTCCTTGTGCGGTGATTTGTCATAGGCATCGAGCAGGCGGCCGATGTTCATGTCGGTGTAGGCGATGGCGGCGAGGTAGCCCTGGATGGCTTCCTTCCAGCGGCCGGCATCGACGATGTTTTTGTGATCGCCCTCGGGTCTGGCGAATTTCACGCCGGCAGGCGGCACGTCGGAGAGGTCGTCTTTCTGATAATGCGGCAGCTCGATCTTCTCGAGGGGAAACATGTCGTACCATTTCTGCGGCACGTTCCAGGGCATGTGAGGCTTGTGCAGGCCGACGGCGAGGAAGAAGGGCTTGTCCTGCGGCTTGCCGAGCTGCTCGATGCCGTAGTCGGTGATCTTGTAGTCGGGCAGGTCGGAGTCCTGACAATCGAGCGGTGCGAATTTGATGCCGCCGACGCCGTCGTCCTTGGCATTCTTCGCGAGAGCCTTCTCGGCCTTGCCTCCGCCCTCGTTCTTGAGGTAGTCGTCCCACTCGCTCGGGCGCTCATAGGAGCCGTGGTAAATCTTGCCCGCTCCGCAGACGAAATAGCCGGCCCTACGGAAGGCGGAGGTGAGCGGCTTGTCCTCGGGGACGACGGTGCGCCAGTCGTTGTTGTTGTTGTAAACGCCGGTCGTCGAGGGCCTCATGCCGGTCATCAAAGCGGCGCGCGAGGGATTGCAGACCGGCGCGGCGCAGTAGCTGCGAGTGAAGGCCGTGCCCATCTTCGCGAGCCGGTCGATGTTCGGCGTCTTCGTCTGATCGTTGTGATGCAGGTAGCCGACCCAGTCGCGCAAGTCGTCGATGGCGATGAAGAGGACGTTGGGCTTCTTCGCGTCGGCTGCGGATCCGGATGAGAAACAAACGAAGAGCGCGGCGAGGAGGACGGGCAGTGTTTTCATGGGCGTGAGAACGCCCCACGCACGACCGCATTGCACCAAATTCACTCGCCCGCCTTCTTCGTCTCGTCCGGGATCACATTGACGGTGATAGCGCGGTCGGCTTTGAGATAGGTCTTGGCGAGCGCTTCGAGATCGTTCTTCTCAATGCCGGTGAAGTCCTGCAAAAGACTGCGCGACCACTCGATGCGCTCGGGGTGCTCCTGGCTGTTGCGCAGGACATTCTGGCCCCAGTAGCGGTTGTCGCGGCGCATCTGGGTGAGCTGCTCGAGCTGCGGCTTTTTGGCGCGCTCGAACTCGTCATCGCTGATCGGTTTCGTGGCGAGTTCGTTACCGATCTTGATCACCAGTTCGCCGAGGCTCTTGGCCTGCTCGGGCTTGCACTCGATCATGGCGGTCATGTAACCGTAGCCTTTGAAGGTGTCGTTTGCGACGTGGTAGCACGCGGGGCTGTAGGTCTCGCCCAGTTCCTCGCGAACCTTGATGCGGAGTCGGTCGTCGAGCACGGAGCCGAGAAGAATGAGGCGGCGGGTGCGCTTGATGTCGCTCATGTCCTCGGTCGGCCAGTAGATGGTGGCGATTGCCTTCGGAATCTCGGTCGTGAAATGGAAGTCCTTTTTCTTCTCATTCGGGAAGGCGACGGCGCGCTCCTCGGTGTAAGCGGGCTTCGTGGCCGAACGCTTCGGCAATGCGCCAAATGTCTTCGCGACTGATGCGATCGTCTTCTCAACGTCGATGTCGCCAACGAGGCTGATCTCCATGAAGTGCTCACCAAGCGCTGGCGCGAGCCATTTCTTCAGATCGTCGGTCGTGACGCTCTCCAGATCGTTGCGATCCGGGAAACCGAAGCGCGGATCATCGGAATGGATGAAACCGGAAACTTTGTCCGTCATCACGCCTTCGGCCGTGTGCTCAATGCTGGTGTACATGGCCTCGATGTTCTTGCGGAACTGGCGCTCGGCTTCCTCGCGATAGCCCGGAGCGGTGAAATAGGCGGCGAGGAGCTGCAACTGCGCGTCGAGATCGGTTGGCGTGGTCTTGCCCGCCATGAGGAAAGCTTCATCGCCCACGGCAAACTCGGCACCCACCGACTTGCTGGCAAAGAGGCGGCGAATCTCATCCACGCTGTGCTTCACGAGACCGCCGGCCTGGAAGTTCGACTGCGCAAAGGGGATCAAGCCCGCCTTGTCTTTTGGCGCGGATAGTTTGCCGCCGCCGAAGTTCACCAGCACGCTGATCGCGTTCTTCTGAAACGGCGTCTTCTTCAAATTGAGCCGCACGTTGTTTTCAAAGGTGACCTGCGTGATCTCCAGATCCTTCACCTCATCACGCTTGGAGACTTTCCCAGCAGAACCGAAGTCGGTGTAAGCGAACTTGAGATTCTCCTCGTTCTTCGGCGCGGTCACCGGCGTGGCGTTGCTTTCCTTATAGGCGGCGAGGATCGCGGCGCTTGAATCGCCTTCGAGCTTCAAGTTGCCGCCGATGAAGATACAGATGTCTTTCGAGTCCCAGCTCTTGCGGAAGGCTTCCATGCATTCCTCTTTCTTCAGTGTCTTGATCGCCGCCTCCACGCGGGGAAGATCGTCAGCCGGATGCGTGAAGACGCGCTTGGCGGCGAGCATTGAGACAATCTGCGACGAGAGGGCCTTCGACTGCCGGGTGGTGGCCTGCTCAGCGCGCAGCTTCGCCTGCTTCAGCATAGATGCCTTTGCCTCCTCGAACTCGGAATCCGTGAAACCGAACTGCAATCCGCGACGCAGTTCCTGCTCGATCAACGCCAGAGCGGCCTTCCAGTTCTCGGGTTTGCACTGCGTCATCACGCCGATCACTTCGACAAAATCCAGGTACTCATAGGAGTAGGATTCGCCCGACATGATGGGCGAGCCCTCGGCCTTGGTGAGCTTTGAGAAGCGCGTGTTGATCATCAGATCAGCCAGGTCGCGCACCATGAGGTCACGCCGACGGGCAGACGTGTCGGGCAGTTTCTTCGAGGGCCGCTGAAGCTCGATCGAGATGTCGGTGGCTGGCGCGTCTTTCTCCGAATGCAGCTTAGCGATGAGACCGCGACCTGCCGTGACCTTGCCCATGTCGGGATCAGGCGACAGTTCGCGGCGTGGCTTCGCATCCTTGAAGCTGCCCTGGATCATCTTCTCGACCATCGCGGTGTCCTTGATGTCGCCGACGACCACAACGATGGCGCGCTGCGGCGTGTAGTAGGTCTCGTAAAAATCGACGAAACGCTGCGGCGTCATGGATTTGATGGTCTTCTCCTGCCCGATCGGCATGCGGCGCGAGATGAGCGCGTCTGGCATGGCAAACGAAAAGCCCTCAAGCATGGTGCGGTACTCAACCGAGTCGCGGCTGAGCTTCTCGCTCAGGATGATGCCGCGCTCTTTGTTGATCTCCTTGTCGCGGAGCAACATGCCGTCGAGGTAATCACGGAAGAGCTTGATGGCGTCCGCGAAGAATTTCTCCTCCACCTTCGGGATCTCGAGCTGATAGACGGTCTCGCGAAAAGAGGTGTGCGCGTTTGTATCACCACCAAAGGACATGCCGAGGTGTTGGAAGTACTCCACCATGTCTTCGGACTCGGGATAGCCCTTGGTGCCGTTGAAAGCCATGTGCTCCAGGAAGTGGGCCATGCCCTGCTGGTCATCGGCCTCCATCAGAGAGCCGACATCCATATAGAGACGCAGGCTGGCGCGGCCGGGCGGCTCGTCATTGGGCAGGATCAAATAGCGGAACCCGTTGTCAAGGCGGCCAAACTTGACCTTTGCATCCGGCTTCAGATCGCTGCCCTCATGCGGCCAAGCCGGTGCCAGCGCACGGAGCGATGATTGAAGACAAAGGAGACCGAGGAGTGTGATGATTCCGATTTTCATGCTGCAAAACGATTACGCTTGGCGGTTGCCTATCTGACCTTGTTTCTATCCTGCCTGCTTATGCCGGAGGACCCTTCAAACTGCGCCCTCTTCACCGAGGCCCGCATTTGGGTCGGACTCGATGAAGCCCAACTCGACGAGGAACTCATCCATCGCCATGAGGGTGGCCTCGTACATTTCGAACGAGAGATTGAAATTGAAGAACCCATGCCCCTGCCGCTCGAACTCGACGAGACGGCACTTGTTCTTTTTCCGCGCCATCTTGCGCGTGAATGTGTAGGAGCCTTCAAATGGGATGACGCGGTCAGCTGTGCCATGCATGACGAGCATGGGCGGCATTCCTTTGGCGATTGCGCGAATCAAGTTCGCGTTCTTCGCCGCCTTCGCATCGGGGAACCGGTCGAGACCAAAGCCGCTCTTCGACGTGTCGAGCACGGGGTTGAACAGCACGAGCGCATTGGGCACCGAGTTGATGGTCAGGTCGTCAGTGGGATCGTCGTAGCCCTTCAGCATCGCGGCGGAGGTGATGGCATGAGCACCGCCGGAACCGCCGACGGCGACGATCTTGCCTGGGTTGATGCCAAGCTCGGCGGCATTCAGCCGTATCCAGCGGAGAGCGGAGCGCGCGTCAGCCATGGCCTCGATGGGACCGGTTCCGTGCTTGGTGCTGACCCGGTAGTCGAAGGCGATGGTCGTCATGCCGCGCGAGGCAAAATAAACACAGTGCGGGGCGAATTGGGTGATCTGCCCGTGATCCCAACCGCTGCTGAAGAAAAACGCGGCGACCGAGCGCGGATAAGGAGGCGTTTTGTCAGGCGACGGATCCCAGATGTAGGCGGAGAGCGCCACGTCGCCAACCACCTTGTAGGTCTCCTCGCGGGCAGATTTCAGCAGCTCGCGATTGCGGTCGATCGGCGTTGTTCTGCCATGTCCTTCCGAGGTGTGCTCCATGTGCTGGGATTGAAAGAGCGCCCAAAATCGCGACAAACTCCCTCGCAGCAAATGCTTTTCCTGAGAGAATCCTGATTTACAGATGCCCTTCCGCCTTGAATTTTGCAGCCCCATCCTTTTGAAACCCGCATGATCCGCCGCCTCCGTCTTTTCCTTCCCCTGCTAGTCCTCTTGGCCCACGACTGCGCATCGGGTGCCGGAGACGCCGCGCTGCGTGCAACGCTGGAAAGAACCTACCACGAGTGGCGCAATGCCGTGATCAACAAGAACATGGACGCATGGAGACGCTCCACCGCCCTCTCCCGCCAGATCATCACGCGCAATCTCATCATCAGCGGCGGACAGACCTACCCAGACTCGATCTTTGAGATACCCATTCAGCCGCCCGACATCGCTCGGCTGCGCTTGTTGGAGTGCGACGCAAGGGGGCCGACCGCGCACTTGGCGTACTTTGGCAAGGTCGATCTGGGTCTCGATTCCGACGAGATTCCCGACAACGTCATTGTCCTGAAATTCTTCAATGAGAGGGGCGCGTGGAAATTCGACACGAACCGGATCATGAATCTCTCGGCGGCACCCGAGGTGCGCGCCGCTTTGCAAAACGGCAAGGCGGACTTTCTCGACGAGCCCATGTTCACACCGAGTGGCATTGTGCCCGCCACGCCAGCCGAGTGCCGCAAGCCACCCTACATCGCGGCGCTCCAGATTCGGTCCTACGGTTACGAGACAAAGGCGGCACTGGGCGGGTTCGACTACCCGGCGGTGGCGGACAGCGCGGAGCAGCAGCTCATCATCGGCGGGCTCGCGTGGGGAAAAAACGATCTCAAGCTCCAGATCAAAGCACACCCGATACCTGAGGACGCCGAGCGCCTCCTGGAAGTGGAAGCGATCATCATCAACGGCACGAAGGAGCGCCCTCAGGTGCGAATCTTCTCATGGGAGATGAAATCCGCCACGCCACCCGCCGAGATCGTCGTGCCCATCTGGGTGAGCAGCGCCACGCTCAGAGGCATTTGACGTCCGATGCTCTCCCTCTCCACCTGCTGGAACAATCACCGCTTTATCGACGGACGCGATGTCGCCCGGGAGGCGCGCTCCATGGGCTTTGAGTTCATCGAGATCAGCCACGGTACCAGCGTGTCCCTCCTGCCAGGACTGATGCAGGCGTACGACGCTGGTGAGATCCGCATCTCCAGCGTGCATAATTTTTGCCCCTCGCCGGTGGAGATCATGATGGATGCGCCGGATGTCTATGAATTCAGTTCCTCGCGCCAGTTCGATCGCGAGCGCGCCATCAACCTCACCAAGCAATCCATCCTCACCGCCGTCCGGTTCGGCGTGAATCGCCTCGTCATGCACATGGGCACCGCCGCGATGAAACCCCTAACCGCCAAGCTCGAGGCGCTGGCGGCGGACGGCGAGGCCTACTCGCGTAAATTCACCGACCTGAAGCTCCGCCTCGTCGAGCGGCGGGAAGAAGCGTCCACCTTCTTTCTCGACCGCGCCCGCGCCGCTCTGCGCGAGTTGCTCCCGTTTGCCCAACAGCATCAGGTCGCCTTGGCCATCGAGACACGCAGTCATTACGAGCAAGTGCCGAATGAAACCGAGATGCTACAGCTCCTCACCGACTTCGGCGACACACCCTGGATCGGCGCATGGCATGACTTTGGCCATGTCCAGCGGCAGGCAAATCTCGGCCTGCTCGATCACGCGCAATACCTCGCCACCATCGCACCCCGCCTGCTCGGCTGCCATGTCCACGATGTCGCTTGGCCTGCTAGGGATCATCGCATCCCGTTCACAGGCGGCTGCGTGGACTTCGACCGCCTGTTGCCCCTTGTACCCAAAAACATCCCGCTCGTCTGGGAACTCAGCCCCCGGCTCAAGCGACTCGACATCATGGAAAAGCTTGGCGAGTGGCAGACGCGCTTTGGCTCGCCTGCGATGTGAACACTCTTGGATCAAATTTCGCCAATCCATCGAAGGGCCTGGTCTCCTGGTGTTCGAGCCACGAGAAGGATGAAGCGGGCAAGACGATCACGGCCATCTACGTGGCGGAGCTGAGCTTGAAGGAGTAGTTCTCAGCCGGACAGATCGCCGCCCTTCTCCGCGTAGCCATCACTCCGATGCACCGTTTGCTTTTCAGTTTCCTGCTCATGCTCACCATCACCGCGCGAGCGGAGGTGCGTGAAGAGGCGCAGGCCGTGGATGCACTGCTCCGGCAGGATTGGGCTGCGCATGAGTTGCAGCCGAACGCACCGGCCTCGGACGAAACCTCTGTGCGCCGGGTGTATCTCGATGTCGCGGGGCGTATTCCCACTTTTCCAGAGTCGCAGGCTTTCCTCGCCTCCGCGGACAAGAACAAGCGTGCGAAGCTCATCGACACGCTGCTCGCGGGCGAGGGCTATGTGTCGCACTTCTACAACTTCTGGTCGGACATTTTGCGAAATCACACGCGCTCCATGGGATCGCTGCTCGCCACGGCTTACGGCGAGTATTTGAAGACCTCCCTGCGCACGAACAAACCGTATGACCAGTTCGTGCGCGAGCTGCTCATCGCGCAGGGCAAGGCTTGGGAAAATGGGGCGGTCGGCTACTACCTGCGGGATCGTGGCATGCCGCTGGACAACATGGCGAACACCGTGCGCATCTTTCTCGGCACGCGCATCGAGTGCGCCCAGTGCCACGACCATCCGTTCGACAAATGGACGCAGAGGCAGTTCTACCAGATGGCCGCCTTCACGCATGGCGTCGATGTCGCCGACTACTCCAAAGGACCAATGACGCTCACGATGAAGCACGTGCAGGAGCATCGCTCGCAGATCAAACTGGAAGCTCGCAACGCCAACGGCACGCCTGATGCCGCGATGCGCCAGCGCCATGCCCGCATCGAGGCGCAGGACCGCTTCACGCACAGCGCCGTCGTCACCACCTGGGGGCCACTGTATTACACCTGGAGCACCTTCATCAACAATCCGCTGCGCCTCCCGCACGACTACAAATACGCCGATGGCAAACCGCACGATCTCGTGACCCCCGCTGCGATGATGGGCAAAGCGGATGCGCTTTCTCCCAGCTCGTCATCGCTGGAGACCTTCGCACTGTGGATGACCGCGCCGGAGAATCCGCGCTTCACCCGCGTCATCGCGAACCGCCTTTGGAAGAAGGTTTTCGGCATCGGCCTCATCGATCCTGCCGACGAGATCATGGACAGCACCACGCCTGCCATCCCCGCGCTCATGCAGCACCTGGAGCAGCTCATGATCCGCCAGCGCTATGACATGCGCGCCTTTCTCCGCGTGCTGCTGAACACGCAGGCCTATCAGAGCGAGGTCACCCGCGAGGAGATCCTGCCCGGCATCGTGTATCACTTCACCGGTCCCGTTTTACGCCGCATGACCGCCGAACAGATCTGGGACTCGCTCGTCACTCTCATCCATCCCTCGCCCGATCTCATCAACATGGAGGCGCGTGACAACAACACGCGCCGCCTGCTCGCCGCCCGCAAGCTCTGCGATGCCCTCGAGTCGCTCACGCCCGAGCAGCTCGAGCAACGCCTCACCACCGCCGGCACTCGCAGCGGCGAGGCCTCCACCCGGCTCGCCGAGATCAACCAGCAACTCGTCGCCGCCCGCGCCGCGAAGAACAAACCGCTCGTCGATGAACTCATGCAGGCCTCCATGCCTTATCGGCAGATCGGTCGCCAGGCCGTCGATGAAGACGTACTGCTCCCCGCGCTCGCCGAACTCAACGCCAAGACCCACGGCACCGACGCGCTCCAAAAGATCGCCAAACCCACCGGCGATGTCACCAACGACCATCTCATCCCCGGCTACGATCTCGACCGCAACAACGCCGCCCGCAAAGCCTCCGACACCGCCGAATACGCCCGCCTAGGCCAGCTCGCCGACTTTTACGGCCTCACCGCCAAGGAGAAGATTTACTTCCCCGGCGAGTGCTTTTCCGCCAGCCGCCGCTGGCCCCGCGCCGCCGACATGGTCAGCCCCAGCATCCCCGGCCACTACCTACGCGACTTCGGCCAAAGTGACCGCGAAACTATCGAAAACGCCTCCACCGACGCCAGCATCCCCCAGGCCCTCATCCTCATGAACAGCGAGCTCATCCCGGAGATCCTCGGCGCAAAGTCGCAGCTCATGCGCAGCCTCGCCACCGCCCGC
>Ga0075163_10003177_pt1 | contig 22141 bp, 19 predicted proteins | sample JI1023141ADNA_FD_71478 | JGI IMG/M metagenome (GOLD analysis project Ga0075163, IMG submission 71478) | Wastewater effluent complex algal communities from Wisconsin, to seasonally profile nutrient transformation and Carbon sequestration -... | ecosystem: Engineered > WWTP > Effluent > Algae... | reverse complement strand
GCGTTGATGAACGAGCTCTTCGTCTGCATCAAAGTGGATCGTGAGGAGCGGCCCGATGTGGACCAGGTCTACATGAGCGCTGTGCAACTGATGACCGGCCGCGGGGGATGGCCCTTGAACTGTTTCGCCCTAGCCGACGGGCGACCCGTCTATGGTGGCACCTATTTCCCACCACAGCAATGGTCGCAGGTGCTGAGCGAATTGAACAACACTTGGCGACGCGATCCGCAGAAAGTGATCGACTACGCCACGCAATTGCATCAAGGCGTCGTTGCGCAAGGGGTTGTGGAACCGAATGCGGAAGAGGCTGAATTGGAACGTTCCATGTTGGCAGCGATGGTGGAGGTGTGGCGCAACCAATTAGACAACGTGCATGGCGGACCGGACAAAGTGCCGAAGTTCCCGATGCCGAACAACTACGAATTCCTGTTGCGGTATGCTTGGTTGACGAACGATAATGAGCTGAAGCGCCACGTCGAACTCACGTTGGACAAGATGGCACTCGGCGGTATCAACGATCAACTAGGTGGTGGTTTCGCCCGTTACAGCACCGATGCCGTGTGGAAGGCACCACACTTCGAGAAGATGCTGTACGACAATGCCCAGCTTGTTTCGCTCTACAGTCAAGCCTATCAAGCATTCAAGAAGCCACTGTACAAGACCACCGTGGAGCGCACATTGGCCTTCATCGAGCGGGATATGGGTTCCAGTGAAGGTGCTTTCTACAGCGCCCTGGATGCGGACACAGAAGGCGAGGAAGGGCGCTTCTACGTGTGGGACAAGGATGAACTGCAAAACCTGCTCGGCGCGGAATACGATCTCGCGGCGGAGTACTACAATGTGAACGCAAAGGGTCTTTGGGAGCACGGTCGTTACATCCTTCTTCGCCAAGTGGACGACCCGGCATTCGCATCCGTCTTCGGCATCACAGTTGCCGAGTTGAATACACGCATTGGGGCGATAAACGCAACGCTCCTGAAAGCGCGCGACAAACGGGAGCGACCTGGCTTGGACGACAAGTCGTTGACATCGTGGAACGCCCTTATGGTGAAGGGCTATTGCGACGCATACGAAGCGCTCGGCGACACGGCACTGCGCGATCGCGCCATACGGTCCATGGAACTGCTCTTGACCAAATGCCACAGGAGCAACGGCGGGTTGTGGCATTTGTACAAGGATGGGAAGGCCAGCATCAATGGATATCTGGAGGACTATTGCTTCACGATCGAAGCGTTGATCGCGCTATACAGCAATACGTTCGACGAACGTTGGATCAACGAAGCACGCGCGCTGGCCGATCATGCGATCCGCCATTTCCACGATCCTTCGCCGGGCATCTTCCACTTCACCAGCGACCTGGACCCGGCCTTGATCGCACGGCCCAACGAACTGCATGACAATGTGATCCCCGCTTCCAACAGCAGCATGGCCAAAGCGCTCTTCCAACTGGGCCACTTGTTCGATGACGAAGGCTATCTCGCCATCAGCCGCCAATTGATGGGCATGATGGCACCGCGCATATCCACCTACCCCACCGGTCATTCCAACTGGGCACAACTCCTGCTGGCCGAAGTGTTCCCCTACCACGAGATCGCCATCACAGGTCCGGAGGCTCTTGCCCTCCGCCAGGGATTCGCCGCACACTACCTCCCCAATCGACTGTTCATGGGATGTACCACGCCCAGCGAACTCCCGTTGTTGAAGGACAAGACCACGGCGGGCAGCATGATCTTTGTATGTGTGGAGAAAGCCTGCCAACTACCCGTTACCACTGTTGATGCCGCATTGAAGCAGATCCAATGAACCGCGTTCTCTCCTTTCTCCTCGTTACGTTCCTGGGCCTTCGCGTAAGCGGTCAAGCGTTGTTGATCCTGCCTGAGGGTAGCGATGTGCATGAACTCCATTTCAATCCGTTGTTCATCCAACGCAACGGCATCACCACCATCATCGGCGAGCAACTGGTGAAACGCGACGGCCAGCCCATGCGCGAGAAGAAGGAGAAATACCTCTACCGCTTCAACAACGCCGGCCTCCCGATCTACACCAACAACTCCTTCGGGCAGCCCGGTAGCGGACACGATTCTGCCAGCACCACGTACACCTATGATACCGCTGGTCGTATCCGCAGGCGCTTGCGCAACGACCTCAACGGCCACTTCGCCTACGACCTTGAATTGGACGACCAAGGCCGCGTGCTCCACGAAACGTATACCCGGATCGAGAACCTCGGCACCGATCGCTACAACCTGATCCCCGGCAAGATCACCGAGATCAGTGATGAGCACTTCCGGTACGAGACCGTGAGCGACAGCGTCTCCAAGAAGCTGTTCACCAACAACCACGGTCTGCCCTTCCGCGAGCAGCTCTTCATCAAGGACCGCATGGGTTACCTCAGGAGCATCGAGGATCGCTACCTGATCAGCAACCGTCGTTCGCGCACCACCTTCCGCTATGATGAGAAAGGCCGTCTTGCAGAACGCGTTGAACAGCCGGACGTGAACGCTACACGCACCACCAAGCACACCTGGCACTATGATGCGGCCGGTAACGTGATCGACGCTGCATTGTGGCACGATGATCGCCAGATCACGCGCGAGGAGTACCTCTACGATGAGCAGACCATGGTGCTGAAGGCCCGCCTTACAAAGGACCTGGCATCGGGTGTGATCCATGTGGTGCGCTTCATCACCGAAAGACGCTGATGCGCTATTTCCTTTTCACCGTCCTGGTCGCCTTCGCGCAGTTCACCAGCGCCCAAAAAGCCTTGGTGCAATTCGCCTACGGCCCGTTCGGCACCATTGGAGATGCCGCATACATCGTGGAGAACGGGCGCATCTACCAGGCATGCGGACCATTCGGCACCAAGGGACCTTGCCTCTACGTGTTCACCGAGGAGGAGGTGTACCACAGCGCGGACGCCTTCGGCACCAAAGGCCAAGGTGCGTTCCGGGCCGAGGGTGACAAGTTCTACCGCTGCGACGGATCGTTCTGCACAAAGAGTGCTTGTGCGTTGATGCTGGAGAAGAACAAGGTCTTCCGTGGCGACGGACCGTTCTGCAACAAAGGCAACGGTGCCTTCCTGATCGATGGCAACATCGTGTTCCTGGCGGAGGGCCCTTTCTGTAACAAGACGGACGCGATCTTCAACGTGCAGGGTGATGTGCCGATGATCGCGTTGATGGCGATATTAGCGGGGACGTAAGGTCCAGCCCGCAGGGTGTCATGACCTGATCGGTCAAGAAATCACAGGTAGAGAAACCTTGGCTTCGGTACAAATCACCCAAGAACCCATGGGATCAGACTGGAACCTTCGCAGGAGAATTGAAGACCTTGATGCGAACCCAAAATTCGCCGTGCTGTATCGAAGGAGATTTCTGTACAAGGTCGAGAAGACCGTTCTTCATCAAGAACTGCCGTTTCACTCGAATGTAGTTCAACTCATGAGCGACGGCATAGACTTCAATTCAGCTGAACAAGTAATGAAACCAAGGCTGAAACAGCTTGGGGAGTATTTCATTCAGCACAGGTGGGATGAGCAGCACCATTCACCGAAATTTTCGACCTATTCGATAGAATTGATCTCGTCCAAGTTTCTAGGTGTTCCTCATTCAATGCTAGAGATCATTTGTGCGTTGAAATTCGAACAAGGTCAAGGGGGATTGGTCTATGGCTATAACTATGTAAAGGGTGATGACGGCGAGTTGTTCTTCTGGTCCAATGTCCTTGAACCCGAACTTGCGTATGAGGAATTTCGACAAGTCCTACGTGACTAATTGACCCGAAAAGCTTTGTCTATTGACTAGAACGAGCTCGAGGCTTCTCCCCACTCCCCTTCTTCGGCTGCGTCACGTTCGCCGCCTTGCCGTACTCCGGCACCAAGTAGGCCAGATCATCGAATTCGCCTCGCTCAAAACGTAGAATGGCTTCAGGCACCATCGCACTTGCATGTGGGCGGATGCCGGGAAGGTGTACGATGGACGACACCGCCGACCAGACCTCCGAAGCCTTGTCGGCGCCATCGCCGAAGACGACCGCTGCGCCTCTTGCATGTGCCCAATCGGTATCGATCACCAGCGGAGCAGGCGCGTCGGTCGCGTTCCCGTGATCGTCGAACGGTTGTGAAAACACTTCCATGCGTCGGGCATCGATCATAGGCCAGCGCATCACTTGATCCATCGCGTTGGCGTTGGCCGATGAGACCAACGTGCCCAACGTGCTGATACCGATGATGGGGATATCCAATGCGAAGCAAAGGCCCTTGGCGGCGCTTAGACCAATGCGTAAACCGGTGTACGAGCCCGGCCCGATGCCAACGGCCACGGCATCCAGATCGTTCAAGGTGAGGCCAGCTTCCTCCAACACCTCGGCCACGAAGACGATCACCTTTTCGGCGTGGACGTGTTTGTCACTCTCCAGATCACGCGAAGCCAGCACTTTGCCGTCCTGGGCAACGGCCACGGAGCACAGCTTGGTGGCCGTTTCTATGCAGAGGATGATAGGCACAGTGCGAAGATCGCCCCTTCCTGGTGATCACAGCGTGACCGGCCTTCCTTGCAGGATGTCCAGATACTTCGTGGCCATCACATACTGGTACTTGGCGTTGATCAAGTCCGCAGTGGCACGGTTCACAGCGGCTTTCGATGTATTCAGTTCTATGGACGTGATAACGCCTTGTGTGAAGCGCTCCTGCGCGTATTCGAACGAGAGCGTGCTGGCCTCCATGGACTTCGTTGCAGCGATGAATTGGCTATGTGCCGAGCGCAACATCACCAAGGCATCGAGCACGCTGCGTTGCAGATCGTTGCGGACCGAAGTGACGGAGTTGCGCGCTTTCTGGTGCTGTACCCTGGCCTGCGATATGTTGTAACGGTTGCGCATGTTGTTGAACAACGGAACGCTCAATGTGAAACTGAAGGACCGGTTCAAGTTCTGGTCCAATTGCCGACCGAACGGGACCAGCTGCGTGTTGTAGTTGTAGGTGGGCGTGTAGACCAATTCCCCACTCTCAGTGGCCCCGATTAACTGGGGGGGGCCTTGTGTTGGATCACCGACCGGCTCATAATCGCGACCGCTATAACCTGTCCCGACGGATCCGTTCAAACTGAGCGACGGCAGTACGCCGGCCTGGGCGATCGCCACGGAATACTCGGCGCTCCGAGCCTGCAACTCCGCCTGTTTGTACGATGGGTTGTTCTGCAGCACATTGACCAGTACTTGATCGGAAGTGACGGTGGGCGTTGCGATGTCCGTTGCATTGATCACCGGCGAAACGATATCGAACGTGCGCATCTCCTCCGGATCCATCTGCAGCGCGCGACCCAGCACGAGCAAGCGTTGATCATGCTGGTTGCCCAGGTCGATCACGTTGTATTCCTCCTGCGCCAATTGTGACTCGAGGGCCAGCAGGTCGGCGCGCGCCAATCGTCCGGCTTCCACCAGCGCCGTGGTCCGTTCGATCTGCTGTCGCGTGCTTCCCGCCTGTGTCTCCGCTGCTCCTTTGCGTTCGCGCAAACCCACCACGTCCAGAAAGGCCTGCACCACCGTGAGCCGGATATCGTTGCGTGCTGCCTCGATCCCCTTGGCAGCGGATTCGACATCGATCCCGGATCGTTTTATGGTGTTCTGCTTGGCCAGCCCACCGAACAGGGTAACCCCGCTGCTCAGGTAGAAGTTGTCCGACTGCACACGATCGGTAGCGAACGTGTTCGTATAGCGGTCGATGACCCGGCCGAAGTTGTAACCGTGAACGGCCGCGCCGTTGAGATCGGGCAGCAGGTCCCAATAGGCCTGGCTCTTGGCCTGCCCGGCCAGCTCGGCATCCAGCGCTGCGTTCAACAAGGCGATGTTCTTCTCCTCCGCACGGGCAAGGCACTGTTCCAAGGTCCATTGTCCTTGGGCGTGAACGGCAGTGGCAAGGACAAGCGGGATCAACAGGAACGAGCAGCGCATGGCGATGGGATCTCTGGCAATGAATGCCTTGGCCGCCAAAAGTACCGGGACGCCACCTTGACCTCGGCCCGTTATGACGAACGGTGGATGAACGGGCCGGGTGGTGAATGGGAATGCGCTGAACCACAGAGGCACAGAGACACGGAGTATGCGTGGCGGATTGGGGTGATCCGCCCCAAGGCATGTACCGTAAGCTTGACGGGAACGATACTCTGTGCCTCCGTGCCTCTGTGGTGAACTCCCTAAAGCCCCAGCACCTTCACTTCCACCCGACGATTGGCTTCGCTCTGCTCCTTGTTCTTTGGCTCGGGGTAGAGCATCTGGGAGTTACCCAAGCCTTGATAGGAGATGCGATCGAGCTCTACATCGTTCACGAGCAGGAAGTCATATACGGTCTTGGCCCGAGCGGTGCTCAGGTCGATGAACTCCTTCTTGTTCTTGAACGTCGGGCCGTTCACATGGCCCTGCACTTCGATCTTCACTTTCGGGTTCTCTTGCAGGAAACGGAGCAACAGCAACATCGATGCCTCGGATTGACGCATCACCTTGTCCTCGTTGCCCACGAAGCGGATGTCGTCCAGCACCACCTTTTCACCTGCGCTGATCGGTGCCAGCTTGATATCGATCGTCACGGTCGGTTCCGTGCTGCCCTTCACGCGGATAGTGGTGAACATGTAGCCCTTGCGCGTGCAACCCACTTTCAGGTTCCGGTACATGTCCATGTCGTAGCTATAGGTACTCTTCCCTTTCGCTTCAACCACCTTGTCGAACTCCATGCCATCGATGGTCAGATTAGCATCGATCGGTTTCCCGGTCTTGGCATCGGTGATGTTGATCAGCACATGCTGCTTTTCCTTTACCTCCGGCTCTGGTGGAGGCGGTGGTGGGTCGTAGTGGAAGTGGATCGTGTAACCCGATTGCGGACGGTCCTGGTGGTCGATGACGAGGTAGAAGAGCTGGCCCGCTTCGGTTTCCAGTGAATGACTGTAGCTGGCACCAACACCGGACCGCACGTATTCGTCCGTCGCCTCCTTGCTCAACCCGCAGCGCGAGCCGAGCGATACATCGTTGCGTGAAATGTTCGACCGGATGGGCTTCACCTGCTTCGCAGCGATCTTGTCGCAGATGCCGGGGATGTTCCCTTCGAAGACGAGAAAGTCGATATCGTCCGTCTTCACGGTGGGGGTGATATCGAAGGTCAAATTGCACTTCACCGGCACCCTGAACTTGTACCAGGTGGTGTGGTGTTCCCGCTCGAACCACTGATGGTCCTCGGCCGGGTTCTCTTTGATCTCCAGCTTGTTGCCGAAGCCACGCACGGCTTGATCGGTGTGGTACACCGTATCGGTTATGAAGATGGCCCCGGTGCAATCGCCATTGTCCTGCGTGAAACGCGCCGGGGTCTGCGCCCAGAGCATGACATGCAGGAAAACGGCCACTAGGGAGAGTGGAAAACGGATCATCTCGGCCCGTTCTTACGACGGACCGGTGCTCAGGGTTCGTACCCCAGATTGCTGCCCAACCAGCGCTCCATCCAGACCGGTTCCTGCCCCTTACGGCGGGCCATATCGTGGATCTGGTCCTTGGCTACGCGGCCAATGCCGAAGTACTTGCTCCTGGGGTGCGCGAAGTAGAACCCGCTGACCGCTGCCGTCGGGTACATGGCCAGGCCCTCGGTCAATATGATGCCCGTGTTCTTCTCACCGTCCAACAGGCGGAAGAGCTCCGGTTTCTCCGTATGGTCCGGACAGGCCGGATAGCCCGGGGCCGGGCGTATACCATCGTAGGCTTCCTTGATCAGCTCCTCGTTCGTCAAGGTCTCGTTAGACGCGTAGCCCCATAATTCCTTGCGGACCACTTCGTGCAACTTCTCCGCAAAGGCTTCCGCAAGGCGATCGGCCAGGGCCTTCAGCAGGATCGCGCTGTAGTCGTCCTGTTGGTCCTCAAAACGCTTCACGCGCTCATCCACACCATGACCGGTGGTGACCGCAAAGCCGCCAAGGAAATCAGGTGTTCCCTTTGGAGCGATGAAGTCGGCCAACGCGATGTATGGCACACCCGGCGCTTTCTTGCTCTGCTGCCGCATGGTCTGGAACCGACCGACCACTTGGGCGCGCGATGCATCGCTGTACAGTTCGATGTCATCATCACCTACCGAGTTCGCCGGCCAGATGGCGGCGACACCGTGCGCTTGCAGCCATTGCTCCTTCACGATGCGGTCCAACATCTTGAGCGCATCGTTGTGCAGGCGGGTCGCCTCGGTCCCTACGACCTTGTCCGTGAGTATCGCCGGGAACTTGCCCGCCAACTCCCACGCCATGAAGAAGGGTGTCCAATCGATGTAGGGCACCAACTTCTCCAGCGGATAGTTGCGGTAGGTGAACACGCCGGTGCTCTTCGGCGCAAGCGGCGGCTCTGCTGCCCAGTCGATCTTGAACTTCTTCTCGCGCGCTTCGGTCAGTGGCACATACTCCTTCTCACGTTGCTGGCCCTCGTACTGTGTACGCACCTTGGCGTACTCCTCCTTCACCTCCACTTCGTAGCGGTCACGCTCGTTGTCGCTGAGCAGGTTGCTCACCACGTTCACGCTGCGCGAAGCATCGATCACATGGACTACCGGCTTGCTGTAGTGCGGCGCAATGCGCACCGCGGTGTGGACACGACTCGTGGTCGCACCGCCGATGAGCAACGGGGTTTCGAACCCTTCACGTTCCATCTCCTTGGCCACATGGACCATCTCATCCAACGATGGTGTGATCAACCCACTGAGCCCGATGATGTCAACCTTCATCTCACGCGCCGTCTTCAGGATCGTGGCGCTCTGTACCATCACACCGAGGTCGATCACCTGCCAACCATTGCACGCAAGGATCACCCCAACGATGTTCTTGCCGATGTCGTGTACGTCACCCTTGACCGTAGCGAGCAACACTTTCTTGGCTCCTTCACGCTGAGTGCCCAAGACGAGCTGCGCGGTCTTCTTCTCTTCAAGGAACGGTTCGAGATATGCCACGGCGCGTTTCATCACGCGGGCGCTCTTCACCACTTGTGGCAGGAACATCTTCCCGGCGCCGAAGAGATCGCCCACTACCGTCATACCGGCCATGAGCGGGCCTTCGATCACCAACACGGGTTCTTCGTACTTCACCCGCGCTTCCTCGGTATCGGATTCAATGAAATCGGTGTTGCCGTGCACCAACGCATGTTTCAAACGTTCTTCCACCGTGCCGTCGCGCCATGCGGCCTGTGCCGCAACGACCTCTGCGGAAGGAGCTCCCTTGAACTGCTCCGCGAACGTGACCATGCGCTCCGTCGCATCCGGACGGCGGGCAAGCAACACATCCTCCACGTGCTCCAACAAGTCCTTCGGAATATCATCGTATACACCGATCTGTCCGGCGTTGACGATGCCCATGTCCATGCCGGCCTGGATCGCGTGGTAGAGGAAGGCCGTATGGATCGCTTCGCGCACTGGCTCGTTGCCACGGAAACTGAAGCTCACGTTGCTCACGCCGCCGCTCACGAGCACACCGGGCAGGTTCTGTTTGATCCAACGCACCGCTTCGATGTAGTCGATGGCATAACGATCATGTTCGCTCATCCCTGTCGCCACGGTGAGGATGTTTGGATCGATGATGATGTCGTGCGGCGGGAAACCGGCCTGTTCCGTCAGCAGCTTCACCACCCGTTGTGCGATGGCGATGCGACGCTCATAGTTGTCCGCCTGGCCCTGCTCATCGAAACACATCACTACAGCAGCGGCACCGAGACGACGGATGATCTTCGCCTGGCGGAGGAACTCCTCCTCCCCTTCCTTCAAGCTGATGCTGTTCGCGATGCCTTTTCCTTGCAGGCATTTCAATCCCGCTTCGATCACGCTGAACTTGGACGAATCGACCATCACCGGTACACGGGCAATGTCCGGTTCCGCAGCGATGAGGTTGAGGAACTTCGTCATGGCCTGAACACCATCGATCAAGCCCTCGTCCATGTTCACGTCGATGACCTGTGCGCCGTTCTCCACCTGCTGGCGTGCAACGGAAACCGCATCATCGTACTTGCCTTCCTTGATCAGCTTGCGAAAGGCCGCGCTGCCCGTGACGTTGGTGCGTTCGCCGATGTTTACGAAGTTGCTCTCCTTGAAAATGCGGAGCGGTTCGAGGCCGGAATAGGTTGGGATGCTCATTTCAATACGATTCACCACAGAGGCACGGAGACACAGAGGAATGCGTTCAGGACGGTCTTATGCGAATACAGGTACGGGGCGAGGCTTGTGCTTTTTTGCTTCGGCAGCGAGTGCGGCGATGTGCGGTGGCGTGGTACCACAACATCCACCCACAACGTTCACCCAGCCGCTGGCCATGAATTCGCCGACGAGCTTGGCGGTGACCTCCGGTGATTCCCGGTACTCGCCCATTTGATCGGGCAGGCCGGCGTTCGGGTACACGCTCGTGCGGCATGTAGCTTGCTCGGCGATGACCTCCAGGTACGGGCGCATCTGGGCGGCACCCAGTGCGCAGTTCAATCCCATGCTGAACAACGGCACATGCGCCATGCTGATCAGGAAGGCCTCGATGGTCTGGCCGCTCAGTGTACGGCCGCTGGCATCGGTGATGGTAACGCTGCACATCAAGGGGATGCGTTCATTGCGGCGATCGAAGACCTGTTCAATGGCAAAGAATGCCGCTTTGGCGTTGAGCGTGTCGAAGATGGTCTCCACCAACAGCAGATCGACGCCGCCGTCCATCAGGGCCTCCACCTGTTCGGCATAGGCCGCTACCAGCTGATCGAAGGTGACAGCACGGTAGCCAGGGTCGTTCACATCCGGACTAAGTGAGGCGGTCTTGTTCATGGGCCCGATGGCCCCGGCCACGAAGCGGGGCTTGCCAGGATCCATCGCCGTGTACTTTGCACAGGCCTCCCTGGCCAGTTGCGCCGAGCGGACGTTCATCTCACGCACCAATGGCTCGCACTGGTGTTCGCCTTGTGCAATGGTGGTCGCGCTGAACGTGTTCGTCTCCACGATGTCCGCACCGGCTTCCAAGTATTGCTCATGGATCAGGCGGATCGCTTCGGGCCGTGATAGCGATAGCAGCTCATTGTTCCCCTTCAGCAGAATGGGGTGTTCCTCCATGCCTTTCGGGTGGAAGTCCTCCTCGGTGAGCCCGAGGCGTTGGATCATGGTGCCCATTGCACCATCCAGGATCAGGATACGGTCCTGGGCCGCTTGTTCAAGGGTCTTCATTCCGGGTACAAAAAAGCCCCACCCGATGATCCGGATGAGGCATGGTGCGCAGAATTTGCACACAACGACCCGATCACGACTCATCTTTTCCCGCCTTGCGACGGGATGGATTTGGCACCTTTCCGGGGATGGGGTCTCCGGACGGTTGTCAAGGCTTCACAGGGCCATATCCCTCTGCCTTTCTTGATAAGTGATGAAAAGAACGCGGTGCGAAGATAAGCTGATGCGAGGCCCGCGCTCAACCGCCTTCCAGCATGCCGACCGTTGCAGCACCGAAATGATCCTTCAAATATGCCTTGTCCGTTGCCTCTTCACGTTCATAGACCGCACGATCACCTAGGGCAGCATGTCCGTTGCCCGTGGAACTGGTCCATGCGTGCTCTGCATAGGAGTGGATATCTACATGCTTCACCCTTGCACCCAGTTGGGCCATAGCGTGGAACCACTGCGTGCCAATGTCCAAGCCGAAGAGCGCACCGAACGGAACAGCCTTCCCGATGGGCATGGTGATGGCCCGCGCCTGGCGTAGATCGATCAATGCGCTCCACTCGTTCACCCGGCATTCGGGAAGTGGCCATGGTGATGCGGGGTCCACCACATGTGCGTAATGCGCGGCACGCGGACCGGGAAACCGTTTGGCCAGATCGACCCATTCAGGGTATGTCGGGCGGAATTCCGAATACCGGTCCGGACCGCATTTGCCAGCGATGGACGCCGGACAATTCCAGCATTGACCTACCGGACCTGCAGCGATATGACCCGGGATACGTGCGAGCAACTCCCCGATCAGGTCGCCGCTATAGAGCATATCGTTGTGGGTGATGAACAGGAAGGGCTTTTCAGATGTCTCCCACGCGTTCTGGTAACGTAGTGAATGACGGTACGGCTTCCAGTGCATCAGCCAGCGGCTGCGTTGCGGACGTATGCCGAGCCAGAACCTTGGTTGATGGATACTTATACGATCGCCTAACATTCGGAACAAGGCGTCGAACTCGGCTCCAAAGGGCTGGCGCTTCTCCAGCGTGATGTGGATGCGGCCGATATGCTCACCGGAATGTTCCAGTAACGACAATAGCGTGACTGCCGTCTGGAACGGCTTGCCGTAAACGCTTATGGCGATATCGACCTGCTTGGGAAGCATTGCCGCAAGCTAGTTACGTGAAGAACTGTGAGGTCCTACCCTTGCGCCCCGGCGAATTCCTTGACGAAGCCCACGATCTTCTTGCGGAAGAGCAGGAAGAGGAGGACGTAGGGCACAGCCATCAGGTAAAGGATCCCGCTGTTCAGGCCCCGGCCGATAGCCTGCTCGCCGCCGAAGATGCCACCGCCGCTTTCGCCGCTTTCCACTACGGCTTTGCACATGGCGCAACCTTGGGCGAACGTGGCCTCAGGCCAAGCCACCGACGCTACGAGGAGCAGAAGTACGATGGCCTTTGTACGCATGGGGCACCAAATGTAGGCGGGGGTATACCGGTTGGTCACACTACCCTACAAAACTACCGATCGTTCCGACCAACCTCCCGGCACTGTCGACGAAACGCCACTTTGGCAAAATTCTCTCTTCGAGCGAAGGTCAGTAGTACGGGCTGATCAGCAGGTAAACCACCACCCCGGTAACACTCACGTAGAACCAGACCGGCCAAACCTTGCGGGCCAGCTTACGATGGTCACCGTAGCGAGCGGTCAGCGCACGGTATGCCGTTAGAAGAATGAACGGCAGCGAGGTGGCAGCAAGGATGATGTGTGTCGCCAGCACCACATAGTAGACCACCTTGATCGCGCCTTCTCCACCGAAGGTCGTTTCACCAGCGAAGAGGTGGTGGAGGATATAGGAAACGAGGAAGAGGACCGACAGGATCATGGCCGAGATCATGACGCGCCGGTGCATGGCCCATTTGCCGGCCTTCGCCGTGAACAGACCCACAAGCAGCAATACGCTGACCAAACTGTTGATCACTGCATTGGCCTTGGCGAAGACGTGGACATCCCATGTTCCGGATGTGGGGACCTGTACGCGGTTCAACACGACAACGGCTAGGAACACGATACCGGAAAAGATCCAGATCCAGCGTTTGGCAGGCTTCTCCGCAATGGTGAGCGAGGCGACCGGGTATTTCTCGCGGGTGGTCATCGTGTTCAACGCCCTTACTTCCGAGCTGCTTTCGCTGCGTCCCTGATCTTGATCTTCTCTTCTTTCAAGAGCATCTTCAGGTCAGCGGCCAGAGCGTTCATGCCGGATGCTGTGGTGCCATCATAGTAGCCCCGGATATGGTGCTGCTTGTCCACCAGCACGAAGCGGCCATCGTGAACGAATTGCTCGGCGCTGGCCGTATCCTCCAAGGCGCTCAAGAGGTAACCGGTATTGCCCATGCGGTAGATGTCGGGCGCATGACCGGTGAGGAATTTCCAACGGACGGGATCCGCTTCCAATTTCTTCGCGTAGGCGTCCAGCACTTCGGGCGTGTCGTTCTCCGGGTCCACGGTATGGCTCAGGAATACCACGTCTTTGTAGGCGTCGTCATCCAGCTTCAACTGGAGCTGTTGCATGTTGATGCTCATCCGTGGACAGATGGTGGTACACCGCGTGAAGAAGAAATCGGCGATGACGATCTTGCCCACCACGTCCTTGTCGGTGAAGGGTTTCCCGTACCGGTCGATGAAGCTGAAGGGCGGTACTTCGGCGTAAATGGTATCCACCACCATCTTGCCATCGCGCTCCACGAGCATGGGCTCCTTCGGGCCGTAGTAGGACAGGTAGGTGAATTTGTGTTCCACCAGACCCAGCATGGGCGAGAAGAAGAGGAAGAGCGAAAGGACGAAGGCCGCTATACCACCAAAGACCAGGACCTTGGTCCGTCTACTGACCGGAAGATCGGGCCCGCTCACAGGAAGCGCACCCAGATCTGGTGCACATAATTCGATTCGAAGATCGCGATGAAGAGCAGGTACAGGATGAACAACGCGTAGGGCAGCAGGATGATCGCCCGGATGTTGCGACGTTCATCGCCCAAGTGCATGAAGGACATCACGATATAGGTGGCTTTCACCAAGGTGAGCACCACGTAGGTCCATTTGATGGTATTCCAAGCACTATGGTCGAACCACTGTTTCCAGTAGGCGCCCAAAGTGACCTCGATGGTGGTGACCACGGCCAGGAACAAGGTCACCATCCAGATCTTCCGGCGGATCTTGCGGCCGGTCTCCTCACTGTGGTGTGCGTCCAGGCTGTATTCGATGATGTCGTCGCGCAGCATGATCAGAGGAGGTAGAAGAAGGTGAACACGAACACCCATACCAAGTCAACGAAGTGCCAGTAGAGACCGACCTTCTCCACCATCTCGTAGTGCCCACGGCGGTGCATGACCCCTTGGATCACCATAATGAGCACGATCAGGTTGATGACCACTCCGCTGAACACGTGGAAGCCGTGGAAGCCCGTGATGAAGAAGAAGAAGTTCGCGTACTGCGGCGGCCCATACTCGTTGTGGATCATGTTCGCGCCATCCACGTAGTTGGCACGTTCGTTCCACAATTTCAATGAGGCATCGTGGTCCAGGTGATGCGCGCTTTCGTCGGCCAGCAGGTAGTGTCCCTCCATGGCCTTCACCAAGTGAAAACCTTCTGCATTGGAAGGATCGTGCGTGTCGTGCGTGTCGTTATGGACCCAGTATTTGGCACCTTCGTTCGTAACGATATACCCGCCGCCGCCATGGATGAAGTGGCTCCACTCCCACGCCTGGCTACCCACGAAGAAGGCACCACCCAACACGGTGAGGAACAACCATTTGATCACCCCCTTCTTGTCCATCCGATGTCCCGCTTCAACAGCGAGCACCATGGTAACGGAACTGAAGATGAGGATGGCCGTCATCAAGGCCACGTAAATGAGCGGGTAACTGCCGGTGAGTCCTGGCAAAGCGCGGAAGACCTCTTCACCGATGGGCCATGCCTCGGTGGTGCTATGACGCACGAATCCGTAGGCTACCAATAGCCCGGAGAAGGTCAGGGCATCGGACACCAGGAAGAACCACATCATCATCTTCCCGTAGCTGATGCTGAACGGGGAGCGGCCGCCGCCCCAAAGGACGTCGTTGCTCAGTGCCTTGCTTGCGTCTCCTGCCATGGTAGGGTTTCCGGCCGCAATGTTAGTGAACAAAGACCAAGAACAAAAGGAGGTATATCCACAGCCCCCCGAGGAAATGCCAATAGATGACCCCGGACCACAGGCCAGCGTGATCTTGCTGCGTGTAGCGCCCCCGCAAAGCCATCGTGATCATGACCAACAAGGCCACCAAGCCACCGGCAACGTGCGCCCAATGGGCCCGGGTAAGCACGTGGAAATACGAACTGGCCGCGTTGCCCTGTTCTTCCATCTCGGCGTTCAGCGGCTTCACCTTTTGCACATCATCCGGTAGGTAGTAGAACTCCCCCTCTTTCACGAGAGTGATCCCGTTGCGGGCAATGGTCAGGTCCGTGCCATAGGTCCCCTTGGCCAACAGCACTTGGGAAACGAGGTTCAGCTTGCGGTCCGCCAGTTCATTCCAGCCTTGGAATTGGAACCAGGAAAAGCCCACTCCCAGGACCAGCGCCGCCGCCAGCATGGGCGTGATCATCCGCGCCTGACCCTTTTTAGCTGAGACCAAGGCCAATTGGAGTACAATGCTGCCTAGTACGATGAACGTGGTACTCCAGTAAAAGGCCTTCGGTACGGAAAAATGTGTCCAGTATTCCACGCTGCTCATGCTCACCACGTACGCGCTGGTAAGCCCAGCGAAGAACATGACGATGGCGATGATCAGGAACCAGGTGAGCATCCTCCGGGTCCGCATGCCGCGGACCTGCTCCTCTTGGGGGGTGAAGGCGATCGCGGTCATAGCCTATCCAACACGTATGCCACTTGGACCAACGGCAGGTAGAGGAAGCTGGCGAACATGAGTCGGCGGGCATCCTTTCTATCCTGGGTGAGGAAAAGCCGGACCGCTGGCACTACCATGACCAGTCCACCCAACACCGCTACCACCATGGCGACCGAGCCGGTGAGATCGAAGACCCACGGCAACATACCGACCGGGATGACGAACAAAGTATAGAGGAGGATCAATGAGGAACTGGTGCGATCGGGAGAACCGCCACCAGGTAGCAGGCGAAAACCTGCTCGCTTGTAGTCCTCGTCCAATACCCAGGCAATGGCCCAGAAATGCGGGAATTGCCAAATGAACTGCATCGCGAAGAGCAACCCTGCACCCAAGTCGAAGTGTCCGGTTGCAGCCACATAGCCCAGCATGGGTGGAAAGGCGCCCGGGAACGCCCCGACGAACACCGCCCACGAACTGAGCTTCTTCAACGGCGTGTACAACGCCACGTACATGAACAAGGACAGGAAGCCGAGGATGCTGGTAAGGGGTCCGAACTGGAGCCAGAGCATGAGCGTGGCGATACCGGCAGCCAAAAGCGCGGCTACGATAGCCTCCGTGGCACTGAGCACACCTCGGACCAAGGGCCGCTCCGCAGTGCGCATCATCAGGCCATCCTCGCGGACCTCCAGCACCTGGTTCATGGCATTGGAAGCACCGGTGAGCAAGGTGCCTGCAAGACAAAGACCCAACAGTCCTGACCATGTGAACGAACCCGCCGGAACAGCAAAGAGAAAGCCCAGTGCGGCACTGAATACCACCAGAGAGGCCAGGCGAAGCTTGAACAAGGCGACGACACCGCGCAGTTTGAGCGCAGGCGTTACCGGTGAGATCGTGCTTGGTTGCAAAGTGGCGCAAAAGTACCGATCGGAAGCGTTCCGTGGCAGCTCTTTTCACAGATGACCAAAGAGGCCTTCTGGGCTAGCCTATTTCACGGTATTTACCGCTTAATACCGTTGTTCGGGCCGCTGGTCACTGCAACACATACCGAACCTCCTGCTCGGCGTGTCTTTCGCGGAAATAGCATACCAAGCCCACTCGGAAGTAGTGCATCACGGTCGCATCGCCTTCTGCCGGCGACCTCATGCGTAGCGTGTAGGACGCTTCCAAGCTGGTCGCGCTGCGCGGATCGATCGTCCAGTTTGCACGGGCTTCGGTCTGGAACAGGTTGTTCCGTTTGTAGGCCCCTATCCAGTACCCATAGTCGTCCCTGTCCCCGTTCGGTTCGTTTGGGCGGTCGCTCTCCGGACGGAAGATGTTGTTGCCGTAGCTGTAGATGCTGTCCACTCCCATGGTGGCCATGCTCGTGCGGCTGGTGAAGATCCATCGGTCACGCGTGAGATCCGCATGCACCAATACCTCTTGAGCGCCTGAACCATAGGGATGGGCCAACGCTTGGCCCATGTGGGCGTAGTTCTGGCGGGTGTCCGAATGGGTATACATGAACGGGCGTATGTAGTTCCACTCCCCACGCAAATGGAAGCCCTTCACCCCGAACGCCTCGTGAGCGTTCACACCCAATTGCAGCGCCTGTTTGTTCGCGTACCAGCCGGTCCCGGCGCGTACCTTTTCGGTCAGGAATTCATCCAGCATGAATTGCCCGTAGAAGAGCACATGGCGGCCGGCCTTCACATTCAAGGCCATGCCCAGCAAAGCGTTGTCCGGCGAGCCGATGGTGAATTCAGCGGGGCGGTAGAACAAGATCGGGTTGAGGTAGTTGATGTCGAACCCCCTGGGGTACTTGTCATCACCAGCGGACCACATGATGGCCTCGAAGATGGCCACGTTGATCCGCTTGGATGCGTTCCACGAGAGGTAGTGCATGCTGGAGAACTTGTGGGCATAGTTGGATGCGACCCCGCGTGCACTGCGGATGTCGTTCATCATGGAAAAGAGGTTCACATACTTGATCTTCCAAACCGTGGTGGAGACCTTCAAGTACGGATAGCTGTACGCTTCATCGGAAAGGAACAGCGAGCGATAGCCTTCACCGAAGAAATTCTTGCCGCGCCCCAACGTAAGGTTGATGTACTTGTGCGCATCCCAACTCACATGTCCGTTCCAGTCGTAGTGCGAAATGTTCGATCCGTTGCGATAGGCATAACCCTCCCCGGCCGTTACCTGTGTGGCCAAGGCCAGGGTATCCAAATAGCTTGGCAAACGTTCTCCCCAGACTTGTCCATCCAAGTGGAAAGTGACCTTGGGGCCTGCATCCAGATCCGCCCAAAATCCACCGCTGCCCCGGTAACGCACGCCGGAGGAACTCCCGGCCTCAAAGCCCCCGTTCGCTTCCAAGAGCGGACCCCACCGGAACATCCGACCGTTCATCCGGCCCGCCCAGGCATCCAACTTGGGAAGTAGTGCGGAGGGCAACAAACTATCCGCCGTTATCGTGGCCTTCAGCGTGGTGGTGGAATAGGGCCGGATCGCCGTATGGGCTTCGGAACCATATGCTTGCAACCGCACCGCATAGGGTCGCTCCACTTCGCGGCTTACCGGGGACCATCCGGTTTGTGCATGCACGATCGAAAAAAGCACAAGTCCGACCGGAAGAAGAACGGACCGCATCACGCCTCGCTACGCTTGGGCCAGAAGAACGGGAGCATAGCCAACGCGAACGCTGAAACGCCCAGGACCATGAGCCCGATGTTCGGGTGCCATTTGCGCGTGACCAAGCTTAGGGCAATGATGGCGATGGCATACAGGTACAGTAACAAGGTGGTCTTCCAATGTCCCAGCTTGAGGTCCATGAGGCGATGGTGGATGTGGTTGCGATCCGCCGCAAAAGGGGATACGCCCCGTGACATCCGGTAGATGAAGATCCTCAATGTGTCCACCAAGGGATACGCGATCACGGCCATCGCGAAGATGGGTGTCGGGATCTGCTTCAGGTACGTGGGCAGGCGTGAGGTGTCGTGATCGATCACCTTCATGGCCAGCACGGAAATGATGGCACCGATGATCAATGAACCGCTGTCGCCCATGAAGATCCGTGCCGGATGCCAGTTGAACACCAGGAAGCCGACCAACGATCCCGCCAGAACGAAGGCCAATAGGGCCAGGGATACATCGCCCGCGAGGTAAAGCCATGCGCCGTATGTGGAGGCGGAGATCAACCCGATGCCCGCCGCCAGACCATCAACGCCATCGATGAGGTTGAATGCGTTCACGAGCACCACGTAAACGAAGAACGAAAGAGCGATGCTCAGATAGTCCGGTAGCTCATATACCCCGAAAAGGCCGTGCATGCTCTGTATCCGGATGCCCGCCATCATCACCAGGATGTACCCGACCACCATGTGGCCCACCAATTTCTTGGCCGGTGAGAACCCGATGATGTCATCCTTCACACCGATGAAGAAGAGCAACACCATGGCCGACAACATGAACTTGAAATCGAGGTAGGCCGCGCCCATGGCGAAATACATGGAGGTATAATCCGCCAGCTGGCCGGAGATCACCGCCGCCTCCGGGAACCACAGCGCGTAAGAGAAGATGATGGAGGCGAATATGATGATGCCCCCGATGGTGGGCACGCTCCGCTGATGCACTTTCCGTTTCTCGGATGGCTCATCCACCAAGTGCTTCATGCGTGCCACCTTGATCAGCGACGGCATGGTGAACAACACCACCAGGAAAGAGGTGATGAAGCCGAGCAGCAGGATGTATCCGTGTTCCTTCACGTTCGCGAACTGTTCAAAGATCGTAATACCGGTTGAAGAGGGCCGTACGCACACCGAAATAGAGATAGGTGCTCTGCTCGTTGTCCGTGGAATGGGTCAAGCCGCGACGTTGCACGCCGATGAACAAACGCAAATTGGTGTTCGGGTTGAGCAAATAGCTCGTGTTCACGTCCATGTACGTGAGTTCCTGCATGACCGGCCCCACAGGTCCATTCACCGGACGGTCCGGCCGATCCAGCGACCCTCCGTACACCTCGTTCGTTGACGGATCGGTGTGGTACGTTGCGAGCACGAGTTTGACCTGCCCGATCACCCGCCCGAAGCCCGCATCAACGATGGCCACCGTTTCATTGAAGTACGCCCCCATCGGATGGGCCAACGGCAACGCTGAGTGTTTGTAAGCCAGCTTGGTGGGATCGTTGGTGTACATGAACGGCTGGGCCGCATTGTATTCCACCTGCACATGGATATCCTTCCGGATAACATCGAACCAACGGATACCGGCTTGGTAGGAATAGCGCTGATCGCTGGGGCCATCGGTCGCGAATTGGCCGTAGAGATAGCCCTTGTCGGTGAGCTTGATCCGCAAGTCCAGACCAACGAGACTTTTGTTCTTGCCCTTGAACCCGCCGACCAATGTGTTGATGCCGATCACCGGGTTCAATTCCATGGGATCGAACGGCCGCACACCTGCACTGTCGATGTTCTGGAACAAGGTGCTCTCGAACAACCCCACTTGGACCGGGCCGAGATCGACGCTCAGGTGGTTGAAGCGGCCGTGCATCCAATAGAACAACGATTCACTGCTTTGACCGGTCGGTAGGCGGTCCGGTGTCTTGACACCACTTTGCAATTTGCTGACCCACGTGCTGTACTGGAACCGCTTGTTCGTGGTGAGCGCACTGAACTTCAGAAAAGGTGCGTTCAACGCATGGTCGCTCAACAACATGGACCGATAGCCGTGCCCCACGAAGTGTTTGCCATGGCCGAACTGCACGTTGAGCCACGCTGCGGGTGTGTAGGAAACATTCCCTTGTGACCAGCCATAGTCCAGGATACGCCGCTGATCGAACTTGGCCCGTCCTTGCCCGGAGACTACGCCGGTTTGGCTGGCCAGCAGGAACAGGTATTGTGGCATGATCGCCTGGTTCTCCTGGAACATGGTCCGGAACGAGATCTTGCTGCCCAGATCGCCAGCAAGGACGAAGCCCCGCATGTTGTGGTAGTACCGGTTGGTGTCCTGGTAGGCCGTGCGATCACCAAAGTCGTTCCCGGTCTCGAACTGGAACAAGGGATCGGCGGTGAACCGATAGTCCTCCCCTTTGATATCCACCAAGTGCTCTTTCATGATCTTGGCGGTGAGCACGTAGTAATACTTGGCCGAGTCCACCCGGTAACCCATGACGTGGGTAAGATCGGCCCGCGACTCGATCAGCGGTTTCAATCCCGTATGGATCCGGGCGTCACGCTTGGCCGCATTGCGTTCCACATCAATGTAGAAGTCGCGCTGGAGCGGGATGTCGTTCTGCTGGCCCTGCACGAATGACATCGTCGACAACGCCAAGGCGATGGACAACGAACGGAAAGTCGAGGGGCGACGCAAGAGAGCAGGACTGGGCCGAAAGGTAGCGGGATAGCACGGGCTGGAAAAGAAGAAGGCCCGACGTTCCCGCCGGGCCTTCACATTTCGTTTTGTTGTTCAGGCCTTCGCCAATTCGCTCTTCGCGAATTCGGCATACACGCTGGTGATGCCTTCGCGCAAGCCGATGCGGTGTTTCCACCCCATGTTGTGGAGGCGCGATACATCCATCAGTTTGCGTGGCGTGCCATCGGGCTTCTCGGTGTTCCACTTCAACTCGCCGGTGTAGCCCACGATGTCCTTGATCATTTCGGCAAGCGCCTTGATCGTAAGGTCCTCTCCTGTCCCGATGTTCACGAACATCTCGTCGTTGTAGTTCTGCAACAGGTAGAAGCAGGCATCGGCGAGATCGTCCACATGCAGGAACTCGCGCATGGGTGAACCCGTGCCCCACACCTCCACGCTGGGCGCGTTCGTCACCTTCGCTGTGTGGAACTTGCGGATGAGCGCAGGTAGCACGTGGCTGTTGTTGAGGTCGTAGTTGTCGTTGGGCCCGTACAGGTTCGTGGGCATTGCGCTGATGTAGTTGCAACCGTACTGGCGACGATAGCTCTCGGCCAACTTGATGCCTGCGATCTTGGCGATCGCGTACGGCTCGTTGGTCTGTTCCAGAATACCGGACAACAAGCTTTCTTCCTTCAACGGCTGTGGCGCCATCTTCGGGTAGATGCAGGAGGAGCCGAGGAACAACAACTTCTTCACCCCGTTCTCG
>Ga0075163_10003175_pt1 | contig 22147 bp, 14 predicted proteins | sample JI1023141ADNA_FD_71478 | JGI IMG/M metagenome (GOLD analysis project Ga0075163, IMG submission 71478) | Wastewater effluent complex algal communities from Wisconsin, to seasonally profile nutrient transformation and Carbon sequestration -... | ecosystem: Engineered > WWTP > Effluent > Algae... | reverse complement strand
TCGGCCGGCAGGGCGTCCATGGCCTCGCGGGTGACGTAGGGCGGGTTGCTGAGGATGAAGTCGAAGCGCTGCTCGGGCACCTGCGCGAAGCCGTCCGACTTGACCAGGCGGATGCGGTCTTCGAGGCCGTAGGTGGCGATGTTGGCGGCGGCCACGTCGAGGGCGTCCTGGGAGATGTCGACGGCGACGATCTCGGCGTTGGGGAAGGCGAAGGCCATCAGGATCGCCAGGCAGCCGGAGCCGGTGCACATGTCCATGGCGGCGGTGACGGCGTCGGGGTCCTGGACCCAGGGCGTGAAACCGTCGTGGAGCAGTTCGGCAAAATAGGAGCGCGGGATGATGACCCGCTTGTCCACCTGGAAGCGGAACTCGCCGAGCCAGGCTTCGCCGGTGATGTAGGCGGCGGGCAGGCGGTCGTCGGCGCGCTTCTCGATGACTTCGAGGATGTCCTCGCGCTCGTCGCCGGGGATGCAGGCGTCGAGGAAGGGCTCGAGGCGGTCGAGGGGCAGGGCGAGGGTGTGCAGGATGAGATAGACGGCTTCGTCGTAGGCGTCTTGCAGGCCGTGGCCGTAGAAGCAGCCCGCGCGGTTGAAGCGGGTGACGGCGTAGCGCAGCCAGTCGCGCACGGTGACGAGTTCGGCCAGCGGGCCGTGCTCGTGTTCGTGGTCGTGCTCGTCTTCGTGGGCGGTGTCGTGGTCGTGGGTCATGCCTTGTCCGATGCGGTGAGCAGGTTTTCGAGGGTGCGCCGGTAGATCGCCGAGAGGGGCTCGATGGCGTCGACGGCGATGCATTCGTTGAGCTTGTGGATGGTGGCGTTGACCGGGCCGAACTCGGCTACCTGGGGGCAGATCTCGGCGATGAAACGGCCGTCGGAAGTGCCGCCGGTGGTGGACAGCTCGGGGGTGAGCGCCAGGGTGTCGCGGATGGCGCCTTCGAGGGCCGCCACGAGGGTGCCGCGGGGCGTCAGGAAGGGCTTGCCGCCGAGGGTCCAGGCCAGGTCGTAGTCGAGGCCGTGGCGGTCGAGGATGGCATGTACGCGGGCCTTAAGGGCGTCGGCGGTGTGCACGGTGGCGAAGCGGAAGTTGAACAGCACCTCGAGCGTGCCCGGGATCACGTTGGTGGCGCCGGTGCCGGCTTTGATGTTGGACATCTGCCAGGAGGTGGGCGGGAAGTATTCGTTGCCGGCGTCCCACACCTCGGCGGCGAGCTCGGCCAGCGCCGGGGCAGCCAGGTGGATGGGATTCTTCGCGAGCTGGGGGTAAGCGATGTGGCCCTGCACCCCCTTTACGGTGAGCTTGCCGGAGAGGCTGCCGCGGCGGCCGTTCTTGATGGTGTCGCCGAGGGTGGCCGAGGAGGTGGGCTCGCCGACGATGCAGTAGTCGAGGGTCTCGCCGCGGGCCTTGAGGGTCTCGACCACCAGCGTGGTGCCGTGGGTGGCGTCGCCCTCTTCGTCGGAGGTGAGCAGCAGGGCGATGGAGCCGGCGTGCTGCGGGTGGGCGGCGACGAAGGCCTCGATGGCGGTGACGAAGGCGGCCAGCGAGGATTTCATGTCGGCGGCGCCGCGGCCGAAGAGCATGCCATCGCGCTCGGTGGGCTCGAAGGGCTTGGACGCCCAGGCGTCGAGGGGGCCGGTGGGCACCACGTCGGTGTGGCCGGCGAACACCACCAGGGGCGCAGCGCTGCCGCGGCGGGCCCACAGGTTGCTGACGCCGCCGCCGTCGATGCGTTCGCAGACGAAGCCGAGGGGCGCGAGGCGCGAGGCGATGAGGTCGAGGCAGCCGGCGTCTTCGGGGGTGACCGAGGGGCGGGCGATGAGGGCGCGGGTGAGGTCGAGGGTGGGCGTGGTCATGAGTCGTGGTAAGTCGGCGGGCGTGGGAACGCGCCGGGCAGGCCCGGCGGCCGGGCGCAATGGCCGGCTCAGTCGTTGTCGAGCTCGAGGGTGAACTCGCGGAAGGAGGAGCCGTCCGGGTTGGTGGTCTCGAAGTCGATGCCGCTGGGCGGCTTGGCGGCCTTTTCGGCGTTGCCGTTGCCGAACTGGGCGTTGTTGATGAGCCAGGACAGGTTGGTCGGCGAGTCGGAGTTGGCGAGGGCTTCTTCGAGGGTGATGGCCTTGTCCTTGTAGAGCCGGAAGAGGTCTTGCTCGAAGGTGCGGGAGCCCTGGGCGAGGCTTTGCTCCATGGCCTCACGGATGCCGGAGATCTCGCCCCGCTCGATGAGTTCGGTCACCTGGCGCGAGTTGAGCAGGATCTCGACGGCCGGGATGCGCCCGCCGTCGGGCCGCTTGACGAGGCGCTGGGAGATGATGCACTTGAGGGTGGCGGCCAGGTCGAGGGACAGCAGGGTGCGGCCGTCCATCGGGAAGAAGCTGAAGATCCGGTTGAGCGCGTGGTAGGCGTTGTTGGCGTGCAGCGTGGCCAGGCACAGGTGGCCCGTTTGGGCGTAGGCGAGGGCGGCGGCCATGGTCTCGCGGTCGCGGATCTCGCCGATCAGGATGCAGTCGGGGGCCTGGCGCATGGCGTTGCGCAGGGCGTTGTGCCAGTCGACGGTGTCGGAGCCGATCTCGCGCTGGTTAACGATCGACATCTTGTGCTTGAACAGATATTCGATCGGGTCTTCGATGGTCAGGATGTGGCCCGAGCGGTGCTCGTTGCGGTAGTCCAGCATCGAGGCGATGGTGGTGGACTTGCCCGAGCCGGTGGCGCCCACGACCAGCACCAGCCCGCGCTTCTCCATGATGACGTCGGAGAGCACCGGCGGCATGCCGAGGTTGTCGAGCTTGGGGATGTCGCCGGCGATGTAGCGCACGACGATGGCGATGCTGTTGCGCTGCCAGAAGATGTTGATCCGGAAGTTGCCCATGTCGCGCCGCCCGAAGGAGAGGTTCATCTCCCGGGTGGTCTCGAAGCGCTCCACCTGCTCCGGCGTCATCATCTCGTAGGCCATCCGGTGGATCATCGTCGGATCCATGGCCTGCTGGTTGATCGGCACCGTGTTGCCGTCGATCTTGATGTGGATCGGCGTGCCGACCGTGATGAAGATGTCCGAGGCCTTTTTTTCGGCCATCAGGGCGAATAGCTTGTCGATGATCATCGGGCGGGCCGCAGTCGAACGGGGCCGCCCGGAGGCGGCCCGGAAGTGGGGTCAGTCGCGCAGCAGTTCGTTGATGCTGGTCTTGGCGCGGGTCTGGGCGTCAACCTTCTTGACGATCACGGCGCAGTAGAGGCTGTACTTGCCGTCGGCAGAGGGCAGGTTGCCGCTGACCACCACCGAGCCCTCGGGCACGCGGCCGTACATGACCTCGCCGGTGGCGCGGTCGTAGATCTTGGTGCTCTGGCCGATGTAAACACCCATCGAGATCACGCAGTTGTCTTCGACGATGACGCCTTCGACGACTTCGGAGCGGGCGCCGATGAAGCAGTTGTCGCCGATGATGGTCGGGTTGGCCTGCAGCGGCTCGAGCACGCCGCCGATGCCGACGCCGCCGGAGAGGTGCACGTTCTTGCCGATCTGGGCGCAGGAGCCGACGGTGGCCCAGGTGTCGACCATCGTGCCTTCACCGACGTAGGCGCCGATGTTGACATAGGAGGGCATCAGCACGACGCCCTTGCTGATGAAGCTGCCCTTGCGCGCAACGGCGTTGGGCACCACGCGGAAGCCGCCGTGCTGGAAGTCGGCCTCGGTGTAGTCGTCGAACTTGGTCGGGACCTTGTCGTAGTAGCGGGTGTCGCCGCCCGACAGCACCTTGTTGTCGTGGGTGCGGAAGTACAGCAGCACGGCCTTCTTGATCCACTGGTGGGTCACCCATTCGCCGTTGATCTTTTCGGCGACGCGCAGCTTGCCCTGGTCGAGGTCATCGATGATGTGCTCGATGGCGCGCAGTTGCTCGCTCGTCGCGGTGGTGGGCGACAGCTCGGTGCGGCGCTCCCAGAGGTCTTCGATGATGGCGGCAAAGGGGTGTTCGTGATGGGGCATGATATGGACGAGTACGCTCATGAATTGTTCGAAAGTTGTTGGGCGAAGGCGGCGATGCGGCGGGCCGCCTCGACGCACTCTGCCAGGTCGGCAACCAGTGCGATACGCACGAAGCCTGCGCCGGGGTTGACCCCGTGGGCCTCGCGGGCGAGGAAGCTGCCGGGCAGAACCGTCACATTATATTCAGCCTGCAGCCGGCGGGCGAACTCGGTGTCGGAAAGCCCGAGGTGGTCGACCCGCGCCCACAGGTAGAAGCTGGCGTCGGGTAGCCCGACCTGCAGATGCTCGGCGATCAGCGGGGTGATCTGCGCGAACTTCTCGCGGTAGAGGCGGCGGTTCTCGATGACGTGTTCTTCGTCGTTCCAGGCCGCGGCCGAGGCGGCCTGCACGGCGGGGCTCATGGCGCAACCGTGGTAGGTGCGGTAGAGCAGGAAGCGCTTCAGCACCTCGGCGTCGCCGGCCACGAAGCCGGAGCGCATGCCCGGCACGTTGGAGCGCTTCGATAGGCTGGAGAACATCACCACGTTGCGGAAATCGCTGCGGCCGAGGCGATGGGCGGCTTCGAGGCCGCCGATGGGCAGGTTGGCGTCGTCGAAGTAGATCTCGGAATAGCACTCGTCGGCGGCGATGATGAAGCCGTGGCGATCCGACAGCTCGAACAGCGCCTGCCATTCGGCCAGCGACAGCAGCTTGCCGGTGGGGTTGCCCGGCGAGCACACAAAGACCAGCTGGACGCGCTGCCACACCGCTTCGGGCACCGCCGCGAAATCCGACGCGAAGCCGTTGCCCGGCAGGTTGTTGACGAAGTAAGGCTTGGCCCCGGCCAGATAGGCCGCGCCTTCGTAGATCTGGTAGAAGGGGTTGGGGCACAGCACCAGCGCGTCGGGCCGGGCGCCGTCGATGACGCACTGGGCGAAGGCGAACAGCGCCTCGCGGGAGCCATTGACCGGCAGCACCTGGGTGGCAGCGCTCACCGCGGGCAGGCCGAAGCGGCGCTCCAGCCAGCTGGCGATGGACTGGCGCAGGGCGTCGGAGCCCTGGGTGGTCGGGTAGTTGGCGAGGCCGCCCAGGTTGTCGATCAGGCTCTGGCGGATGAAGGCGGGCGTGGCGTGCTGGGGCTCGCCTATCGACAGGCGGATGGGGGCGAGGCCGGCCGGCGGGGTGATGCCGTCAAAGAGCTTGCGCAGCTTTTCGAAGGGGTAGGGCTGGAGTTCGTCGAGGTGCGGGTTCACGTTGAGTGGGGTTCCTGTATTCGGCCCGGTGCGGGCATGAAAGAGGTCGCTGCCGGGTACGCGGGCAGGGCGCCGTGAAAGCGGTTGTCAAAGCGGCAGCCTGAGCCGTTGCCCAAGCGGCCGTGACGGCGGCCGTCAGGGCAGGCTGCGGCGGCCATGATAAGGGCGCTCTGCCCGGCCGCGAAATAAGCCTGCTGGTCACGTTTTGGCCGGATGGTATTATAGCGGCCGCAATTTATGCGGCGGTGCAGCATATTTGCTGGCACACTAGCTGCAAAACCCTGCTTCCAGCCCACAAACCCAGCGTATTTCATCGGACTTTTCGTGCGTCTCGCCAAACTCAAGCTTGCCGGTTTCAAGACCTTCGTCGACCCGACGACCGTGCTCATGCCGGGCAATCTGGTGGGCGTGGTGGGGCCGAACGGCTGCGGCAAGTCCAACATCATCGACGCGGTGCGCTGGGTGCTCGGCGAGTCGCGGGCTTCGGCGCTGCGCGGTGGCTCGATGCAGGACGTGATCTTCAACGGCTCGACCACCCGCAAGCCGGTGTCGCGGGCCAGCGTCGAGCTGGTCTTCGACAACGCCGAGGGCCGCGCCGCCGGCCAGTGGAAGCCCTACGCCGAGGTCGCGGTGAAGCGCGTGCTCGACCGCAGCGGCGAGTCCACCTATTACATCAACGGGATGCAGGTCCGCCGCAAGGACGTGATCGACCTGTTCCTCGGCACCGGCCTCGGCCCGCGCGCCTACGCCATCATCGAGCAGGGGATGATCTCGCGGATCATCGAGGCGCGGCCCGAAGAGGTGCGCGGCTTCCTCGAAGAGGCCGCTGGCGTCACCAAATACCGCGAGCGCCGCCGGGAGACCGAAGGCCGGCTGTCCGACGCCCGCGACAACCTGACCCGCCTCGAGGACATCCGCAACGAGCTCGGCCAGCAGATCGGCCGCCTCGAAGTGCAGGCCGCGGTGGCCGAGAAGTTCCGCAGCCTCAACGCCACCCAGTCCGAGCGCCAGAACCTGCTGTGGCTCCTGAAGCGCAACGAGGCCCGGGCCGAGCGCGCCAGGCTGGCCGACGAGCTGGCCGACGCGACCCGCCGCATCGAGGCTGATTCGTCCCACCTGCAGGAACTCGAAGGCCGCCTCGAGACCGCCCGCGAGGCCCAGTTCTCGGCCAACGAAGGCGTGCAGCAGGCCCAGGGCGCGCTGTACGCGGTGAGTTCCGAACTCACCCGCCTGGAGGGCGAGCTGGCCCGCCTGCGTGACAGCCGGCGCATCCTCGAGAGCCGCCTCGCCCAGCTTGAGCGGGACGACGCCCAGTGGCGCAGCCAGCTCGAAAACCTCGCCGCCGAAGACGAGCGCTGGCAGGGCCTGCTCGACAACGCCGCGCTGCGCGCCGAGCAGGCCGAGGCCCGCCACCTGGAAGCCGGCGACCGCCTGCCCGAGGCCGAGGACGCCCTGCAGGGCGCCGATGCCGCGGCCAGCGCGGTGCGCCGCGAGCTCAACCACGCCGAACAGCAGATCCGCGTCGAGGAAACCCACCGCCAGGCCAGCCAGCGCAGCCTCGACAGCCTGGCCCAGCGCCGCGCCCGCCTGCAGCAGGAGCAGGCCTCGGTGCAGGCCCCCGACCTGGGCCAGCTCGCCGAGCGCGAGGCCGGCCTGGCCGAGGCCGAAGAAACCCTGGCCCGCCAGCACGGCGACATCGCCGATGCTCAGGCGCGCCTGCCGGCGGTCCAGCAGGCCCTCAAGCACGCCCTCGACGCCGAGCGCCAGGCCCAGCGCCAGTCCACCGAACTCAAGGCCCGCCGCGACGCGCTGGTCCAGCTGCAGAACAAGGTGCAGGTGCAAGGCCAGTTGGGCGACTGGCTCAAACGCCATCGCCTCGACGCGCTCAAGCCCCTCTGGCAGCGCATCCGGGTGGACGCCGGCTGGGAGCTCGCGCTGGAGGCCGTGCTGCGCGAACGCCTCGCCGCCCTGCCGGCCGACGACGGCCAGGCTGCGCTGGCGGCGCTGGGCGACAAGGTGCCCGGCGCCTTCGCCTTCCTGCTCGCCGACGTCCCGGCCGAGGGCGACGCCTGCCTGCCGCCCGCCGGCACCCAGCCCCTGCTGGCCCGGGTCGGCACCGACGATGCGGCCCTCGGCGGCGTGCTGGCTGGCTGGCTGGCGCGGGTCTTCGTCGCCGACGACCTTGGCGCCTGGCTCGCCCGGCGTGCCGAGCTGCCGCCCGGGGGCATCCTGGTGTGCCGCGAAGGCCGCCTGCTCAGCCGCCACGCGCTGGTCCATTACGCCCCCGATTCCCGCACCCACGGCGTCATCGAGCGTCAGCGCGAGATCGACCAGCTCGCCATCGACGTCGACCGCGCCCAGGAGGCCGCCGCCGTGGCCCACGGCTCGGTCGCCGAGGCCGAGGCCCTGGCCGGCCAGCTGCAGGACAGCCTCACCGGCCTGCGCCGTGACGCCCAGGCCCTGCAGGCGCGGGTGCATGCCGAGCAGGTGGACGTGCTCAAGCTGAACCAGGCGCGCATGCGTTTCGAGGAGCGTTGCAGCCAGATCGAGCGCGATCTCGACGAGATCGAGCACGGCGAGCAGGCCGAGCGCGACCGCCTGATGCGCTCCGAAACCGAACTCGAACGTGCCCGCGAGATGGCCGAGCTGCAGCGCGGCCGGCTGGACGCCGCCGAAGCGGTGCGCCGCGAGCGCGAAAGCAGCCTCCGCGAGACCCGCGCCCTCGAGCAGGCCCTGGCCCGCGAGCTGCAGGAAGCCCGCCATTCCGAGCGCGAATGTTCCAGCAAGCTGGGTGACATCGCCCGCAACCGGGCGCTGGCCAGCGAGCAGCTGGAGCGCATCGCCGACGAGCTCACCGAGCGCCGCGAGACCCTGCTGGAGATCGACGAAGTGTCGGTGGCCGATGCCTTGCAGGAGGCCGTCGCGCTCCGCGCCGCCCGCGAGACCGCGCTGGCCGAGAGCCGCAACACCCTGGAAGGCGCCAACGCGCTGCTGCGCGGCCTCGAGGAGGACCGCCAGCGCACCGAGCACGCCGCGGCGCCCCAACGCGAGCGCGTCGCCGACCTGCGCCTGCGGGTGCAGGCCGCCGAGCTGGCCGAGGGCCAGCACGCCGCCCGCCTCGAAGAGGCCCAGGCCGACGAGGCGGTGCTCGCGCCGCTCCTCACGCCGGACATCAAGGAAGGCGCGCTGCAGCGCGAGCTGGCCCGCCTCGGCCGCGAGATCGCCGAGCTGGGGGCGGTCAACCTGGCGGCCCTCGACGAACTCCGCAGCGCCTCCGAGCGCAAGGCCTACCTCGACGCCCAGGGCGACGACCTGCTCGGCGCGATCGAAACCCTCGAAGATGCCATACGTCGCATCGATCGGGAGACCCGTGAGCAGTTGCAGGAGACGTACAATACTGTCAATCACCACTTCGGCAGCCTGTTTCCCATGCTGTTCGGAGGCGGTGAAGCGCGGCTGGTGCTCACCGGCGACGAGATCCTCGATGCTGGCATCACGATCGTCGCCCAGCCGCCGGGCAAGAAGAACAGTTCCATCCAGCTGCTTTCGGGCGGCGAGAAGGCCCTGACCGCGATTGCGCTGGTGTTCTCCATGTTCCAGCTCAACCCGGCGCCCTTCTGCATGCTGGATGAAGTGGATGCCCCGCTCGACGATTCAAACACCGAGCGCTACTGCCAGATGGTCAAGCGCATGTCGTCGCAGACCCAGTTCGTCTTCATCAGCCACAGCAAGATCACCATGGAGATCGCGCAACAACTGGTGGGTGTCACGATGCAGGAGCAAGGTGTGTCGCGGGTGGTGGAAGTGGATATCGAAGAAGCGCTGCGTCTGGCCGAGACGGTCGCAGCTTGACGCAGGAAACAAGGGATAGCGATGTCGATCAGTGAGTTGCAGATGGGTTTGATCGGTGCCGGCGGCGTGGTCGTCGTCGGTATCTTTGCGTTGAACAAATGGCAGGAGCGCAAGCACCGCAAGGCGGCCGACGCCCTCGCCAACATTGGCGTCCAGGAGCCGGTGGCCGGCGAGCCTGCGGCGGCCGGCGGCGAGCGCGTCGAGCCGGTGATCGGCGCCGAGCCTCCACCGCGCGCCGCGCCCAGCGACCAGCAGCTTCGCGACGCCAGCGCCCGCCGGGTGCCGCCGCTCCTGCCGCCCGAGGTCGACGAGCGGGCCGACTGGGTGGTGCGCATCGAGTCCATCGAGTCCGTGGTGGCCGGCCAGTTCTGCCATGCCGCCGCCCAGCAGCTCGACGGCCTCGGCAAGCCGCTGCGCTGGTTCGGTTTTTCCGACACCGAAAACCGCTGGGAGCCGCTCAACCCCCACGGCGCCATCCGCTACCACTGGCTGTGCGCGGCGCTGCAGCTGGTCGACCGGCGCGGCGCGGCCACCGACGCCGACCTGTCCCGCCTCACCGCCGGCCTGCAGCGGGTGTGCGACGCCTTCATGGCGATCCCGTCGCCCCCGGCGCGGGCCGAGGCGCTGGCTCGCGGCGCCGAGCTCGACCGCCTGTGCGCCGGTGTCGACATCCAGATCGGCGTGAACGTGGTGGCCCGCGACCTGGCCTTCTCCGGCGCCAAGCTGAGCGGGCTGCTGCATTCGGCGGGGCTCGAGCTGCTGGACGACGGCTGCTTCCATTCCCGCGATGACCAGGGCCTGACCGAGTTCGTGCTGTCCAACCTCGAGCCCGTGCTGTTCTCGGCCGAAGCCATGCGCGGCCTCACCACCCCGGGCGTCACCCTCACCCTCGACGTGCCCCGCGTGGCCGACGGCGTGCGGGTCTTCGAGCGCATGATGGCGCTCGCCCAGCAGCTCGCCGAGTCCCTCGGCGGTGCGGTGGTCGACGACAACCGCGCGCCCTTTGGCGAAAAGGCGAGCGGCCTGATCCGCGCCCAGATCGATCAGTTCCAGGGCCAGATGGCCGAGCAGGGCATTCCGGCAGGCTCGCCGCTGGCCCTGCGCCTGTTCTCGTAAGCGGGCTGGCCGATGGCTGCCAGCCCCGACCTCCGCGCGCAGGCGCTCGCCCTGCGCGCGGAGCTGCAAGCCCATGACCACGCCTATTACGTCCTCGACGCGCCGACCGTCCCCGACGCCGAGTACGACCGGCTGTTCCGCGAACTCCAGGCCCTGGAGCTCGCCCATCCCGAACTCCTGAGCCCCGACTCTCCCACCCAGCGGGTCGGCGGCGCGCCGTCGCCCGAGCTGGCGCCGGTGGCCCACCGGGTGCCGATGCTGTCGATCCGCACCGAGACCGACACTACCGAGCAGGGCGCGATCACCTTCGACACCCGCGTGCGCCGGGCCCTCGGCCTCGACGACGATGCGCCGCCGCTGGTCTATGCGGCCGAACTCAAGTTCGACGGCCTCGCCATCAACCTGCGCTACGAGGACGGCCTGCTGGTGCAGGCGGCCACCCGCGGCGATGGCAGCACCGGCGAGGACGTGACCCGCAACGTGCGCACCGTGCGCCAGATCCCCCTGCGCCTCGCCGGCAGCGCGCCGCCGGTGCTGGAGGTGCGCGGCGAGGTCTTCATGCGCCGCGACGACTTCGAGCGCCTCAACGCGGCCCAGGCCGCCGAGGGCCAGAAGGTCTTCGTGAACCCGCGCAACGCCGCCGCCGGCAGCCTGCGCCAGCTCGACCCGGGCATTACCGCCCGCCGCCCGCTGTCGTTCTTTGCCTACGGGCTCGGCGAGGTGCAGGGCTGGGCGATGCCCGACACCCACAGCGGCATCCTCGACGCGCTGGCCGCCCTCGGCCTGCCGGTGTGCGAGCACCGCTGCACCTCCGCGGGGCCGGATGGCCTGGCCCGCTTCCATGCCGACATGGCGGCCCTCCGGCCCAGCCTGCCCTTCGACATCGACGGCGTTGTCTACAAGGTGGATTCCCTGGTGCGTCAGCAGGAACTCGGCTTTGTCTCCCGCGAGCCGCGCTGGGCGGTGGCCCACAAGTACCCGGCCCAGGAGGTGGCGACGCGCCTGCTCGGCATCGACGTGCAGGTCGGCCGCACCGGGGCGATCACCCCGGTGGCGCGCCTCGAGCCGGTGTTTGTCGGCGGCGTGACGGTGACCAACGCGACGCTCCACAACCAGGGCGAGATCGACCGCAAGGACGTGCGCATCGGCGACTGGGTGGTGGTGCGCCGGGCCGGCGACGTGATCCCCGAGGTGGTCGGCCCGATCCCTGAGCGGCGCGACGGCGAGCTGCCGCGCTTCGACCTGCTGGCCGCCATCGGGCACAAATGCCCGGAGTGCGGCTCGCACGTGGTGCGCGGCGAGGACGAGGCGGTGGCCCGCTGCACCGGCGGCCTGTTCTGCCCGGCCCAGTGCCGCCAGGCGCTGCTGCACTTTGCCGGGCGCCGGGCGATCGATATCGACGGCCTCGGCGAGCAGATCGTCAGCCAGCTGGTGACGGCGGGCCTGCTGCGCACGCCGGCCGATCTGTACGACGCCACGCGCATCAACCCGGAGGCGCTGGCCGGGCTTGAGCGGATGGGCGAAAAGTCGGCCGCCAACCTGCTGGCCGCCATCGACAAGAGCCGCGACACCACACTGGCGCGCTTCATCTTTTCGCTGGGCATCCGCAATGTGGGCGAGACCACCGCCAAGGACCTGGCCCGCCACTTCGGCAATCTCGACGCGCTGCTGGCCGCCGACGAGGCGGCGCTGCTGGCGGTGCCCGACGTGGGCCCGATCGTGGCGAAGTGCATCATCGCGTTCTTCGGCGAGCCCCATAACCGCGATGTCATCGCGGCCCTGCGCCGGGAGATGCGCTGGGCCGAGGGCGAGGGCGCGGCCCGCCCGGCCGAGGGCCGTTTCGCCGGCAAGACCTTCGTGCTCACCGGCACGCTGCCCAGCCTGCGCCGCGACGAGGCGGCGGCGATGATCGAGGCAGTGGGCGGCAAGGTGGCCGGCTCGGTGTCGAAGAAGACGGATTACGTGGTGGCCGGTGCGGATGCCGGCAGCAAGCTCGACAAGGCCCAGCAGCTGGGCGTCGCGGTGCTCGATGAAGACGCCCTGCGCGCCCTGCTGGCGCCGGCGGGGGAGAGCCCGACAGGGCAGACGGATTTGTTCGGAGGATGACAATGAAGAAAGTGACGAAGGCGGTGTTCCCGGTGGCGGGCCTCGGCAGCCGCTTCCTGCCGGCCACCAAGGCCAGCCCCAAGGAAATGATGCCGATCGTGGACAAGCCCCTGATCCAGTACGCGGTCGAGGAGGCCGTGGCGGCAGGGGTGACCGACCTGGTGTTCATCACCGGCCGCTCCAAGCGCGCCATCGAGGACCACTTCGACAAGGCCTACGAGCTGGAAACGGAGCTCGAGCACCGCGGCAAGACCGAGCTGCTCAAGATCGTCCGCGACACCGTGCCGGCCCACGTCAACTGCATCTACATCCGCCAGGCGGAGGCCCTCGGCCTCGGCCACGCGGTGCTGTGCGCGGCGCCGGTGGTGGGCGAGGAGCCCTTCGCGGTGCTGCTCGCCGACGACTTGCTGGACGGGGAAGGCGCCGCGCCGGTGATGAAGCAGATGGTGGATGTGTACAACTACAACCGCTGTTCGGTGCTCGGCGTGATGAACGTGCCCCTGGAGCAGACGCGCCAGTACGGCATCGTCAGCACCGAGCGGGACGTGGGCGACATCCAGCGCGTCACCGGCATCGTCGAGAAGCCGAAGCCCGAGGAGGCGCCGTCCACCCAGGCCGTGGTGGGGCGCTACATCCTGACCGGGCGGATCTTCGACCACCTGCGCCAGCTCACGCCGGGGGCCGGCGGCGAGCTGCAGCTCACCGACGCGATCGCCTCGCTGCTCCGCGAGGAGGCGGTGCTTGCCTATCAGTTCAAGGGCGTGCGCTACGACTGCGGCTCGAAGCTGGGTTACCTGCAGGCCACCGTGGAGCTGGCACTCAAGCACCCGGAGGTGCGCGAGGAGTTCGCCGCCTTCCTGGCAGGCCGCTTCAGCGCCTGAACCCCGGTGGGCCATCCGGCGGATGGCCCCGGGCATCGCTGCGATGGGATTTCCCATGAGCGGAGGGCGATGCCGCATCGTCGCGACGAGATGTTCCGCCCGCGGGATGCAGTCTCGCGTGTCCCGGGGGCGATGTTCCATCCGAAAGATTCGATCTCCCACCGCCGGGACGAGGTGTGCCGTCCCCCGGATGCAATGCTCCATGTCCGGCGATGCGATGGCCCGTCTCCAGGGGGCGACGTCCCATCTCCGGGATGCGACGTCCCGTCTCCGGGATGCAAATGCCTGGTGTTCAGGGTGCGATGTGCCATCTGATCGATGCGAGGGCTCATCCTCGCGGTGCGACGTGCCCTGTCCGTGCCGGGATGGCCCATCTTCAGGACGCAACAAGCCCTCATCGGGATGAAAAAGCCCGCCGGACGGACGAAAAAAAGCGCGACCCACGGGCCGCGCTTTTGTTTTTCGGCGAGGCCGCAGCCCCGCCGGTGATGCCGATCAAGCCTCTTCGCGGGCCGCGCGCTTGCGGTCGTGTTCCTTCAGGAAACGCTTGCGCAGGCGGATGCTCTTGGGGGTGATCTCGACGATCTCGTCGTCCGCGATGAATTCGATGGCGGATTCGAGGGTCAGCTGGATCGGGTTGATCAGGCGCACGGCCTCGTCGGTGCCCGAGGCGCGGACGTTGGTGAGCTGCTTGCCCTTGATCGGGTTCACCACCAGGTCGTTGTCGCGGGTGTGGATGCCGATGATCATGCCTTCGTACAGCGCATCGCCCGGGCTCACGAACATGCGGCCGCGGTCCTGCAGGTTCCACAGGGCGTAGGCCACGGCTTCGCCGTCGTTCTGGGAGATCAGCACGCCGTTGCGGCGCTCGGCCATCTGGCCGGCAAGCGGGCCGTAGTCGTCGAACACGTGGCTGGCGAGGCCGGTGCCGCGGGTCATGGTGAGGAATTCACCCTGGAAGCCGATCAGGCCACGGGCCGGGATGCGGTACTCGAGGCGCACGCGGCCCTTGCCGTCCGGCTGCATGTCCTGGAGTTCGCCACGGCGACGGCCGAGCTCTTCCATCACGCCGCCCTGGTGGTCTTCTTCCACGTCGACGGTGAGCATTTCGTAGGGCTCGCACTTGACGCCGTCGATCTCCTTGAACACCACGCGCGGGCGGCCGACGGCCAGCTCGTAGCCTTCACGGCGCATGTTCTCGAGGAGGATGGTGAGGTGCAGTTCGCCGCGGCCGGAGACTTCGAAGGTGTCGGAGTCGCTGGTGAAGTTGACGCGCAGGGCGACGTTCTTGAGCAGCTCTTTCTCGAGGCGCTCGCGGATCTGGCGGCTGGTGACGAACTTGCCTTCACGGCCGGCCAGCGGGGAGCTGTTGACCATGAAGTTCATGGTCAGGGTGGGCTCGTCGACGGCGATCGGGGTCATGCCGTCGAGGCAGTCCGGGTCGCACAGGGTGACGCCGATGTTGACCTGGGAGATGCCGGCCACCAGCACGATGTCGCCGGCTTCGGCGACTTCGGCGGGGGAGCGCTCGAGGCCCTTGAAGGTGAGGATCTGGCTGACCTTGCCCTTGCCGCGGTTCTCGTCGCCGTACATGACCACGACTTCCTGGTTGGGCTTGATGCGGCCGCGCTTGATGCGGCCGATGCCGATCTGGCCCATGTAGGTGGAGTAGTCGAGGGAGCAGACCTGCATCTGCAGCGGGCCGTCGGCGTCGACCTCGGGGGCCGGCACGTGCTTGAGGATGGCCTCGAACAGGGGGCGCATGTCGGTGCGCTCGTCCTCGAGGTTGGCCATCGCGAAGCCGTTGAGGCCCGAGGCGTAGATGATCGGGAAGTCGAGCTGCTCGTCGGTGGCGCCGAGCTTGTCGAAGAGGTCGAAGGTGTGGTTGATGACCCAGTCGGGGCGGGCGCCCGGACGGTCGATCTTGTTCACCACGACGATCGGCTTGAGGCCGAGGGCCAGGGCCTTGCGGGTCACGAAGCGGGTCTGGGGCATCGGGCCTTCGACCGAATCGACCAGCAGCAGCACGCTGTCGACCATCGACAGCACGCGCTCGACCTCGCCGCCGAAGTCGGCGTGGCCCGGGGTGTCGACGATGTTGATGTGGGTGTCGCCGTACTGGATGGCGCAGTTCTTCGAGAGGATGGTGATGCCGCGTTCTTTTTCGATATCCCCCGAGTCCATGATGCGTTCGCTGACCTGCTGGTTTTCACGGAAGGTGCCGGACTGGCGCAGGAGCTGGTCGACGAGGGTGGTCTTGCCGTGGTCGACGTGGGCGATGATTGCGATGTTGCGGATGGCGCGGGACATAGGGGTTGGATACCGGAAGTACTTGTAAACCTGAGATTTTAGCACGTCTTTGCGCAATGCAGCATCAAGAGCGCTGCGGGCCTGCGTGCTAATATTCGCGCCCGATTCGGCTTTTGAGGAGTAACCCGGCATGCTGGCGATTATTGGCGGTAGCGGTCTGACCCAACTGGCCAACCTTAACGTGATCCGTCGTGAGGTGGTGCGCACCCCATTCGGCGAGCCTTCGGGGGCGCTGACCTTTGGCCAGCTGTGCGAGCATCCGGTGGTCTTCCTGGCCCGGCACGGCTACGGCCACACGATCCCGCCCCATCGGGTCAACTACCAGGCCAACCTTTGGGCGCTGAAGGAGGCCGGCGCGGAGCTGATCATTTCGGTGGCTTCGGTGGGCGGCATCCGGGCCGACCTGTGCCCCGGCACGCTGGTGGTGCCCGATCAGATCATCGATTACACCTGGGGGCGCAAGAGCAGCTTCCACGAAGGCTTGGACGAGCCCGTGGTGCATATCGACTTCACCGAGCCCTACGACGCGGCCGTGCGCTGGCGCATCCTGGCCGCTGCGGCGGCAGCCGGCGAGAAGATCTTCGACGGTGCCGTGTATGCGGCGACCCAGGGGCCGCGCCTCGAGACGGCGGCCGAGATCAACCGCCTGGAGCGCGACGGCGCCGAGGTGGTCGGCATGACCGGCATGCCCGAGGCGGCCCTGGCCCGCGAGCTGGGCATTCCGTATGCGGCGATCAACGTGGTGGCCAACTACGCGGCGGGCCGCGCCGACAGTTCGGCGCGGATCTGCTTCGACAGCATCGAGACGGTGCTCCACGAGGCGATGGGCCGGGTCCGCAAGGTGCTCGACCATCTCTGCTCGGTATGATCCGCGACGTCCTGCGCATGGGTGACCCGCGCCTGATGCGGCGCGCGCAGCCGGTGGAGGCCTTCGGGACGCCCGCGCTGGCGGCGCTGCTGGGCGACATGCGCGACACGATTGCGGCGCTGTCGGGGGCCGGTCTGGCGGCGCCCCAGATCGGCGTGGATCTGCGGGTGGTGATCTTCGGCGGTGGCGCCAGCCCGCGATATCCGGATGCCTCTGCGGTGCCCGAGACGGTGCTGATCAATCCGGTGCTCACGCCGCTGGCGCCGGACGAGGAGGGCGGCTGGGAAGGCTGCCTGTCGGTGCCCGGCCTGCGTGGCTGGGTGCCGCGCTGGACGCGCCTGCGCTACACCGGCTTCGATGCCGCGGGCAGCCCCATCGACCGCATCGCCACGGGCTTCCATGCCCGCGTGGTGCAGCATGAATGCGACCACCTGGATGGCATCCTGTACCCCATGCGGGTGCGCGATTTCTCGCGCTTCGGCTTCACCGACGTGCTGTTTCCGGATGGTTCGGTGGCGGCGGACGATTGAGGGCGCCGCCGGGGTGTGAGCCCCGGTGCGTGGCGCTCAAGGCAAAACAGGGCCGCCCCGAGTTTCCTTGCCCCAACGGGGGGCGGAGCCCGGCCCCGGGGGCGCTCAGACGGCCAGCTTTTCGAGCAGCTCGGTCTCGACCCGCAGGATCTGCGAGTCCTGGCCGAGGCCCGGGCCGCTGATCAGGAAGGTGTCTTCGATGCGCGCGCCGAGGGTGGCGATCTTGGCGGTGTGGAGGTTGATACCGTAACGCACCAGGGTCTCGGCGACGCCGAAGAGCAGCCCGGGGCGGTCGGCGGCAGTCACCGACATGATGAAGTGCTGGCCGCGCTCGTCGGGGCGGATGCTGACCGTCGGGGTGATCGGGAAGTGCTTCACCTCGCGGGGCAGGCGGCCGCCGGCGGGGCGGTCGGCGGGGGCGTCGCTCTTCAGCCGCTCGCCGAGGTCGTGCTCGAGCAGGTTGATGAGGTCGCGGTAGTGGATCTCCTGGCCGGGGTCGAGGAGCACGAAGCTGTCGAGGGCGTAGCCGTTGCGGGTGGTGTGGATCTTGGCATCGGCGATGCTGAAGCCGAGCCGCGCGAAGAAGCCGCACAGCCGCATGAAGAGGTCGCGGCTGTCGCGCATGTAAACCATCACCTGCAGGCCTTCGCTGCTCTGGCTCGGGCGGGCCTTGACCACCGGCTCCTCGGTCTCGACGCGGTAGTAGAGCATGCGCGTGTGCCAGGCGATCTCCTCGGGGTCGTGGCGCAGGAAGTAAACCGTGTCGAGCTGGGCCCACAGGGCGTCTTCGGTGGCCGGGCGGAGGCCATAGTAGCGCAGCAGGTTGCGGGCGTCGTCCTGGCGGATCGGGGTGCCGAGGGCCTGCTGGGGCGTGGCGCCGCGCAGCAGGCGCTGGGTGGCGAAGAAGAGGTCTTCGAGGAGCTTGCCCTTCCAGCCGTTCCACACCTTGGGGCTGGTGCCGCGGATGTCGGCGTGGGTGAGGATGTACAGCGCGGTGAGCCGCCTTTCGGTCTTGACGAGGGTGGCGAAGCGCTGGATGACGTCTAGGTCGGAGAGATCCTGCTTCTGGGCCACGTTGGACATCGAGAGGTGCTGGCCGACCAGCCATTCGACGAGCTCGGTGTCGGTTTCGTCGAGGCCGTGGGCGACGCAGAAGTCGCGCGCGTCTTTCATGCCGAGCCGGGAGTGGTCGCCGCCGCGGCCCTTGGCGATGTCGTGGAAGAGCGCCGCGATGTAGATCAGCCAGGGTTTTTCGAAGCTGGTGGCGAGGCGCGTCATCAGCGGGTATTCGTGGGCGAACTCGGCCACCATCAGGCGGCGCACGTTGCGCAGCACCTGCATGATGTGCTGGTCGACGGTGTACACATGAAACAGGTCGTGCTGCATCTGGCCGACGATGCGCCGCCAGGCGGGCAGGTAGAAGCTCAGGATGCTGTACTGGTTCATCCGCCGCATTTCCTGGACGACGCCGCGCTTCTGCTGCAGCAGGCGCAGGAACAGCGCCCGGTTGGCCGGGTCGTGGCGGAAGTCGGCGTTGATCAGCTTGCGGCCGTGCCACAGGGCCCGCAGGGTGCGGGCGGTCATGCCCTTGAGTTCGGAGCGTTGCTGGAGCAGCAGGAAGCATTCGAGCACCGCGCTCGGGTGGCGCTCGAAGACGCCTTCGTCGCGCACGTCGAGGAGTTCGCGCACGCACTGGAAGCGCTCGTTGATGTTGATCGCCACCGGATAGCGGTTGGGGAAGAACTCGACCCCGAAGTTGAGCATTAGGATGGTGTTGAGCTGGGTGACCTTCTTGGCCGTGCGGTAGTACTCCTGCATGAAGACTTCCGAGGCCCGGCGGGCTTCGGTGGCCTCGCAGCCGAACAGGCGGGCGAGGGTCTCCTGGTGGTCGAACAGCAGGCGGTCCTCGCGGCGGCCGGTGAGGTGGTGCAGGCGGATCCGCACGTGCTGCAGGAAGCGTTCGAGCTCGCGGAGTTCGGTGGCTTCGTCGGGGGTGATGAGCTGGTGCCGGGCGAGGTCGCGCCAGTGGGTGCCGAAGCCGGCGGCGCGGCTGATCCAGCCGATCAGCTGCAGGTCACGCAGGCCGCCGGGGCTTTCCTTGCAGTTGGGCTCGAGGGAGTAGGGCGTGTCGTCGTGGCGGGTGTAGCGCTGGTCCTGCTCGAGGCGCTTGGCCTTGAAGAACTGGCCGGGGTTCACCAGCGTGTGCAGCGCTGCCTCGAAGGCGGCGAACAGGCGGGCGTTGCCGCCGATGAGGCGCGCCTCGAGCAGGTTGGTGAGCACGGTGATGTCGCGGCCGGCTTCCTCGAGGCATTCGTCCACCGTTCGCACGCTGTGCCCGATGTCGAGCCCGATGTCCCAGAACAGCCCGATCATCTGGGTCAGGCGCTCGGTGGTGTCTTCGTCGGGCGGGGTGTCGAGGAGGAACAGCAGATCGACGTCGGAGCACGGGAAGAGCTCCTCCCGCCCGTAGCCGCCCACCGCCACCAGGGCCGCCGAGGCGGGCAGCTCGAAGGCCTTCCAGATGTCGAGCAGCACGCCATCGACCAGGCGCGAGCGCCCCTTGAGGATGGGGTCGGTGAGCGGATGGGCTTGGTAGGCGCCGCGGAGCGCATCGCCGCCGGCCTTCAGGCGCGCCTTGCTGTGGGTGATGAGTTCGCGTGTGGCGTCCGGGGTGATGATGTCGGGCATGGGCGGGCGGGGAGGGTGGTCAGGGCAGGGGCTGGGCGACGATGTCCGGGCGGGGCGGGCTGCCTGCCGAGAGGGTCAGGACTTCGACGCCGGTCTCGGTGACGAGCACCATGTGCTCCCACTGGGCCGACAGGCTGCGGTCGCGGGTGACGATGGTCCAGCCGTCGGGCAGCTCGGAGATCGCCGCCTTGCCGGCGTTGATCATCGGCTCGATCGTGAAGATCATGCCGGGCTTGAGCTCGATGCCGGTGCCGGGCTTGCCGTAGTGCAGCACCTGCGGGTCTTCGTGGAAGTTGGCGCCGATGCCGTGGCCGCAGAACTCGCGCACCACCGAGAAACCGTTGCCCTCGGCGTGCTTCTGGATGGCGTGGCCGATGTCGCCGAGATGGGCGCCGGGCCTGACCTGGGCGATGCCGAGCCACATGCACTCGTAGGTGATCTGGCACAGGCGCTTGGCGCGGATGCTGGTGTCGCCGCCGACCATGAACATCCGGCTGGTGTCGCCGTGGTAGCCGTCCTTGATGACGGTGATGTCCATATTGACGATGTCGCCCTTCTTGAGCAGCACCTTCTCGCTGGGTACGCCGTGGCAGACCTGGTGATTGATCGAGGTGCAGATCGACTTGGGGTAGGGCGTGTAGCCGGGCGGGCAATAATTGAGCGGCGCGGGCACGCAGCCCTGTACATCCACCATGTAGTCATGGCAGAGCTTGTCGAGCTCGCCGGTGCTGATGCCGGGCTTGACGAAGGGCGTGATGTAGTCGAGGACTTCCGAACCGAGGCGGCCCGCGACGCGCATTTTTTCGATTTCTGCGGGCGTTTTGATCGTGACGCTCATGGATGCTGTTTTTGTTGAGGCATTGGGCCGTCTAGGCTAGCTCAAGCCGCCGTGCCGGGCAATCGGCGGGCCGGCGTGACAGGGGATTTGCAGCTGGTCTTGAGGCGCGTCATGGGATGCTGCTACAATCACGGGCTTGTCTGGCAAGGGTGCCAGCAAAATACACACGTCCGGCCCATTGGGGTCCGGCGGTCGGCCCGAAGAGCAGCTTCAACGCGATCTTCGGATTTCTCGGCAGCACGCCGGGGTGTCGGCTGCGGCATAGCGTGTTCCCGCATAGGGCGGGGCATGCAGACCGGACGGCGGTCAAACCTCAGTACTGGAGTCAAGCAATGTCTGTCACCATGCGTCAAATGCTCGAAGCGGGCGTCCACTTCGGCCACCAAACCCGTTTCTGGAACCCGAAGATGGCCCCGTTCATCTTCGGTCAGCGCAACAAGATCCACATCGTTAACCTCGAAAAGACCCTCGTCAAGTACAACGAGGCGATGGATTTCGTGCGCAAGCTGGCTGCCAATCGCGGCACCATCCTGTTCGTCGGCACCAAGCGCCAGGCCCGTGAGATCGTCGCCGAGGAAGCGGCTCGCGCCAGCATGCCTTTCGTCGATGAGCGCTGGCTGGGCGGCATGCTCACCAACTTCAAGACCGTCAAGGTTTCGATCAAGCGCCTGAAGGACATGGAAGCCATGGTCGAAGACGGCTCCATCGAGCGTCTGTCCAAGAAGGAAGCCCTGATGGCCTCCCGCGAGCTCGAGAAGCTGCAGAAGAGCCTCGGCGGCATCAAGGAACTCGGCGGCCTGCCGGACGCGCTGTTCGTCATCGACGTCGGCTACCACAAGATCGCCATCACCGAAGCCAACAAGCTGGGCATCCCCGTCGTGGCCGTGGTTGACACCAACCACTCGCCCGAAGGCGTGGATTTCGTGATTCCGGGTAACGACGACTCCTCCCGCGCCATCCGCCTGTACGCCCGTGGCGTCGCCGATGCCGTGCTGGAAGGCAAGAACGCCGTGATCCAGGAAATCGTTGCTGCCGGTTCCGACGAGTTCGTCGAAGTCGACGACGGCGCCGAAGAGCAGGCCTGATCCCGATCCGGGCCCGGTTCTGCCGGGCCCGACTGATTCAATCCAAATTTATCTAGGAGCAAGCATGGCGGAAATCACCGCAAGCATGGTCAAGGAGCTGCGCGAGAAAACCGACGCGCCCATGATGGAATGCAAGAAGGCCCTGTCCGAAGCCGCTGGCGACATGGCCAAGGCCGAAGAAATCCTGCGCGTCAAGCTGGGCAACAAGGCCTCCAAGGCCGCCGCCCGCGTGACCGCCGAAGGCATCGTCGGTGTGTACATCTCCGCCGACGCCAAGCTCGGCGCGATGGTCGAAGTCAACTGTGAAACCGACTTCGTCGCCAAGAACGACGACTTCCTGGCCCTCGTCAAGAACGTCGCCGAACTGGTTGCCACCAAGAACCCGGCCGACGTCGAGGCCCTGTCCGCCCTCGAGATCAACGGCCAGTCCGTTGAAGAAGTCCGCAAGGCGCTGGTTGGCAAGATCGGCGAAAACATGTCGATCCGCCGCTTCGTCCGCACCGAAGCCCAGGGCGCCGTTGCCAGCTACATCCACGGCGGCTCCAAGATCGGCGTGCTGATCGACCTGGTTGGCGGTGACGAAGCCCTGGCCAAGGATCTGGCCATGCACGTCGCGGCTTCCAAGCCCAAGTCCCTCGACGCCTCCGGCGTGCCCGCCGAGCTGCTCGA
>Ga0075163_10003174_pt1 | contig 22147 bp, 23 predicted proteins | sample JI1023141ADNA_FD_71478 | JGI IMG/M metagenome (GOLD analysis project Ga0075163, IMG submission 71478) | Wastewater effluent complex algal communities from Wisconsin, to seasonally profile nutrient transformation and Carbon sequestration -... | ecosystem: Engineered > WWTP > Effluent > Algae... | reverse complement strand
TTGGTGATGTCGAGTACAGGAGGGGCTAGACCCCCCTACGGGCTCGTTTACGAGGGGTCGTCTCGGAAACCGCCAGATTCGCGACAAAATCGGTACGAATTTTCGAGACGTCCAGGGGATCGCGCCGTCGCGCATCGCTGGCTTAGACGGGTCCGGAGTAGGGGTCTCGACCTAGCCCCGGGGCCGGGCGAAGATCGGCGATCGTGCCAGGTCACGAGGGTCGGCGGCGGGTACGATCTGACCTAAAGGTCAGGCTACGGAGGTGCGGCCGATGGACGAGCAGCAACTCGACCATGGTCACCACGGCCCCCGTTCCGACCACGGGCATGGCGTCCGTCACCGGTAAATCGGTCATGCATGACGGGCTCCTCGAGACCGCTTGCGGCGCCGGGATCGTGGTCATGCTGTCGCGGGCGTTAGGTCGTTCAGTCGCGCTTCGATCTCGTCGCGGGCGCGACGGAATCGAGTCAGGAATTCTTCGCGTGAGATCGAGGGATCAGAGCTGGCGGGGTCGTCGATCGGCCAGTGCAGCCGCGTCGCGGCGCCGAGGAAGAGGGGGCAAATCTCCTCCGCGCACAGCGTCACGACGAGGTCGACGGTCGCCGGGTCGATCGTCGACACGGACTTCGAGTGCTGCCCGGACATGTCGACGCCGCGCTCGGCCATCACGGCGATGGCGTGCGGGTTGACGCGGGAGGGCTGTGTGCCGGCGCTCTGGACGCGCACGCGGTCGCCGAAGCGGGTGCGCGCGAGGGCCTCGGCCATCTGGCTGCGGGCCGAGTTGGCGACGCACAGGAACAGGACGCTGCGAAAGGAGGTCTGGGACATGGGTCTATCCGGCGGCCGGGAAGTGGCGGGCGGTGCGGTTGGCGAAGGCGACGAGGGAGAGCATGACGGGCACCTCGACGAGCACGCCGACCACGGTGGCCAGCGCGGCGCCGGACTGGAGGCCGAACAGGCTGATGGCGACGGCGACGGCGAGCTCGAAGAAGTTGGAGGTGCCGATGAGGGCGGCCGGCGCGGCGACGTTGTGCGGGAGCCGCCAGAGCCGGGCCCACAGGTACGCGACGCCGAAGATGCCGTAGCTCTGGATGATCAGCGGCACGGCGATCAGCGCGATCGTCAGCGGCTGCGCGACGATCGTGGTCGCCTGGAAGCCGAACAGCAGCACGACGGTCGCCAGGAGCCCGAGGATGCCCGCCGGCTTGAGGTGGCCCACGAAGCGCCCGAGGGCCTCCGGGTCGCGGGTGCGCCGGGTCAGCGCGCGCCGGGTGGCGACCCCCGCCAGCAGCGGGATCACGACGTAGAGCACGACCGACAGCAGCAGCGTGGTCCACGGGACGATGATGTCGGAGACGCCGAGCAGGAGCGCGGTGATCGGGGCGAAGGCCACGACCATGATCAGGTCGTTGACGGCGACCTGGACCAGCGTGTAGCCGGGGTCGCCGCGGGTGAGCTGGCTCCACACGAACACCATCGCGGTGCACGGCGCGACGCCGAGGAGCGCGGACTTCGTGGAGATAGCGGGCCTCGCGGGCCCGACGCTGCACGAGCACGGGGTCTGTGACGGTCAGCGGCGTGAGGCACTGGTTGACGACCCACCCGAAGGGGCGGATCCCGGCGCGCCCGAGGTCTCGCTGGAGCTGGGCCGCCTCGTGCACCGGCGTGGCCTCGGGCAGCGTGACCAGCAGCACCCGCGTGGCCTCCGGGTCGCGCAGGCGCGGGAGGAGGGCGCGCACCGCCTCGGGGACCTGGCCCTTGCTGCGCTCGACCTCGCGGTGATACGCCTCGGTCGCGTCGAGCAGCAGCAGCGTGTGGCCGGTGGGCGCGGTGTCGATGACGACGAACCCGGCCTCGCCCTCGTCGACGACGCGGGCGAACGCCTGGAACACCGCGATCTCCTCGGTGCAGGGCGAGCGTAGGTCCTCCGCCAGCAGGGCGCGCCCCGCCTCGTCGAGCTGGGCGCCGGCGGTGCGCAGGACCTCGTCGGCGTAGGCGCGGGTCTCGGCGGCGGGATCGATGCGGCTGATGCGGATGCCCGCGACGGGCCCGCCGAGCGCGTCCAGCACGTGCGCGGCCGGGTCGGTGGTGGTCAGGTGCACCGGGTGTCCGCGGCGCGCCACCTCGACGGCGATCGCCACGGCCACGCTGGTCTTGCCGACGCCGCCCTTGCCCATCGTCATGATGACGCCGTGGCCGCGGCGCTCGAGCTCCGGCAACAACGTGGTCAATGCGGGCGCGTCGATCGTCGCGGTGTCCGTGGGGAGGTCCGGCGTGGCGTCGCCCGCTCCGACGAACAGCGCCCGCAGGGCGGGCACGCCGATCAGGCCGAACGGGAGCAGCGGGACCTCGCTGCGCGGCAGGGCGGCCAGATCGGGCGGGAGCTCGGCGAGCGCCCGGACGCCGCGCTCGGCGAGCGCGACGGCGACGGCGTCGCCCGGGTCGCGGGCCTGAAACACGCCGTTGATGACCAGCGAGAGGTCGCCGACGCCGAGCGCCCGCAGCTCGCCCGCGGTGCGCGCGGCCTCGCGGAGCGCGGCGCGCTCGGGGCGGCTGACGAGCACGATGCGGGTCTGCGCGCCATCGGTGAGCGTGCGCTGGGCTGCGCTGTAGAGCGCCTGCTGGCGCTTGAGGCCGCTGAGCGGGCCGAGGCAGGAGGCGCCGCCGACGTTGTCGGTGAGGAAGCCGGTCCACGCGGCGGGGAGCTCGAGCAGACGCAGGGTGTGCCCGGTCGGCGCGGTGTCGAAGAGGACATGGTCGAACTCGGCGGTCGCGGCGGGGTCGCCGAGCAGCTTCGAGAACTCGTCGAACGCGGCGATCTCGACGGTGCAGGCGCCCGAGAGCTGCTCCTCGATGCTGGCCAGCGCGGCCGCCGGGAGCACGCCGCGGTACGGCGCCACGACGCGCTCGCGGTACGCCTGCGCGGCGGCCTCGGGGTCGATGTTGAGGGCGGAGAGGCCCTGTACCGCCGCGATCGCGGTCGGGTCCACGCCGAGCGCGACGCCCAGCACCTCATCGAGGTTGGAGGCGGGGTCGGTGCTGACCAGCAGCACGCGCTGGCCGCTGTCGGCCAGGGCGATCGCCGTCGCGGTGGCGACGGACGTCTTGCCGACGCCGCCCTTGCCGGTGAAAAACAGGTGTCGCGGGGTCGGGCCCTGGGGCTGCATGGATGGCCTCAGCAGCACTTCGGCTCGCCCGCGGCCTTCGGCGGGCAGCACGACTTCGCGGCAGCGGGCTTCTGGACGACGATGCCGGCCAGCGCAGCCAGGGTCTCGCGTGCCGGGTAGGTGCCCTCGGCGACGATGCGTCCGTCGACGAGGACCAGCGGGAGACACTCGACGCCGCGCTCCTGCAGCGCCTGCTGGACCGACGACGCGTCGGCGAAGGCGCCGGGCTGCAGAGGTTGAAGCGCTCGACGGCGACGCCCTGGCCGCGCAGCCACTCGAGGTCGGCGCTGACGCGGGCGAGCTCGGGGTCGACGGAGGGGCCGCAGACACCGGTGGCGCAGCACATGGCGGGGTCGAAGATCTGGATCGTGATGGACATTGGTTCTCCTTCGAATTCGTAGTTCTACGATGACATCAGAGGCCGCCGACGAGCGCCTTCAGGCGCCGCAGCGTGCGGGGTTCGAGGCAGTAGCAGGTGCGCGGGCCGTCGATCTCGCCGCGGATGAGGCCTGCCTCCTTGAGCACCTTCAGGTGCTGGGACACCGTGGACTGGGCCAGGGGTAGCTCCTTGACGATGTCGCCGCAGATGCAGGACTCACGCAGGGTCAGGATGCGGACGATCTGCACGCGGATCGGGTGGCCGAGGGCCTTCGCCAGGCTCGCCAGCTCCTCGTCGGCCTCGTCGCCCTGGACCGGGCGCATGTCGGGCCCGTCGGCGGGCGGCGGGCAGCAGGCGGCGTCCTGTTGCTTCATCGTTTTTCGACGATATTCCAGGACTGCACGATGCGCAAGGGGCCGCGGTGCTGTGCTCGCGCCGCGCGGCGTGAGCCAGAGCCGCGACGAGCATCGGGCCCGTCTGTCATCCTCGGAGGCATGGACGCCGCCACGAGCGTATCCCCGGGTTTCCTCGATGCACCGACGCGGTTTCTGTTCTTCACGGGCAAGGGCGGGGTCGGCAAGACGTCGCTGTCCGCCTCGACGGCCATCGCTCTGGCCGACGCTGGCCGGCGCGTGCTGCTGGTCAGCACCGACGCAGCGTCCAACCTCGACGAGATGCTGGGGGTCCCGCTGTCCAACAAGCCCGTCCCTGTGCCCGGTGTGACCGGACTCAGCGTGCTCAACATCGACCCCGAGGCTGCAGCCGAGGCGTACCGCCAGCGTGTGCTGGCGCAGATGGAGAGCGGCGCCACCGAGGCCCAGCGCAACACCGTGCGCGAGGAGCTCGCGGGTGCATGTACCACCGAGATCGCGGCGTTCGACGAGTTCGCGGCCCTGCTGGCCGGCGAGGGCCGCGGCGACGCGGGCGAGTCGGCGTGGGACCACATCATCTTCGACACCGCGCCCACTGGCCACACGCTGCGCCTGCTCAGCCTGCCGCGGGCGTGGAGCGGCTTCCTCGCGGGCAATGACCGCGGCGCGTCGTGTCTGGGCCCGCACTCCGGGCTGAAGATGCAGGAGGCCCGCTTCAACGCGGCCCTCGCCGCGCTCGGCGACGCGGCGACGACCACGGTGGTGCTCGTCACGCGGCCGGACCCGCGTCCCATGCAGGAGGCCGGGCGCACCGCCGACGAGCTCCGCTCGCTCGGCCTGACGAACCAGCGCCTGGTGATCAACGGCGTCTTCACCGCCAGCCGACCCGACGATCGCGTCGCGCGAGCCATCGAGGCGCTGGGCCGTGAAGCCGTCGCTCACATGCCCGACGCGCTGGCACGACTGCCGCGCGACGAGGTGCCCCTGCGCCCCTTCGACACCGTCGGCCTGCCGGCGTTGCGCGCCCTGCTGGGCGGGGGACCGATGCCGGCGCTTGCGTCCGACGTCGAGGTCTCGACTCCCACCTTGCCCGCCGAGCCCCTCGAACGCCTGGCCGACGAGCTGGCCGCCATGGGCCACGGCCTGATCATGGTCATGGGCAAGGGCGGCGTCGGCAAGACGACGATCGCCGCGGCCCTTGCGGTGGGCCTCGTGCAGCGCGGTCACAGCGTGCACCTGACCACCACCGACCCCGCCGCGCACGTGACCGAGACGCTGAGCGGTAGCCTCGACGGGCTCAAGGTCGGTCGCATCGACCCCAGGGCCGAGACGCAGCTCTACATCGACAAGATCATGGCCACCCGCGGCAAGCGCCTCGACGAGCAGGGCCGCGCGTTGCTGCTGGAAGACCTGCAGTCGCCGTGCACCGAGGAGGTCGCCGTGTTCCACGCGTTCAGCCGCGTGGTCAACGAGGCCCGCAGCGCCTTCGTGGTCCTGGACACCGCGCCCACCGGACACTCCCTGTTGCTCATGGACGCCACCGGCGCCTATCACCGGCAAGCGATGCGCCAGGTCGCCGGCCACGGGCAGGTCCGGGGCATCGTCACGCCGCTCATGCGCCTGCAGGACGCGTCGATGACGCGGGTCCTCATCGTCACGCTGCCCGAGGTCACGCCGGTCAGCCAGGCGGCCGCGCTGCAGGACGATCTGCGGCGCGCCGGCATCGAGCCCTGGGCCTGGATCATCAACAAGAGTGTGGCCGCCACGGGCACGAGCGACCCCCTGTTGCAGGCGCGTCTGGTCGGCGAGCGCCGGCAAACCGACCGGATCGCCCATGGCCTGGCTCGTCGCACGTTCGTCCTGCCATGGCTGCCGGAGCCGCCGGTGGGGGTGCTGGCGCTGGGGGCCCTGGTCGCGCCAGCGGAGCCATCGACGTGAACCGCCGTGTCAGCTCGCCGACCCGTGTGCGCCGGCGAGTCGCAGCCCGAGGAGCAGCCCCGGCGCGGTGAGCGAAGACAGCAGCGCGAGGGCGCCGAGGACGGCCGAGGAGTCCATGAGCGGCGCGGTCGCTGCCACCGCAGCAGGCGCCGCTGCACGAGCGAACACAGCCGCGGTGACGATCACCGCGGAGGTTCGCCCGAAGCCGCGGAGGCCGAACAGGTGCTCGACCACCGCGGGGCGGGCCACGGTGAGCAGGCCGCTCCCGCCTCCGAACGCCAGCAGAAAGATCGGCAGCCCCCACCCGCCGAACAGCAGCGCGAACGCACCGAGCCCCTGGCTGGCGAGGCCGATCGCCACGATGACGACCGGCGACCGCGCACGTGCGAGGGCCGGATGCAGGAGTCGCCCCAGGAGCTGACACGCCCCGGTCAACCCGAGCAGCAGCGAGCCCTGCGTCGGTGAGATCCCATCCCGGGCCAGGTGTGCGAGTAGCAGGAACAGCATCGCCGTGGCGACGAACGACGCGACTCCGAACGCGAGCGTCACCGTGAGCACCGCCCGCGACGACCGCGATGCTTCCCCCGACGACGATGTTCCACCCGCGGCCGGTTCGCGGACGCGTGTCGCGCCCGGACCGGACGGCATCCGCAGATGCGACGGGAGCGTGACCGCGACGAGGATCACCGCGAGGAGGACAAACGTCGCCTGCGGCCCGGCGGCGTCGACCGAGAGCGCCGTCAACGGCGCGAACACCAGGCTCGCCAGGCCCCCGAGCAGCGTCACGTTGCGAAGGACCGTGACACGTGTGCCGGCGTCCGGAACGTGTGCCGTGATCGCGGCGAACGCCGGTATCGAAGGAGCTGCACCTCCTCCACACGCAGCTCGGGTTCGACTTCGCCGAGCCGCGGCAGGTGATCCTCAACGGGTTCAAGAGAGCGTTTCTGCCGTATCACGAGAAGCGGCGGATCATGCGGTCGATCTCCGCGGAGCTCGACGAGCTGGCGCGAACCGCTGGAGCCTGAGTACGCGCCAGGCAGGTCCAGGTGTAATCGAGAAGCTATGGCGGGATCACCACCCGGCTTCATCGCCGCGAGCTGCATCGGAGCTGAACGACGTAGACGATCGTCCCGATCCGCGAGGCGAGTGCTCAGCACCAGCGGGGAGTACCAGCACGTCTGACGCGCGAACAACTTGACGCCGGTCGGTGGTAGCCCGCGCTGAACATCGTCGCTACTTGGTTTCGTCAGAAAACATGTTGGTCGACGGTTTACAACTCTTGTGGGTGTACTACTACATGGCGTAAGGCTGCTCCCTGGTCGTAAGCTCGGTTTCGCGCGGTCCCGATGTTGCCAGGCGTGAGCCTGGCGTGTGGTACTGTCACCAGGTCGGAGGGCGACATGTGCACGGAGCGGCTGGACGACGCGAGCACCATGCGAGACGAGGCGGACACCGCCGCGACGGCCGATGCCGACGAGGAAACCGACGAGCTCGACGAGGAAGAGGAGATCGACGAGCAGGACGATAGCCTCCTGCTCGACGAGGATGAGGGCGCCCCCAACCTCGTCCCCGAGGAGCATCCGCAGCGCTTGCTCGCCGGTCGGATCGAGATCCTCGAAAAGATCGGCGAGGGCGGCATGGGGACCGTGTGGCGTGGGCTTCACCTCAAGCTCGAGCGCGTCGTCGCGGTGAAGCTCCTCGACGAGACACTCAAACTTCGCTCGGACGCCCGCGAGCGCTTCATCCGGGAGGCCCGCGCGCTGGCGCTGCTGGTCCACCGCAACGTGGTCACGATCTACGACTGCGACGAGCTACCGGACGGCAAGCTCTACCTGTGCATGGAGTTGCTCGAGGGGGAGACGCTCCGTGACATCATCAAGCGCCGCCAGCCCCTCGATCCGCTCGAGGTGATCGACGCGGGTTTGCAGGTTTGCGACGCGGTCCAGACGGCGCACAGCAGCGGCATCCTCCACCGCGACCTGACGCCGTCGAACATCATCCGGCTCGGCGACAACGCGAAGACGATCAAGGTCATAGACTGGGGCCTCTGTAAGTACCTCGATCTTTTCTACATCCGCTCGACGCAAAAGTACGGGTCGCCGCCGGGGGCGCGGCTCGTGACGCCGCTCGGATGCCGGTTCGGCAACCCCGAGTACATGGCGCCGGAGATGATCCTCCGCAACAACCCCGGCCCGCCGAGTTTCTGCACTGACGTCTACGCGCTCGCGGTCGTGCTCTACGAGCTGCTGACGGGGCGGCACCCGTTCGTGTCCGGTGATCGCAAGCTCCCGCGCCCGGTCCGCGACTTCCTCCCGGACTTCGAGTACCACGATCTCGAGTTGGCCCTACGTGCCGCGCTCCGCTACCGGCCCGAGGAACGGACGCCGACGATGGCTGAGCTGCGTGAGGGTCTCGAGCTGGCCCGCGAGTGCTTGCTTGCTCAACGCGGGCAGCCGGCTCCCGCGCCCGCTTCTCGCGCGCCCGTTGCGGCGATGGTTGCGACCGAGGTCGAGGCCCAGCCGGTCCAGCGCGAGAGCGTGGCGGCAGAGCCGACTCTCACACAGGACCCGCGCGAGGCGATCACGACAGCGACCGTAACTCGCCGACCGGATGGTGTTCGCCCCGAGCTTCTGTCACCACCGCCGCCGTTAATCCCCCTCCGGCCACGCGGTCGGCTCGTACCCATCGCACTCGCGGCTGTGCTCGGGCTCGTCGCTGGCATCGGCGCGACGCTGGCCGCACGAACCGACGAGCGTGTCCCGCCGACTGCCGACGAGGCTCCCCTGCTCGCCCGGCTGGAGCTGGAGCGGGCCAGGGCAAGCGCCGCCGAGCAGCGCGCGGACCGTTGCGAGGCCGAGGCAGCTCGACCGTCGCGGCCCGCTGAGCCGGCCACGCCGGCGCCGACGCCGAGTCAACCGTCCTCGCCGTCGCTCGACCAACCCGCGGGGCGCGTGCTGGCTTCGAGCCGGGGCGCACGCCGCCCGGCTGTATCGCAAAAATCCCCGGACGCCATGGCCCGGCTCGCGCCGAAGGTCCGCGCCTGCGCGCGGAAGGGTGGCATCACCGAGGGCCCGATCACGGTGCAGGTCCGCCGCCAGGGCGGCGCGATCGGCTCGGTGAAGCTGCTCAAATTTTCGAAAGACCACCCGTCCGTCGCCTGCATCGATCAGGCGATCCGCGCGGCTGACCTCCCGCGCGCCGAGCGTCCGATCGAGGACTTCACGTTTCCCTTGTAGGAGCTGCGATGCTGGCGATCCTCGTCCTACCCCTTCTCTTCGCACCCCCCGCCCCGACGAGCGCCGAAGACTTCGCCGCCGAAGGGGAGGCGTACCTCGAGGCCGCGGAGAGGGCAGAAAAGCCGCTCGACGCGCTCCTCAGCGCCCACACGAGCTTTGACTCGGCCTACCTCGTCGCCGAGGACGCTGGCTACCTGTGCCGGGCCCTGGACGTTACCGGGCGGGCCTTGCTGTCCAAGGCGTTCGCGGACGACCAGGAGCGGAAATTCTGGGAGGAGACTCGGCGCGAAGACCTCGAGCGCCTGGAACAGGACGCGGCGAAGAACCAGCGCGCCAACTGTCGGTTCGCCGCGGGCGGCACGCCGGCAGCGCCGCGCGTCGCCTATCTCGACCCGGATGGCCCGTCCCCGCCGCGACATCGGGCGAACGCCCCGCATGCCGAGGAAGGCCCGGACACGCCGGCCGTGAGCCCTCCGGAGCACCGCGCCCCGAGCCGGGCGGAGGTGCGACGGCGGCGGGCCCACACGGCCGCGGGAGCTGTCCTCACCGGCGCCGGCCTCGGGCTCCTCGGCACGCTCGCCGGCGTGCTGGTGCTCGAGCGGCAGCGGATCGGCGAGATGCGGGCGCTCGTCGGGACCGCCCAGGCCGAGGGTCGTCAGTTCACCGTGGACGAACACCGCCGCTTCGGCGAGTTACGGGACGACGTGTTTCGCGGTGCGGACGTGGCGATCGGCGTCGGCGTCGCCGGCCTCGCTACGCTTGGCACCGGCGTCGCGCTGCTCGCCACGCGCAAGAAGACCAGGGCCCGCGGATACGCCCTCCAACCCTACGGCGGCCCGCTGGGCGCCGGTGCTGTGCTGCGCCTGAAGTTCTGACGAGGAGACCGATCATGCGCCGGACGACGCTACTTTTCTGGGGCACGCTCGTGCTCGGCGGGTGCATCCAAGACCTGCTCGCCGATGGGGCTGCCCTGGCCCCGGACATCGAGACGGACGCCAGCTCGACGTCGACGGGCGAACCCTCCACGCCCACGACGACCGGAGCCGGCTCCGGCGTCCACACTGTGACCGGCGACTCCGGGTCGACCGGGACGACCGAGGGGACGGACGCTGAGGAAACGGGCGTCGACCCGGCCTCGAGCTCGGGGGAGGCGGTGAACCTCCCGCCGACGGTCGACCTCACGGTGATGCCGGAGCATCTCGGCGAGGCGGGATCGGCCGAGCTGCATCTCGCCGCCAGCGAGGACGTGGTCAAGGTGCGCCTGTCGCTCGATGGCGAGAAGATCGCCGACCTCACCCCGGCGGACTTCCCCTACGTGTGGGAGGCGCTCTCGGCGAAGGACAACGGACCCGCCCGCAAATTCTCGGCCGTGGTGGAGGACGACGAGGGCCTCATGGCCGACGACGACGCGGAGCTCAGCGTGGGGCTGCCGCCGGCCGGAGCCGAGAAGTGTCTGTTTCAGGATCCGCAGAAGGGTGACGTGACCAGCCTGATCTCGGCGCTGAAGTACACGCCCGAGGCGATCGTCGCCGTGGGCACGCGCGGCACGGGCACGGCCCTGCGGATCACGGTGTGGAAGCTCGACCCTGACCACTGCGAGGTCGTGCTGCCCGGGTGGCCGAAGACGATCGAGAACTGGACCGGCGACCAGGCCCTCGGCGGGCTGCTGTCCCTCGGCGTCGCGCTCGACATCGACGAGGATGGGAACCTCGTCGTCGCCGGCAACTTCCTCGTCAACGGGAAGTTGCAGAGCTACGTCGCTCTGCTCAACGCCGAGGGCTCGCGGCTGTGGGAGCGGGTCGGCCAACTCGGCGACGAGGTCGCCGGCGTCGGCGCTTCGAAGGGCAGCTACAGCAACCGCGTGTTCGTCGTCGGCTCGCGCCGCACGAGCGACAACCCGGTCCTCACGGACGGCATGGTGTGGGTCTACCAGTGGACCGAAGGCGAGGATGTGTACGTCCAGCCGCCGACCGTCCTCCGCGCGCCGTTCACTTCGGACGAGTTCGACACCGACCCCGACAACGAGCGCAGCGAGTGGGTACGGGCTGTCGTGGTCGACGTCGCCGGTAACGCGCTCGTGGTCGGCGAGCGGGAGTACATGGACGAGACGCTCAAGGTCTACAGCCGAGCGTTTGCGGTGCATGTCCACCCGTTCGGTCAGGTGCTCGGAATCCCATGGACTTCCGGGGGACCAGCTTTCGGGGATGACGCGTTTCGTTCGGTCACTGCTTGTGGCGACGCCACACTGGCAGGTGGATGGACCCGTGATCACGCCGACCTAACCGCCAAGCCCCAGCCGTTTCTCTTTTGGTTCGAGGCCGAGACACACCGCCATCTCCCGCAGCTCGGCGCGACGCAGATCTATGGCGTCGCGTGCGACCGCGAGGAGAAGATCATCAGCGCCGCCACCCGGTCGTCGGGTCCGCCCGATGCACAGGTCTTCACGGTGATCGGCGCGTCGGACACGCCCGTCTGGTACGAGCAAGGGGCCGCTGATGCGAATGGCGCTGGCGCTGCGGCCTGCAACCACCGTGGCTTTTGCGGCTGGGGCGGATACCGCACGACCAACGCGAAGCCGTACGCGGTGGTCCGCGTGCATCACCCGTAGACGGTCGCGTCAGCCCGGCGGCACGAAGTCATCGCACAGCTCGACAAGATCGTTCGCGTGCTCGGCGAAGAAGGACACGTACTCGTCCTTGCAGATCGAATCGATGAAGCCGTGCTCGATCCCTTCGACGAGCAGCCGGAGGCGGTTCTTATACATGATGAATTCGTTGGGGTGGCAGAGTTGGCCGTAGTCGACATCGACATCCGTCGTCAGTACGAGGACCGCGAAGGCATCCTCGTCGTCGTGCTTTGCGACGCGAAGGGCCGCGATCCATTCGTCGACCGTGCCGAGGGAGTCCTCGTCGTATGTGTCCTGGATAATGGTGACGACCAGGAGGGCATCGTCACGGAGGAACCCGCGGTTGCAAGCGTCCTCGTCGTCCGGGTCGTTCATCTCCGGCTGGAGCGCGGTGGCCATCGCCTCGCCGCCGCGCGCCGCACCCGATGTGCCGACCTGAGCGATGCATGTGAACGCTTCGACCATATCCTCCTGGCCGCTGACGATGTACCGGAGGTCCCCCCCCAGCTCGCAGCGACGGTTCGAGGCGTTCATCCCTGCGGGGAAAGTGACCGCAGCCCCGATCTTCTTGTCACACGGGGTCACGACTGCCCCGCAAGCGGGCGGCTGACCCATCGGGTCGCAGCCGTCTTCGCACAGACCGCAGTCACCGATGTTCCAGACGACGTCAGTGCTGGCGACGAGGGCGTGGACGTCGAACTCGGAGAACTGCTCCTGGATCGTGGCGATGAAGCCGGGGACGGCGGCGATGAGTCGCTCCTGTTGGTTCTTCATCGTGGCCGCGGTGCTGATCACGAACAGGAAGTCGATCTTCCCGTCGCAGCCGGCCGGCTGAGGGGGGTCGAAGTCGGGGATGTTGCCCATGTCCAGGACGAGGCCGTCACTGGAGCCGCTGGAACTGGTGCTCGTCGATGATGTCGACGTCGACGAGCTGTCCGCCGCCGGCCCGCTCGAGGATGACTCGACGGACGAGGTGTCCGACTGCGCCGATGCGGTCGTGACGCTGGTTTGGGTCACGCCCCCGAAGCTGGACACGCCCGGCCCACCGCCGCAGGCGGTCAGGCTGGTCAGGGCGAGGGCGAGCTGGGCACGCATGGGGATCAACGTAGCGCGGAAAGGGCCTCGTGTCATCGCGCGGCCTGGATTCCTGCCGCGTCCAGCCGCCAGCCCGTCTCTTCGTCGCGGCCCCACTGTTCGTGAGGATCGTGCGGGCTTCGGTCTCACCCGCACAACCTCGCCGGAAGTGCAGTCAGGGCAGTCAGGATGCGGTGAGGCGGCGCGCCGCCTCGTGGATGTCGTCGCCGAGTTGCTCCGCCTCGGCCTCGGTGAAGGGCACAGCGCCGGTCGGCAACAGGGGCGCGGGGGCGAAGCGAACGCCGTCCAGCTCCCGATGAAGCTCGAACACCTGACCGGCGTGCACGTGAAATAGGCGGGTGCGCCAGGCGTAGAAGTCGGCGATGTGCAACTCGGGCAGGTTCGGCTGCCCGCGCCCGAGCGCATGGACGGCGCGGGCCATCACCCACGGCTCGGGCTCCGGGACGTCCCGCGTCGGTTCGGCGTCCGCCGGGAGCTCGTCGACCCGTAGCAGCATCGCCCGGTGGCCGGGCGCCGCGACGAGGAAGACCCGGCCGTGGTTGTCGACGAAGAAGGTCCGGGTCCGGGTCACGTGGAAGCCGGGCACCGGCCGCGCGTCCGCGCACACCTCCACCGTCAGCTCAAATTCCGCCGCAGCGGCACTCTGAGAGCCGTTCATGTTTGTTCTCCATAAACTGTCGACCAACAATAACTTAATTTTCTCGTTTGCAAATCATTAAAATGCAGGGCTCCGTGAGGTGGTGTAAAATCGCGCAGACATGGACGATGAGGACATCTGGGAGCCGAAGCCGATGGGCAAGGACTTCGCGACCACCGAGGAGGTCGCCGAGGTCGCCGGGGTCGAGCGCGCGTCGCTCTACGAGTGGGTCCGCTGGGGACTCCTGCCTGCTCCCAGGACGACGGGCGGTCGGGGGATCATCGCCAAGTGGCCGCTCGCCACCCTGAAGATCGCCAAGTTCGTCCGCGGCCAGCGCGAGCTGGGGTTTGGACTGCCTGAGATCCGGCCCCGCATCATCGCCGCCTACGGCGAGAAGATCACGACGGTGCTGTCCGAGCCCCGCGGTCCCCGGGCACGTGCCCGGCTCGCCAAGAAAAAGCCGGGCAGGCCCCGATCCAGGCGGTAGGCAGCGGGCTGCGGGATAGGCGCGCCGGGTGGTAGCATCGCTCGCCCATGGCGGAGGAGCCCCAGGACAGCCCCCTCACGGACTACGTGACCATCTACCAGGTCACGACGGCCGCGGGGGTCGACCATGCGGCGCTGCGCGAGTGGGTGCGGGCGGGGCTCCTGCCCAGGCCGCAGTGGACGGGCGGGCGAGGTGTCCTCGGCAAGTGGCCGCGCGTGACCCTGAAGATCGCCGCGTTCGTCCGCGGCCAGCGCGAGCTGGGCTTTGGCCTGCAAGACATCCGGGCGCGGATCGTCGCGGCGTTCGGGGACAAGGTGCTCGAGGTGCTCGCCGAGCCGCGCCCCACGAGGGCCCAGAGCAACCAGGCCAAGAAGAAAAAGTCGGCCAAGAAGCGCGCCAAGCGGTAGCAGGCTGCGAGATCCGTCGCCCAAGTTCGTCGGGGTCGACGAGCGGCCGACCTGCGGTCTACGCTCGGCGGGATGGCCTCGAAGACTCCCGCGCGCCGCTACACCGAGACGAAGGTCCCCATCCTCGACAGCCAGCTCGAGCTCAAGGTGCTGATGGAAGATGCCCGCGACGTCGGATTGTCGGAGCCAGAGTGGCAAGGCGGCGATGGTCCGACGCCCGTCCTCCGGTTTCGCATCGACGGGCTGCCTTGCCTCGTCGTGCTGCGGCCCGACGAGAACGAGGACGACCAGGAGGCCGAGCTGCGCCGACTTCATCGCGTGCTCCTGCACTTCGTGAAGAACGCGATCGAGGCCGCACGGTCACGGTTGTTTGGGGTCCGCGAGGCGCTGCTGGCGTGGCACATCACGACCGACGGCAAGATGCTCGGCGAGACGGTGTTCGCCCCCGGGAGCGCGGGGCGGTCGATCACGTTGGCGCTGCCGGAGGCCAAGGCGCCCTCGCGCGGGTTGCCGGCGGCCAAGGCACCCGCCGCTCCCTCGCGCGGGTTGCCGGCGGCCAAGGCACCCGCCGCCCCCTCGCGCGGGTTGCCGGCGGCCAAGGCACCAGCCGCCCCCTCACGCGCGCTCCCGCCTGGCCCGACAGGTCGGCGGCGCAAGCCCTAAAGCTCGGCTGCTGGCGCGTGTAGGCGGCATGTAGCGGCCGGGCGCTGGCGGAACGAGCATAGGCCCGGCCCTACCCAGTCGCGGTCTGCGGGCGCCCAGGCGTCGCGCTGGCGTCAGCCCTCGCGGCGGTCCGCTGCGCGGAGCCGACTGAGCATGCCGGCCGGCCGAGTCACGCTCACCTAGCGCACAATACGCAGTCCCAGCTCAGGTCGGCGAGTGCGGAACAGATTTCGAGCCTCACCACGGCGAAGCTCCCGGACGCAGCGACGCACGCCGCCCGGCCATCGGGCCGACCCGCGGCGGCGCAGCGGGCGGCCGCATCATCGGCGTCGCCGGCAGGGTCGGCAGCGGCGACGCGGCGCACATCGGGCTGTCGGCGGCGCCGGCATGGCAGGCGCCGCGGCGGCGGGCGGCGGCGCGGCGGCGCGGCGGGCCGTGGCCGCCGACGCGGCGGCGCGGCGGGGCGGGCGGCGGGCGGGGCGGGGCGGCGGCGGCCCGACCGAACGCCGCAGACCGCTGCCACGAACTCGGTTGTCTGCCGCGTCGCGGCCTCGCGTCGCGACTCCGCCGGATCACACGAACTCGTGTGCCGCCCGCTCGGCGCTTCGCGTAGCGACTCCGCTGCTTCTCCCACCGAGATCGGGCCCCGGCGCTGCAACTCGCCCGTTCGGGCGGCAGGCGGCGGGCGGCCGGTCAGCCGCACGACGGGCCACACCGGCGGCCGCACGACGGGCCACACGACGGGCCACACCAGCGGCCGCAGGACGGCCCCCACCGGCAGCCGCACAGCAGGCCGCGCCAGCGGCCACACAAGGGGCCACACGCGAGGCCGCACCGCGATCCGCACAGAGGGCGGCCACTTGTGGGGCCGCATCGCCGCAGCGGTAGCCGCCTATCGTGCGGTCGCCGGTGGGGCCAGCGTGCCGCCGATCGAGGGGGCACGCAGTGGATCGTGAGGTGCGCCCCGCGTGCGCCACCGGAGGCCGCACCGGCATGCGGCCTCGCGGCATGGCCACATCATCGTGTGGCCCGCCCTACCGGGCCTCGAGAGCGCATGACCGCGCTGGGGCACCGCTCGCCACGCCGCCGAACTGGCGTAGCGATACCGTATCAACCGTATCAACTTCCCAGATCGCGCGCGCTAACGCCGGTTAGCTGGCGCAAACACGCTTTGCCCATGCAGTTGATACAGCGATACGGTATCGCAGTATCAGAATGCTCGATTGTGTGGTCTTGGTCGGGAGGAGGACCGCGGCGCCAGCTCGACGAATCCGCTCCGGGCGGCCCGCGATCCGCGCGGTACATCGACCGATCGTCAGCGGTGGCCACATCGGCGTGTGGCCACTGCCCACGCCCCTGGGTGTGGCGCGGCGCATCGTCTCCTCGGCCACACCGCGCCCGCCGTCCGGCGGTTCGTCGTGGCCGCGCGGCGGCCAGAGCCGTCAGAGTGGGCCACATCATCATGTGGCCCGTCGAACGCAGTGCAGTCATGCGCGGTGACGACCTCATCATGGCCGGCCAGCTCGTGTGGCGCCGTGGTGCCGTGCCGCGTGGCCACGATGGTTCGGTTCGCGAGCGGTGGCCACATCAGCGTGTGGCCACTCCCTACGACCCCGCAGCGGGTCGCGGAAGCACCATTTACTGCAACGAACGTGGCCACATCATCGTGTGGCCAGACGCTCGACGAGCCACATGACGATGTGGCCGCAGCCAAGCGTCCTGACTCCATGCTGGTGGATCGCTCTCGATGCGGTGACAAGATCGATTTTGCCCCGAGACTTGGCGACCGCGCTCGTCGTCCCGCTGTGGCCCGTCGCCCGCGTCCTGTTCCTGCCCGCCCCGGTCGCCTCTCCGAAGCCGCTGATATTCGCGCCCCTGGCCCGCGCTCTCGTGCGCTGCGCGAGCGCGTGGTCTGGCGCCACCTACAGCCACATGAGAATGTGGCCCAACATGCACAAGACAATCGGTGTCTACAACAACAAGGGTGGCGTCGGTAAGACGATGACGACCTCGCACCTGGCCTGGTACGCCGAGTACCAGGAGATCCGGACGATGGCCGTCTGCATCGACAACCAGGGCGACCTCTTTCGCATCCTCTCGCGCGGCGACGCCTCGATGAAGGAGGGTACGTTCTACGAACGCAGCCCCTACCTCTCGGTCGTCTTCTCCCCCAAGAAGGTGCCGAAGTTCACCAACGTGGACCTCGTCCTCGTCGACTGCTCGCCGGCGATCGAGGTCGCGGTCAGCTTCAGCCCGTCGCTGTGGCTCGTGCCGATCCACGGCCGCCTCGCGTTCGAGAACATGCACAACGTCCTCGGCGAGCTCGAGGCGTCGGCGTCGGACGTCATGATCCTGATGAACATGAGCGGGCGCGGCGGGAAGCGGATGGACTTCGAGCTGCGCAAGGCCATCGCGGCGATCCCCAAGGCCAAGGTCTGCGACGTAGTGCTGCCCGAGGCCGACGCGATCACCCGCACCACCGACTTTTTCAAGCCGGTCTGGGAGGTGCCCTACGGGGCAGGGACCAGCGCGGCCGTGTTGGTGGAGTCGATGTGCCGGAGCGTCCTCACCACCGCCGGGTTCAAGATGAAGAAGCGGAGGATCAACCCGGATGAAGAATAGGGATCAGGGGTCCGTGACCGCCGCCGGGATCGAGTCGCTGCCTCGCAGCAGGAGGTTGGATGCCGAAGGGTAAGGACCAGAAGGCGGGGAGCTACGCCCACCAGGCCCAGGCGGGCTTCACCCCCGCCTGGAACCCCAGCGGCCTCGCGCCCGACGCAGAGAAGGAACTCGCCTCCCGGGGCCTCATCGCCAAGCCGGCGAAGGCCAGCGCCCGCAAGCGGTCCGCCGCCGCCACGGCGAAGGCGCCCGCATCGACGAGCCCGCGCGACCTGGAGGCCGAGCTCCCGTCGCGGTCCAAGCGCAAGCGGGCGCTCAAGTCGCGACACTTCCGACTCCCGGCGGAGATCGACGAGAAGCTCGAGCAGCTCGCCGAGCACTACGAGACCACGTTCGTCTACGTCGTGTGCAAGGCGGTGCAGGAGGAGTGGCTCCGGGCGATGCGCCAGCAGCGGCGGGACGAACGCGCCGCCACAGACGCAACCCCGGCGCCCGAGACCGAGGACAAGCCCTAGACCCGCGGCTACGTCGGCTCGTAACGCCGCAGCTCCTCACGCAGTCGCGACTCCGGATTGAGGAGATCGCCGAACGCCAGGCGCCACCGGCGGTGGTGGATCCGGCGGACGAGCGACGTCCGCTCGGCCAGCATCTTGAGGGCGTCGCGCCCGACCTGGTCGCTCGGCATGGACCGCAGATAGCCCAGGCGGTGAAGTGCGGTCAGCAGCTCCGCGGGGGTCGCAGTCATGGTCGTCGTCCCCGCGTTCGCGGCCCGAACCAGCGCCCACACGAGCTCGCGGGCAAACTTGGCGCCTGTCTTCCGGGCAGGCAGCTCACCCTCCACGACCGCGAAGCAGGCGGCGAGCGCATCGGCGAGGCCCTGCGGGAGCTTCATCGCCTGGACCGGCTCGACGCGGTCAGGCGATGCTGGTGGAGATCGTGGTGGGCTCGCCACGGAGGCCGGCCTGTTCGGTGGCGACGCGGTGGGGCGTGCAGGGGTAGCTGGAGGCCGTGGTGGGCTCGGCGCAGGCGGCGACGCGAGCGGCTCCGACAGGACGCGTTCAGCCGGTGGTGATGGCGGCGGCTTCGGTGATGCGTAGTCCGTCGCCGTCGAGCCGGGCGACACCGTGAGCGATGGCGGCGGGACAGCGCGGGCGATCGGCCGCGTCGGCAAACCCGCCAGCCAGCGATCGACGTCGAGCGCGCGGACTTCAGCCCAGGTCCCGACGAAGACGCCGTACGGCTCCTCTCGCGCCGCGATGATCGCGACCTCGTCGTGCGTCAGCCAGCAGGACAGGAGGTCGAACGCCGACACCTGGATCCTCCCGAGGAGGGGCCACACGTCGGTGAAGATCCACGGCACACGTCCTCCGGCCAGCACGAGCGCCTCCACCGGGCCCAGCTTCCCGGCAAGCTCGGTCGGATCGTCTGCGAGGCGCTGTGCATCCAGCGCCTGCAGCGCGAAGGTCCCGTCCAGCGCGACGTGAAGCAGGGCTCCGACACCAGGCACGAGCTCGCCGATGCGAAGTTCGCCGGCTGGAGCGGCGTGCCGCACCATGCCGCTCGGAGGCCAGGGCTTCGTCGGGCTCCGGCGGCGGAAGATGTCGCTGGGTCCGCCGAACGGCCCCCCGGATCGAAGAACCTGCAGCGCCTTCGCCTTCAGCTCGCGCTCCCCGCCTCGATCGAGTGCACGCCAGCCCCACTCACGCCACTCGAAATTCAGCACCCAGTCGTCGTGCGTGCCGTTCGGGTCCAGGACGAAGATGCCGTGGTCGGCAGGCGCTTGATGTCTCGCCGGGAAAATTCCGGCTTCTTGGTACTCCCACGTCAGCGTCACACCCGCGAGTCTCGCGGCTCGTGCACGCCATCGGTTCACCAGGCCGTACACGCCTCCGTCGATCCCCCAGGCGGCGATCCTCGACTCGGCGACGGTGCTCGCGGTCCGTTGGGACACGCCCCAGGATCCGCCGCCGCCCGTTCGACGGGAAGTCTCAACCATCGACCTCGCCCACGTGCGCCGACGCGCGCCGACATGGGCACAGTCGCCCGCCGGGCCCCACTTGGGGGCAAAGCAGTCCGTGGTGTACGTTGTGGCGTGCGTGCCTCTCGACGATGAAGTTCAGCGGATCCACGGGATAAGAACCCGGGTGCGTGAGGAGATCGACCACCGCGGCGTCCGGAACCCCATCGAGCTCCACCTGCAAGCAGACCTGGGGACGGAGCAGGAAACGATCGGCCCCCTCGAGGTGCCGGTCGTGCCGCAGTTTCTCAAAGCAACCTGCTCGCGGGCGTCGCTCAGCCAGCTCCAGATCCTGCTCCATGAAGTCCATGCGTGGGCGAGCGGTCTCGTCGGACTCGACTGCACCGAGGCGAGCGTGCTCTACAACGGCGATCCGATCGCGATCTTCCTTCGTGATGAGTGGATCTCCTGGGCCATCGCCCACGCGCGCGAGAGACTCGCCCGGCACAACCCGCGAGACCGACACCCCTTCGCCAAGTTCTTCCGGCTCTTCATGGAGATCTGCGGCTGGCTCGACAAGGTCTGCCTGGCCGCGGGAGTGCGGATCGCGTTACGGGAGGTTCCCCCCCGCGTTGCCGCCGAGATCTGGGACGCGACGGTCGGGCCCGAGATCCGGGTCCACGCCGCCGAGGGAGAAGACTACATCGACTACGGGGGGATCGACCCGGAGTGGCGCGGCCATGTTCGGTTCATGCTCCAGCTCCACGGGTGGAACCAGAACGATGCGCTGACGCTCGCACACAGGCAGTTCCCTTCCCGAGCCGCCGGGGAACCGGCCATGCTCGTTGAGCGCCGACGTGCGCTGGCGGCGGACATCGTCGAGTCCCGGGCGCTGCTCATCCCGGGGTACGACGCGGAGGCGGTGGCGTGCTCGCAGCCCGGCGGCTGGACGACGTTCGAATGGGACACCATGCATGGGGCCGGATTGATCATCGTCGCCGCGACTCGCGAGAAGCTCTTTGAGCAAGAGTTCGCGGGCCAAAGCCTATATCCCGTCTGCGCCGACCTCGAGGGCCGCATCGCCGGGAGCTTCCGATGGTGGAAGACCAGCGACGACGTCGCGTGGGAGGTCGCGCTACTCGAGCCGCTTCATGCCCGTCTCGTGGAGATGTGGTTGGCGCGCGCGCCCTCGAGACCTCCCGACGCGGAGCCATCGACGGTGACGTCGGCCGTCGCGGTCGTCGCCGACGCCTGCCAGCACATCGCCGAGCCCGTCGAGGGCCGCAGGGTCCCGGCCGTGCGCATGCAGTCGCTGCTGCACATGCTCGAGCGGCGCTTCTCGTGCGAGGTCGCGGCTGGCAAGGGGAGTGAAGTGACGGTCTACCGCCCTGGCGGTCGCAAGTTCACCCTCGGCCACCACACACGCAACACGCATGTGCCGGCCCACCTCGTCCGGGCGTTGCTCAAGGCGGTTGGGATCACTGTCACCGAGTGGTGGCGCATGTGCGCCAAGGCTTGACCTGGCGGACAAGGTGATGGTCAGCCGGCGGCGCGGATGACAGCGGCACCGACGGGGCAGACCGGCGGCGAGTCGTCCGACGAGACCCGAGGCGAGGGTTCGGGGAGCGACCTGATGGGGCCGTAAACCGCGTTCGCCTGGCCACGAGGGCTTTAAGCCGCCAGGCCGGCGGACCGCTCCGCATGGTACACTGCGCGGGCGTATGGACCTGCGGAACCTCAACCCTGATGTCCGCCGGGCGATGGTCGAGCTGTTTGTTCGCGGCTTCTCCGCAGACGAGTTCCGCCGCCTCGTTGCCGATGTGAATCCGGCCCTCATCCCCGAGCTACCCGGCGAGTCATGCCCACCCGCCACGTTGATCGCCCACGGCGTCGATCTCCTTCTGCGGCATGGCCACACCGATCCTCAATTCTTCAACAGGTGGATCGAGCTTCGCCCAGCACATCGGTCGGAGATCCTTTCCATCGCGGAGGGGATGCGTCGACCATCACCTCGACCTGCGGTGACCGAGCCAATCACGCTCTCGGCCACAGCCGCCGCACCAGCGCTCGTGAGCACAGCCGCATCGGCCGATCAGAACTTCGATGTCTGGATCTTCTTGGCGTTCGTCCTACTCCTGGTCGTCGTGGTGCTGCTGTTCCTCGCGCTCCACGACTCCCCCTTCCGGGTCGAGTACACCATCGCGGCGTTCTTGATCGCAGTCGCCTTCGTGCTCGTGCTTCTGCGGCACTACATCGCCGCGCTGTTCGCCCTGGCCGCTGGACTTCTCGTCATGTTCTGGATCGGCCGGAGGGTTGATCGACAGGCAGCGATCGCTCGGACGTAGGCCGTCGCCCAGCAGCGCCCCGGGCGGGCGCCGGGACCTCGACCCTCGCGACCTCGATCGTCGCTTGGCGCGTGCAGGCCCGCGGAGCACGCACACCACGGCCGTGGTCATCGGTCTCAGCTGCAGGGTGGCGTTCGCCCGGCGTTGCCAGCTCGGCGTGCAGTAACGCCGCCAGGACCGGTTCGCGGCCGACCCCGATCTCCGGCAGCTCCAGGACGGC
>Ga0075163_10003173_pt1 | contig 22151 bp, 24 predicted proteins | sample JI1023141ADNA_FD_71478 | JGI IMG/M metagenome (GOLD analysis project Ga0075163, IMG submission 71478) | Wastewater effluent complex algal communities from Wisconsin, to seasonally profile nutrient transformation and Carbon sequestration -... | ecosystem: Engineered > WWTP > Effluent > Algae... | reverse complement strand
CGGCCATGAAAAAGGCTTTTATCTCGGCGGCACCCTGTTCGACCATGTCACGCCGGAAATGAAGATTTATCGCGAAGAGATTTTCGGCCCGGTGCTGTGCATCGTGCGGGTTGCGGATTTCGATGCCGCCTGCCGGCTCATCAACGCGCACGAATACGGCAACGGCACCGCCATCTTCACCCGTGACGGCGATGCCGCACGCCAGTTCTGCCATGGCATCCAGGTCGGCATGGTCGGCGTCAACGTGCCCATTCCGGTGCCGATGGCCTTTCACAGCTTCGGGGGCTGGAAACGATCGTTGTTCGGGCCCTTGCACATGCACGGCAGCGACGGCGTCCGCTTCTATACCCGGCTGAAGACCATCACCGCGCGTTGGCCGACCGGCATCCGCGCCGGCGCCGAATTCAGCATGCCGACGATGAAATAAGGAAGAAGCGCGTTCTGCGCGATTTGAAGGACCGGTGACCCTCGTCCCGGCGATTGCCCCGCGCAAGAAATGACGAGTGGACTGCTTAGCCCGGAGCCCACCATGTCGATCGATGGACAAAATTCCGCCACCCCCGGCCAGACCGATCTGGCCATCACCCGCGTGTCGCCTTACGGCACGCAGGCCGAACCGACCTATTCAGGGATCACCAGTTTTCTGCGTCGGCGCTACAGCAAGGATCTGGACGGCGTGGACGTTGCCGTTGTCGGCGTACCGTTCGATGTCGCCACAACCGGCCGGCCGGGCACACGTTTCGGCCCCCGTGCGATCCGTGCCGCATCGGCAATGCTAGCCTGGTGCCGCCCATACGCCTGGAATTCCGATCCGTTCGACCGACTGCATGTGGTCGACTGGGGCGATGTGTTCTTCGATTCCGGGACCATCGCGGCGGCCCCTTCGCTGATTGCCGGCTGCTACCGGCAGTTCAATGACGCCGATGTGATTCCGTTGACGCTGGGCGGCGATCATTTCATCACCTACCCGATCCTGCAGGCGCTGGCTGAAAAACACGGGCCGTTGTCCCTGATTCATTTCGACGCCCACAGCGATACCTGGGAGGATGACGGAAGCCGCATCGATCACGGCACCATGTTCTACCAGGCCGCTAAGACCGGTATCGTAGACCCGGAACGTTCGATCCAGATCGGCATGCGGACGCACCACGAGGATACGCATGGTTACCAAGTGCTGGACGCCCGTTGGCTGCACCGGCACGGCGTGGACAGAGCGGTCGAGGCGATCAAGGCGCGTGTTGGCGCCAGCGCCTGCTATCTGACGTTCGATATCGACTTCCTCGATCCGGCGTTCGCCCCGGGTACCGGTACGCCGGTGGTCGGCGGTTTCGATACGCATACCGCCTTGGAGATCATCCGCGGCATGGCCGGCATCCGGATCGTCGGAGCCGATGTCGTCGAAGTATCGCCGCCTTACGACCATGCCGAAACCACCGCGCTTGCGGCGGCCAGCATCGCACATGAAATGCTCTGCCTGATGAACTTCAGGAATTGACCGATGTCGTTCAAAGCGAAAACCATCCAGGATTTGGTCCGCATCGTCGATGCAGGAGCGGGACTGCGCATGCAGGTCGGAAACAAATCCACCGAAGATCTGGTCAGGCTGGCGGATGCCGCACGCAAGGCAGGCGCGGTCCTTTTCCTCACCGGTTTGAGCAGCCGCGATCTCGCCGATATCCTGCGGATCGCGGAAGCCGGCAAAGGCGCCCTGGTCCTGGAAGACAATCCGACCATTCCGTTCACAGCCGATGGCCACCAGAAAATCTAAATAGCCGTATCGAAAGCGCGGGTGTTATGCTGTTATCGTCGTTTTGTTGATTTTGCACGCGAATCGGGGAAAATTGCGATGGTTGAAAAAAACATTAAGGCGATTCTGGTCGTTACCGGATTGATTACCATGTTGCCGGTCCTTCAATTTTTTGCTCCGGAATGGATGCTTCAGCAACAGGGGCTTGCCGTATCTGAAGATGCCGGCAGGCTGTTTGCCCGGCATTGGGGCCTGGTTGTCTTTTGCATCGGCGCACTGTTGGTTTACGCGGCCAAGGATCCAGTTGCCAGAAGACCCATCATTGCCGCCGGTTTACTTCAAAAACTAGGACTAGTCGTACTGTTGCTAATCAGTTGGAGCAACCCCGCCCTGCAGGGCCTGCATGCGGTTGCGGTGTTCGATGCCGTGTGCGTCGTCCTGTATGCCGTTTATTTGCTCGGCAGCGGTAATGCCCGCTTGCAAAAGACCGGTTGAGCGGGCACAAACCCGGTTCCATCGCCGACGATCTGCGTGGCTTGAGCAGATTGGCGGTTGATGCAACGCGCGGCATCACCGATTTGGTCGAGGCCGTGCACCACAACATCGTCAGCAATCCCGGCAAGGCGGCATCCCGGGAACATGGCAGAACCGCCGGCATCAGCGCCATGGCGTACCGGTCGGTCCACGGCATAACCCAGGTTTTCGGCAGCGGCATCGATACCGCGCTCGCGATCCTGGCGCCGTATCTGGGCAACATACCCGATCGGCCGGATCGCGAGCATGTGCAATCGGCTCTCAACGGCCTGCTTGGAGACCATCTCTCGGCCAGCGAAAACCCCCTCGCCATCCCCATGCGGCTCAGGCGAAACGGTCTGGCCCTCGAGCTGGATGCCCGTGCGTTGTCGATGTCAATTCCGGAGGTCACCGGCAAAATCGTTGTTCTGGTTCACGGCTTGTGCATGAATGACCGGCAGTGGAGCAGGCCGCGCGGTGACGGTGTCATCCACGATCACGGCATCGCACTGCAGAACGAATGCGGCTATACCGCCGTCTACCTGCATTACAACACAGGTCTGGCCATTTCCGATAACGGCCTGCAATTTGCAGGCTTGCTTGAAACGCTGCTCGCACAATGGCCGGTGCCGCCAGAGGAACTGGTCATCGTCGCGCACAGCATGGGCGGACTGGTCAGCCGAAGCGCGCTTCACCAGGCGCGGCAATTGGGCATGTCATGGAGTGGGAAACTTGGCAGGATTATTTTCCTCGGAACGCCGCACCACGGCGCCCCGCTGGAACGCGGCGGCCATTGGCTGGATCTGGTGATCGGAGCAATGCCGTACGCAGCTCCGTTCGCGAAAATCGGCAGGATACGCAGCGCCGGCGTCACCGGCCTGCGCCATGGCCATCTGCTGGAAAACCAGCATGGACCGATACCGTTGCCAGAAGGTATACGCTGTTACGCAATCGCCGGACTTGTCGGCGAACAGGATGCCATACTGCGCGCTAAATACCTGGGTGACGGCCTGGTGCCCTTGGACAGCGCCCTGGGCAGACACCATGACGCTTCCCGCCATCTGGATTTTCCGGACGACCGGCAGGTTGTCCTCGCGGTTACCAACCATATGCAGTTGCTGAGCGATGCCGGTGCCTATCAAACCATCAAGCGTTTCACGGGCGGCACTGCGTTGCCTGTTTAGTTCAAACCACGCTATGCTTCACGCTCCATCTGCTTGATTGTCGAATATGTTTTCCTGGTTTGAACGCCTCGTTTCGCCCTTCCCCGACAGCCCGCCCGAGCAGCCGCCCGTGGGCTTTTTCCCTTTTGTCTGGGCCGCCAGCAAAGGATTGCGCGGACTGATCGCCGTCATGGCGCTGCTGACTGCGGCAATTGGCGCATTCGAAGCAATCCTGTTCGCGATGCTGGGCAATGTCGTGGATTGGCTCAGCACCGTTCCACCGGGTCAGCTGTGGCAGCAGGAAAGACACAACCTGCTGCTGCTTGCGGCAATCCTTCTGGCCAGTCCGGTGCTGATAGCGCTTCAGGCCCTGATCAAATACCAGGCGTTGAACGGCAATTTCGCCATGCGCCTGCGCTGGAATTTCCACCGGCACCTGCTCGGCCAGAGCATGTCGTTCTATCAGGACGAGTTCGCCGGCCGGGTATCCGCCAAAATGATGCAGACCGCGCTGGCGGTCCGCGATGCGGTCATGATCGTGACCGACATCCTTGTGTTTGTGGTGATTTACTTCCTGACCATGGCCCTGGTGGCAGGTAGTTTCGACCGGACCCTGCTGCTGCCGTTTTTCGGCTGGTTGCTGCTCTACGTCATTACGCTGCTCGTTTTCGTGCCGCGCCTCGGACGTGCCGCAAGCGCCCAGGCTGACGCCCGCAGCCTGATGACCGGCAGGATCACGGATGCTTACAGCAATATCGCGACAGTCAAGCTGTTTTCACACAACCAGCGTGAAGCGCTATATGCCAGACAGTCGATGCAGGAGTTCCTGGCAACCGTCTACCGGCAAATGCGTCTGGTCAGCGGTTTTGAAATCGTCAACCATATTCTGAGCATGGGATTGGTCCTGAGCACGGCCGGAGCGGCCCTATGGCTCTGGACCCAGGGTTCCGTAGGCATCGGCGCTGTGGCGGCGGCTACCGCGATGGCACTACGCTTGAACGGTGTTTCGCACTGGATTATGTGGGAAATGGCCAATCTGTTCGAACACATCGGCACCGTCCAGGACGGTATCACGGCCTTGGCCAAACCGGTGGCCATCAAGGACGCCCCCGGCGCGGGCGAACTCACAGTCACCCGCGGGGAAATACGCTTTGAACAGCTTGGATTTTCTTACACCGATGAAAAACCGGTCATCAGCCAATTCAATCTGACTATCCGGGCGGGCGAGCGAATCGGATTGATCGGCCGTAGCGGCGCAGGCAAATCAACACTGGTCAACCTGCTGTTGCGCTTCTATCCGATAACCGAGGGCTGCATACGCATAGACGGACAGGACATCAATCAGGTCAGCCAGGATTCCTTGCGAGAAAACTTCGGCATGGTGACCCAGGACACTTCCCTGCTGCATCGTTCGGTGCGTGAAAATCTCCTGTACGGGCATCCGGATGCCGGCGAAGAGGCGATGCGCTCCGCCGCCCGAAATGCCGAAGCCGAAGCGTTCATACTCGAGCTGCGTGATGGCATGGGCCGCAGTGGCTACGACGCGCATGTCGGCGAACGCGGCGTGAAGCTTTCAGGCGGCCAACGGCAGCGGATAGCCATCGCAAGGGTCATGTTGAAGAACGCGCCAATCCTGCTCCTGGATGAAGCCACCAGCGCTCTGGATTCCGAAGTCGAAAGCATCATCCAGCGCGACCTGTACCGGTTGATGGAAGGCAAGACGGTCATAGCCATTGCGCACCGGCTGTCGACGATCGCCGCCATGGACCGTCTGGTCGTGCTTGACAGGGGCAACATCGTCGAGCAGGGTTCCCATGCTGAGCTATTGGCCAGAAACGGGCTTTATGCGCGCTTATGGGCGCATCAGAGCGGCGGTTTTCTGGTCGAGGAACCCGAATCGGATGGCTAGGAAAGCCTGATCGGCTAAACAGGCGGATCCGCCAGTAAATGCGAATGAATTTCACTAATCTCCAGAGGATTTGTTACGATTGGCGCTGATCCGACGCTACTGGAGTATGGAATGAAAGATGCCGACAAGAAAAAAGCCATCAAGCTGCTCAATGAAATCATGGAATTCGAACTTTCCGGCGTGGTGCGCTATACCCATTATTCCTTGATGGTCTATGGATACAACCGGATACCGATCGTCTCATGGCTGAAGGGAAACGCCGATGAAAGCCTGGCACATGCCCACAAAGCCGGTGAATTGGTGACCATGCTCGGCGGCCACCCGTCACTCAGGATCGGGCCGCTGCTGGAAACCGAACAACACAACATCGGCGATATTCTCCGTGAAAGCCTGAAACATGAAAAGGAAGCGGCCCAGAGTTACTACAAACTGCTGAAACTGGTGGAAGGAAAATCCGTGGTGCTTGAGGAATATGCCAGGGAAATGATCTACCAGGAAGAACTGCACCAGGATGAGGTCAACAAGATGTTGCGGGCTCCCGGCGATATCCGGCCGTTCAAGGACTGATTTTTTTCGGGCGTTTCCGGCCCGGCGGGGCCGCGGGTTGCTCGCCCCAATCGTTCATCAGCGCGATGTAAAGCAGTTTTTCGAATTCCGGAATGAAGCGCTGGATCACCGCATCCGGATCCGGAATCAGTTTGGCGTCGGCAATCAGGCCGAAATGGACGTTGCCGTTATAGCTAAGGATGCTGACGCCAAGTCCGATCGACCCGGTCTGCGGAACCCAGAACATCTGCTCGGTGATCTTGACGCCCGCCATGTACAGCGGCATCTGCGGACCCGGTACATTGGTCGCCACGGTAGTGGCCTTGCGGCTGAAAATCTCGAACGCCAGATTCTGCAATGCCGGCGGTGCCATGCCGAGTGCCGCCAGCAAACCGTAAACGACCACGGCCTGGCGGGACTGCTTCAGCTGTTTCATGCTTTCCACCACGCGCACCAGACGCAGCACCGGATGCGCCTCGCCGACCGGTAATTCAAGGAATACCAAACCGAAATGATTGCCGAGCTTCTTGGCGTGTTCCAGCGGCCTCAGGTTGACCGGAACCGTGGCGCGGATGGTCAGGCCTTCCACCTGTTCTCCGCGCTCCAGCATATAACTGCGCAGGGCGCCGGCCATGGATGCCATCAGCACGTCATTGACGGTGGCATCGAACACCCTTGAAATGGCCTTGACATCCTCCAACGGCAAAGGCATCGCCCATGCCACCCGCTTGCTGATACCCAACCTGCCACGCAGGACGGTTTCCGGGTCATCGCTGAGCGAAAGCGCCAATGCCAGTTCACGGGCGATTTCACCGCCTTCTTTCGCCACGATGTTGGCCAGGCCTGGGTCGCGGTAGAGATCCATGCCTTTCTCAAGCAGGCCTTCGCCCATTTTCATGTAACGGTCGATGGCGCCCATCCGCGCCTGCACGGCACTGCCGTCCTGCTTCAGCCAGGTCTTGGCCAGGGATTCGTGCTTGGACGGCTTGGCTTCGCTGTCGGTCATCGACAGCAGCACCTGTACAAGCGCTATGCCGTCGGCGTAGCAGTGATGGATGCGCATGATCAGCGCGGAGCCGCCGCCGTATTTTTCTACCAGATGGAATTGCCAGAGCGGTTTGGTCTTATCAAGCGGCGTGGATGCCATCTGACTGACGAAACGTTCCAGCGACGGTTTATCGCCCTTGCCGGGCAAAGCCGAAAGGCGGACATGGTATTCGAGATCGAAATCTGCGTCTTCCTGCCAGAACGTGCCGGTCGCGGTTTCCACGACCTTCTGGCGCAGGCGCGGGTATGCCATGAACCGGTCCCTGATCACTTTCCGGAGTTTGTGGATGTCAACCGGCGATTCGAACATCATCACACCGGTGATCATCATCAGGTTGGTCGGGCGTTCCATCCGCAGCCAGGCGTGATCGACCCGGCTCATCGGTACTTTCTTATAGTTTTTCCGCACAGCGCTCATAGGGAATCCGGCCAGAGGTCCGGATTCACTTTACCGCAAAACCGCCTGGCGGGCACTATCTGCTGCTGTAAGCCGCCAACGCCCGCTGCCGTGATTCGGCCAGATCGACCATCGGCAAGGCGGGATAATCGGGAGCCAGCAGGACAGTCAACTCGGCATCCCGCCACGGCGCGAATACCAGAGGAACAGGCACTTTAGCGAGTTCCGGCAACCAGCGCTTGATGTAACGCGCCTGCGGGTCGAAGCGTTCGGACTGGGTGACCGGATTGAAGATTCGGAAATACGGCGCGGCATCGCAGCCGGTACCGGCAGTCCATTGCCAGCCTTGGCTGTTGTTGGCCAAATCGGCATCGACCAGCGTGTCCCAGAACCAGCGCGCACCATGCAGCCAATGGCAGCGCAGGTTTTTGCACAGGAAACTGGCGACTATCATCCGGACGCGGTTGTGCATCCAGCCGGTGTGCCAGAGTTCGCGCATGCCGGCATCGACGATCGGGATGCCGGTCATTCCGCGTTGCCAGCGCCCGAGCGTTTCCGCATCAGGTTCGACCCAATCGAATCCGTCGAACTGGGCATTCAGGTTATGTTCGCCGGATTGCGGAAAGTGATGAAGCAGATGATAGGAAAATTCACGCCATCCGAGTTCGGTCTTGAAATGGCCGATATCGACCAGGCCGGACTCGTCGCAGCTGACCTGATTGATCCGACGCCAGATCTGATGCGGCGAAATCTCGCCGAAATGCAGATGCGGCGATAATTTCGAGGTGCCTGTCCGATCGGGCAGATTGCGCTGTTCCTTGTATCCGGTCACCGCACCGTCGCAGAAGATTTCCAGCATCTCTGCTGCCCCCGCTTCGCCCGGCTGCCAAAGCGTCCAGAAGCCCTGATGCCAGCTTCGTGTTGGCAGTAGCTGCAGATCGCCGATTGACAGGGCGGCAGGATCGGTAAAATCCGAGAACCGTTCAGCACCGGGATAGGCATCACGCACCTGCATTTGTGCCGTGGCATTGCGCCAGAACGGGGTGAATACCCTGTATGGCGTGCCCGACCCGGTCCTGATCTGCCACGGTTCGAACAACAGGGTGGAGTTGAAGCGGCGGACGCTGATGCCCTTGTTTTCGAATGCGGTTTGAATCAAGGCATCCCGGGGCTGAAGCACCGGTTCGTAGACATTGCTGAAGTAAAGCGCTTTCGAGCCGCTGGCGTCCATCAGTCGCGACAGCTCGGCGAGACTGGACCCTTTGGCCATAACCAACCTGCCGCCCAGATTCCGGATGTCTCCGGAAAGCGCAAGCAGCGAATGATGCAGCCAGGCCATACTGGCGGCTCCGGGCGACCACGGCCTCTCCTCCTCCGGCGCATGCACATAGACCGGTATCGGATCGAAGCCGTCGGCTATGGCCTGAGACAATGCCGGATTATCCTGCAGACGCAGATCGCGTCGAAGCCATACCAGTGCCGAAGCCATTGATCACACTGCCTTGAGTCGATTATTCCACGACCATTGAAACGCAGATCATGTGGCTGTGGCGTGAACTTCAGTTCTCGATGAATCTGACCCTTCGGGTAATCGAGCAGGTCAATTCATAGCTGATGGTCCCGGCGGCCTCGGCGATTTCCTCGATGGCGAGTCCTTCTCCCCATAAAACGACATCGTCGCCCACTTTGGCTTCCGGTTGGGTCCGCAAGTCAAGTGTCATCAAATCCATCGAAACGCGGCCGATCACCTGAACCCGTTTGCCGTTCAGCAGGACAGACGTGCCTTGCCGGATGTTTCGGGGATAGCCATCGCCGTAGCCTATTGCAGCAACTCCGACCGGCATGTCTTCCGGGCAGGCATAGGTGCCGGCATATCCCACGCGTTCGCCTTTACGGAGGTGTTTTGTGGAGATCAGGCGCGTGCTGAGCGTCATCGCCGGCAATAAACCGAAATCCCGCCCGGATTTTCCCGCTGCAACCGTCAGCCCATAAAGGGCGCCGCCGGCACGCACCCATTGCCGATGCGTGGCCGGCCATCCCAGCACTGCCGCCGAATTCGCCAGTGATGCCGGATGGTTCGATGGCGGAAGATGGTTTTCGAAACAGGCCAGTTGCTCCGGAGTCTGGGGATTGTCCATTTCGTCCGAACTGGCGAAATGGCTCATGCAGACTATCTCGGGACCGACATTCGGCATCCTGCTTAATTGCTGGTACGCATGTGCGAACTGTCCGGGCGCGAAACCTAGGCGATGCATTCCGGAATCCATTTTCAACCAGACATTGATCGGAATGCCCCGGTCGTTGTCTAGCAGCTCGATCTGGAATGGATGATGGATCACGGTATCCACCGACAGCCGCCTTAGCTGGGCGATGTCGGCCTGCTCGTCGAAACCCGAAAGCAGAACGATTTTCTGGGTAAGTCCGGCGTCCCGCAGTCGCTGCGCATCAGAAATCGCAGCGACGCCGAAAGCATCGGCGTCACTTAATGCCTGCGCCACCCGCTCCAAGCCGTGGCCATAGCCATCGGCTTTGACTACCGCCATGACCTTGGATCCGGGGGCGCTGGAACGCACCACCGCCAGGTTATGGCGGAGTGCTTCGGTATCGATACGGGCGGTGGTCGGCCGTGCCATGGGGTTATTCGAAGCTGCCGTATTGCTCGCGGGCGAGATTGTCGAAACGGGTGTATTCGCCGAAGAATTTAAGCTTGAACATGCCCGTGGAGCCGTTACGGTGCTTGCTGATGATGACTTCGGCCAGCCCCTTGTCCTGGGAATCCTTGTTGTAGTACTCATCCCTATAGATGAAGAGGATGATGTCGGCATCCTGTTCGATACCGCCGGATTCACGCAGATCGGACATCACAGGACGCTTGTCGGTCCGGCTTTCCAGACCCCGGTTGAGTTGTGACAGCGCCACAATCGGGATATCCAGCTCCTTGGCGAGCGCTTTCAGCGAGCGTGAAATCTCCGAAATTTCAGTGGCGCGGTTTTCCTTGCTGCCGGGCACCTGCATCAGCTGCAGGTAATCGACCACGATCAGGCCGAGGTCATGCTCGCGTTTCAGGCGCCGGGCGCGGAACGCCAGTTCCTGCGGAGACAGTGCCGGTGTGTCGTCGATGAATATCTTGGATTCGGTCAGCATCTTGATCGCCATGCTCAGACGCGACCAGTCCTCTTCTTCGAGCGACCCGGAACGGAGGTTGTTGGCATTGATGCGGCCGATCGACGACAGCAGTCGCTGCGCCAACTGCCCGGACGACATCTCCATCGAATAGACAGCCACCGCCTTTTTCGTTTTCATCGCGGCGTATTCAGCGATGTTCAAAGCCAGTGTGGTCTTTCCCATCGCGGGCCTGGCCGCCAGTATGATCAGATCCTGCTTCTGCAGGCCCGATGTGTATTCGTCCAGTTCGGCAAAGCCCGAGGGCAGACCGGACAAGGAGCCCTGGTTGTCATAGCGCTTGATGATCTGCTCATAGGCTTCCTTGGCGGCGTCCTTGATGGCCACGAAGCTCTTCTTGGCGCGAGCGCCCTGCTCCGCGATCTTGAACACCGACTGCTCGGCGTCGGACAGCAATTCCCGGATATCGCGGCCTCCGGGGTCGAAACCCTTGTTGACGATTTCGGTTCCGGCCTCGATCATCTGCCTGAGCACCGATTTTTCGCGCACGATCTCGGCATAGGCACGGATATTGGCGGCGGATGGGGTCTGGCTGACCAGATCGATCAAGTATTCGTTGCCTCCAGCCTTGGCCGACAGGTTGCCGGCACTGAGCGATTCACCGATGGTGATGGCATCGAACGGCCGGTTCTTTTCCGAAAGTTCGATGATCGAACGGTAGATGATCCGGTGCGAATGCAGGTAAAAATCGGCAGGATCGAGCAGGTCGCCCAACAGATTGATCGACTCCGGCGAAAGCATCAGGCCGCCGAGCACGGCCTGCTCGGCCTCGATCGATTGCGGCGGAAGTTTGAGCTCGTCAATGCGGCTGTTCGGTCGGGAATCAGGACGTGCGGACATGGTTTCTCGATGCATTCATTTGTGCTTCTATCGTAACGCTTTCCGAACCCGTGCGCTGCGCATAAGCTTGTGGATAATCGGTGGAAATAAACGGGCAAAAAAAACCGCCCGAAGGCGGTTTTTCAGGAGTACTGCCGTTATCAGGCCGCTTCGGGCGCAACAATGACTTTGACCGCGGTTTCGACGTCGGCATGCAGATGCACGACCACTTCGAATTCGCCGATGCGGCGTATCGGGCCTTCGCCCATGACCACTTCCGATTTCTCGATCTTCTTGCCGATCGCGGTGAAGGCTTCCGAGATATCGCGGGCGCCGACCGAACCGAACAGCTTGCCTTCGGCCGATGCGTTGGCCAGGATGGTGACCGAAGCGCCTTCCAAAGCCTGCAGACGCGCGTTGGCGGCGGCAAGCACTGCAGCGGCCTTGGCTTCGTATTCGGCACGCTTGGCTTCGAATGCAGCGATGTTGTCGGCAGTGGCGGGAACCGCTTTGCCGTAGGGAATCAGGTAATTGCGGCCGAAACCGGGCTTGACCGATACTTGATCGCCAAGGCTGCCGAGATTGGCGACTTTCTGCAACAGGATAACTTTCATAACTACTCCAAATTATACGTTAGCGGGCCGGAACGGCCCGCAGCGGGTGCTGTCCGTACAACGTCCGGATCAAACGTCGTGGTTGTCTGTGTATGGAATCAGGGCCAGGAAGCGGGCGCGTTTGATGGCGGCCTGCAGCATGCGCTGGTACTTGGCTTTGGTTCCGGTGATGCGGCTCGGCACGATTTTTCCGTTTTCGGAAACATACTGGCGGAGGTTGTTCAGGTCTTTGTAATCGATGCTGGTGACGCCTTCGGCGGAGAATTTGCAGAATTTGCGGCGACGGTAAAATTTCGACATGGTTTCTTCCTCGGGTCTCAGGCAGCGGCTTCGCTGGTTTCGGCGTCGCCTTCATCGGCTTCGACGGCGTCGATATCGGTGCTTTCTTCGTCGCGGCGGCGGCGGTCACCCTTATCGTCCTTGTGCTTCATGATCAACGATTGTTCGGTGACGGCTTCGTCCATCGACAGCACCAGATTGCGCAGCACGGCATCGTTGAAACGGAAGCTGTCGGTCAATTCATTCAGCACCGACTGCACGCACTCGATGTTCATCAGCACGTAGTGGGCTTTGACCAGGTTTTCGATGGGATAAGCCAGCTGACGGCGGCCCCAGTCTTCAAGACGGTGGATTTTGCCGTTGGATCCTTCGATCAGGGCTTTGTAGCGCTCGACCATGGCCGGCACCTGTTCGGACTGGTCCGGATGGACCATGAACACGACTTCATAATGACGCATAGTGTTGTTTCCTTGTGGATGATGGCCGTTGACGGCCAAACAGCCCCCCGCAGCGCGGTGGAGCAAGAACCCCCGAGGTTTCGGGAGCCGGTAATTATCGCCTGTTTTCAGCTGAAAGACAAGTACTTATGCCTTATCAGGCCTGTTCTTCAGCGGTGGTAAAGCTTTCGCCGCAACCGCATTCCCCGGTAACGCGGGGATTCCTGAACTGGAACTGCTGGTTCAGGCCCTGGTTGACGAAATCGATTTCGGTGCCTTCAAGCCGGACCAATGCCGACTCCGGCACCCGGATGTCAACGCCGTGGCTGGTGAACACCCGCTCATCGTCATGCCGCTGTTTGGCGATATCGATGGCATAAGCCCAACCGGAACAGCCGCTTTTCCGCACCGAAACCGACAGGCCGATACCGTCTGGGGTTTCAGCAAGGTACTGTTTGACGCGCTGTGCTGCCGCTGGGGTAAGGGTGACGGACATGCTATGGCCTTGATTCGAAAATGAGATGTTGGGGAATGCCGCCCGAGCGGTTATTCTATAGCATTAGGTAGTGCTGATCGATGGAGATTTCAAGTATGGCAGCAGCAAGCATCCAGCAGGTGCTCGACGGCCTGGTGGCCGTGGGCGAACCCGCCACCGTTCAGGGCTGGGTCCGCACCCGCCGCGATTCCAAAGCCGGCCTGTCGTTCATCAATGTCAGCGACGGCTCCTGTTTCGCAGCCATTCAGGTAATCGCCCCCGCCCTGCTCGGCAACTACGAATCCGAAATCAAGCGCCTCAGTGCAGGATGCGCCGTGCGTGCGACTGGAATCGTGTCGGCCTCAGAGGGTCAAGGCCAGAATTTCGAAATCCAGGCCAGCAGCATCGAGGTGGTCGGATGGGTTGAGGATCCGGAAACCTATCCGATCCAGCCCAAGGCACACAGCCTCGAGTTCCTGCGCGAAGTCGCGCACCTGCGGCCCCGCACCAATCTTTTCGGCGCGGTCACCCGCATCCGCCATTGCATGGCGCAGGCCATCCACCGCTTCTTCCATGAACAGGGTTTTTTCTGGATCAATACGCCGATCATCTCGACATCGGATGCCGAGGGCGCGGGGCAGATGTTCCGAATCTCGACGCTCGACATGATGAACCTGCCGCGTACCGCTAAAGGGGAAGTCGACTACAGCAAGGATTTCTTCGGCAAAGAAGCGTTCCTGACCGTTTCGGGCCAACTCAATGTCGAGGCCTACTGCCTGGCGCTGTCCAAGGTCTACACCTTCGGGCCTACCTTCCGCGCCGAGAATTCGAACACGACCCGGCATCTGGCCGAATTCTGGATGATCGAGCCGGAAATCGCCTTCGCCGACTTGAACGCCGATGCCGCCTTGGCCGAAGATTTCCTGAAGTACATCTTCAAGGCGGTGCTCGACGAACGCGCGGACGATTTGGCGTTTCTGGCCGAGCGCGTCGAAAAAACCGCCATCAGCAAACTGGAAGCCTTCATCAACGCCCCGTTCGAACGCATCGAATACGGCGACGCCATCAACCTGTTGCAGAAATCCGGCCAGAAGTTCGATTATCCGGTTGAATGGGGTCTGGATCTGCAGACCGAACACGAACGCTGGCTCACCGAGGTCCATGTCGGCCGTCCGGTAGTCGTAGCCAATTACCCGGAACACATCAAGGCCTTCTACATGCGTCTGAACGACGACGGACGGACCGTTGCCGCTATGGATGTACTGGCTCCGGGCATCGGCGAAATCATCGGCGGCAGCCAGCGCGAAGAGCGTCTCGATGTTCTGGATTCACGGATGCGCCAGTTCGGGCTGGATCCGGCGCATTACCAGTGGTACCGTGACTTCCGCCGCTACGGAAGCGTGCCGCATGCCGGTTTCGGCCTCGGTTTCGAACGCTTGGTGGTCTATGTCTGCGGCCTGCAGAACATTCGCGACGCCATTCCCTACCCGCGCGCGCCGGGATTGGCGACCTTCTGATGTGGGTCGGCCTGCTGTTCGCATTCCTCGGGATTTTCGGTTCGGCCTTGCCGGCCCACCTGTTCATGCGCGTACTGGCCTACCGTGAACATATGGATCGGCAATTGCCGTTCGAGCCCGCAACGGAAAACGGCGGCCTGCCGTATGCCTGGTGGCTCATGCGGTTCGGCCACAAGGGCTTTCCGGATGCGCGGGCATTGAACCAATTCGGCAATCTGTCCGCTGTTTTCGGCTGGATTACCCTACTGGCACTGATCGCCGCAGCATTCAGTTTCATCATGAGCAAGGCTTGAGCAATGAGCAATATGATCGACGAAGAAAACGAAGATCTCGGCTACATCGTGGTTTCCGAACAGTGGTGGCTGGCCCGACCCGAACACCTTCTGGTCTGGGCCCGCTTGCGGGTCACTGAAAGCGGCATCGCCATGGTGTTCGACAGTGCCGGCGACACCCTAACCTATGAAAACGAAGACATCGCCCGTGCCGCCCTGATGGATGCCGACTTCCGCGCCTTCGACGGCATGGACGATGCCGATGCCGACGAAATCGGTCTGTGGCTGGAGGAAATGGAACCGCCACAGGGTAGTTCCGATGAAGAACTGATGCCGCAGATGGTGAAGACCATAGGACCGCGACATTGAACGCGGGTGTTCTGTATGGCAAGAAAGCGCTGGTCTGCGGAGGTTCGGAAGGTATAGGACTGGCTTCCGCGCAGGCGCTGGCCGCGCTCGGCGCGGAAGTAACCTTGCTGGCACGCCGTGAAGCGCCCCTGAAGGCCGCCCTGACCGTGCTTTCTGACAGTCACGGCCAACATCACAGCACCATCGCCGCCGATGTTCTGTTGCTCGGCGACGTGCTGCCTGCCATCTCCGTCTCCGGGTTCCATATCCTGATCAACAACAGCGCCGGTCCGGCAGGCGGTGCCCTGCTGTCAGCCACCGACGCCCAGCTGCTGGCGGTATTCCAGCAGCACGTCATCGCCGGGCAGCAATTGCTGCGTGCCGTGGTTCCGGGAATGAAAGCCGCTGGCTGGGGCCGCATTGTCAACATCATTTCCACCTCTGTCAAAGAGCCCATCGCCATGCTGGGGGTATCCAATACCATCCGCGGCGCCGTCGCATCCTGGGCGAAAACCCTGGCCGGCGAGCTTGCCGCCGACGGCATCACCGTCAACAACGTGCTGCCCGGTTACACGCGTACCCAGCGACTCGTTCAAATCCTGAAAGAGCGCGCAACCGCCAGCGGAAACAGCGAAGACGCCATCGCCGCAGCGATGCTGGCTTCGGTTCCTGCCGGCCGCTTCGCCGAAGCCGAAGAGGTGGCGCATTCCGTGGCATTCCTGTGCCAGCCAAAGTCGGGTTACATCAACGGCATCAACCTGCCGGTAGACGGCGGCCGTACCAAATCCCTGTAGCGCCGTCTCTGGCGTGGATACGCTATCCTATGACGGCTTAAGGGAGCACCGATGGAAAAGATCGACCAGTGGATCGCCGGAATACCGCAGGCATCATCGGATGCGGCGGTTTTGCCGGTTCACGATCCGGTATCCGGTGAAGTTTATGGCCAGTGTCCGCGTGGCTCGGCTGAAGATATCGATGCCGCTGTGGCCGCTGCGCAGGCTGCGCTTCCGGCCTGGTCAGGAATTTCCGCCAGTCAACGCGCGCAATGGTTGAACCGTCTGGCCGACGCCATCGAAGCCCGTAGCGAAGCTTTCAGTCACTGTGAAAGCCGCGACACCGGCAAACCCATGGCGCTGGTCCGTGACATCGAAATCCCGCGCGCCATTGCGAATTTCCGATTCTTTGCCGCAGCCTGTACGCAATCCCTTGACCAGGCTTTTCACCAGGAAGCCGGCCTCAATTACACCCTGCACCAACCACTGGGCGTTGTCGGCGTCATCAGCCCCTGGAATCTGCCCCTGTATCTGCTGACCTGGAAACTGGCGCCGGCATTGGCTGCCGGCAACTGCGTCATCGCAAAACCCAGCGAAATCACTCCGATGTCCGCCAACCTGCTGGCACGCACCGCACAGGAAATCGGATTTCCGGCGGGCGTACTGAACATCGTCCAGGGTTCGGGCGAAACGGCAGGAGCGGCTCTGGTCTCGCACCGCGGGGTCAAAGCCATCAGCTTTACCGGTTCCACCGCCGTCGGGCACAGGATCGCCGCCACCTGTGCCGACCAATTTAAAAAGGTCACCCTTGAGATGGGTGGCAAGAACCCCGCCCTGGTCTTTCCCGATGCGCCTACTCAAGCACTTAAAACACTGGTACGCTCGGCATTCCAGAACAGCGGACAGATCTGCCTGTGCGGATCACGTATTCTGATCCATCGCGCAATCTATGAGGATTTCAAACACGCCTTTGTCAGTGAAGCCGAAAGGCTGAAAATCGGCCCGCCATCCGACCCGGAAACGCAACTCGGCCCGGTCATGTCGGAGCCGCATTTCCGCAAGGTCCTGTCATACATCGCGTTGGCCAGGGAAGAAGGCGGCAACATCCTTTGTGGCGGAGACCGGGTAGAGCCTGCAGAATGCGGGGGCTGGTTCATCGCGCCGACGGTCATCGAGGGTCTGCCGATGGGTTCCCGCTTCTGCCAGGATGAGATTTTCGGGCCGGTGGTCAGCCTGCACGCATTCGACGACGACAATCACGCGCTGGCGCTGGCGAATCAATCGCGTTACGGACTTGCCGCTAGCGTCTGGACCAACGACCTCGCCCGTGCGCATCGCATGGCCGCCCAACTCGAATGCGGCATCGTATGGATCAATACTTGGATGCAGCGCGACCTGCGTACGCCGTTCGGCGGCATGAAGGATTCCGGGTTCGGCCGCGAAGGCGGTCTGGAAGCCCTCAAATTTTTTACTGAACCTAAAACAGTCTGCATAGGAACCGAAGCCAATGGCTGAACTGACGACCTTGCTGGATCAGAACAAAGCCTGGGCCGAACGCATCCTGGCCGAAGACCCCGGATTTTTCTCGCGCCTTGCACAGATCCAGAACCCGCGCTATCTCTGGATCGGCTGTTCCGACTCACGCGTTCCTGCCAACCAGATCACCGGCATGGACCCCGGCGAAGTTTTCGTGCACCGGAACGTCGCCAACGTGGTGGTACATACCGACCTGAACTGCCTCAGCACCATCCAGTTCGCCGTCGACATGCTGAAAGTGGAACACATCATCGTCTGCGGACATTACGGCTGCGGCGGCATCCAGGCCACGCTCGACGGCCAGCGTATCGGGCTGGTCGATAACTGGCTGCGCCATGTCGGCGATGTCCATGACAAACACCATGAGCGTCTGGAAAAACTCGACCCGGCACGGCGCGTCAGAACACTCTGCGAACTGAATGTCATCGAGCAGGTGCTCAATGTCTGCCAGAGCACCGTGCTGCAGGATGCCTGGAGCCGGAGCCAAGCCGTCCATGTGCATGCCTGGATCTACTCCTTGCATGACGGCCGCATTAGGGCGCTCAATCAGGGCATAGAAGGGCCCGACACGGTGACCAGCGACTACCGGCGCGCTGTCGCCGCATGCTGGGGGAATGCGGATGTCTGACGCCATCCACGCCGCAGGCGCTCCGAAAGCGGTTGGCTCCTATCCGCACGCACGCCGCAACGGCAATCTGCTGTTCCTGTCCGGCATCGGTCCGCGCTCGGCGCTGGACAACGGCATACCTGGCAATGTGCATGATGCCGACGGCAGACTGATCGCCTACGACATCGCGGCACAATGCCATGCCGTCTTCGCCAATGTCCGAAGCGTGCTGGAAGCCAGCGGCGCCGGCATGGGCGACCTGCTCGACGTGACCGTGTATCTGACCGACATGGTCAATGACTTCCCCGTCTATAACCGCATCTGGGCCGAGTATTTTCCCGATGCCTCGCACGCGCCGTGCCGGACCACGCTCGCCATCACGGCGCTGCCGACACCGATCGCCATCGAACTCAAATGCATCGCCGCCGCGAGGGACTGACATGCTGACGCCCGCCTTCAACCTGCAGGAATGGATCGATGCGCACCGGCACCTGCTCAAGCCGCCGGTCGGCAACAAATGCATCGTCGACGCCGATTACATCGTGATGGTCGTCGGCGGCCCGAATGAACGCACCGATTACCATTACGAAGACGGTCCGGAGTTCTTCTACCAGATCGAAGGCGAAATGATCCTGCGCATCCAGGAAGACGGAAAGCCCCGCAACATCCCGATCAAGGCCGGCGAAATGTTCTATCTTCCGCCGCATGTCCCGCATTCACCGCAGCGCATGCCGGATTCAGTGGGCCTGGTGATCGAGCGCAAACGTCTGGCACATGAACAGGATGCACTGATGTGGTTCTGCGAGCGCTGCAATGCCAAGATCTTCGAGGAATTTTTCCATTTGACCGATATCGAAACCCAGTTCCACGCCGTTTTCGAACGCTTTTACCGCTCGGACGTAAACCGCACCTGCATTGCTTGCGGCCATCTGAACCCATCTCCCGCACGCTACCAGAGCGGAACTCCAGAGTAACCCGTGTTTTCAACCGACCTGCTAGCCGCCAATCTGCTATCGCCTGTGGTTCTGGCTTTCGTGCTGGGAATGTCGGCCCGTCTGCTCCGCAGCGACCTTGAAATCCCCGCCGCCATCCAGAGCTACCTCTCGATATTCCTGTTGCTCGCCATTGGACTCAAAGGCGGCGTGGCACTCGGCAACGACGCCCCGGAAAACCTTCCGCTTTACGTTTTTGCCACGCTGGCACTCGGCGTTGCGACCGCCGTAAGCGCCTATTTGACAGCCAAGCTGTGGCTGCGCGATTCGCGTCTGGATGCCGCTGCCATGGCGGCACACTTCGGCTCGGTTTCTGCAGTCACCTTCATTGCGGCCCAGCAGTTCACCGAGCGCAGCGGCCAACCGGCCGATGCCGTGCTGGTTGCACTCGTCGTCGCCTTGGAAATCCCGGCCATTTTGATCGGATTGGCACTGGCGAAAGGCAGCGACGGCATCCGCTGGCAGCAGATACGGGAAGTCCTGGCCGGTAAGACCGCGCTGCTGCTGATAGGAGGCATGGCCATCGGTTTTCTGTCGGGTGATGACGGCATCGCGAAAGTGGATGCCATGTATTTCCAGCTGTTCCAAGGCACCTTGATGCTGTTCATGCTCGACATGGGCATGACCGCCGCAGGCCAGTTACGCAGTGTCGGCCGGGAGGCGTTCCGGCTCGGCGTCTATGCCACAGCCCTTCCGCTCCTGCATGGCGCAGCCGGCGTCATCCTCGGTCATGCCATCGGGATGAATGCATCCACGGCAGCGGTGTTCGGAACCATGGCCGCCAGCGCCTCTTACATCGCGGCACCGGCTTCGGTTCGCGCGTCTTTGCCGGAAGCCAATGCCGGGCGCTGCATAACGGCCGCCCTCGGCTTCACGTTCCCTTTCAATCTTGCCATCGGCATACCGCTCTATGCGGCAATGGCGCAATGGCTCTCCGCGTAGGCACCCGCATGCTCAGAATCGACACCCACGCCCACTACCTGCCCCGTGACTGGCCCGATCTGGCCGCCAAGTACGGCGACAAGCGCTTTCCGGTGATCCATCACGGCGATGACGGCCGTCACCGGATTTACAAAGACGGCAAATTCTTCCGCGAGATTTGGCCGAAGACATGGGATGCACAGGAGCGCATCGACGACTACGCACGCTTCGGCATCCAAGTCCAGGTCATTTCTACCGTGCCAGTCATGTTCAGCTACTGGGCCGCTCCGCATCACACTCTGGAACTGCACCAAAGCCTGAACGACCATATGGCGCAGACTTGCCGCGAACACCCGAAGCACTATGCCGGAATCGGCACCGTTCCCCTGCAATCCCCGCGGTTGGCGATTCAGGAACTCGAGCGCTGCATGGATCAATTGGGTCTCGACGGCGTGCAGATCGGATCGCATATCAACGATTGGAATCTGGATGCAGCCGAGTTAAGGCCTTTCTTCGAAGCGGCACAGGATCTGGATGCCGCCATCCTGGTGCACCCATGGGACATGATGGGCACCGACAGCATGCCGAAATACTGGATGCCCTGGCTGGTCGGCATGCCGGCCGAACAATCGCGTGCAGCCTGCGCCCTCATTTTCGGGGGCGTACTTGAACAGTTTCCGCGCCTGAAAATCATGCTGGCGCACGGCGGCGGCAGCTTCCCCTATACCATCGGGCGGATTGAACACGGTTTCAATATGCGGCCAGACCTTGTCGCCACCGACAACCCGCATAATCCACGCGATTATTTCAAGCAGCTCTACTTCGATTCCTGCGTGCATGACAATCTGGCATTGCGCTATCTGATCGACACTGTCGGCATCGGGCGGGTCATGCTCGGAACCGACTATCCGTTCCCGCTCGGTGAACAGGAACCCGGTTCCGGTATCCAGGCTCTGGGGCTGACCAGCAACGATGAAGCGCAGCTGTTCCACGGCACGGCGTTGTCATGGCTCGGCAGAGACGGCAGGCATTACCTACCATGAACGCACAATCCGCACAACAGCAAGCCGCCGAACTCGACAGCGCCGATCCACTGGCGGAGTACCGGAACCGCTTCCACATACCGGCGCCCGGTGGTCCTGAACAGCTGTACTTCTGCGGAAACTCCCTTGGTCTGCAACCCAAAAGCGTACATTCGGCGCTGCAGCAGGAACTGGATGACTGGGCGCGCTTCGGCGTTGAAGGCCATTTCCATGCCAAACACCCTTGGATGCCCTATCACGCCGAGCTGCGCGGCCTGCTGGCGGAGCTGGTCGGTGCCAAGCCGGTGGAAGTGGTCGCGATGAATTCGCTGACCGTCAACCTGCACCTGCTGATGGTCAGCTTTTACCGCCCTGACAGCGGGCGTCAGGCCATCATCATCGAACAAGGAGCGTTCCCGTCCGACCGCTACGCCGTCGAATCACAGATCCGCTTTCATGGTCTTGATCCCGAAACCTGCCTGATCGAAATCGCCGCCGATCCTGAAACAGGCCTGATCGGTAAGGACGCGCTGGCAAACTGCCTACGCGAGCATGGTCATCGTGTGGCTTTGATTCTTTGGCCTGGTGTTCAGTACCGGACAGGCCAGGCTTTCGATCTGAAAGCTGTTGCAGATCTTGGTCACTTCTACGGCTGCCGTGTCGGTTTCGACCTGGCGCATGCGGTTGGCAACCTGCAATTGCACCTGCACGACAGTGGAGCCGATTTCGCCGCTTGGTGCAGTTACAAATACCTGAATTCGGGCCCGGGCGCCATCGCCGGCGCTTTCGTGCATGAACGCCACGCAAACGCGACTTTGCCGCGCTTCAACGGCTGGTGGGGTCATCGGCAGGATACCCGCTTCCAGATGGGGTCGGAATTCAATGGCACTCCCGGCGCGGAAGGTTGGCAGCTCAGTAATCCCCCGATCTTCGCGATGGCGCCTTTGCGGGCGTCGTTGGAACTGTTCCAAGAGGTCGGGATGCCTGCCCTGCGCCGCAAATCGATCGGATTGACCGCCTACCTGGAAAATCTC
>Ga0075163_10003172_pt1 | contig 22156 bp, 19 predicted proteins | sample JI1023141ADNA_FD_71478 | JGI IMG/M metagenome (GOLD analysis project Ga0075163, IMG submission 71478) | Wastewater effluent complex algal communities from Wisconsin, to seasonally profile nutrient transformation and Carbon sequestration -... | ecosystem: Engineered > WWTP > Effluent > Algae... | reverse complement strand
TTCGTGTAGTGGGCGTACTTCATGCCCGGGACTTCGATGTCGATGCCGAAGATCGGTTCGCCACGGACGATGCGCGGGCTGTCCCAGTTCTTCACGGACTTGCCGATGATGCGGTAGTCTTTCGCATCCTTCAGCTTCACGGACGCGAGGTCCGGCGCTTTCAGCTGGGCGGCGTCGTTGACGAGGTCGCCATAGCCGATCGTGCGGCTGGAGGCGGCGTGTTTCACGACGCTGGGGCCGGTGGTGAGTTCCTCGACCGGCACCGACCATTTGGCGGCGGCGGCCTGCAGCAGCATCTGGCGGGCGGCGGCGCCGACCTGACGGTGCGGCGTCCAGTGGTTCGGCGTCGAGAACGAGCCGCCAGCGATCTGCATGCCATAGCGGGTCTGGTTGGCGTCGGCCTGTTCGAGGACGACTTTCGACCAGTCAGCGTCGAGTTCCTCGGCGATGATCATGGGCAGCATCGTCTTGATGCCCTGACCGATTTCCGGGTTCTTCGCCATGATGCGGATCGCGCCATCGGGCGAGATCGCCACGAATGCGTTCATGTCGACAACCGGCGCTGCGGGTTTCGCAGGGGAGGCGGCGACGGCGGGGGCGCCATCGGTGACGTCCGGCGTGGCGCAGGAGGCGAGGAAGAGACCGCCGCCAGCTGCGGCCGAGGCCATCAGGAAGAAGCGGCGCGAGGTTTTCACGGTGTTATCAGGTGTATCGAGGGCCATGGATCAAACCTCCCGCGTGTCTTTGGGATCGACGCCGGCCGCCGTCTTGATGGCTTGCCGGATACGAACATAGGTGGCGCAACGGCAGGCATTGCCCTGCATCGCAGCGTCGATTTGCTGGTCGTTTGGCTGCGGCGTCGAGGTGAGCAGCGCCGAGGCGGCCATGATCTGGCCGGCCTGGCAGTAGCCGCACTGGAGCACGTCGACGTCGAGCCAGGCTTTCTGGATCTTCTGGCCGACCGGCGTTTCGCCGATGCCTTCGATGGTGGTGACGCGCTGGCCGACCACGCTGCTGACCGGCGTCACGCAGGCCCGGGCCACCTTGCCGTCGATGTGCACCGTGCAGGCGCCGCAGGAGGCGACGCCGCAGCCGAACTTGGTGCCCTTGAGGCCAACCTTGTCACGCAGCACCCAGAGGAGCGGCATGTCGCCCGACACGTCGACCGTGTGGGTCTTTCCATTCACGTTGAGAGTAAAAGCCATTGTGAGCTCCGCAGGCGTTTCCGGGAGCCCACGTCGGCTCCTCTCCTCCGCCCATTGTTATTAACCCGCGACGCGCTTTGCCCCCGGGTGAAGAGGCGCGCTTGACCGAATTCATAACCTGAGTGCGACAGATCGCCAACGACCACGGGTGCGCACGCGCCCGAAATCTCGTTCGGGGCGAAACACGCTTGCGCGAGTGAGCGGCTGCGAGGCGCGGCCGGGGCGAATTTTTGCGAACGGTTCGCATGAAGGGGCGGTGTGCGCACGGGCGTTATAGTTGGCGAGAGATAGCGGGGCAAGCAGCGCTTTCGATATGGCTCCGCGGGCGCTTGTGACGCCGCCGCGGTGATATGATTCACGCCGGTTTGACCGACGACCGTTCCGATTGAGGGCGTTTCACCATGTTCGTGACCACGAAGCTCGGGCTTCCGCTTCGGGCCGCCCTCATGTCTGCGGGTCTGGCCGCAGGCCTGGCCGCGACCCCGGCGCACGCGCAGGACCACGGCGAGCGGATGGCGAACATCTATGCCGAACATGCCCAGCAGATGAACGACTACGCCTATCAGGCGTCCATCGACTACGCGAACGCCCTGTACGACGACGATCATGCTGAAGATGAAGACACGGGCTATTACAGCTCCCATGGGCCGCCTGCGCCCCTGACGCTGGAGCAGCAGTATCTGCTTGAGGCCCAGCGCAGGGATCGGCAGATCATCAACGCGCTGAAAGCCGATCCGCGCTTTGCGCGCTACATCATCGGCGGCTGGGACCACTACCAGAGCCGCCTGCCGGCCAAACCGGGCGAGTACTGCGCCGCCACCTGTCTGAACCGTGACGGCATCATTACCCTGACCGGATCCGACATGAAATGGGACGGCGGCATGCTGCTGTTCGTCGGGGCGAAAATTCCCCGGCCCGAAGCCTTTCGGGAAGTCACCGCACCCCTGACCCAGTCGGGCGATCCGCCGGCGGCTGTCCGCGTCTACAATTTCGCAGGCAACCCCGCGATGGACGGACTTGGCGCCCTGGCCTTCGCGGTCCCGTCGATGGCCGACGCGCTGCGCGGCATGACGGACGATCTTGAGTTCGTCATCCAGATCGAGGGGCAGGAGGTTTTTCGCATGCGTTGGAAGGACGGCCTGAGGGCGCGCGATGAACTGAGGAAATGCGTGCGCCGGCGCTAGGCTGATCTTCGCGCAAGCCGCAGGGCGGAAGCGAGAGCTAGGCCGACCACACTTGCGCAATGGGTATCTCGCCGCGCCTCAAGTGCGCGAGGGAAGGGGAGCGTGATCGCGGCAATGTGGCTGAGGAGGTGCGCCGTGGGTTGTTGCTCCGGGGCGGGAAAGCAAACTAGTTTGCCCGCTTCGCCACACACGTGGTTGAGAGTTGCGGCGGCTGAGGGTTACCGAATGAAGACGTCACGTCTGGTTGTCGCGCTGGTCGCGAGTGCCGCCATGAGCGCGTTTGTGGCAGGCGCAGTGTTTGCGCAGGCGGCGCCGAAGCCGACGCCCGAGCAGCTGGCCGCCACCTACAAGGAAGACCAGTTGAGCGAAGAGAAGTGCGGCGTGCCGCGCAACGCGGCGGACGATTATCGCCCAGCGCCGATGTATCCCGACCAGACGCGCGCGCCGCGCCTGACCAGCAAGCAGGCGTTCAAGGTGGAGACAGTAGCCTCTGGCCTGCCAAATGCCTGGGCGTTCGCCTTCCTGCCGTCGGGCAACATGCTGGTGAACATCCGTGGCGGCGGCATGCGCATCGTCTCGCCGGATGGAAAGGTGTCGGAACCGATCGCGGGCACGCCGGAGATCAAGAACGCCATCCGCCTGTTCGGCATGCATGACGTGATCCTCGACAAGAACTTCAAGAAGAACCGCACGATCTATTACGCCTACATCACAACGCCGCCGGAAGGCGGAGCGACGCAGGGCTATGTCGCCAGCGCGAAACTTGCGGCGGATGAAAAGGGCATCACCGACGTCAGGATCCTGAAGCAGGGCGTGCTCTATCCGCGGCGCATCGTTCAGGCGAAGGACGGGACGCTCATGATCGTAACCGCCGACGTGCTGCCCGGCTACAAGTTCGCGCAGTCGCTGGCGAGCCCGAACGGCAAGGTGCTGCGGATCAACGCCGATGGCACCATCCCGAAGGACAATCCGTTCGTGAAGACGCCCGATGCCGATCCTTCCGTCTATGCGGTTGGCGTGCGCGATCCGCAGAGCATGGCGTTCAAACCCGGCACGAAGGATCTCTGGATCGTCGAGAACGAGCCGCGCGGCGGTGACGAACTCAACCTGATCAAGGCGGGCAGGAACTATGGCTTCCCGCTGATCTCTTATGGCCGCGACAATGATGGCGCGCTGCTGAATGGCGGTCTGACAAAACAGGACGGTCTCGAGCAGCCCGTGCATTTCTGGACGCCGTCGGTCGCATTCTCGGGGATGACGTTCTACACCGGCAACAAGCTCAAGGCGTGGAAGGGCAGCGTCTTCGCTGGCGGCTTGTCCGGCATGCAGCTGGTGCGGCTAGAGATGAAGAAAGGCCGCGTTGTTGGCGAGGAGAAACTGCTGCGCGACCAGTGCAAGCGCATCCGCGACGTGCGCCAGGGGCCGGACGGCAATCTCTATGTGCTGACGGATGACGCCAACGGCGAGGTGCTGCGCATCTCGCCGAAGTAGATTCTTCGCAATGTGGGCCGCGGCGATCAGGGGATCGGCTTGCGGTCCATGGCGCGCAGAGCGAGGTTCCGGCCGGCGCGCAGGAAGCCGGTGCGCAGGAATGGGTCCATCGCGCGCGTGCGTTTGCGAATGGCAAACATCTGCGACATCAGGCCGTTGCAGAAGCCCGACAGGGGAATACCGCGCCAGACCGTGCCATTCAGGTCCGTTCTAGCGGCCCTTGAAGGCCGGGGCGCGCTTTTCGACGAAGGCCTTGGCGGCTTCGGCGTGGTCTTCTGTGGCGGCGCTGCGGGTATGGTTGAGGGCTTCAGTGTCCATGCTCTGGACCAGGTCGCCGCGCTCGGCGACGTTGAGGTTGCGCTTCATCAGGCCGAGCGTGACGCGAGGGCCGGAGGCGAAGCGTTTGGCGAAGGCCAGGGCTTCGGCTTCCAGGTCGGCGGGTGCGACCGTGCGCGTGACCATGCCGAGGCGCTCGGCTTCTTCCGCCAGGATCACGTCGGAGAGCAAGTAGAGCTCGCGCGCCTTCGCGGCGCCGACCAGCTGGGTGAGGAAGTAGGTTCCGCCGAAATCGCCCGACAACCCGACTTTGGCGAAGGCGGTGGTGATCTTCGCGCCCTTGGCGGCGATCCGGAAATCGCAGGCGAGGGCGATGGAAAGGCCGGCGCCGGCTGCGGCGCCCGGAATGGCGGCGATGGTGATCTTCGGCATATCGTGCAGCCAGCGGGAGACTTCCATGCGCTGGCGCAGGCCGTGCGAGGATTCTTCCGGCGACCGGCCATGGTTGGCGCCGCCCTTGGACGCCGCGAAGCCCTTCACGTCGCCGCCTGCGCAGAAGGCGCCGCCGGCGCCCGTGATGATGACAGCGCCGATGGCCGGGTCGGCCGCGAGACGGGGCAGGGCTTCCAGCAGGCGATTGAGCATGTCCTCGGAGAGGGCGTTACGGGAGTCCGGCCGGTTGAGCGTAAGCGTCGCGACGCCATCGGCTGTGGTCTCAAGCAGGTCGGCCATGTGTCTCTCCCTGATGGTCTTTCGGACAGGGATAGAACCCGGGGTGGAGTGAGGCAAGGCAAGGGCGATGAGGAACCTTTGGGACGCCGAGACGATTCAAGCTGCAGGCGGGCCGGGGATCCAGAGGAGGGTGCGATGGCGACCAGCCAACCCGCCGGCGACGGTCACCGCAATGGCGCCGTAACGAAACGCTCGCAGATGTCCAGGCCGGAAGGCGCGAACTGGACCCGGCGCGACAAGGCGACTGGCCGGTTCATGGATCTGAAGAAGGATGACAAGCCGTTCAGCGGCGTCCGCAAGGAGCCGTGAAACGCTCTATGCGGCGACGTCGCCGGTCGCGCGGCTGGTTGGCCAGAAGAGAAGACCAAAGCCCGCGAAGATTGCGATGTCGGCGACATTGAACGACCAGGGGTTTTCGATCCCGCAGCACGACACATTCAAGAAATCGGCGACCGCGCCGTAGTAGACACGGTCGATCATGTTGCCGAGAGCGCCGCCAGCGGCGATGCCGAGGCCAGCGATGTGGAGGGCGTGGCGCACCCACATGGAGGCGCACAGCACGCCCAACCCAAGCAGGGCCGTGAAGCCGACGAGGATCCAGCGCGCCGTCGTGCTGTCGCTTCCCAGCAATCCGAAATTGAAACCGGTATTCCACGCCATGCGAAAATCGACGAACGGCGCAACAGCGATATCGCCGATCTCGCGCAGGTTCATGTGCTGGACGACAGCATACTTGGATGTCTGGTCGATCGCCAGGATCGCAATGGCGAGGCCGATCGCCAGTGACAGGTTGCGCGGGTTTGGCTTTGCGATAGCCATCGCTACCAGGCGAGCTCCTTGCCGTTCCATGACAGGAATTTGCCGGTGGAGGCGAGGTCGAGCTTGTCGACCAGCTTCAGCAGGCCGGCGGCGCTTTCCTCCGGCGTCAGTTGCGCGCCTTCGCCGCCCATGTCCGTCTTCACCCAGCCGGGATGAACGATCAGCACCGGAATGCCTTGCGGCTTCAGCTCGGTCGCGAGACCGCGCATCAGCTTGTTCACGGCGGCCTTCGAGACGCGGTAGGCGAGGCTGTCCGACGATGCGCTCTGCATCGTGCCCATCTGGCTGGACAGGGTGATGATCTTGCCGCGCGCGGCCTTCACGTTCGGCAAAAAGGCGTTGGCGACGCGCAGGGGTGCGATGGCGTTGACGTTCAGCGTCTCGACCAGGCCGTCATAGTCCATGTCTGTCGCGGACTGGCGATCCGGACCCGAGATGCCGGCGTTGTTGATCAACACGTCGATCGGCTCGGCTTCCAGTTTGCGGCGGGCGCGAGCGATGTCTGCAGGATCAGAGACATCCATCTCGACAACGCTGACCCAGCCCCGCGAGGCTTCGGCGAAAGCGTCGAGTTCGGTGCGGTCTGATGCATGGCGGACGGCGGCGAAAACCTTGTCGCGGCGGTTGGCGTAGGCCTTCACCAGCGCGAGCCCGATGCCGCGATTTGCGCCTGTTATGAGGGCGATTGCCATGACCGGTCCGTCTCCCCGTCTGGGCCAAGCGCCCGTCCGTCAGTTTAACAAATCCCGTCATCGCATCTCGTTCCGGCGAAGCGATGTTCGCTTCGTGGAGATTGCGAGGCGGTCAGCGCGTCGGGACGGGATGGTCCCCCCGGTAGTCGTAGAAGCCACGGCCGGCTTTCTTGCCGACCCAGCCGGCCTCGACATATTTCACCAGCAGCGGGCAAGGCCGGTACTTGGTGTCGGCGAGGCCATCATGGAGAACCTGCATGATCGACAGGCACGTATCGAGGCCGATGAAGTCCGCCAGCTGGAGGGGACCCATCGGATGGTTGGCGCCGAGCTTCATGGCGGTGTCGATCGATTCGACGGTGCCGACGCCTTCATACAGCGTGTAAACCGCTTCGTTGATCATCGGCATCAGAACGCGGTTCACGATGAAGGCCGGGAAATCCTCGGCGTTTGTGACGTGCTTGCCCAGCCGCTCGACGATGCCGACGGCGGCTTCGTAGGTGGCCTGATCGGTGGCGAGGCCGCGGATCACTTCGACCAGCGCCATCAGCGGAACCGGGTTCATGAAGTGCAGGCCGATGAACAGTTCGGGGCGGTCGGTGGCGGTGCCGAGGCGGGTGATCGATATCGACGAAGTGTTGGAAGCGAGAATGGCGGTCTTCGAAAGCCGCGGGCACAGCGCATCGAAGATCTGGCGTTTGACGGCCTCCTTCTCGGTCGCCGCCTCGATGGCGAATTCGACTTCGGAGAAGGCATCGAGGCTGGCGGTGGGCCTGATCCGGCGGAGCGCGGCTTCGCGTTGTTCGCCGGTGATGACTTCGCGGGCGACCTGACGGTCGAGATTGCGGCGGATGGTGGAGAGCGCAGCGTCGAGACGTTCCTGCGCAACATCGTTCAAAAGCACGTCGTAGCCGGCCAGGGCGCAAACGTGTGCGATGCCGTTACCCATCTGGCCGGCGCCAATTACGCCGATGGTGCGAATGCCGGTCATGCGGGTGTGGCGCCTATGTCTGTTACAGATTCCGCGGGAAGCTAGCATGCCGCGCGGGCGGATCGACTCACGTTATTCGCACGTGCACAAGAGAAGGGGAATAAGGCGGCCGGTGCGGCCATTCGGCAACGCTGGAGGCGGCGCCTCACGAAGCTGTGAGCCGGGGCAGGAAGCGGCTCGAAATCCGGGGTATCGTTATGAAATGGCATGGTTTTGCCGCTGTCACGCTGGTTGTGCTGGGCGGTTGTGCGCTGGGGCCGCCACGGCCGGCGACGGGCGTTGTTGATGTCACGGTGCTGGCGATCAACGACTTCCACGGCAACATCCAGACACCGCCCGGCAAGCTGGCGATCCTCGATCCGTCCAATCCGGCTTCGCCTTTGAGGGTGGAGGCTGGAGGGTCGGAAACCCTGGCGACAGTGGTGAAGCAGGCGCGGGCGGCCAACCCGAATTCCATCTTTGTGGCGGCCGGCGACCTGATCGGGGCGAGCCCGCTGATCTCGGCGCACTATCATGACGAGCCGACTGTGGAGGCGCTGTCGCTGATGGGGCTGGACCTGTCGGCCGTTGGCAATCACGAGTTCGACGAGGGCCGGGCCGAACTGCTCCGGATGCAGAAGGGCGGTTGCCACGCGCGCGACAAATGCCAGACCGGACACAGGTTCAAGGGCGCAAGCTACCGCTATCTCGCCGCCAGCACGATTGATGTGACGACGGGCAGGCCGGTCCTGCCGGCCTACGCCATCCGCAAGTTCGATGGCGTGCCGGTCGCCTTCATCGGGCTGTCGCTGGCGGGGACCTCAGACCTCGTGTCGCCGGCTGGCGTCGCGGGGCTGAGATTCCAGAACGAGATCGAGACGGTGAACGCACTCGTGCCGAAGCTGCGCGCCAAAGGCGTCGAGGCGATTGTCGTGCTGATCCATGAAGGCGGTCGGCAGGCCGGGGACTACAGCGACCCCAATGCGTGCGCCGGCATGTCGGGGCCGATCCTCGCCATCGTGAACGGCTTCGACAAGGCGGTGGACGTCGTCATCACCGGTCATACGCACAGGCCCTATAACTGCGAGGTTGACGGGAGGCTGGTGACCAGCGCCGACAAGTTCGGCTCCGTCGTCTCCAACATCTCGCTGAAGATCGATCGCGCCACGCGCGAAGTCATCGAGGCGAAGGCCGACAACATGATCGTGCGGGTTGACGCCTATGCGAAGGATGCCGCGCAGACAGCGCTGGTCGGCGCCTATGCAAGACTGATCCAGCCGGTGGCCGACCGCGAGATCGGTGAGCTCAAGGTGACGCTGTCCAACGTGCAGGCGGCCAATGGCGATTCCGAGATCGGCAATCAACTCGCCGACGCCTTCATCGCCGCGATGGAGAACGACGCCCGCGGCAAGTCGGTGATCGCTTTCGTCAATACCGGCGGAATAAGGGAAAGCCTCGTCCCCACGCCTGATGGCAAGGTGACCTATGGCGCCGTGTTCGCGGTGCAGCCGTTCGACAACAAGGTAGTGGCGCAGGATCTGACCGGCGCAGAGATCGCCGCGCTGCTGGAACAGCAATGGCTGAACCAGAGCTATCCCAAGATCATGCTCGTCTCGCAGGGCTTCAGCTACACCTGGGACGTTTCGATGCCGGACGGCCAGCGCGTTGTGCCCGGCAGTATCCGGCTGTACGGCCAGCCGGTAGAGACCGGAGCGACCTATCGTGTGGCGCTGAACAGCTTCATGGGCGAGGGCGGGGACGGCTACACGGTGCTGAAGAACGGTCGCAACAAGACGTTCGGCATGGCTGATGTCGACGCGCTCGAGGCATGGATCGCCAGGCAGAAGGTCGTGCAACCCGGTCCGCTGGACCGGATCCGCCGGCTCAACTGAGCGCGAGACGGCGCCTTTTCCGCTTCTGGTGGGAGGTGCGCCTCGCTATAGTGCCGGCAAATCAGGTGCGTCCGCCGGTAGTGGCGGCGCGCACAATCGGGAGCGGAACATGCTGAAACTTATCTCCACGGCGGCGCTGGCCGTCGCCCTTGCGGGCATGCTGGCCGCCCCGGCGATGGCTCAGAAACCCGGCGACAAGCTGCCCGTGCTGGTAAGCGGACCGGACAAGAATGTGATCAGGGAGGCGGTCGAGACCATGAAGGCGCCGGGCGAATGCACGGTCGAGTTCATCGTCGGCAAGGATGGCAAGCCCAAGGAGATGAAGCCGACCTGCACCAACGACGCCTATCTTCCCTTTGTCGAGCGCGCGATGGCCGCAGTGGTCTATGAGCCGGAAATCTTCGACGGCGAGATCATGGAATCCGAACCCAAGCGCCAGCCGTTCAAGTTTGGCGTGACGCAGGCCGCAGCGCCGGCCGGACAGCCCGGCGACAAGGCGCCGGTGGTGATCAAGAGCATTGACCCGCGGGACATCAAGCGCGCGCTCGACAAGATCAACGAAGCGGGAACCTGCTCTGCCGTCTACACGGTCACCGCCGAAGGCAAGACGAAAGACATCGAGCCCAACTGCACGCCCGACACGTTCAATCCGCTGATCCTGGAAGCGATCAAGAAGATGACCTTCAAGCCAGGCGAGAAAGCCGGCAAGGCCATCGATTGGCCTGGCATGAAGACGCCGATGAACCTGACGAAGAAAGACTAGAAGGGCTGGCGGGGCCAGGGCCCCGCCCTAATTCATCCCCGTCTTCTTCCCGATCAGGGCGGTGGGGACGCCGTTCAGCGCCAGTGAGCCGTTTTCAACGGTCACCCGCACATCCTCGCCGTCCTTGATTCGGCCTTCCAGGATCATGCGGGCCAACGGGTCCTGCAGTTCCTTCTGGATGGCGCGCTTCAGCGGGCGGGCGCCGTAGACCGGGTCGTACCCGCGCTCCGCAAGCCAGTGCATCGAAGCGTCGTCGACGCCGATGGTGATGCGGCGGTCGCTGAGCAGTTTTTCGAGACGCTTGAGTTGCACGCCAACGATACGGTCGATTTCCGAACGGCCGAGGCGTTTGAAGAAGACGATCTCGTCGATGCGGTTGAGGAATTCCGGGCGGAAGTGGCCGCGGATGGCTTCCATGACTTCATCGCGCGTGCGGCCGGAAATATCACCTTCCGATTTGTCGTCGGCGATGGCGTGGGCGCCGAGGTTGGACGTCATCACGATCAGCGTGTTGTTGAAGTTCACCGTGCGGCCCTGGCCATCTGTAAGGCGGCCATCGTCGAGCACCTGCAGCAGCGTGTTGAACACGTCCGGGTGCGCCTTCTCGATCTCGTCGAACAGGATCACCTGATAGGGGCGGCGGCGGACAGCCTCGGTGAGGGCGCCGCCTTCCTCGTAGCCGACATAGCCGGGCGGTGCGCCGATCATGCGCGAGACAGCGTGCTTCTCCATGTATTCCGACATGTCGAGGCGCAGCACGGCGCTTTCGTCGTCGAACAGGAATTCGGCGAGGGCCTTCGTCAGTTCGGTCTTGCCGACGCCTGTGGGGCCGACGAAGATGAAGCTGCCGATCGGGCGGTTGGGGTCCTGCAGGCCGGCGCGGGCGCGGCGGACAGCGTTGGAGACAATCTCCAGAGCCTCGTCCTGACCGACGACGCGCTTGCGCAGACCGTCTTCCATGCCGAGCAGCTTTTCGCGCTCGCCCTCCATCATCTTGTCGACCGGTATGCCGGTCCAGCGCGAGACGACGGCGGCGATGGCGTCAGCGTCCACGACTTCCTTCACCAGCGCATCGGGCTTTCCATCGCCGTCGGCATCATGGTTCTCGGACGCCGTGATGAGTTTTTCCAGCGCAGGTATCTCGCCGTATTTCAGCTCGCCGGCGCGCGCAAAATCAGCACGGCGTTCGGCGTCAGCGAGTTCGGCGCGTGCGGTCTCAAGGCGTTGCTTGGCGTTGGTGGCGCCCGCAAGACGTCCCTTCTCGGCCTTCCAGGCGGCCGTGATGTCATCGGACTTGGCCTGCAGATCCCTGATCTCGACCTCGCGCCGTTTCAGGCGGTCGCGTGAGGCGTCGTCGGTTTCCTTCTTCAGCGCTTCAACCTCGATGCGGATCTGCATCAGGCGACGGTCGATCTCGTCGAGCTCTTCCGGCTTGGACTCGACGGCCATGCGCAGGCGCGCGGCCGCTTCATCCATGAGGTCGATGGCTTTGTCCGGCAGGAAACGGTCGGCGATATAGCGGTTGGACAGCGTCGCTGCGGCGACAATGGCGGCGTCGGAGATGCGGATGCCGTGGTGGACCTCGTACTTCTCCTTCAGGCCGCGCAGGATGGAGATGGTGTCCTCCACAGAAGGCTCGCCAACAAAGACGGGCTGGAAACGGCGGGCAAGCGCTGCGTCCTTCTCGACGTGCTTGCGGTATTCCTCAAGCGTGGTGGCGCCTACGCAATGCAGCTCGCCACGCGCCAGCGCAGGCTTGAGCAGGTTGGAGGCGTCCATCGCGCCTTCGGCTTTGCCGGCGCCAACGAGCGTGTGCATCTCGTCGATGAAGAGGATGATCTCGCCATTGGCGGAGGTGACCTCGTTGAGGACGGCTTTGAGGCGCTCTTCGAATTCGCCGCGGAATTTGGCGCCGGCGATCAGCGATCCCATGTCCAGCGCCATCAGTTTCTTGTTCTTGAGGCTGTCAGGCACGTCGCCGTTGACGATGCGCAAGGCGAGGCCTTCGGCGATGGCGGTCTTGCCGACGCCGGGTTCGCCGATCAGGACAGGGTTGTTCTTGGTGCGGCGGCTGAGCACCTGGATGCAGCGTCTGATCTCTTCATCGCGGCCGATAACGGGATCCAGCTTGCCGTCACGCGCGGCCTCTGTGAGATCGCGGGCATATTTCTTCAGGGCTTCGTATTTCTCTTCAGAGGTCGATGTGTCGGCGGTGCGGCCCTTGCGGATGTCGGCAATCGCCTTCACCAGCGCGGCGGTGTTGACGCCAGCCTGTTTCAGGGCGTCCGCGGCCTTGCCCTTGCCCTTGGTGGCGGAGAGAAGAAGGCGCTCGACGGTCACATAGTCGTCGCCCGCTTTCTTGGCGTCATCCTCGGCCAGCTGGAACAGTTGGGCGAGGTCCTGACTGAGACCGGTCTGGGACTGGCCAGACGTCTTCGGCTGTGCGGCGAGCAGGGTGTCGATGGCCGATTGCGCCTGTTCGGGATTGCCGCCAGAGGCGCGGATGAGGTTGAGCGCAAGGCGGTCGCGGTCAGCAAACAGCGCCTTCAGCAGGTGTTCCGGGAGGAGCTGCGGATGGCCTGAAGCCAGCGCCGTTGTCTGGGCGCTCTGGACAGCGGCGCGGGCGCGCTCGGTATAGCGTTCGAAATCCATTCAATGTGACCCTTAAGACAAGCAGTCGATCGAGTAGGCCACGGGACCCGAAGCCGGCATCCCGCGTGGGCGCGTCGCTGCCGGTTCGCGGCTGTTGGAGCGTCCGGACAAGAGTTAGTGTTGCTTGTATGCCACGCAAGGGGCGGGGCGCTTGATCGGCGTCAGTTCGCTTCCCGCTTCCTGCCGAACAGCCCGACAGCGACGGCGTGAACGACGGCGACCACAATAGTGAGGACGATGCCCGACCAGATGCTGTCGATGGCGAAACCCGGCACGATCCAAGCGACGAGGCCGAGCATCAGGGCGTTCAGGACCAGAGCAAACAGGCCCAGCGTCACGATCGTTATCGGCAGGGTGAGGATGAAGAGCACAGGTTTGATGCTGGCGTTCACGAGGCCAAGAAGGAAGGCGGCGATCAGCGCCGGCACAATGCCGCCGACAAAGACGCCGGACAGCAGGCGGTCGCCAATCAGGAAGGCCACGGCGGTGGCGAGCCAGCTCAGGATCATGGTGCAGACACCCTCCAGCGCCCGATCAAACGGCAGGCGCACGCTTGCAATGTAGGCGGTGTCGGGGCGCGGCGTTAGAGGGCAGTTTCAGGCGCCGGCGCGGCTGGGAAGCGGCTGCGGGTTATGCTTACGTCCCGACGGGACATCTTCCCGGGGTGCAATCAGGGGACGACGCATGAATTCGAAGGTGATTCTGCTGGCTTGCTGCTCGATGGCGCTGGTGCTGGCCGGATGCGCGAAGAAGCCTGAGCCGGCGGCGGTTGGAGCTGACCCCGGCGCCGGCGTGTCCTCAGGGGACGTGACGCCGGCGGCGACGCCTGCGTCGTCCAGCGTGACCATCAACACGGGCGCGCCTGTCGATGGCGATGTGACGCTCACGGCGCCGCCCCGGGCCGTCGCCGGATCGCGGATCGAATTCACATTTACCGGCCCGGCGAACGCCCACGACTACATCGACATCGTGCCACGCGGAAACACGCAGACGTCGGGCGAGATCAGCTACGTCTATGTCGATGCGGCAGCCCAGAATGGCGTGCGGGCTCCCGCGTCGGCGGGTGAGTACGACTTGCGTTATGTTCTGGAGCTCGGCGGCGAGCGCAAGGTCAAGGCGGTGAATGCGCTTACCGTGGAGGCCGGCAAGGCCGAGCTGACAGCTCCGGCCGAGGCGGGCAGCGCTGAAGTGTTGAGCATCGCCTGGACCGGACCGAACGGACAGGGCGACTACATCGACATCGTGCCGAAAGGCTTCACCGGGACAAGCGGCGAGATCAGCTACGCCTACACCAGCACCGGTACGCCCGCGAAAGTCGTCGCGCCGGGACCGGCAGGCGAATACCAGGTGCGCTACCTGCTGGAAGGTCCGGGCGGCCGCAAAGTGATCGCCAGCTATCCGTTGGTGGTGAAGGCTGCGACAGCCACGCTCAAAGCGCCGGATACCGCATCGAAGGGTGCAAAGCTGTCAGTCGACTGGACCGGGCCCAAGCGCAATGGCGACTATGTGGATCTGGTGCCGAAAGGCTATGACAAGACGTCGGGCGAACTCAGCTACTTCTACGCGACGGTCGGCGCGAGGGGTCAGCTGACGGCGCCGGTTGAAGCGGGCGAGTATGAGATCCGCTACGTCATGGAAGCGCCCAAGGAGCGGATGGTGCTCGCACGCGAGGCCCTGACTGTCCGCTGACTGGCGCCCGCCGCACACGCTGGGACAACCTGAAAACCAGGCCGCAGACGCCTGCGGCGCCTTTTTTCGCGAGCTTTTGACACGCTTCCGCCGTGGTCTGGCGCCTTGCGAAATCTCAAGATTTTTTCAGGGAACTAACATTTGCAAAGTCGCGTTCGATTGTTCTGAGCTAACGGGGCGGACCAGACAACGAAGGTGCCAAATGCCTGCGAACGTCGCGAACCGCTGTAAGAGTGTAGCCGTCCTCGCCTCGCATCAGAGTGTTCGGGACGATCTGAGCGTTCAGATTGCACGCGGCTGGTCGCGCCGCGCGCCGAACATCTAGCTGCGGACAGCTGATATGTTCAGACCTGAAACATCCTCAGAGATGGCGGTTGATCTTGTGCGCCGCAAGTTGACCAGCCTCGGCCCCCTGGCGGACGCGGCGAGTCGCGACCTGCGCCTCCTGACGCGTGACCGCATCGAGATTGCCGCTGGCCGCGCCATAGTGAAGGAACATGATCGCTGCCCGCAGCTTTACCTTGTCGATACAGGCTGGGTTTTCCGTTCGCGCGGACTGGCGTCCGGGCGTCGGCAGATCGTGAACTATGCGCTGCCCGGCGATGTTCTCTGCGTTGACTCGGCCCTGTTCAAATCATCGAGCTTCGATCTGACGGCGCGCACCAACGTGAGCCTGATCCGGATCGAGACGCCGGCGACGCCGGAGCTGTTCGAACGGCATCCCGGTCTTGCAGCTGTTCTGGCGTGGACCGCCGGCCAGGAGGAATCCATCCTCGCCGAGCGAGTGGTGTCGCTGGGGCGGCGCGACAGTCTGGAGAAGCTCGCCCACGCGCTGTGCGAAATCGAAGCGCGATTGCGCGCAATCGGCCAGATGCGCGCAAACACCATCGAACTTCCTCTCAATCAGGAAGATTTCGCAGACATCCTCGGGATCAGCGTCATCCACGTAAACCGCACTTTCCGCAAACTGTCGGAGGAGCGGACGGCCGAGTACCGCAAAGGCCAGATCGAGTTGCTGGATCGTGCGCGACTGGCCGAACTGTCAGCATTCGATCCGTCCTATCTGCACCTGCAATGATTGCGCTTGCGGGCGGGAATACGGGCGTACAAGGTACGCATCGGCGGTGATCGGGGGATCAGATGCTTTGGTTCCAGGCACAACCCAACAACGACCGGGAGCAGACCACGGCGCCCGAGCCTCGCCACGGCTTCATGCGCGGCAGCCGGAGATCCTGACCCTATGACAGGCGTGCGCCGACCTCTGCGGGTTCCGGTGACTGTGTTGATCATTGCACTGATCCTGGCGCTGGCGGCGCCCTCGCTGGCGTTCGCCGGAATCCTGCTGCTGCAATCAGACAATGTGAACCGCCAGACGATGAGCTATCGCGCCCAGCAGGGTCTCGGCATCATTGCTGAAGCTGTCGATCGCGAACTTCGCAACATGACGACAAACCTCTCTGTCCTCGCCGCGAGCGGATGGGTGGAGACGGCGGAGTATGACCGGCTGCATGCGCGGGCGACGCGGGCGCTGTCTGGCACGGACACATTTCTGGTCGCGGTGGACGGTGATCTCAACCAGATTCTCAATACGCGGGCGCCATGGGGCACGCCGCTGCAACAGCTGTCGGAGCCGGAATTCGCGAAGGTTGCAATCGAGACCGGACTGCCGACGGTGTCGAACACTTTCATCGGCCGGATCGCGCAGGAGCCCGTGTTCAACCTGACGCTGCCGATCATTTCTCAGGAGTTTCGCGTCAAGGCGCTGATCTTGTCGCGCAACACCGATACGCTGACGCCCATCTTCGAGGGCGCGCTGCCGCTGCAGGGGTGGGCCTACGCCATCCTCGATCGGGACAACAAGCTGGTCGTGGGCGCAGCTCCCGCCGATGGATCGGCCGATGTTTTGGCGCAGCTGTGCGGCGTCGATGCGGAAGGCCTGCAGCAGGTGAAAACCGAGCGGGTCAGCTATTCCGCTGACAGCGAAAAGCTGGCGGCGTGGGGGTGGCGCGCCTGCGTGTGGACCTCGTCAGACCAGGTCGAGGCGTCGATCTCGCAGCGCTGGCGGATTTTCACGATGGTGGTGCTGGTGATCGTCGCTGTGACGATCCTCAGCGGCGCGGCGATGGGACAGATGCTGGCGGGGGCCATCCGGCGCGCCGCGACCGTGGGCCGGGCGCTGGATGCAGGCGGAACAGTGCCGGAGACGCACTCGCTGGTTGGCGAGGTGGACGATGTGCTCGGCACGCTGACGCGCGCAGCGCGCAGGCGCCTGCAGCAGGAAGAGGAGCTGCGCGTGCTGCTGCATGAAACGGCGCACCGTGCGAAGAACCAGATTGCGATTTCCGCGGCGCTGGTGCGGTTGTCTGCTCGTTCGGCTGAAAACGTTGATCAACTGCGTGACGACATTTCGGCGCGTCTGTCAGCATTGGGTCGATCGATCGACATGATGTCGGCGAATGCATCCGGCGCAGCGCCCCTCGCGGGTCTTGTCGCCGCGCAGCTTGAGCCGTTCGCGGTGGATCAGCCGGGCAGGCTGGAGCTGTCGGGCGCCGCAGTCAGCGTTTCGCCCGCGACTGCACAAGCGCTGGGGCTGACGCTGCATGAGCTGGCGACCAACGCGGCCAAGTATGGCGCATGGTCGACGCCGGAGGGGCGCGTGCGGGTCGAATGGTCGAAGGCTGGCGCAGCGCTGCAGCTGATCTGGACGGAACAGGGCGGGCCAAGGCCGGATGCTGCGCCCCTGCGGACCGGTTTTGGATCGTCGCTGATCGAGATGATGATCGAGCGCAACCTTGGCGGCACGGTGGCGCGCGACTTCCGCGACACCGGGCTTGTGGTGAGGCTGACATTGCAGAGCGACGGCGGCTTGCCGATCTAGCCGCGCACTAGTGCGCGCCGGGCCCTGGCGGCCCGCTGGGCGGCGGCGGGCGCTTGATCAGCGGCACCATCAGCAGCATCGCGACGAAGCACAGCGACATCACCAGGAACAGGTTGTTGAATGTCATAACCGCAGCCTCGACCTGCAGGCGGCGGCCGAGCTGGCTGATGGCCATGGCATGCGGGTCGACCTCGCCCAGCATGCGCAAGCGCGCTTCGGCCTGTTGCAGGAAGGCCTGAACCTCGGGCCGTGTGGGATCCATGCCCGCGCCAAGCTCCTGCTGGTGCAGGTTGGTGTAGTTGAGGCGCATCGTATTGAGGGCGGCAAGACCGACGGCGCCGCCGAGGTTGCGGCACACAGTGACGAGGCCGGTGGCGTTTGGCAGCTTCATCGGCGGCAGCGTGCCAAGGGCGAGGAAGTTCGACGGCACCATGCACATGATGAGGCCGGCGCCGCGGAAGACCTGCGGCCACAACAGTTCGTTGAAGCTGGAGTCGGCGGTGAGGTAGTGGTTCCACCATAGGCCAATGGCGGCGAGGCACAGGCCGAAGGTAAGCACAATGCGCGGATCAAGGCGGCGGATCAGCATGCCGGAAAGCGGGCCGCCGACGAACATGGCGAGTCCGCCGACGCTCATGATCTGCCCGATCTGCAGCGAGGAATAACCGCGCACGGTGCCAAGGAAGAGCGGCGTGAGATAGACCGAACCGAACAGACCGAACCCGACCACGGTCGCGACGAGTGAGCCGACGGCGAAGTTGCGGTCCTTGAAAATGGCGAGATCGACCACCGGATGCGCCTGGCGAAAAGCACGCCAGAAGAAGATGACGCCCGCCAGCGAGCAGACGAACATCCAGAGCACAAGATCGCTGTCCTCCAGCCAGCCGGCGGCGGGGCCTTCCTCGAAAATCCATTCGAACGAGCCGAGGAACACCGCCATGGCGCCGAGGCCGATGATGTCGATGTTCTTGATGATGCCGAGGTTCATCTTGTTGCGCGGGATATAGGTCCACACCAGCATCGCGGCGGCGATGCCGGGGATGACGTTGACGAGGAACAGCCAGTGCCAGCTGAGGTGCTGGGTGATCCAGCCGCCCAAAGTCGGTCCGATGGAGGGCGCGAGCGTCGCCACCATGCCGATCATCACCTGTTGCAGCATCGATCGGTTGGGCCCGAACAGCGTGAAGGCCGCGGCCATGGTGGTCGGGATCATGGCCGCGCCCATGAAGCCCTGGATGACGCGGAAGAAGATCAGGCTGTCGAGGTTCCACGAGAAGGCGCAGAGCGCGCTGGCGATGGTGAACCCGGCGGCAGAGCCGACGAACAGAACGCGCATGCCAAGCGCGCGGTTTAGCAGGCCGGACAGCGGAATGCCGATGACTTCGGCGATCAGGTAGCTGGTCTGGATCCACGCGACTTCATCGGCGCTGGCTGAGACGCCGGCCTGTATCTGCGAGATGGAAGAGGCGACGATCTGGATGTCCAGGATCGCCATGAACATGCCGATGACCATCGAGAAGAACCCGATGGACAGCATCCGCGCTTCGCGCGAGCCCGGAGCAGGGAAGGACGCGGCGGCTGGCGGGCCGCCCATTGGAGGGCCGCCCGCGGTCATTGTGGCGGCGGGACCGCTCAAGGCCGTTACTCTTTGCCGGTCGTGTCTTTGCCAGTCGTGTCTTGGCCAGTCCTGTCCTGGATTGGCTTGGTCGAGACTGTCGCGACGACGGCGAGGCCCGAACGCATCAGGCCTGTCTTCAGCGCTTCATCGTCGATTGCGATGCGAACGGGGACGCGCTGGACGATCTTGGTGAAGTTGCCGGTCGCTGTGTCCTGCGGCATCAGGCTGAACGTCGAGCCCGTCGCGGGCGACAGGCTGGTGATGCGGCCGGTGACCTTCAGGTCCGGGTAGGCGTCGACCTTCAGCGTGACGTGCTGGCCGGGCTTCATCTTCTCGACCTGCGTTTCCTTGAAGTTGGCGACGACGTAGGCGTCGTTGGCCGGGACGATGGCGAGCGCGATTTGGCCAGGAGAGAGAAGCTGGCCGTTGGTAACGACGCGGTTGGCGACGATGCCGTCGATCGGCGAGCGGATTTCCGAGCGGCCGAGATTGAGGCTGGACGCATCAAGGCGCGCCTTGGCGGCGGCGACGTTGGCTTCGGCGGCGATGAGTTCCTGCTGGGCCTGTCCTACGGCGGCCTGGCTGGACAGCAGCTGGCTGCGGCTGGCGGTGACGGCCGCCTGCGCCTGCGCTAGCTGGGCGCGTGTGGTGCGTTCCTGCGCCGTCGCGGTCTCGACGCGGGCTTTCGGGTACCAGCCCTGGGCTGCGAGTTCAGCATAGCGCCTGGCGTCGGCCGCAGATTGAGTGGCGGTCGAGCTGGCGGCGTCGGCCGCAGCGCTGGCTTCGGCCAGCATGTCGCGCTGCGAGGCGGCGCGGCCCTTGGCGGTTTCGATGGCGGCGCGCTGTGCGGCGACGCGGGCTTCGGCCTGGGCGAGTGCGGCGCGGGCCTCGGCTTCACCGGCGGCGAAGTCGTTGGCTTCCAGCGTGATCAGCAGGTCGCCGGCTTTCACCGCCTGGTTGTCGGTGACGTGGATGGTCTGGACATAGCCCTGCACCTTGGAGGCGACATTGGTGATGTCGGCGCGGATGTGGGCGTTGTCGGTGTTGATCTCGAAGCGGCCGTTCACCAGCCAGTTGCCGCCGACCCAGAGCACGGCGAGGGCGGCGACGCCGCCCAGGATGGGGAGGATGCGCTTGCGGAAATCCGGCCCCCTGGCTGCGGGCGCGGCGGTGGGCGCTTCAGTCGCAGTCTGGGGCGGTTCGGCCGCCTGGGGGCCGCGTGCGTCAAGTTTCACGGGTTGAAGGGCCATATTCCGGCGTCCAGATAATGCGGTCGTCGCCGCGCGGCATGGGGAGGGGCGTATCCGATGGTATGTAATCGGTGTTACGTTTCAGTTGAAATGTAGCCAGTCGTCGCGGACGATCAAGACTGGTTCGCAAAAATGAGATTATGTGTCGCCATGAGCGATTCATCCGACCAGACCACTCAGGAGCCCGAAGCCGGACGCGCCGAGCTGCGCCGCATCGCCTTCCTGAAGGCTGCACGCGACGTGTTCCTGGAACATGGTTACGAAGCGGCCAACATGGCCGAAATCGTCAAGCGGGCCGGGGGATCCCTGTCGACGCTGTATTCGCAGTTCGGCGGCAAGCGCGGTCTGTTCGAAGCCATGATCGACATGCGGGTCAACGAGCTGACCGAGCAGATGCAGATCGAGCTGGCCGCGCACGCGCCGTTGCGCGAAGGCCTGCGGCGAATTGGCGAAGCCTTCATGACGAAGATGATGTCGCCGGAATCGCTGGGCGTGTTCCGCCTGATGGTGGGGCAGGCGAAGAACTTCCCGGATGTTGCCGATGGCTATTCCCGTCGATCGCCCGAGCGGGTGCGGCAGGCGCTGGCCGAATATCTGCGCGACCGGGCGCATGCCGGCGAGATCAGGGTCGAGAATTTCGATGTCGCGGCGGCCGTGTTCTTCGACCTGGTTCGCGCCCGCCTGCATTTCCGCGCCATGCTGGACGCCAGCTATGTGCCGAGCGAAGCCGACATCCGCGAGCATGTCGAGCGCGCTGTGAAGGTGTTCGTCGGCGGCATCGAAGCCATCCTGTAGGCGCGCATGAATATCATGGACCTGATCGTGGCGCCGGCGTGGTGGGTCTGGATCGCGGCGTTCTTTGCGGCTGCGTTCCTGGTCAACGGCGCGCCGCACTACATCCACGGCATCGCGGGCAAGCAGTTTCCAACGCCGTTCTCGGGCGGCGCCGGCACGCTGGATAGTCCCGTGCGCAATGTGTTGTGGGGCTCGGGCAATCTCATCGCCGGAGCTGTCTTGCTGTGGACGATCCGCGATGGGCTGGCCAATCCGCTGGTGATTGCGGAGCTGGCGGTCTGCGGTGTTGCGCTGGGCGCATTGCTGGGCGCGTTGTTGTCGCGCCGCGACAAGTCTTCGAAGAGCTGAGCGTCTAGCTCTCGCAACGCGTCCACGCATACTCGGTGGGGCGTGTGCCATCGAGTTTGGAGATCGTCGCGGCAAGGCCCGTCTTGGTCTGGCGATAGGCGATGCGTTGCGGGTAATCGTGCGTCGAATTCTCGAACGTGACGGTTGCGGGCGCGGCCCCTGTGGGGTTCTCGACGAACTCGACCGGGCGCTGGCCTTCGGGTGAAGCGGTGTAAACCGCGCGGGCCTGACGCAGGTCGATGCGCGATTGTTCGAAGAAGGCGAGCTTGCCGGCGTTGAGCGTCGTGGCGTAGCCGAACATCACGTCGCCAGCGGGAGCCGACCATGTCTCGCGGTTGGCGGCGTCGGCAGATTGCCAGCAGCCGACCATGAAGCCGAGGCGGCCGAGCGTTGCGGGATCGGGACCCGACGCGCAGGAGGCCAGTGCGAGCAGGGTGGCGCCGGCGGCGGCGAATTTTGCTGGCAGGAATGTCATGGCAGTCCCCTCGGTGGCTTGGTCCCTTGAGAGATGGGTAGCGCAGGCCGGGGTGTGGGGACAAGCGCGGTGATTTTTCGGGCTCTCTCATGCGCCGCATTTTGGTTGGGTCGCATGTCCAAGGACATGCTCCGCGCTCCACGGCGCGAATGCGCCTGGAGGGATGCTGTTAGCTCTGCCCCCGAGTGGAGGGCTGGGGACGCGGCTTCGCCGCGTCAGGGGTAGTCCGGGTGCGCTGTTGCCAGCGCGGTCAACGCGAAGTCGCCGCGTCCCCGCGATCTGCTTCACCGGCCCGACACAAGGCGTTGTTTCACACCTCTGATCTGGTTCGCCGGAGGCGTGCAGGTTGCAGCTGTTCGACTGCAATCCCCGGATCTCCCGTGCTTGGGGTCGTCTCTTTCCCACGGGCTCATCACGCTCGACCGCA
>Ga0075163_10003171_pt1 | contig 22166 bp, 15 predicted proteins | sample JI1023141ADNA_FD_71478 | JGI IMG/M metagenome (GOLD analysis project Ga0075163, IMG submission 71478) | Wastewater effluent complex algal communities from Wisconsin, to seasonally profile nutrient transformation and Carbon sequestration -... | ecosystem: Engineered > WWTP > Effluent > Algae... | reverse complement strand
GCCCGCGCCGTCGTCGCCAAGGGCCTGTCGGTGCGCGCCACCGAGACCCTGGTGCGGGCCAAGCACGATCCGGCGCCGCCCCGCGAGCGCACGGCGCGCACGCCGCCCACGAAGTCGGCGTCGGCCCGCGATCTCGAGGAGCGGCTCACGCGCGCGCTCGGCGCGCCGGTCACCCTCGACGAGGACGGCGGCGACGCCAAGTCCGGCACGCTGCAGATCCGCTACCTCGACCTCGATCACCTCGACAAGCTGCTCGACAAGCTGCTGGTCGAGTAGCGCGGTCAGCCGCCCTCGGCGCCGAACGCCAGCGCCGCCGCCTCGCGGCGCTCGACGAGGCCGCGCAGCGCGGCGTGGGCCGGCGCGGTCAGCGCGGGATCGGCGGCGATCACCTGCTCGGCCTCGGCGCGCGCGGCCAGCAACAGCGCGGTGTGCGTCGCGAGATCGCCGAAGCGCAGCCGCGGCACGCCGGCCTGGCGCGCGCCGATCAGCTCGCCGGGGCCGCGCAGCAGCAGATCTTCCTCGGCGATGCGGAAGCCGTCGGTGGTGCCGGCGATCACCTCGAGGCGCTTGGCCCCGTCCTCGGTGCGCTCGCCGCGGCTGAGCAGGTGGCACCACGCCGCGCCGCCGCCGCGGCCGATCCGCCCGCGCAGCTGGTGCAGCTGAGCCAGGCCGAAGTGATCGGCGTCCTCGATCACCATCACCGTCGCGGCCGGCACGTCGACGCCGACCTCGATCACCGTGGTCGCGACCAGCACGTCGAGGGCGCCGCGCACGAACGCCGCCATCACGGCGTCGCGGGCGTCGATCGGCAGCCGCCCGTGGACCAGCCCGACCGTGAGCGGCGCCAGCTTCGCGGACAGCTCGGCGTGGACGCTGGTGGCGTCGGCCCAGCCGGCGCGCTGGTCGTCGGCGGAGGCCTCGACCAGCGGGCACACCACGAAGGCGCGCTCGCCGGCCTGGCACCGCGCGATCACCTGGGCGTAGGCGGCGGCGCGGCCCTTGCCGCCCCGCCCGACCACCGTCGTCGGCGCGCTCCGCCCCGGGGGCAGCTCGTCGATCACCGTCGCGTCGAGATCGCCGAACGCGGTCAGCGCCAGCGTGCGCGGGATCGGCGTCGCGGTCATCACCAGCAGGTGCGGCGCGAGGCCGTCGCCCTTGCCGCGCAGCCGCACCCGCTGCGCGACGCCGAACCGGTGCTGCTCGTCGATGATCGCCAGGCCCAGGCGCGCGAAGCCGACCGCGTCGGCCAGGAGCGCGTGGGTGCCGACCACCAGGCCGATGTCGCCGGCCGCGATCAGCGCGAGCGTCGAGGCCCGCGTCGAACGGCCGGTCGACGCGGTGAGCAGCGCGGTCCGCACGCCGAGCGCCGCGCACCAGCGACCGAACGTGGCGTGGTGCTGCTCGGCGAGGATCTCGGTCGGCGCCATGATCGCGACCTGGGCGCCGGCGCGGATCGCGTGGAGCGCGGCGGCGAACGCCACCGCGGTCTTGCCGGCGCCGACGTCGCCTTGCAGCAAGCGGTTCATCGGCGTCGGCCGCGCCAGATCGCCGCCGAGCTCGGCGATCGCGCGGGTCTGCGCGCCGGTCAGCGCGAACGGCAGCGCCCGGGCCAGCTCGTCGGCGAGGCCCGGCGTGGGCGCCAGCGGCCGCGCGTGGTCGGCGCGCAGCGCGCGGCGGCGGCGCGCCACGACCGCGCCCAGCGCGAACAGCTCGGCGAACGCCAGCCGCCGGTGGTGCGGGCTCTGGCAGGCGTTGAGCGCCACCACCTCGTCGGCCGACAGGCTGGGCGCCGGCGCGTGCAGCGTCGCCAGCGCGGTGGCCAGCGGCGGCAGCGCCTGGCGCGCGGCGACCTCCGGCGGCACGCCGTCGTCGACGATCGCCGCCACCCGCGCCGCGGCGGTCTGGCACGCGGTGCGCAGCTTGCCGGCCGGGACGCCGGGCACGTCGGGGTAGCGCGGGATCACCTGCGCGACGTCGCCGACGGCGCCGCCGCTGGCGACGCCGAGGACGTCGGGGTTGGCCATCTCCCACTGACCGGCGCGCTGCTTGATCGGCCCGGACAGCGCGGCCTCGGCGCCCACCGGGAAGCGGCGATCGATGCCGGCCCACACGCCGAAGAACCGCACGACCAAGAGCGCCCGCGGCACCACGCCGTCGCCGAGCCGGACCTCGCCCCACGCCCGCCCGCGCGCGCGCACGGTGCGCGCGGCGACCACCGTGGCGCGCAGCGCGACCCGCTCGCCGTCGACGGCGGCGGCCAGCGCCGCGTCGATCGGCGCCACCTCGCGCGCGTCGAGCCAGCGCCGCGGCACCAGCCACAGCAGATCCTCGACGGTGTTGAGGCCGCGCGCGGCCAGCGCCGCGCCCAGCGCCGGGCCGATGCCCTTGATCGAGGTGGTCGGCTGGGCCAGCGGATCGGCGCTGACCGGCGGCGCGAGCACCGGCACCGGCGCGGCGGCCTTCGCGGGCCGCGCGCGCGCCGCGGACGGCGCCGGCGGGGCGGACGACGCGGACCTCGGCGGCGGCGCGGCGCTCCCCGGCGAGTCGGCCGGCGCCCGCGGGGCGGACGTCGGCGGCGCGGCGGCAGCGGTCGCGCGCGCGGGAGGCGCCGGCGGTGGCGCCGCGGCCTTCGCCGCCGCGGCAGCGCGGGCTGCCTCGACCTGCGCCACCACCGGCGCGCTCGGCGCGCCGACCAGCCCCTGCACCAGGCGCAGCCCGCGCGCGACCTCGACCATCTGGCCCTGGCGATCCATCGCGTCGAAGCCGGCCAGCACCTGCCGCCACGCCGCCAGCGCCGCCGCCGCCGGCGTCGCCGGCGCCACCGCGAGCATGCGGTCGCAGCCCGCGCGCAGCGCGTGACCCAGCCCGCTCACCCGCGCCAGGCCCGCGAACCGATCGGCGGCCGCCAGCATGAGCGGGCGCTGGAGCTCGAGCGCGGCGCGACGGAGCGGATCCACCGCGATCGAGCTACCACGCACGGCGCGATCGGCGGGAGCCCGCCCGAGCAATTTGCGGGATCGGGGCTCGCGGCGCGCCCGCGCCCGGGCGATACTTCGACGACATGGTCGATCGTGAGCACCCGCGCATGCCCTACGTGGTCGCGGTCGAGTTCCGGTCGGCGTCGTCGTTCCTGATCACCTACTCGCTGAACCTGTCGCGCGGCGGCCTGTTCGTCGAGACCACCCACGATCTGCCGCTGGGCACGACCATCGACGTCGCGTTCCGCATCCCCAGCGCCGGCGACGTCGCGCTGGCGGGCGTGGTGGCGTGGCGGCGCGAGGCCGGCTCGCCCGACGGCCCGCCCGGCCTCGGCGTCGAGTTCACCGACATCTCGGCGCAGCTCGGCCAGGTGATCGATCAGCTGGTCGCGCAGTTCAACGGCATCGCGGTGCTGGTGCTGGCGACCGACGGCAAGGACCGCGCGTCGCTGACCCGCCTGGTCAAGTCGATCGCCGCGTCGGCGACGACGCTGCAGGCCAGCGACGCCGCGGTCGCCGAGACGCTGGTCACCGACGACCTCGACCTGATGGTGATCGACGTCGACGGCGATCCCGAGGGCGCGATCGCCACGCTGCGCCTGGCCAAGGGGCTGACCTCGCCGGTGCCGGCGATCGCGCTGGCCTCGACCAAGCGGCTGCGCGACCACGCGCGCGCCGCCGGCGCCGACGAGATGGTCGGCAACCCGCCGGCGTTCGAGGAGCTGCAGCTCGCGGTGATGCGCGCGCTGACCAAGCCGGCCGCGGTGCGCTGACCCGATGGCGCCGGTGCGGCTGACCGCCTGTCCGCTGTGCGGCGGCGCGGCGCTGCGCCCGCTGCGACCGCCGCGCCGGACGATCGACGCCGACCTCGCCGCGGGCTGCGGGCTGGCCCGCTGCGACCGCTGCGGCCTCGAGTTCACCACCCCGCGCCCCGACGACGCGGCGCTGGCGGCGTTCTACCGCGGCCGCGACTACACCGCGCGCGAGCCGATCGACGACGCCGCGGCGCACGCCCGCGCCGCGGCGCAGCTGGCGCTGATCGAGCGCGCCGGCGGACGGCTCGCTGGCGCGCGGGTGCTCGACGTCGGTTGCGGCGGCGGCCAGCTCCTGGCCGCCGCGCGGGCGCGCGGCGCGACGGTGTGCGGGGTCGATCCGTCGCCGCACGCGATGACCGCCGGCGCGGCGCTCGGCGTCGAGATCGCGCCCGACCTGGCGGCGCTGGCCGACCGCCGCTTCGACGTCGTGGTGATGAGCCACGCGCTCGAGCACGTGCCCGACCTGCGCGCGACGCTGGCCGCGCTGCGCGGCGCGCTGACCGACGACGGGAGGCTGTGCGTCGAGGTGCCGAACCTGGCGTCGCTGCGCGCGCGGCTCAGCGTGCCGGCGCTGATCGATCGCGGCGCCGACGAGCGCCACCGCGCGTTCCCGATCCACCTCTACTACTTCACGCCGACGACGCTGGCGCGGGCGCTGGGCGACGTCGGCCTCGCGGTGCGCGCGCAGCGCACCACCGGGCTCGGCCTGAGCGCGCTGCGCCCGGGTCGCGGCGATGCGGCCGACGCGGCCGAGGCCGCCGACGCCGCGGCCGACGTCTCGCCGTCACCGCGCGCCGCGCCGCGCCCGGGCCGCCGGCTGTACGCCGCCGCCAAGGCCGGCTTCCACCGCGCGCTGCTCGGCGAGAACCTCGTGGTCGTGGCCACCGCGCGCGCACCCCAGGCCAGGGAGTAGAATCCGCGCGTGTCGGTCGAACTCGACGCCACCGCGCCGGCCCCGGCGACCGACGCGCTCGGCGCCACGCTGGGCGCCGGCACGGCCGCGCCGCGCGTCGACGCCACCGCCACCGCCGCCGGCCGGCGCCACGACGTCGGCGCCTACCCGATCGGCCCCGGCACCCGGCTGGCGCACTTCGAGATCGTGCGCCCGCTCGGCCATGGCGGCATGGGCGAGGTCTACCTCGCCACCGACCTCGCGCTCGATCGCCCGGTGGCGATCAAGGTGCTGCCCGCGGCGCTCGCCCGGGACGCCGGCCGCCGCGAGCGGATGATCCGCGAGGCCCGCGCCCAGGCCCGGCTCAACCACCCCAACGTCGCGCACATCTACTTCATCGGCGAGGACCTCGGCCAGCTGTTCTTCGCGATGGAGTACGTCGAGGGCGAGACCCTGGCGCAGCGCCTCGAGCGCGGGCCGCTGCCCACCGACGTCGCGCTCGAGCTGGCCCGGCAGGCGGCGCTCGGGCTGCGCGAGGCCCACCGCCACGGCTTCACCCACCGCGACATCAAGCCGTCGAACCTGATGATCGATCAGCACGGCCTGGTGAAGGTGATGGACTTCGGCCTGGTCACCGCGACCTGGGACGCCGACGCCGACGCGCTCGACGGCGGCGCCGCGCCGGCCGCCTCCGCGCTGGTCGGCACGCCGCTGTACATGGCCCCCGAGCAAGGCCAGGGCAAGGCGGTCGATCACCGCGCCGACATCTACGCGCTCGGGGCCACGCTGCACCACATGATCTCCGGCGCGCCGCCGTTCGCCGGCGGCTCGGCGGCCGAGCTGTTGTCGATGCACGAGACCGCGCCCCGGGCGTCGCTGGTCGGCCGCCGCGTGCGCCGGCGCGTGGCCGGCCTCGCCGACGAGGCGATCGCGCGGATGATGGCCAAGCGCCCGGCCGATCGCCCGGCCAGCTACGACGCGCTGATCGCCGAGCTCGATCGCGCCAACCCGGTGCGCAGCCGCCCGACCGGCTTATGGCCGCGGCTGGTGGCGGCGCTGATCGATCTGATCATCGCCGCGCTGATCTCGATGCCGATCAGCGTGATCGCCGACGACGCCAACGTCGGCCTCGGCGCGTACTTCCTGTTGCTCGAGCCGTGGATGCTGCGGCGGTTCGGCACCACGCCCGGGCACTCGCTGTTCGAGACCGAGGTGGTGCCGCTGCACGCCGAGCGCACCACGTACATGCAGGGCGCGCTGCGCTGCCTGACGATGTGCGGGCCGCTGATGCTCGGCCTGGCGCTCAAGGCCTGGGCCGAGCTCACCGACAGCACGCCGCTCCACTGGGTCGCCGGCGCGCTCACGCTGGGCGGCGTGGCGTACCCGCTGATCGAGCTGGCGCGGGTGGCGCTGACCACCGCCGACGCGCGCACGCTGTGGGATCGCGTCGCCGGCACGCGCGTGCGCTACCGCCTGCGCGGCACGGGCTCGCTGCTCGTCGGCGCGGCGCCGCCCAGCGGCAGCTGAGCGGCGCGCCGGCGTCAGGCCAGCTCGGCGGCGCGGACGGTGTTCTCGAGCAGGCAGGCCCGGGTCATCGGCCCGACGCCGCCGGGGACCGGCGTGATCACCGCGGCGCGCTCGGCCGCCGCCGCGTACTCGACGTCGCCGATCAGCTTGCCGTCGGCGCCGCGGTTGATGCCGACGTCGATCACCGCCGCGCCCGGCTTGATCCACGCGCCGCGGACCAGCTCGGGCCGCCCGACCGCGGCGATCACGATGTCGGCGGCGGCGACCCGCTCGGCGAGATCGCGGGTCTTCGAGTGGCACAGCGTCACGGTCGCGTCGGCGTTGGCCAGGAGCAGCGCCATCGGCTTGCCGACCAGCACGCTGCGCCCGAGCACAACCGCGCTGGCGCCCGCGACCGTCACGCCACCGTGGGCGAGGAGCCGCATGCAGCCGGCCGGCGTGCACGCGGTGAAGCGCGGCTTGCCCTGGGCCACCCGCCCGAGGTTCTCGGGGTGCAGCCCGTCGACGTCCTTGTGCGGCGGGATCGCCGCGATGATCGCGTCGGTGTCGAAGTGCCGGGGCAGCGGCAGCTGCACCAGGATGCCGTGGACCCGCGGGTCCGCGCCGAGCGTGGCGACCAGCGCCAGGAGGCCGGCCTGCGACGTGTCGGCCGGCAGCCGATGATCGGTCGCGTCGATGCCGCACTCGCGCGCGTCCTTGGTCTTGGCCTTCACGTACACCGCCGACGCCGGATCGTCGCCGACCAGCACCACCGCGAGGCCGACGGTGACGCCGCGCGCCGCCAGCGCCTGGGTGCGCGCCCGCACCTCGTCCTTCACCAGCGCCGCGACCAGCTTGCCATCGAGGACGCGGGCGCTCACGACGCCGCCGCCGATCCCGAGCCCGACGCCCCCGAGGAGCCCGACGACCCCGACGACCCCGAGGAGCCCGACGACCCCGAGGAGCCCGACGACCCCGAGGAGCCCGACCCCGACCCCGATCCCGCGTCGCTGCTCGTCGACGGCGCCGGCGTCGCCGCCGGGCTCGACCCGCCGCTGGCGCTGTCGCTGCCCGGCTTCGACGACGCGTACAGATCCTTGTACCAACCGCCACCCTTGAACGCGAACGACGTCCGCGAGATCAACCGCTCGAGCGCCCCACCGCACGCCTCGCACACCGTCTTGGACGGATCGCTCATGCGATGCTCGTACTCGAACTCACGCTTGCACGCGGCGCACTGATACTCGTAGACCGGCATGGGCCTCGCGCTTATCACGGCGCCGGCGGCGGCGACAAGACATCGATCACCCGCACGCCGAGGTCGCCGTCGACGACGACCAGCTCGCCCCGGCCGATGACCCGGCCACCGGCCCGCAGCTCGACCGCGCCGCCCACCGGCCCGGGCAGGGTCAGCACCTGCCCCGGCGCCAGCTCGAGCAGCGCCCGCGCCGAGACCTCGATCTCGCCGGCGACGATCGTCAGCGGCACCCGCAGATCGTCGACGAACAGCTCGCGGGGATCGGTCATGGGCGCGCGCTCATAGGGTCCGCTGACGGTAAGCCGGCCGCGGGCGGGGTCAAGCACCGCCGGGAACCAACCGCGCGCGATCGCGAGCCCACCGGCCCGCCCCACCACCACCACGTCGCGCGGCGCCAGCGCCGCCAGCCGCCCCGCCGCGACCGTGGCCCGCGCCAGCACCGCGGTCGCCACCAGCGGCGGCAGGCGGGCCTCGCCCCAGGCCAGCGCGTCGGCCAGCGGCCGCGACGCCGGCGCCGGCGGTAGCGCGTCGCCCTCGACCGCCACCGCGATCACGCACGCGATCGGCGCCGCCACCGCGATCTCGACCACCGGCCCCGCGATCGCGCCGCCGACCTCGGCCGTGGCCGCGACGCCGACCCGCTCGATCACCGTCGCCACGGCGAAGGCCGCCAGCGCCGCCTCGATCGCGGTCGGCGCGCGTGGCGCCGCCAGCCCGGGCGCGCGGCCGAGCGCACGATCGGCGATCGCCGCGGCCAGCCGCCCCGGCAGCGCCAGCACCGCCCGGGCCGCGCCGGCGCGCACGGTCACGAACACCGGGTCCACCACGGCGCACGCCGGCGCCGTCCCGTGCCAGCGCCCGCCGCCGATCGCGGCCACCCAGGCGGCGACCAGCGGCTCGTGGCGCAGCGCGACCGGCGCGCGCGCCCACGGATAGGGTTCCACCGCCACGCCAATGCAGTGCCAGAGACCGCGCCGGGATTCAACTGCCCGAAACTGGCCCGCGGCTACGACCTAGGTACGATCAACACCTACATCGCCCCCAGGAGCCACCATGTCACAGCGCGACCGCCGCATGGGCTTCCGCATCCCGTACTCCACCCTCGCCACCTCCTTCGTCGACGATCGGCCGGTGCGGATCCTCGTCGAGGACCTGTCCGATACCGGCATGCGCGTCCACGCGGTGACCCCGCGGGCGCCGCGGCCGGGCACGGTCGTCGCGCTCGAGGTCGTGCTGCCCGACTCCGACGACAGCATCTGGGCCACCGCCCAGGTGTGCCACCGCCAGGCCGACGACCTCGCGGCCGGGCTCGGCATGCGCTTCGTCGCGATGGCCCAGCGCCACGCGCGCCGGCTCCGCGACTACTGCCTCGAGGCGCGCCGCGCGCACCTCGGCGGGCTGCTCGAGCGCATCCGCGCCGGCGCCTGACGGCGGCGCGGGCCCCGCGCGGATCGCCGCGGTATACTCACCGCGCCGATGCGCCGCACCCCCTGGCTGGTCGCAACCCTCGTCGCGATCGGCGCCGCCAGCGCGGCGCCGGCGCTCGCTCAGCCCGACGACGACTGGAACGTCCAGCGCGATCCGTTCGACAAGTCGGTGGTCGCCCGGTTGAAGGGCATCCTGGGCAAGAACCCGAGCGACGCCGACGCGCTGGCCAAGCTGCTCGGCATGTACCGCCGCTACCGCACGGTGGCGCTGCTCGAGGGCGAGTACGACGCCGCGCTGGCCAAGCAGCCCAGCGACTTCGCCGCGCTGGTGGTGCGGGCGCGGCTGGCGCTGGCCCAGCGCGACGACGCCGCCGCACTGCCGCTGCTCGAGCGCGCCGCCGCGGTGCGCACCGACGCGGCGGTGCTGGTCGAGCTGGGCGCGCTGTACCGCACCCACGGCAAGCTGGCCGAGGCGCGGGCCGCGCTCGACAAGGCGCTGGCCGCCAACCCGGCCAAGCCGACCAAGATGAAGGCGCTGCGCGCGCTCGCCGATCTGGCGCTGGCCGCCAAGGACATCGACGGCGCCCGCCGCTACTTCGAGCAGTACATCGCGCTCGATCCCGGCAACGTCGGGCTGCGGCTCGAGCTGGGCGACGCGCTGGCCGGCGCCGGCCGCCACGACGACGCCATCGCGGTCTACGCCGACAGCGAGAAGCGGCTCGGCAGCGATCCCGCGCGCCGGGTCGAGGTGGTGGCGCGGATCGGCGCCGCCGAGGAGGCCAAGGGCGACGACGCGGCCGCGGTGGTGACCTACCGCCGCGCGATCAAGCTGGTGCCGAAGGGCTACTACCTCGAGACCGAGCTGACCGCGCGCATCATCGACATCTACCGGCGCAAGCAGGACCTCGCGACCTTGCTCGCGTACTACGAGAAGGAGTGGCCGGCCGGCGGCCGCGGCGCCTTCGAGTGGGGCACGCTGGCCCGGCTCTACGAGGAGACCGGCGATCAGGACAAGGCGGTCACCGCCTACCAGAAGGCGGTGGCCAAGGCGCCCTACGAGCTCGAGGTGCAGCGCCGCCTCATCCAGCTGCTCGAGGCCACCGGCCGCGATCAAGACGCGCTGGCGCAGTACGAGGTGGTGGCGCGGGTCGCGCCGGGCGAGGCGCGCTTCCAGCTCGAGCTGGCCGAGCGCTACTGGCGGGTCCACCAGGAGGCCAAGGCGCTGGCCACCGCCAAGAAGATCGAGGGCCGGTTCCCGTCGGACCCCGCGGTGATGTCGGCGGTCGCCGACCTGTACCTGCGCTGGAGCAAGGACGACTTGGCGCTCGCGGCGTTCGAGCGGCTGGCGCGGCTCGAGCCCGACGATCCCGATCACCTGGTGACGCTCGGCGAGCAGTACCACCAGCGCGGCCAGGTCGACAAAGCCATGGCGACCTGGAAGCGCATCGCCGGCACCAAGTCGGCCAAGGGCTACGCGCGGCTCGGCGACGTGCTCGCCGAGCACGACGCGCCGACCGAGGGCCTGGTCTACTACGCCAAGGCGATCAAGCTCGATCCCGACGATCCCGAGCTGTACAAGGGCCGGGCCCAGATCCTCGAGCGGCAGCGCGCCTTCGCCGAGGCGATGGCCGACTGGGAGAAGGCGCTGTCGTTGTGGAGCAAGCCCAGCGATCGCAGCGCCCGCCGCGAGGCGCGCACGCGCATCGTCAACCTGTTGCCGCGGTGGGACGCCGGCAACCACAAGGACGCCTACCGCCAGCGCTGGGAGGACGGCTTCGCCGGCCAGCCGCCCGACCTCGACGCCGGCTACTTCCTCGTCGCGTACTACCAGCGCTTCGTCCAGAACGGCCAGCCGCGCCAGACGCTCGAGCGGCTGCTGACGCTGGCCCCCGACGATCAGGAGACGCTGCTCGATCTGGTGAAGGCGTACCGGGCCGATCAGGCCTACGACAAGGCGGTGGCGCTGCTGATCAGCCTCGCCGAGAAGGACCCGGCGCGGCAGCGCGAGGCCTACAACCAGATCGCCGAGATCAAGACCGAGGCCCACCAGGACGCCGAGGCGATCGCGTGGTCGCAGAAGGCGCTCGAGAAGAGCCCGAACGATCCGGCGGCCTACGAGCGCCTGGCCGAGCGCTACAAGGAGATGCAGCGGCTCGACGACGCGGTCGCCGCGTACCAGAAGACGATCGAGCTGGCGCCGCGCAACTACAAGGCGTACTTCGCGCTCGCCGAGCTGCACCAGCAGCGCATCGAGCACGCCGCCGCCGCCGAGCTGTACCGCCGGGTGCTGCGCCAGGCCACCGACGACGACACCGTGCTGAAGGCCGGCAAGGCCGGCATCGCGCTCGAGGAGATCAACCAGTCGCTCGGCGAGCTCGAGAAGGTGCTGGCGCCGCTGTCGGCGATCATGGCGCACAAGGCGGTCTACCGGCAGCTCCTGGTCGAGCTGTACGTCCACTACGTGCCGCGGCTGGTGGTGCGCGCGCGCCACGGCACCCGCGAGGTGCGCGCCGCGGCCCGCGCCGAGCTCGATCGCCTCGGCCACGGCGGCATGAAGGCGCTGCTCGACGCGCTCGCCGACGAGACCGCCCCGGCGCAGCGCGCGATCGCGGTGCAGCTGCTCGGCGACCTCGGCAACAAGGCCGCGGCGCTGCCGCTGGTGCGGGTCGCCAAGGACGAGCCCGCCCCCGTCGATCCCACCGCGCCGCGCACGATGGGCTCGCTGGCGACCACGCTCGATCTCGACAACCGCATCGCGGCGCTGGTCGCCGCCGGGCGGCTGGGCGATCCGCGGGTCGTGCCCGAGGTGCTGCCGCTGGCGCGCCACGCCGAGGTCGGGCTGCGCGAGGCCGCGGTGTTCACGCTGGCCGGGGTCGCCGACGCGCGCGCGACCACCGCGTTGATCGACGCGCTCGCCGATCACCGCCCGTCGGTGGCGGCGCTGGCGTGCGCCGGCCTCGCCGGCGGCGCCGATCCGCGCGGCCAGCGCGCCGCGCTCGCGGTCGATCGCCAGCGCGACGACCTGGTGCGCGCGACCTGCGCGGTCGGCTTCGCGCGGGCCGGCGCCGCCGCGGTGCCGTGGCTGGTGGGCGCCGTCGGCGACAACGCCGGCGAGACCCAGCGGCTGGCGGCCTACGCGCTGGGCCAGCTCGGCGACGGCCGCGGCGCCGAGCCGCTCTTGCGCGCGTACCTCGCGCGGGCCGGCCAGGATCGCGCGACGATCGTCTGGGCGCTGGCGCGGCTGGGCGGCGCCGCCGCGGCCCCGCCGGCCGCGCTCGACGAGTACCCGATGCGGGCCGGCAAGCTCGACCTCGCGGCGTGGGTGCGGGCGCTGCCCGGCGAGCTGCCCACCGCGACGGTGTCGGCCGACGTGCTGGTCGGCCACGAGGCGGCGCTGATCGACGCGGTGAACGCCGCGCTGGCCGGCCACCACGACGCCGCGCTCGGCGCGCTGCTCGATCTCGATCGCCGCGCGACCGGGCTGGCGATCGGCGAGCTCACCGACGGCGCGCTGTCGGCCAAGGCCGCAGCGACGCTGGCCGCGATCGGCGCCGGCGTCACCGCCGCGGTGGTGGCCCGGGCGCGCGACGACGATCCCAAGATCGCCGCCACCGCGCTGCGGGTGCTCGGCAAGATCGGCTCGCCGGCGGCGCTGGCCCCGGTCGCGACCGCGCTCGACGATCCGCGCCGGCTGGTGCGCGACGCCGCCGCCACCGCGATCGCCACCGCCGCCGCCGCGCCCCCCGCCCTGCTCGCCGCGCTGCGCGCGCGCCTGGCCGTACCCGACGAGCGCGATCGGCTCGCCGCCGCCACCGCGATGGCGGCGATGGGCGCGCGCGTCGACGTCGCGGCGCTGGCCGCCGCCGCCGCCGATCGCTCGTCGTTCGTGCGCAGCGCGGTGGCCGCCGCGCTCGGGGCCAGCGCCGCCGCCGCCGCCGTCGAGCCGCTGCTCGCGCTGTCGAAGGACGACACCCCGGAGGTCCGCGCCGCGGCGGCCCGGGCGCTGGCCGGCAGCGCCGATCCGCGGGCCGTTGCGCGGCTGCGCGAGCTGGCCACCGACGCCGACCCCGGCGTCGCCGCGGCCGCCCGCCGGCCGTGAATCGCGCCGCGAAAAAAGGCGTGCTTTCGCAAGTTTGACGGCTAGGCGCGGCGCGTCTATCCTGTAGCCGCAATGGACATCGGGCTGGTGTGCGACCAGTGCAGCACGCTCTCGGCGATGGGCACTCCGCGGTGCGTGCGCTGCGGCTCCTCGCTCGCGCTCGAGGAAGAGACCCGCGTCGGCACGCCGGCGCTGCGCGCGCCCGCGCCCGCCGATCCGACCGCCGCACAGCCCTGCCCCGAGTGCGGCGAGCTGGTGCCGCCCAACCATCGCTTCTGCGGCGGCTGCGGCGCGCGCATCGACGCGGCGCGACCGCGCCCGGCCCCGGCGGCCGCCACGGAGAAGCCCGGGCGGCGCACGATGTTCTTCGGCGCGATGCAGGCGGCGCGCGCCAAGCTCACGCTGATCCGCGGCGACGGCCTCGACGGCGTGTCGTTCACGCTGGCCGGCGACGAGCACCTCGCCGGGCGCGTCGACTGCCCGATCCTGTTCCCCGACGATCCGTTCCTGTCGCCGGTGCACGCCAACTTCTTCTACCGCGACGGCAAGCTGGTCGTGCGCGACGAGGCCTCGGCCAACGGCGTCTTCGTGCGCATCGCCGGCCAGGTCGAGCTGCCGCTCGGCAACCGCTTCCTGGTCGGCGAGCAGATGCTCGAGGTCGAGCTGGTGCCGATGATCGACGAGGGCGCCGTCGAGGACGGCACGTACTTCTTCGCCAGCCCGCGCCGCGGCGGCGACCTGCGGATCGTCCAGCGCCTGCGCGGCGGCGAGAGCGGCTACACCTACGGCGCGCTGGGCGCGACGATCCGCATCGGGCGCGAGGGCAACGACATCGACTTCCCCGACGACCCGTTCATCTCGGGCCACCACGCGCACCTCGCGTGGGACGGGGCGCACCTGACGTTGACCGACCTCGGCTCCAAGAACGGCACGTTCCTGCGCATCACCGGCGAGCGCACGCTCGTCCACGGCGACTACGTCTTCATGGGTCAACAGCTCCTACGCGTCGAGATCGTGTAGGGTGAACGTGGCCCACCAAACCCAAGCTGCCTCGGGGTCCGAATGATCGTCTGCAATCGGTGCGGCAAAGAAAACCAGGATCACTACAAGTTCTGTCTCGGCTGTGGCGCCGAGCTGACTGCGGCACCCAAGGGCGACGCCGGGATGGCGATGATGAAGACGATGATGGCGGACACCAGCGGCGCGCCGCCGCGGCCGCTGCCGGGCATGGGCCCCGCGCCGTCGCAGGGCATGCCGCTGCCGCCGCCCCCGGGCTTCCCCGGCGCCCCTGGCCCCGGCCCCGGCCCGCTCGGCCCGCCGCCCGGCATGGGTGGCCCGCCGCCCGGCATGGGCGGCCCGCTCGGCCCGCCGCCCGGCCTCGGCGGCCCGATGGGCCCGCCGCCCGGCATGGGTGGCCCGCTCGGTCCGCCGCCCGGCCTCGGTGGCCCGATGGGCCCGCCGCCCGGCATGGGTGGCCCGATGGGCCCACCGCCTGGCCTCGGTGGCCCGATGGGTCCGCCGCCCGGCATGGGCGGCATGTCCGGCGGACCGCTGGGCGGCGCGATGCCGTCGCCGGCGTCGCTGGTGCCGTCGCCGTCGACCCAGCCGCCGCCGTTCGGCGCGCCGCCCTCGGTCGGGCCGCCGGCCGGCCCGCCCCCGGGGGTCCCCGCCGCGATCGGCCCCGGCCCGGCGTTCGGCGCGCCGCCGACGGCGACCGGCCCGCGGCGCTGCCCGCAGTGCGGCGCCGACGTGCCGCCTGGCTTCCGCTTCTGCGGCGCCTGCGGCTGCCGCATGGACGAGGTCTCGCAGCCGGCGATCGCGCCGGTGCGCGGCGCCCCCGCGGCGCGGCCGGCCCCGCGCGCGATCATGACGCTGATCCGCCCCGACGGCTCCGAGGGTGGCACCCACGAGCTGCGCCAGGGCGACAACAAGATCGGCCGCAACTTCGGGCCGGTGTTCGAGACCGACGGCTACCTGTCGCCGGTCCACGCCGAGATCCTGGTCAACGGCACCGCCGCGCTGGTCCGCGACCTCGACAGCCTGAACGGCGTCTTCGTCAAGATGACCGAGGAAGAGGAGCTGACCTCGGGCCAGATCATCCGCATCGGCCAGGAGCTCTTGCGCTTCGACCTGATCACCCCGCCCGAGCCGATCGCCGACGGCACCGAGGTGATGGGCAGCCCCAACCCCGGCTACTGGGGCAAGCTGACCGTCATCATCGGCCGCAACGTCGACGGCTCGGCGTTCCCGCTCCTGGGCGACAGCGTCACGCTCGGGCGCGAGCGCGGCGAGATCAACTTCCCCGACGACGGCTACGTCTCGGGGCTGCACGCGCGGGTCACCAACCGCGACGGCCGGGTGTTCCTCGCCGATCTCGGCAGCTCGAACGGATCGTTCGTGAAGGTCACCACCGAGCGCGCCCTGCAGAACGAGTCGTTCGTGCTGATGGGCCAGCAGCTGTTCCGGCTGAACCTGACCGCGTAGCGCGCCGCGCCGCGGTCGCGCGCGCTACTTCTTCTCGAGGTCGTCGGCGTCCATCCCCTTCTTCTCCTTGAAGGTGAACGCCTTGGGGATCGTGATCTCGCCGCCCGGCTGGAACACCACCAGCACGTCGACGGTGCTGTCCGGCTTGCCGCCGGGCGCCTCGACGACCATCTCGGTGTCCGACTTGAAGCGGATGAAGTTGCCGATCTGGTCGCCGAAGTAGACCTTCACGGTCCGCGTCGTCTTCATGAAGTTCTGGCCGTTGATCTGCACGATCTGGCCACCCATCGCGTCGCCGGTGCGCGGCTCCAGCCCGTTCACCTTGAGCTTGCCGTCGTTCGAACCGCACCCCAGCACCAGCGCCGCGCCGACGACGAGGCCGGCCAGGCGCGTCGCCGACCGGGTCATTCCACCGTGTGCCTGCATGGCGACGACGCTATCACAGGCGCCCCGACCCGGCGCTACATCATGTCCTTGCGCTGCAGCGCGCGGCGCATCTTGCACAGCGCCTGCTCCTGGAGCTGGCGGATACGCTCGCGGGACAGGTTGTACTTCTCGCCGATCTCCTTGAGCGTCAGCTCGTGCTCGGTCTCGAGGCCGAAGCGCTGGCGCAAGATGTCGGCCTCGATCGGCCGCAGCTCGCCGAGGATCGACCGCACCTCGCTCTGCAGCGCGTCCATCTCGAGGTCGGCGGTCGGCGACGCGTCCTCCTTGTCGGGATCCTCGAGCACCTCGGCCAGGCTGCGGCCCTCTTCGTCGCCGACCGGGCGGTCGAGCGACACCGACTGCTCGAGCACCCACCGCCGCATGTTCTCGACCTTGTCGAGCGGCATGCCGGTGGTCTCGGCCAGCTCCTCGGTGGTCGGGCTGCGCCCCAGCTTGGTGGTCAGCTCGCGGCGGGCCTTGGTCAGCCGGTGGTGCGCGTCGATCATGTGCACCGGCAGGCGGATCTCGCGGCCCTTGTCGGCGAGCGCGCGGCTGATCGCGTGGCGGATCCACCACGACGCGTAGGTCGAGAAGCGGAAGCCGCGGCGGTAGTCGTAGCGCTCGACCGCCTTGATCAGGCCGAGGTTGCCCTCCTGCACCAGATCGGCGAGCGACATCCGGCCGTGGTTGAAGCGGCGCGCGATGCTGATCACCAGCCGGAGGTTGGCCTTCACGAACGCGTTGCGCGCGTCGTGGGCGGCGCGGGCGGCGACGTCGACGCGGTGCAGCCACTCGCCGAGCGGCTTGGCGGTGCGGCCGTGCTTGGGCACGACGACGTAGCCGCGCGCGACGCGCTCGGCGACCGCCAAGCCCGCCTCGATGTACAGCCGATCCAGATCGGTGTCGCGCAGGCGCGCGGCGGCCTTGGCGACGGCGCCGTCGAGCTTCTTGCCGACCAGCGGCCGGCGCAGCGCCTTGACCTCGGCGGGCGCGGCCTCGGCCGGCAGCGCGTCGAGCACCAGCGCCAGGGCCGGCGCCCAGCCCAGGAGCGCGGTCCACACCGCGACCTCGAGCGCCTCGATCTCCTTGGCGGTGGTGAACTCCTCCTCGGGCCGCAGCACGTGCAGCGCGGCCATGTCGCGGAAGTACATGGTCAGGTAGCCGGAGCCATCGGACTTGCTGCCGCGGGCGCGGTCCTTGCCGTCCTTGCGCTTGGCCTTCTCGGCGAGCCTGACCGCGCGCTCGGCGGCCTTGCGCGGCCGGTGGGCGGTGGGGACGCGGGGGAGACTGACGGCGGCGGCACTCTTCACGGCTTTCTCCTGGAACGCCTTGCAGGGGGCGCCCCGAAATGTCAGACGTCCCGCGCGCCGAAATGTTTTGATCGCGCCGCGGCGGGGCTGCTGATGGGATCTAGACCCGCGAGGCCACGGGGATATTCCAGGCGCGCCGGCCCGGTCCGCGCGCGACGGTGATCACACCTCCCGCCGGTCGATTCCGTGCAACCGCCGCCGCGCGGTGGTGTCGGACTACTTCGCGTCGGTGCGCCGCTCGGCGATCACGATGATCTCGCGCGAGCGGTTGCCGAGGAACCGGCCCTTGGTCGCCATCGCGCCCGACACCTCGAGCACGCGCAGCCCGGCGGCGTGCAGGAGCTTGCCGATCTCGTGCAGCGAGTACACGCGCAGCGAGATCTCTTGCTCGATCTGCCGCCCGTCGTCGAACACCACCGAGCGCTTCGACTGCACGCGCGACGAGAAGTAGTTGAACTCGACCTCTTCGAGCACGACGCAGCCGTCGCCCTCCCACCACACCCGCGTCGGCAGATCGCCGATGACGTAGTCGCGGTTGAGCACCTCGAGCATGAACTTCGCGCCGGGCTTGAGCGCCTTGGCCACCAGGCTCGCGGTCTTCTTGTTGGTCTCGTCGTCGAAGAAGCCGAAGGTCGAGAACAGGCAGTAGGCGCCGTCGAACTGCGCGTCGAAGTCGATCTCGCGCATGTCGACGTGGACGAAGTTGATGTCGAGCCCGCGCCGCTGCGCCTCGTCGGCGCCGCGCAGGAGCATCGGCAACGACAGGTCGACGCCGACCATGTTCATCCCGCGCGCCGCCAGCTCCATCGCGTGACGCCCGTAGCCGCAGCCGAGATCGAGCACCTGCGCGCCGGGGGTCAGCCCGAGCGACTCGACCACCATCGCGGCCTCGGCCTGGGTGGTCTGCGGGGTGAGGAACGGCAGCGTGCGGAGGTAGTCCTCGTCGAACAGATCCTCGAACCACGGCTTGCCGCGCCGCTTGCGCTTGTCCTCGGCGGCGGGCGCCGCGGCGGCCATCGGCTTCTTCGCGGCGGGCGCGGCGGGCGCGGGGGGCGGCGGCTTGGCGGCGGCGGGCGGCGGCGGCGGCGCGCTCGGCGGCAGCGCCACCGGCCCCGACGGCTGGGCCGGGATCGCGACCGGCACCGGCGACACCTCGACCGCGGGCGCGCGACCTTGCTCCTCGACCTCGAGGATCTCGTCGGCGAGGATCTCGCTCGAGTCGCCGGCGTCGGCGACGGCGGCCGGGGCCGCCGCGCTGGACTCGGCGGCCGGCTCGGCCGGCGTGGGCGCCGCGGGCGGCGTGGGCGGCGGCGCGACCGGCGCCGGCGTCGAGAACGACACGGTCACCGGCGTCAGGCTCGCCGCGGGCGACGGCGCGGGCGCGGGGGGCGCAGCCGGCGCGGGCGCGGGCGGCGCCGCGGACATCGCCGGCGCCGACGTCGCCGCCTGCACCGCGGCCATCGGCGGCGCGGTCTGGCGCGGCCGCTCGATCGGCGGCGGCACCGGCGGCGCGGTGGTCGGCTTGGCCCGGGTCGGCGCCACGCCGAGCACGGTCGACTCCATCAACTCCTCGAGATCGTCCTCCGACAGCGCCACCGTCGCCGCCCGCGCCATCGGCGCCTTGGGCACGCCGTCGGCGACGCCGGCGTCGTCGACGATGATGTCGACCGCCTCGACCTCGCCGGTGGTGCGCGTCGACTCGACGACCACGGGCATCTCGGCGGTGGTGTCGACCGCCGGCGGGCTCTCCTCGAACTCCAGCGCCGTCAGGCCGAGCGCCTCGAGGTTGACCGCCGGCATCTGCCGGGTGCGGCCGTCGGGCACCACGTCGTCGATGGCCCCCGGGATGCCAGCGTCGGGGACGCCGCCGATCGCGGTCGCGTCGTCGAGGTCGGCGACGATCTCGTCGGGCGGCAGCGTCGTCGGCGCCCGGCCGGCGTCGTCGCTGAACGCGTAGGCGATCGACACCGCCAGCGACGGGTCCTCGGGGATCGGCGCGGCGACCGGCTGGCTGTCGGTCCGGCGCGGCACGTTGTCCGACGGGATCCGGATGCCGCCGCGGCGGCGCCGCCGCCGGCGCTCCGACGTCGACATGCCGTCGTCGAACTCGGTGGCGTCGTCGTCGGACCGCTTGCTCATGGCCCCTCGTGCGCGGTGAGCGCGGCGCCGCAGCGCACGCTGGCGCCGACCGCAGGCAGATCGAGGCGCGGCGCGCCGGGCGGCAACACCATGACCACCGTCGACCCGAGCAGGAACGCCCCGAGCTCGTCGCCGGGCTCGACCGCGGCGGCGATCGGCTCGCGACGGTACGCGCCGGTCCGGCGCCACGGCCGGGTGTCGTGGCCGACGTGGGCCAGCCAGACGTTGCCGACGCCGGTGGCGGCGACCATCGCGACCGCGACCGGCCCCCACGGCGACGCCACCTCGATGACCACCCGCTCGTTGACCGCGAACAGGCGGTCGACGCGCTCGACGAAGGTCGGGCTGACGGGCCAGCGCAGGCCGGGGATGTAGTGGTACGCGGTGACGCGCCCGCGCACCGGCGCGTGGACGCGGTGGTAGTCGCGGGGCGACAGGTAGATCGTCGCGAACTGCCCGCCCTGGAGCGCGGCCGCCAGCTGGCGATCGACCACCAGATCCTCGAGCCGGTAGTCGATGCCCTTGGCCTGGATCAGCGTGCCGGCGGTGACCGTGCCGGCGGCGCCGATCGCGCCATCGGACGGCGCGACCACCGGCGCGGCGGCGATCGGGCGGGCTCCGTCGACCAGCGGCCGGGCGAAGAAGTCGCCGAAGCTCGCGAAGCTCGGCAGCGGCGCGCCGACCTCGTCGAGCCGGGCCCCCACCGCCGCGGCGAACGCGCGGTACAGCGGCGCGCGCAGCGGCCGGGGGATCGTCCGACGCGCGGTCGCCCCGATGACGCTCGAGTACGCCGATTTCGGCGCCCAGCGCAGGGAGCCGACGGTCACGCGGTCGCGAAGCTCGGTGAGGGTCACGCGGAGGCCCAGCCGTGGGTTGACCGCCGGGCACACGCCAGGAACGGCCCCATCGTCCAGGAAACCTTGGAATTATAGGCCACGGGGACCGGCGGGCACAAGCGCCTGGGGCATCTGCGGCATCCCGGCACCGTCGTTGCGCCCCCCGAGGAAATGCGGCGGAAACAACCGGGCGCTAGCGTGGGGACATGAAGAAGGTCGAGGCGATCATCAAACCGTTCAAGCTCGACGAGGTGAAGGACGCGCTCGCCGAGATCGGCGTGCACGGCATGACCGTCTCCGAGGTGAAGGGGTTCGGGCGGACCGGCGGCAAGAAAGAGGTGTACCGGGGCTCGGCGTACGTCGTCGACTTCGTCCCGAAGGTGAAGCTGGAGATCATCGTCACCGACGACCACGTCCGCCAGGTGGTCGCGGCGATCACCGAGGCCGCGCGCACCGGCCGCATCGGCGACGGCAAGATCTTCGTCAGCCCGGTCGACGAGGTCATCCGCATCCGCACCGGCGAGACCGGCGACGACGCCATTTAGGGAGGTCTCTCGCGAGACCTCCCCTCGGCGGGGCCAGGTCCCCGCCGAGCCTCCCCACCAAGACGGCCGTCCGCCCGACCTCCCGGGTGGTGCGTGGCGGCCGGGCGGGTTGCGCGACGAAAACCTGATCGTGCAGCGCGGCGCGACGGGAACCTGATCGCGCAGCGCGGGGGCGTGGTGGGAACCTGGGCGCGGGCGGTCAGCGGTTCGACTTCATCTGGGCGCGCAGGCGGTCGAGCTTCTTGTCGAACGCGGCGCGCTTCTCGGGCGAGGACAGGAGGCCGACCATGCTCGCGACGTCGGTCCAGTCGCTCTCGAGGCGCGGGCCGAACTCGGCCTTGTAGGCGCGGTACTCGCGGGTGACCGCCTGGAACTTGCTGCGCAGCGCGGCCTCGTCGGGCGCGGACGGCGGCGGCGGATCCTTGGCGCTGCCGCTGCCCGGGCGCGGGACCGCCGGACCGCCGGTGCCCGAGCCGTGGCCGGGGCGGACCTGCGGCGGCGGCACCACCGCCGGCGCGGCGTCGATCGGCGGCGCGGCGTCGACGGGCGCCACGCCCGCGTCGAGCGGCGTCACCACCGGCGCCTGCGCGACCGGCGCGGGGGGCCGCGCGCCCCCGCCCCGCGACAGCACCCAGGCCAGCGCCAGCGCGACCCCGGCCAGGCCCGCGGCGATGGCCGCGATGATCGTGCGGCGCTGCCGGCTCGCGGCGGCGGCGCGCTCGCGCGCGTAGATCGCCGCGTCGTCGATCACCACCGAGCGCGGCCCCGCGTCGAAGGCCCCCGACGACGACGCCCGCGGCATCGCCTTGCCGGGGCTGGCCGGCAAGGCCGGCACCCGCGGCACCGCGGCGGTGGCCGGCTGGTACAGCGGCATGTTGGCCAGCGCGAACGAGATCGTCTCGATCGACTGGGTCGTCAGCTCCTGGCGGAAGTCCTCGAGGTGGGCCGCCGCGGCGCGATCGAGCAGCTCGCGCTGCGACGCCATCTCGCTCGCGAACACCTCGCGCAAGAACGAGCCCAGCGCGTCGGTCGAGATCGTCGGCGCGATCGCCACCAGCGCCTCCTGGATCGCGTCGCGCAGCTCGGCCGCGGTCTGGAACCGATCCTCGGGGCGCGGCCGCAGCGCCTTGTGCACCAATCCGTCGAAGCGCCCCAGCGCTGGATCGAGCTGCGACGGCAGCCGGTGCTCGCCCTTGACCACCTGCCGGGCCAGCGCGCGGTAGTCGGGGTTGTCGCCGACCTCGTACAACCGCTCGGCGGTGAGCAGCTCGAACAGCACCGCCCCGATCGCGTACAGATCGGTGCGATGGTCGACGACGCCTCCGCGCACCAGCTGCTCCGGCGCCATGTAGCCGAACTTGCCGAAGCCCATCTTGGGATCGGTGGCGGTCGCGCGCAGCGCGCTCTTGGCGATGCCGAAGTCGATGATCTTGGTCTCGCCCTCGAACGAC
>Ga0075163_10003170_pt1 | contig 22174 bp, 15 predicted proteins | sample JI1023141ADNA_FD_71478 | JGI IMG/M metagenome (GOLD analysis project Ga0075163, IMG submission 71478) | Wastewater effluent complex algal communities from Wisconsin, to seasonally profile nutrient transformation and Carbon sequestration -... | ecosystem: Engineered > WWTP > Effluent > Algae... | reverse complement strand
TGCGGCGGGTCGGGCGCAGCGCGGCCGACTGCCCGTACATCGAGACGATGCTCGAGCGCTACGATCGGCGCAGCGCGGCCGAGACCGAGCGCGCGGTGCGCCGCTACGCGCCCGAGAGCCGCGGCGTGCGCGAGGCGCAGGCGTACCTGCCGTTCGTCGCCGCGCGGCTGGCCCTGGGCATCCGTCGCTGGGCCGAGACCGGACGCCTGCCCGACGACCTGCCGAGCGACGAGCTGATGTCGCTCGGCAGCGCCGGCGGCTGGGTCGGTGCCATCGCGGGGCTGGCCGGGCTGCGCGCGCCCGAGGCCGGCGCGACCGGTGGCGGGGCCCGCGGCGCGGCGAGTGGCACCGCCGCGGCCGCCGGGCCGCAGCGTCAGGCGCTCGGGCCGTCGCCCGGGCGGGTCGATGGCGAGGCGCTGATGGCGCGGCTCGGCCCCGGCCGACCGCTCGACGGCACGACCCGGGCGCGGATGGAGGCCGGGCTCGGCCACGACTTCGGCGCGGTCCGCATCCACGCCGACGACGACGCGGCCACGCTCAACCGCGACCTGGCGGCGCGCGCGTTCACCATCGGCGAGCACGTGGTGCTCGGCAGCGGCGCGCCGGCGGCTGGCACCGTCGCAGGCGACGCGCTGCTCGCGCACGAGCTGGCCCACGTCGTCCAGCAGGGGACCTCGGCGGCGGTCGGCGACGTCCCGGTCGGCGCCGCCGACGATCCGCTCGAGCGCGAGGCGGACGATGCTGCCGAGGCGGTGGTGCGCGGCCTCCACGCACCGGACCGCACACCGCGCCGCGCGGCGCTCGGCCCGCGACGCGTCCGCGGCGGCCTCCGCCTCCAGCGTTGCGGCTCCAGCTACCACGCGCGCAGCCCGGCCGACCTCGAGCGCGCGCTGCCCCAGATCGCGCGGCTGCGCGACCGCTACCACGTCACGTTCAGCGAGGAGAGCTCCAACTGGTCGGCCGACGAGCTCGACCGGGTCGGCGCGGCGCTCGCCCTGCTCGAGAAGGACCCGCGCGAGCTCGCCGCGATCCGCGACGCGGTCTTCGTCCGTGTCGCCACCCCGAGCGTGTCACGCGGCCGCGACGCGCAGGCGGCCTACGTCTCGTCGGCCGCGCGCGTCGACGGCACGCCGGTCCGCAGCCGTCGAATGGAGATCGGCGACGGCGTGTTCCACCTCGCCGGCGATCGACTGGTCCGGCTCATCGTCCACGAGCTCGGCCACGGCATCGAGCAGGCCGCCTTCCACGACGCGGTCTACGACGGCATGCTGGCGGAGGCGCAGCTCGATCCCGCCAGCACGGCCCTCCAGGCGGCGACCGCTGCGTTCATCAGTGCCTTCAACCCGGTGATCCAGAAGGCGTACCCCGCGACCCCGCAGGCGGTCGCGTTCCTGGGCGCGATGAACGCCGGCGGACAGGCCTTCGTGGCGCTCAAGAAGATGGTCGGTGCGACGAGGGCGACCCGCACGACCGACCAGGGCAAGCTCGAGACCGACCTCACGAAGGCGCTCACCGATCGCGACACCGCGTGGGCGGCACTTCAGGTCGCGACACCGCCGAGCCCGGTCATCGTCGACTTCGGCACCGTGATCCCGCTGATGGACACGGCGGTCGCGGCGCTCCGCGCGATGCTCGCCGCCATCGCGCGCAAGGACGCGGCCGACGACGGCGCCGCGAACGTGGCAGTGACGAGGGACGGCGTCGAACGTTCGACTCGCCTGGCACGCTTCGGCGAGGTCGTCGATCGCGAGAACATCCAGACGCTGCACTGGAGTGGGTACAACACCGACTACGTCGCCGAGGTCCGGAAGGGCCGCTCGGGCGAGAGCCACGCCACGAAGGTGTTCCACTTCCACCAGGAGATGTTTGCCGAGGCCTTCGCGATGTGGAAGACCGATCGTCTCATGCTCTACAACCAGGCCCCGGCGCTGGCGAAGTTCTTCGACGACGGCGAGCACCTCCGATGAGGTCCGGCGCGCTGGCGCTCGTCGTCACGGCGGCGTGCTGCGCCGGCCATCCGGCACCGGCCGGCCCGCGGCCCGCGTACGAGACCGCGGACTGCCCGGTCCCCGCGGGGGCGCCGCCACCGCCACTCGTCACGTCGAGCACCCCGCCCGGACCTAGCGTCACCCTCAGCGATGGCTCGCGGCTGGAGGGGATCATCCTCCTCGCGGTCCCGCTGACCCATCATTCCGTGATCTCGTCCCCGCCCGCCCCTTCGCCGGAGCTCGACCCCGAGTTCGCCGTCGCCAACGCGCTCTACCGCGGCGCCCACGCCGCCTTCGTCGCCGCCGACTATCCGCGCTCGGCGAGCTGCTTCGTGCGGGCCGCGCTCTCGCTGCGGCCGGTGACCAGGCGCAAGAGCTTCTTCGCCGGCGACGCCGCGTTCGACCGCGCGGCGTACCTCCGGAACGCGGTCTACGCCTGGGTCATGGCCGAGACCCTCGACGTGGCGCGCGCGACCCTCGATCGCCTCGAGCAGCGCGAGCGCATCCCCGCCGCCGAGCTCGACGAGCCGCGCAAGCTCCTCGCCGCGTACGCCCCGGCGACGGCGCCCTGACCTCTGGCCTTCAAGGCGCGGCGGCGATGGTGATCGCGAGCTCGCCGCTCCGCACCTCGCACGGCATGGCGGCGTTGCCGCCGTACACGGCGAAGGCGCGAACCGGCCCGGCCCAGTCGGCGGGGACCTCGAACGGCGCGCCGTCGGCCTCGTAGACGCCGCCGGCCGCGACGTCGACGTCGATCGGGCTCGGCGCCGTCGATGGGATGGAGAACGCCGGGCCGACGAACCGCGCGCCGTGCGCCGCGTCGGCGAGGTACAGGCGGGTCCGGTAGGTGCCCTCGAGGTTGAGGAACAGCCGTAGCGACCGCGCCGACGGGCTCCGGTTGGCGATCGCGATCCGGTAGGCGTAGCGCTGGCCGGCCACCGCCGTCGACGGGCCGGCCAGCCCGACCGCGAGGCCATCGCACGCCACCTCGCCCCACGCGTAGTCACGCATCGTGTCCTCCTGCGAGCCACCGCCACCGATGGTCGGCTTGTGCGCGCACGTGCAGCCCGCGGTCAGCGCGAGCACCGCGGCGGCCACCGCCGCCCTCACTTCGGCGCGCTCCCCGCGGCGGCGGCGGCGTTGAGCTGGTCCATGAGCGAGAGCGACTCGCCCCGCACGATCTTGCCGAAGATCTCGGCCATGTCGCCGCGCAGCATCGCCCGCATGAAGCCGGTGAGCTGGATCTTGGTCTCGTGCGCTTCTTCCCATGCCGTCGCCTCGTAGATGAGCGTGTACACCCCGATGACCCGCTGCGTGAAGGTCCATGCCTTCACCTCGTCGACCCAGCCGCCGCCGTCCGTCATCGTCATCGCGATGGCGTCGGGGGCGTCGTCGGGCATCCGGCCGGTCGTGACCCAGCGGGCGACGCCGCGGCCGAGCCGGGCGCCGAGCGGCGCGAGGTAGTCGCGGGCGTCGCCAGCGCCGCGCGCCTCGGGGGCGTAGCGGCGGAGCGCTCCCTCGACGTGCGCCGCCGGACGCCCCTCGTAGTACGCGAGCATCTGCGCGAGGTACGGGCAGCCGTCGGAGGTGCGGCCGATCGCCGCCAGCTCTTCGTCGGTCACCCGCGACACCTCGAGGCGGAGCAGGCGCATGAACTCGCTCTTGCGCAGCTGCCCGCTGCCGACCGTCTGCGCCTCGTCCTCGACGATCAGGCCGCCCGCGGGCGTGGCATCGGCCAGCGCGCCGATCCGCTCGGGTGGCGAGCTCCGCTGCACGCGCCCGCCGCTGGCGACCCGGCGCGCCGGCGGGATCGCGGCGTCAGCGCGGCGCCACGCCGTCGGACCGGCCGCCGCCGCGGGTGCCTCGAGCTCGGGTCGCTCGCGCGTCGCCATGGCGTCAGCGGTCGAGGCGGGCCTCGAGCGCGGCCAGCTTCTCGCTCAGCGCCTTGATCGTCTCGGCCTGGGCATCGTGCGAGCGCCGGAGCGCGGTCAGCTCGCGGCGGATCGCCGGGTCGTCGACCGGCGGCCGCTCACCGCGGTCGAGCGGCACCGCGCCCGCGCCGGGGTCGGGCTGACCGCCAGCGACCGGCCTGAGCCCCGGGGCCAACGGCGGCTGGGTCGGCGCAGCCGGCTGCTCGGTGAAGGCGCGGGCGTCGACCCGCTCGAACCCGATCACCTTGCCCTGGCGGTCGACGACCAGCTCGACGTTGTCGCCGGGGCGCACCCGGCTGGGGAAGACCAGCGTCTTGAGCGTCGGCAGCAGCTCGCTGTCGACCGTCTTGACGCTGGTGACCTTGATGCCGGCCGCCTCGGCCTTGGCCCGGGCGTCGCGCTCGGGGTGGTTGACGACGTCGAACGTGCTCATCGACGCTGCCGGCGTTCCCGGCGCGGGCGCCACCAGCTTCTGGGTCAGCGCCATCTTGCCGAGCACACCCGCGACCCCGAGCTGGGCCTTGCGGCTCCGGTACTCGGTGCCGAGGTTGGCGTCCTTGAACCAGCTCAGGCCGTGGCGGGCCATGGTGACCGACGCGATGTCCTTCTTGCTCTTGGCCTTGTCCTCGGGCGGCGCCAGCTTGTCGAACATGCCGCCGAGCACCGAGCAGCACGCCTTCTCGACGGCGAGCTTGATCATCGGCAGCACCGGCACCAGCGACATCCAGTACTCCACCGTCGGGAAGGTGTGGACGTAGCGGCGGTGGTGGAAGTTGCAGATCTGGTGGACCTTGCCGTCCTTGATGCTGATGTCGGCGAGGTAGACCTTCTTGCCCTTGGGATCGGGGCAGTTCACCAGCAGGTGCTCGCACACGCAGTCCTTGAGGAACTGGGCGAAGCGGCCGAGCGCCTTCAGGAACGCCACGATCGCCTTCCACCGGTAGGCCTCGAGCTTGGCGACGTCGATCGTCGACCGCCACGGCTGCTGCGCGGTCGGCGTCGCCGGCACCACGGTGATCGTCTTGCTGACCCAGTTGAGGACGTAGAACGACCCGCCGCCGGCGTCGGTCGCGATCGACGTCGGGCCGACCTGCAGCGGGTGGAAGTCCTTGCCCTCGATCTCGGCGTCGCCTGGGCGGTAGGCGCGGCCGAGGTAGGTGTCCTCGTAGGTGACCATCGCCCAGTCCCCCGCCGCGCTGTAGGCGACGCGGCTGGCGCTGCTGGCGCCCAGCGGCACGGTGCGGACCGGCTGGATCTGGGTGCCGGTCGACTTCAGGTTCCACACCACCAGCCGCTTGCCGGTGCTGCCGCCGGCGTCGGCGATCGCCCACAGCTCGAGCACGTCGCGCTCACCGTCGACGGCCAGCGCGAGATCGTCGTGAGCGCTGGCGGTGGCGTTGGACTGCTCGGGGATCTCGAAGGTGGGCCCGCTGCCCGGCGTGTCGGGGAAGATCCCGAGCACGTGGGTGAAGGCGACCGGGTTCTGGTCGCTGTCGTGGGCGCCGGCGTAGAGCGCGGTGCGGGTGTCGGCGGTGCGGACCACCAGGTGACCGCTGGCGTGGAACGCCCGCACCACCGTCGGCAGCTCGAGGGGGTGGGTCAGATCGAACGCGTAGAGCCCCTTGCCGCGGGCGCTGGCGAACACCTTGCCCGGCGACCGCGCGTCGACCGCGAGGGTGACCAGCTTGAGGCTGCACTGCACCTGGTTGCCCGACCAGGTGATCTTGCCGGCGCCGTCGAGCTTGCCGACCGCGAACACGCTGTCGACCTTGGCGTCGCCGATCCAGGCGATGGCGTAGATCTGGTTGCCGTCGAAGGCGACGTCCTGCACCTCGGCGCTCGAGGTCGGAAACGGGATCGAGGCCACGAACCGGCGGGTGGCGAGATCGAAGACGTCGATCGCGCCGCCGTTGCCGCAGGTGTAGGCCAGCGGCCGCTTGGGGTGGACCCGGATCCGGTGGTGATGGTGGGCGCCGAAGATCGTCGTCGGCCGGGCGGCGTCGGCCGGCAGGTCGGTCCGCTCGACGTCGTAGGCGGGGAACGCGAGGTCGTCGAACATCGCGCAGAAGCTCTTGCTCTGCAGCAGCGCCTTCAGCCGGTCGTAGAAGCCGCGCAGCAGGCCGTCCTCGGTCCACACGCTGCCCGGCTTCGCGGCGTCGCCCGACAGGTAGACGTGGCGGCCGCTGGTCTGGTTGAGCAGCTGCCAGGCGAGGTTGACGAGCGCGATCAGCCGGCGGGCACGCTCGCCGACCGGCTCGGTGTCGGCGCCGAGCAGCTCGCCCTTGGCGAAGTCGATGACCTTCACCACGCAGTCGTTGTAGAGGTCGACCAGGATCGTGCCGTCGAGCAGCTCGGTCCAGCCCGGCTTGTGCTTGGGATCGTAGGCCTCGGCGTGCAGCCGGCCCTTCACCGGGCCGCCGCCCTTGTCGATCCACAGGCTGAGCGCGCCGTCGGGGATCTGGCCGTTGGCGCCGGCGTGGATCACGCCGTCGTCGATGCCGAGCTGGACCACGTCGAGGGCGCTGAGCTCGTCGTTGGCCGGCGAGTGGACCTTGATGTCGGCGCCGGTCGGGTGGATCGCGTAGCCGTCGCGGACGAAGATCCACCGGCGCGGATCGGCGACCTCGGGGTGGGCCTGGGCGTAGGTCGTGGTCATGCACTGGACCTGCAGCCCGCACACCACGCCCCAGCCGTGCAGGTGCTGGTTGTGGAAGTCGAGATCGTGATCGCGGCACAGGTCCTCGATCGCGTCCTGCACGGTCGTCCAGCCGCGCTCGCACGGATCGTTGGCGAGGCAGACGTCGTCGGCGCAGATGTGGGTCAGCGGCGGGAACTGCTCGCGGCAGTCGCTCAGCACCTTGGCGGTGGTGCCGTTCCACTCGACCACCGCGAGCGCGACCTGCGCTGGCGCGCCGTGGTGGCTCGGCTGATCGATCGACAGGCCGTCGAGGTCGCGCGGCCACTCGACGTCGCCGGTCAGGGTGCGCGCCGGGATCAGCCAGTGATCGCCGGTCCGGTAGGTGCCGTCGGCGAAGCGGACCTCGACCCCGTCCTCGAGCGCGAGGTAGCCGTCGTTGGTCGCCGGTCGGGTGACCGCGGCGAGCGCGGCGGCGGTGCCGGCGTGGTCCCAGCGGCGGACCCGCGGGTGGAACGGGAAGTCGGCGATCGCGGTGGAGCCGGTGGCGGTGCCGGGCGCGAGCTGGACGGTGGTGCCGACCACCGCCAGGATCTGGACCAGCGTGCCGGGGCTACGATCGAGCTCGCGCTGGTCGTCGATCAGCTCGATCCAGTCGCCGGCGGCGAGGCCGAGCTTGCGATCGCGGCCGGTGGTGGCCAGGGTCAGCTCGGTGGCGGTCGACGCCAGCCACGGCATCACCACCGAGCCGTTCTCGCGGCTCCACTTGAAGGTCAGGTCGGCGGCGCCGAACGCGCCGCCGTGGTGGATCTCGACCCGGTAGAGCTGGTTCTCGAGCCGCCGGTACCGGGCCGCGGGCTCGATGATGCACGGGTTGGTGCCGGTGGCCGGCCGGCGAGCGCGGGCCCGCAGCGCGCCAGCGCCGACCGGCGCCGGGAGCACCGTCGCGCAGCTCGCCGCGCTGCCGAGGTCGCCGAGGCGGCGCAGCCGCAACTGCCAGGCGGTCCGCTCGCGCGACGCGCCGTCGACGCCGCCGAGCGCGACCTCGCGCAGCCCGGGCTCGGACAGGTCGGTGACGTGGTGGGCGAAGACCTCGAGGTAGGCGCCGTAGACCCCGGCCGCGCCGGTCCAGGTCGGCAGCGCCGGGGCCGCCGGCCAGGTGGTGCCGGCCGGCCGCGGCCAGTCGGGCTGGACGATGTACGACGGGATCCGGCGCGCGGTGGCGCCGGCGACGCCGATCGGCGAGCTGTCCGGCGCCGGGCCGACGTCGCTGACGCCGACGGTGACCCGACGGTTGGCGAGGTCGAGCGCGGTGACGCGGAAGCGGTGGGTCGGCGCCCCCGGCGCGGCGACCTCGAGCCATTCGCCGACGATCAGCGGCCGGCCGTCGAGGGTGAGGGCCGGCAAGGCGAGGATCCCCGCCGCCGGCGACGTCACCGGCACCGCGCTGCCGATCGCCTCCACCACCCGACCGTCGACGTGATAGCGGCCGGGCCGGACCAGCAGGTCGCCGCCGCCGGGCGCCGCCACCACCTGGAAGCCGTCGCCGTTGGGGGTGCCGCTCGCGCCGATCACGTCGAGCGAGGTCAGCCGATCGCGGTGGAGCTGGAGCTGGGCCTGCTCGTTGAGCTCGGCATCGCCGAGGGCGTGGCCCTGCGGGTAGACGACCCGCGCGAAGCGCTGCTCCGGGCGGAAGGTGTCGCGGGTGAGGTCGGCCTTCATGGTGACTCCTGCGTCGGTCAGGTGACGAAGACCAGCCCGGCCTCGAGGCCGAAGCGGAGGTACTCGTCGAGGCCGTGGCGGAGGTTGGCCTCGCGCTGCGGCTGGTGGAGGTGGAAGTGGGCGCCCATCTCGCTGCCGTCGCTGCCGCCGGCGCGCAGCTCGTCGGGGCAGGTGGTGGCGAGCTGGGCGTAGGCGGCGTCGCCGTAGCGGATCGAGGTGAAGGCCGGCACCACCCGCGCCAACGTCGCGGCGGCGTCGGCGGCCGGCGCGGCGAGCGCGAGGTCGGGCTGGCAGCGGTAGCGCCGCGGCACCTTGGCGTCGGCGCGGACGTACGAGAACCGGACACAGCCGTGCTGGGTGCGCTCGACCGCGACCGGGCCGGCGAAGAGCGCGTCGGTCGCCTCGAGCGTACGGACCGCGACGGCGCCGAGCACGGTCGCCCGGGCCACGGTCAGGTCGTGGCCGCGCAGCGCCGCCGGGCCGCCGCCGGCGCCGTCGATCACGCTGTCGCTGACGTGGAGGTCGCTGGCGAAGCTGGCGGCGCCAGCCGCGACGTCGACGCGGCCGACGATCGCGCGATCGATCACCAGCCGCAGCGCGCCGGTCGAGGCCGGGTGGCTGGCGATCGCGACCGCCGCCGGATCGGCGGGCTCGCCGTCGACGAGCCGATCGCCGCCCGGGACGATCGTGGCGTGCCGCAACTCGAGCGTGGCCTCGGCCCCGGCGGCGGCGTCGGTGCGGACCGCGAGGCCGCCGGTGAGCAGGAGCCCATCGATCACCAGGCGGGCGCCGGCGGCGAGGCGGATCGACCACGGCGCGGCCAGCGCCACCACCGGCCGCTGACCGCCGACGGCGCGAAGAGTGAGGGTGACGCCGGCCGGGATCGAAAGCGCGGCCGGCGGCGCGTAACGACCGCTGTCGCGGATCTCGAGCGTCGCGGTGGTCGCCGGCCAGGCCACCAGCGCGGCGGCGAGCGCCGGTGACGCCGGGGCCGTCCAGTCGGTGACCGCGATCGCCGTGACCGGGCCGGGCGGCTGGGCCCGCGGATCGGGGCCGGCGCCGATCATCGCCGGCGTGCCGTGGTGGTAGGTCACCCGCACCGCCGCCGGCGGCGCGCCACCGAGGAACGCGATGCGGCCGCTGACCGGATCGACCGCGGCCACGGTCTGGAAGCTCGAGCCGTCGGCGCGAGTGACCGTGGTCGGTGACGGCAGGCCGGTGGCCCAACCGTCGAGGTTGCAGATCTGGATCTGCTCGGGCGGCACCGGCGCGCCGCCGACCGGGGTGAGGGTGAACGCCTCCTGGCCGGCGGCGAGGTGGCGGTACGCGGGCGGCCGCCCGGCGGCGATCGCGGCGCGGGCGGCGGTCAGCTCGTCGTACAGCGGGCGGCGCCGCAGCGCCTGCGGCACGTCGGCCTCCTCGACCGACAGGGCGAGGTCGTCGAGGGTGCGGGCGGGTCCGAACAGCGGACGGTCGACGCCGAGCGGATCGAAGCGGAAGCGGCCGCCGCCGGCAGCGTCGGCGCGCGCCGCGGTGTCGCCGTGCTCGAGCGCGACCAGCCGCCAGAGGAACAGGGCCACGTCGGGCAGGTTGGGCCGCGCCTCGCCGCCGCGCGCGCCGCGGACGTCGACCAGGCGCGCGCTGCCGTCGAACGGCCCGCCCAGCCGCTCGAGCGCCGCCGCCGACCGCAGGCTGACGGTCGCGACCGCGGCCGGGCGGACGTGGTTGACGTGCTGGGTGGTGGCGACCCGGGTGAACAGCTCGACCGAGCGGCAGGTCCAGCCGGTGACCGCCAGCGCCAGATCCTCCAGCATCGAGGCGGTGCCCTTGCGCCGGCGGAACGACAGCGTGTTGGCGACGAAGCTGCGCAGGCTGAGCGCCCCGTCGCCGAACGCGTACGCGCCGCGGGCCGACAGCAGCTCGCCCAGGTAGGGCACGACCCAGTCGCGGCAGGTCTCGATGAACCAGTCGTCGTGGAGGTCGTCGAGATCGTCGGCGACGCGATCGACCTGATCCTGGACGACGCCGAGCAACGCCTCGAGGGCGCCGCCGGCCTGGCCGTCGCGCAGGCGGACGATGGCGGGCAACAGCTCGAACAGGCGCTCGGCGCTCATGGGGTCACCGCCGTCAGCCGCAGGTTGGCGGGCAGGAGGGTGAGCAGCTCGGCCGGCGTCACCTGCCGGGTCGCCGGATCCCAGCGCGCGTCGGACGCGGCGATCACGGCCTCGGCCGCCGGCGGGCGATCGACCCGGTGCAGGCGGGTGACCCGCACCGCGATCACGCCCGCGATCGCCATCAAGCGGGTGACCACGTCGGCCTCGGTGACGGGCGCGGCGAGCTCGCGGGCGGCGAAGGCGTAGGCGGTCTCGATCGCCGCGATCGCGGCCGCCTGGACGTCGGCGACGATCCGGTCGGGGGCGACGGTGATCGTCGCCTCGAGCGCGACGTTGCGGGGGACGTGGCCGGCCACCGCGAAGCGATCGATGCCGTCGCCGAGCCGGCCGATCGCCGCCACCAGGTTCTGGTACAGCATCGACGTCGACGCGATCGCGGCGCCGTCGAAGCCGGCGATGGTGACGTGCACCAGCCGGCCGTGACCGTCCCAGACCTCGACGGCGCGGGCCTTGGCGATGCCGGCGAAGCCGCGGGCGAAGTCCTGGTAGTCGGTCAGCGACACGATCCGGTCGAGGGTGCGGACGGTGAGCGGGGCGTTGCCGCGGGCCTGCTCGATCGCCTCGGGCGCCTCGGCGCCGGTCGCCGCCAGCGGGTTGACCACCGCCCGCACGCCGAGCGGCCTCGACGCGAGCAGGGTCAGCGTGCCGGCGCCGACGTTGCCGGCCAGCCCCATGCCGGTGCGATAGCTGGCGGTCAGGTTGTCGCGGCCGGTCGGCGGACGGACGCCGCGCACGCCGTCACCGAAGGTGATCGTGGTCCTGCCGTCGTCGCCGGTGCGGGTCTGGAACACGCGGTCGGTCGGCGCCGCCTGGTACAGGCTCGGCACCTCGCGCCAGGCCACACCGCCGACCCGCACGGTCAGGGTCGACGCGGTGCCCGACGCGGTCGGCGCCGACACCAGCGTGAGCGGCGGTCGCTTGAGCGTCCGCTGCTGGTGGCCGCGACCGTCGCCGCTGCCGAGCGGCTCCTCGGTCACCGCCTCGCCGTGGGTGGCGGGCGCGAGGTTGGCGCACACCGCGAAGCTGGCCCGGCCGTAGGTCATGGTCAGGGGCGCCTCGAGGTACAGCACGCTCAGGCCGCCGACGTGCTCGACCCGATCGAGCGCCGCCAGCTCGGTGCGCGGGCCGAGCGCGGCCCCGGCCTCGTCGAGCGCCTCGCCGCTGACCGCGATCGTCTGGCCGGCGGCCAGGCCGAGCACCATCGCGTCGGTGATGATCCGCGCCGTGGTCGGCCCGATCGGGTCGGTGATCGGCGCCGACGCCAGCGGCAGCGGCGCCGCCGCCAGCCGCACGGTCGTGCTGCGCAGCGTCCACGCCGCCCCGGCCCCGGTCTTCCAGCTATCGGTCAGCGTGCTGCCGTCGGGCCGCGCCAGCGTCAGCCCGGTCGCCTTGCCGCTGATCGCGTAGTCGGCCAGCGCCCGCTCGGTGACCGCGGTGATCTTGAACAGCTCGCGCACCCCCGGCCGGGCCAGCAGGACCCAGCCGCCCGGCGCCAGGCCGTCGACGACCCGATCGAGGAACAGATCGACGCCCTCGGTCGAGTACAGCGTCGCGTCGGAGCGCTGCCACACCGTGGCCGCGGTCGCGGTCGCGTCCCAGGAGCGGCCGTAGATCGCGAGCGTCGCCGCCGGCAGGGTCACGTGCGGCGGCGCGGCCGCGCCGAACCCGGCCGCGACCTGCCGCAGGGCCCACACCGACGCCGGCGCCGGCGCCGCGGCCTGCAGCGCCGCCACCTGGGCCAGCAGCCGATCGCCGTCCCATCGCCGGGCCGCGAGCTGGGCGGCCAGGGCCGGCTCGGTCCAGGTCCGCGCGACGATCTGCGGGCCGACCACCGCCGCGGTCATCGCCGCCGGCGCCGTCGAGATCGTGCCGGCCGGCAGCGCCGGCAGCTCGAAGGCCGGCGGCCCCACCGCCCCGGCCTGTTGCAGCCCCACCCGGGTCACGCCGGCCGCGTTGTCGACCTCGGCCACCGCCACCTGCACCCACGCCACGCCGGTCGTGCACGCCTGCGACACCGGATCGCCGACCACCCGGTGCGCGCTGGTCACCTGCACCACCAGCACGTCGCCGGCGATCAGGTTGGCGGCCGCGGTCGCCAGCCAGAGCGAGCTCGCCGCCGGCGCGCTGCCGTCGACGCGCCGCCAGGTCACCTGCCCGCTCGCCGACACGCCGAGCTGCTGGCGCTGGCGCTGGCGGCCGCGGATCGCGTTCCACGCCAGCCGCGCCGTGATCGCCGCCGTGGTCTCGAACGTCTGCGGCAGCTCGCCCGGCCCGGGCACGCTCTGCACCCGGGTGCCGCTCGGCACCGGCACCACCGTCGGGCTGCTCATCGCCATCGGCGCGGTCGCGCCCGGCGTGATCGACGGCGTCGCCGCCGGTGCCTCGACGGTGAACGCGAGGTGGGTGCCGGCCGCGACGCCGGGCTTGAGCTGGTAGCCGATCATCGCGGCCAGCTCCTGCAGCGACCGCCGCTCGGTGCTGGTGCCGAGGAAGCCCTCGTTGGCGATCCGCTCCTGGTAGAAGGTGAGGATGTCGGCCAGCACCGCCCAGCCGTCGAGCACGGCGATCGACGCGTCGTCGAGCGCGCGGGTGGTCAACCGGTCGAGCGGCGGGCGCCCGGGCAGGTCGGCCAGCATCCGCTGGTAGAAGCCGGCGTGGCTGTCGATGCGGTAGCGCAGGCTGGGCGCGCCCGGCGGGTTGCTGACCGCGGGCGACGCGATCGGCGCGCAGCAGCCGCAGGTGTCGTGGGGATCGGTCGTCACGGCGTCCTCCTCACCGACCACCGTCGAGGTCGAAGCCGAGCCGGCCGTTCTCGGGCAGGCTCGGCGAGTTGTCGAGGCGCGCGATCTCGGTCGGCCCCATCGCGATCTCCTGGCGGTCCAGCTCGGCGGCGGCGGCGACCGCGAGGCGCTGGAAGCGGACCCGCGGATCGCGGGTGTCGACCCACTCGATCCCGGGCACCGCCATGGCCGTGGCGACCACCTGGCTGAGGTGGACAGGCTGGCCGAAGGTGAAGCGGTCGGGGTGGAAGAAGCCGAGGCTGCCGTCGCGACGCCGGCCGGCGCTGAAGGCGTCGAGCAGGTCGCGACGGACGTCGGCGCGGAAGCTGCCGGACGTGACGCAGACCACCAGGTTGAGATCGAGCGCGACGTGGACCGGCTCGGCCAGCTCGAGATCGAAGCCGGCCAGCCGGGCGCGCTCGAGGTGGGCGCGGAGCCCGGCGCGGAACTCGTCGTCGAGCGGGCGGCCGCCCAGCCGGTCGACGACGACCAGCATCGTGTACCAGCTCCCCGTCCACCGGCGCACCGCGACCGCGCGCTGGACGTCGGGGTAGGCCCCGGCCCACGCCGCGTAGTCGGCCTCGCTCACCGCCCGCTGGTTGGTGCGGAACGCCTGCGGCGCGTACAGCTTCACCTCGGCGACCGGCTCGGGATCGACGCCACCGCTGGCGGCCAGCGGGTTGCGCACCCGCACGATCGGCGAGTCGCCGGCGGCGGTGCCGGCCAGCACGACGCGGTTGATGGTGTCGCGGCCGACGTTGCCGATCGCGCCCCGGCCGACCCGGTAGCGCGCGACCAGGCCGGCGATCGGCGGGCGACCGAGCCGACCATCGCCGAAGCGGAGGAACGCCCGGCCGTCGTCGTCGAGCTCGGCGACGAAGTCGTTGGCGGTCGCGGTCGAGGCCAGGAGGTCCCGTCGGGGCCGCCACGGACCGTCGGGGCCGTCGAGCGTGATCGCCGCGACCGCCTGGCGCGGATCGAGCGCGGTCGCCGCCCGCGCCGGCAGGGTGACCGCGGTCGCGTGCTGGTAGGGCACGGCGTGGGCCAGCGCGAGCCGCCGCAGCCGCGGTCGGTAGCGGCGGACACCGGTCGGATCGGGCAACGGCTCGGGGGCCGCGGCGGCGCCGTGCTCGACCAGCACGACGTTGCCCGACGCGACGCTGACGTCGCTCACCACGCTGCCGTCGGCGCGCTCGGCCGAGAGGCAGAGCGGGAACGGCAGCGCGTCGTCGACGGCCCAGGTGACCTCGACGACGCTGGCGTTGGTGAACGGATCGGTCGCCGGCGTCACCGACGTCAGGCGCACCGGGTGGCGACGGACCGGGTCGGCGTCGGCCGCCGTCCAGGTCGGCTGGCCGCGCACCTCCTCGACGATCAGGACGTCGCCGACGGCCAGCACGGGCGCCGGCCCCGGCGCTGCCTCGGCCGGATCGAGGACGAGCAGCGTCGCCCGGGTCGCGCCGCGCGGCAGGCAGCAGTCGCTGTCGCCCCAGGTGTAGAAGCGGATCCGGTTGTTGCCGACCCGCAGGCGGACGTCGTGCAGGGGCACGAACGCCAGCGGCGGCGCGTCGCGCTCGGCGAGCTCGCGGGCGGTGACGATCGTGGTGTCGGCCCGCGCCACCACGAACGACGCGTCCCCGGCGGCGACGGTCACGTCGGTGTCGACGGTGACCGTCAGCCACGCCCGCGCGCACGCCCCCTCGTGCATGCGGTAGTCGAGGAGGCGGGCGTGACGCCGGACCGAGATCCGCCGGCGGGCGGTGGCGAGGTAGGCCTCGGTCGCGACCGCGTCCTGCTGGTAGCTCAGGTGATCGGCGGCGTAGGCCATCGCCTCGAGCACGGTGATCAGCGGGTCGGCCGGGCTGCGCTCGGCGAGCGCGGGCGCGGTCACCGCCAGCCGATCGAGCAGCACGCGGCGGAAGCTCTGGTAGTCCTTGGCCAGGTAGTCGATCGCCGGATCGACGCCGACGACCGGCGGGCACGCCGCCACCGGCGCGCAGTCGAAGTCGGTCTTGCACTCGACCTTGAAGCCGAACGCCACCGTCGCCAGCACCGGGTCGAAGCCGGGCGGCGGCGCGCTCGCGCCGGCGCCGGCGATCAGCGCCAGCTCGTAGTCGGCGAAGTCGCCCTCGACGTCGGTGCGGATCACCAGGATCTTGGTCGGCGACGCCAGCCCGGCGTAGTACGCCGCCTCGGCCGCCGAGACCCCGGGCGCCGCCACCGCGTCGGCGCGCGCCACCCAGGCGACGCCGATGGTCGTCACCCGCACGCCGCCGGTGATGCGGACGTTGGCCGGCGTGAAGGTGGTCGGCGCGGTCCGGAACGTGTGCACGAGCAGCGTCCGCTGGCGGGGCATCGCCGCCACCGGCACCTCGTCGATCACCTCCAGGTAGTCGATGCCGTCGAGCACCGCCCCGCTCGGCGGATCGAGGATGCCGCGCCGCCGCTGTTCGTTGCCGCAGCGATAGATCGTCGCCACCTCACACCTCCCGCGCGAAGCTATCGGTCCGCCGCTCGCGCTCGCTGCGGATCACGTACTGCACGGTCACCTCCAGCCGTGCGTCGTGGGCCTCGACCACCACCGCCTCGACCTCGATCAGATCGCCGAGCCACTGCTGCAGCGACGACTGCGCCAGCATCTGCGCGGTGGCCGCGACCTGATCGCTGGCCGGTCCGAACACCGCCTGCAGGAGCCCGCTGCCGAAGCTCGGCCGGTTCACCCGCTCGCCCGGCGAGGTGAACAGCACCAGCTCGATCAGATCGCGGACGTGGCGGCGGCGATCGACCGGCGCGGTCCGGCCGTCGTCGGCGATCGCCCACGGGGAGCCGACGTAGCTCACTGCCCGATCACCCGCGGCTGGGTGGCGACGATGGTCGGCGGGCCCTGCGGCGCCTGGTCGGGGGCGAGGCCGAGGCCGGTCGAGCTCTGCAGGATCGCCGGCTGGCCCATCACCATCACCCGGGTCGCCGGGGTCAGCCACTGGATGCGCACGCACGGGTGCGGCGTCGTCCCGATCACGAACGGGCAGCCGGCGACCAGGAACTGATCGGCCAGCGTCGCCACCGGCGTCCCGTTCACCAGCACGCGGGTGTTGGACGAGATGGTCTGGACCTGACCCGCGTGTGAGCAGATCGCGGTGGCACCGACGTGGAACAGGGGTCCGGGCACGAGTCCTCCTCCGCGCTCACGTGATCGTCAACGCGCCGGCGTTGATGGTGACGGTGGGCCCGACCATCTGGATGGTCGCGCCCTGCCCGTTGGACAGCGTGATGCCGGTCTCGTTGATCATCAGCATCGCGCCGGTCGAGGTCTTGAACAGCAGCCCGCCGGTCGGCCCGGGGGCGTCGGACACGACCAGCGTGGTCTGCGCCAGCAGCCCGATCACGAACCGCTGCACGCCGGGCGGTCCGGCGGCCAGCGCCGGGATCTCGCCGGCGTTGGCCCAGAAGCCGCCGACCCAGATCGGGTAGTCGGCGTCGCCACCCTCGAACTCGACCCACACCTGCGAGCCGATCGGCGGGAAGTAGAAGACGCCGGTCTGGATGCCGGCGAACGGCACGCACGGCAGCGCCCACGACGCGATCGACGGGCCGAGCACCTCTGGCACCTGGACCTGGATCCGGTTGAGCTGCATGGGATCGACGTTGTTGATCACCAGGCCGCGGTACTTGCCGTAGAAGCGGGCCTTGTCGGTCATACCGTCACCCTCGACGACAGCGGTACGGTGCCCTCGCGGGTGAGCTGGAAGCTCTGCTTGTACTCGCCGCGCTTGATGTTGTGGGTCACGCTCTTGACGTAGTAGGTGCCGTCGTACGCGCGGCCGGCGCCGCGGACGTCGACCAGGCCGCGGCTCTCGAGCAACCGGCCGTAGCGCAGCACGTTGAGCGAGCCCTGGCCGGTCACGCAGTCGGCGGCCTGGGCCGCCTTGGCCAGCGAGATGCCGGCGGCCCGGATCGGCCCCAGCCGGTGGCTGTCGGGCAGGAGCGACAGCTTGAACGGGATCGGTCGGCGCGCGACCAGCGGCGGCCGCAGCACGCCGACGTCGGGCACCGGGACCGGGATCGACACCGACGAATTCGGCACCTGCACCATGAAGGCGAAGATCTGGGCCTGGGTGCCGTCGTAGCCGAACGACAGCGCGTCGACGTTGGTGTGGGCGTCGGAGTTGATGGTGAGCGCCGGCTGGACCTCGCCCCAGCGGATCTCGGGCCCCCAGTAGGCGCGGTTGACGCCGAGGATCGACGTCGGCGCGACGTAGAAGACGTAGCCGACCTGCGACGCCAGGTACTTGATGAACGTGAGCGACGTGCCGATGTGGGTGCGGTAGCGGTCGAGCGGGTTGGGCAGGTCGACGAACACGCTGGGGATGATCTCGGGGATGACGCCGAGCGCGGCGTGGGGCGCGAGGTTGAGCGCCACGATCGCCTCGAAGGTGAGCCCGGGATACGGGATGCCGCTCACGTCGACGAGGTCCATCGCCAGGCTGAGGTCCTCGCCGGTGATGGTCAGCGTGCTGGCGCCCGGGTCGCTCGACGCGCCGACCTCCTGGCGGGCGATCAGCCCGTCGAAGATCACGCTGGCCTGGCCGCTGATGGTGACGACGAGCTGGACCCGGGTCGTGATCGGGTCGAAGAAGCCCGACGGCAACAGCTCGCTGGTGATCCGCGACCGCTTGGCGGTCGACAGCTGCATCTGGAAGCCGCTGCGCTGGCCGGCAGCCTGGGTGACCGTCAACGACACGATCGCGTCGATCACCTCGCGCGGCGCCGGCGCGCCGTTGAAGTACGCGGTCAGGTAGAAGCCCTTGAGCATCAGCGCGGTCCCGCGATGCCCTCGGGCAGGGTGATGCGGACGATGGCGCCGAGCTCGTCGGTCAGCTCGGTCGGCCGCACGGCGCGGTTGGCGTCGCACAGCCGCCAGAACTGCTCGGGATCATCGAGGTAGGCGGCGGTCAGGTTGTCGAGGCGCTCGCCCTCGGCGACCGGGTGCTCGATCAGGGTCTCGAACGCCGACGGATCGGGCACGAAGCGGCGGCGGAGGTAGGTGATCTCGGCGCCGTCGGCGCGCACCAGCACCGCGGTCGTGGTCGCCGCGTAGCGGCTGGTCGGCGGGAACGGCGGCCTCACGGCAGCCTCGTCAGGCCGAGGCTGCTGAGGGCGCCGCTCTGGGCCTGGGCCAGGCGCTCCTTCTGCTGGTACTGGCTCATGTAGAGGCTGCCTCCCCGGTTGTCGAACAGGAGGTCGTTGACGCCGAGCACGCGCAGGCCGAGCGAGACCTTGGCCCGCAGCGGCGCCAGCTCGGGCGAGAACGCCTCTTCGGTGATCGTCAGCTCGGTGATCCGGACCGGCAGCGCGCGGTGGCGGCCGAACACGAAGATCTGCAGCGGCGCCGCCAGCGGCAGGATCTCCATCACGCCGGCGGCGGCTTGGGCGCGGTTGGCGAGCACCTGGCTCGACGGCGGGTGGACGATCGTCTCGATCGCGGCCAGCTCGGGCAGGATGCCGTGGGTCACCGCGTCGGGGTGCTGGTCGGGGAACTCGAGCTTGTCGGTGGCGTCGAGCTCGGCCTCGAGCTTGATGGTCTCGACCGGCGGACCCTTGAGCCGGAGCGCCTCGAGGTGATCGGCGGCCTCGCCGCTGGCGCCCTGGACCTGCAGCGTGCGGGTCATGGTGTCGGGGTTGTAGGGCAGCACCACCACCCGCTGGATCTGCGAGGTGTAGAGGTCGACCAGCACGAGGCCGCCGCGCAGCAGGCGAGGAGAGCGGGGGAAGCTGGTCATCGCGCGCGCTCCGGCGGGCCGGCGAGGGTGGTGGCGAGCGCGGCGCCGATCGCGGCCCCGGCCGGGCGCGCGGCCGCGGGTGGGGCCGCGACGTCGACGGTCAGCCGATCGACCGCCGCGCCGTCGATCGCCCAGGGGCCGAGGCCGTGGGCGGCCAGCGCCGGCTCGAGCGCGGCGATCAGCGCGGCGGCGAACGCGTCGCGCCCGCCGGGCGGCAGGTCGTGCACCACCAGCTCGTCGATGTGCAGCTCGACGTCGGGGCCCATCAGGTCCAGCCCCCCAGCTCGGCCTCGGTCGCGGTGCGCTCGAGCTTGCGCAGCTCGAGGTCGGCCGACCGCCGCAGGTGGTCCATGCGGACCGGCGCGCCGTCGTCGGCGGCGAGGAAGGCGGCGCCGAGCGCGATGTTGCGGATGATGCCGCCGGTGACGTTGAGCGAGGCCAGCCGGTCGACGTCGAGGCCCTCGACCGGGACGGTGCGGGGGAACGCCCGCGCCCAGATCGCGGCCCGCTCGTCGACGCCGGGGAACGGGAACTCGACGATGAAGCGCAGCCGGCGGGTGAAGGCGACGTCGAGCGCCGAGCGCATGTTGGACGTCAGGATCGCGAGGCCGCGGTAGGCCTCCATCCGCTGCAGCAGGTAGCTGATCTCGAGGTTGGCGTAGCGATCGTGGCTGTCCTTGACCTCGCTGCGCTTGCCGAACAGCGCGTCGGCCTCGTCGAACAGGAGGATCGCGCCGGCCTCCTCGGCGGCGTCGAACACCCGGCGCAGGTTCTTCTCGGTCTCGCCGATGTACTTGCTGACCACCTGGCTGAGATCGATCCGGTACAGATCGAGGTCGAGCTCGCTGGCCAGCACCTCGGCGGCCAGGGTCTTGCCGGTGCCGCTCGCGCCCGAGAACAGCGCGGTGATCCCGAGGCCGCGGCCGCCCTTGCGGGCGAAGCCCCAGCGCTCGTAGACGGTGACGCGCTGCCGGACGTGGGCGACGATGCTCCGCAGCGTGCGCGCCTCCTCGGGCGGCAGCACCAGATCGTCGAAGCCGGCGTCGGGGGTGATGCGCTGGGCGAGGTCGTCGAGCCGCGGCCGGGCCTGGCGCCGGCACGCCGCCCAGGTGGCGGCCGCCAGCTCGCGGCCCCCGGTGTCGTCGAGGGCGGGGCCGAGCTGCTCGGTGACGTCGGCGACCACCGCCCGCATCGCCATCGGCCCGAGCTGGAAGTGGGTCGCGAGCTGGGCGACGGCGCCGTCGAGCCGGTCGGCGATCGGCCCGAGGTGGGCACGCCACAGCAGGTCCTGCTCGGCCGTGGTGGCGGTGGCGAGATCGATCCGGATCGGGGCGCGGCGGCGCAGCGGCGCCGGATCGCGGGAGCCGATCACGACCGGCCCGTGCAGGCGCTCGAGCAGCGCGGCGAGGTGGCGGCCGACGTCGGCCGGATCGTGATCGTCGAGCTCGAGCAGCAGCGCGCTCGAGCCGAGCAGGCAGGCGCGCATCCACAGCCGGGCGAGGGCCTCGCGCTCGCCGGCGCCGGGCGGGACATCGACCGCGCGCAGCACGAGCAAGGTCAGGCCGGCGGCGCGGCAGGCCTCGCTCACCACCAGCTCGCGGGTGCCGGCGTCGGCCCCGGCGAGCTGCATCGGGCTCCAGGCGTCGACCGGCTGGCCGCGCCAGCGCTTCCACATCGCCTCGATCCGCTCGACCGCGAGCCGATGGCCCCCGGCCAAGCTGACCGCGCGCGCCACCGGCCGCTCGACCAGGGCGTGCAGCCGCGGGTCGTGCCAGGGCAGCCCGCACAGGTGGTGCAGCACCGGCTCGTCGATCCGCAAGCGCGCGGCGGCCAGCCCGTCGTCGCCGTCGAGCTCGATCAGCCGGTGGAGGCGGAGCGGGTGCGCGGGCGAGGTCGCGCTCCAGTGGCCGCCGGCGAGGGCGGCCATCGCCAGGCCGAAGGTCGGATACGGACGACCGGACTGACCGACCACCGCGCACAGCGGGCCGATGCTGCCGTTCATCTCGTGGGCCGCAGCCAGGAGCAGGACGTCGCGCTCGAAGCGGCTGAGCCCGAACAGCCGGCTCACCGCCGCCAGCGCGCTGCCGGCGCCGGTGGCCAGGACGGCGGCCTCGAGCGCCGGGGTCGGGTCGGCGGGCGGCGCGACCCCGCGGGCGTGGGCCTCGAGCCGTTCCCGCAGGTGACCGACCGCGCCGATCATCAGCTCGCGGTTGCGCTCGAGCCATGGCGTGGTCGCCGTGGTCACTGCACCTCCAGCCGCTGGCTCGGGTCGAACGCCGGCGGATCGGCGGCGTAGTCGACGACCAGGCTGTCGACGCCGTCGACGCGCAGGCGGACGGCGTAGGTGTGGGTGCCGGCCGGCAGCGCGGCGAGATCGAACACCAGGCTCGCGCTCTTGGCGGTGCGCGGCCGGGCGAGGAACTCGGCGTCGCCGACGATCAGCGACGCCCGCTGCTGCGGCCAGATCTGCGGGCTGGTAGTGACTGTCACCGTCACCTTGCCCTGGCCGTCGCGGACCGCCGGGCGCGGCGTGATGGTGCGGATCCGCGGCGCCAGGGCCAGCGAGACCGCGTTCGACACCCGGGCCGCGGCGGGGTCGGCGCCCTGGCTGGCGATCGCGGTGACCTCGTAGGTGCCGACCGGCCAATCGTCCTGATCGTCGGGGAGGGTGAGGCCGAGGCTGGTGCTGGTCGGCGCCGCCGCCGGCACCCGCAGCGGCGTCGGCAACAGCCGGTGCGCCAGCGAGATGGTCAGCGCGGTGCCGGTGAAGTCGTGGCCCAGGATCGTCACCGCGTCGGCGGCGGCCGGCGCCGGGGCCAGCGCGTGCGGCAGCCGCGCCGCCGGCTGGTTGACCGACGGCAGCGCGATCCGCTCGATCGCCGGGTACGCCGGCGGCAGCACCGCCGCCGCACCGACCCGCCGCTCGAGCACCGGCAGCGGCGCGGCGGTGCGGCGCGAGCTGTCGATCAGCACCACCGAGGCCTGGTAGGTCGCCGAAACCCGGTACGGCGCCTGGAACACCGACCACAGCTTCGACAGCTCCTCGGTGGTCAGCGGGTGAGGCGTGATCCGGACCCGCTCGATCTGCCGGTGGAGGTCGTTGCCCTTGAGCGCGCGCTCGATGTCGGCCGGCATCAGCACCGCGCGGTCGTGGAGCAACGACA
>Ga0075163_10003169_pt1 | contig 22174 bp, 16 predicted proteins | sample JI1023141ADNA_FD_71478 | JGI IMG/M metagenome (GOLD analysis project Ga0075163, IMG submission 71478) | Wastewater effluent complex algal communities from Wisconsin, to seasonally profile nutrient transformation and Carbon sequestration -... | ecosystem: Engineered > WWTP > Effluent > Algae... | reverse complement strand
ACGAAGGCCATGCGGCCGTCGCGGGGCGGTCGGCTGATGGTGTAGCCGAGGTCGATCAGGCGCTGGCACGCCGCGTACACATCGTCGACCTCGTAGGCGAGGTGGCCGAAGTTGCGCCCGACCGAGTATGGCTCGACGTGATCCCAGTTGTGGGTCAGCTCGACCTGAGGGCCGTCGTCGTCGGGCCCGACAGTCAGAAACACCAGCGTGAACCGGCCGGCCTCGTGGTCGCGGCGGCGGACCTCGCGCAGGCCCAGGCCGTCGCAGAAGAACCGGAGCGCGGCGGGCAGGTCGCGGACGCGGATCATGGTGTGCAGGTAACGCATCGACGCAGTGTAGCGTCGCGCCGGGGTGACGCTCGCTCGGCGTCGCGCGGCGAAACCGATCGCGAGGGCCTGCGTCTCAGCGCGCGAAAGGACCCTAGCCATGAATCGACTCCTCGCTGCGTTCCTCCTGTCCCTGGCCGCCTGCGGCGGCTCGTCCAAGCCGACCGAGACCCCGGCGTCCGCCACGCCGGCCGCCACCGCCGACATCGTCGACACCGCGGTCGCCGCGGGCTCGTTCACGACCCTGGTCGCCGCGGTCAAGGCCGCCGGCCTGGTCGAGACCCTGAAGGGCGAGGGGCCGTTCACGGTGTTCGCCCCGACCGACGAGGCCTTCGCCAAGCTGCCCCCCGGCACCGTCGAGGCGCTCCTGGCCGACAAGGACAAGCTGACCCGCGTGCTGACCTACCACGTCGTCGCCGGCAAGGTGACCTCCGACGCGGTGGCCGGCCTGAAGGAGGCCACGACGGTGGCCGGCCCGACCTTGGCGATCGACACCACGAGCGGCGTCAAGATCAACGACGCCACCGTGGTCACCGCCGACGTGATGGCGACCAACGGCGTCATCCACGTGATCGACACCGTGCTCCTGCCCCCCGAGTGATCGCGCGCCGCCGCCGCGCTCCGCGACGGTGCGCTACGGCTGCGCGACCCAGCGATCCTCGGCGTTGACGATGATGTCGGGGGTCGCGAAGGGCACCGCGACGTAGCGGTTCTTGGTCCAGTACTCGTCCATCTGGTCGCGGAAGTGTGGGCTCCGCGTGTCGAAGATCTGGCCGCCCGGCAAGGCCCACTCTTGCTCGATCGGCTTGCCGGCCTCGACCTTCATGACGGTCCGCATCGCCGGGCCGTGTTGGTAGGCGAAGCTGTAGCTGCCGATCGCCGGGTTCGATGCGTCGACTGCGTGGCTGTCGCCCGGACGCGGATAGGTGCGGCCGGTGCCCGGCAGATCGAGGGCGGCGGCGGGCACCAGCGCCGGCGCGCGGGCGACGTGGAGCCGGCCCCAGTCCCAGGTCGCGGGGTCGGCGCCCAGTCGGGACACACCCTGCTCGAGGGCGGCGTCGAGGGCGACCACGATCTGGTAGGTGCAGGTCTCGACCGCCGGGGTGGCGAAGCTGTCGCACAGCCGCGCGCTGGTCGGGAAGCCGGGCGCGGTGCCGGTGCGCAGGCGCTCGGGGTGCTCGAGGGCGTTGACCGCGGCGCTGATCGTGTACTGCCGGTTGGGCGCGGCGCCCAGGACCCCGAGCTCATCGCCGAAGGCGGCGCGGTAGAACTCGATCTGCCAGAAGTTGAAGATCGTCGTCGCCACCGCGTCGTCGCGCTCGGCGGCGGTCGCGCTGTCGCCGCCCGGGTGGGTGGCGAAGGTCCAGGCCCCGAGGCGATCGCGGGCCGCCACCAGGCGGGCGACCCGCGCGGCGTCGAGCGTGCCGGCCAGCGCGGTCAGGTCCGGATGGGTGCCCGGCGTGGTCCGCTCGGCGACCAGGCGATCGACCGCGGCGACGATGAACGGCCGCAGGCGATCGCCGGCGTTGGAGTACGTGTCGCCCTGGATCGACTGCATGTCGGCCACGGTCATGGCCCGGCCGCTGGCCTTCAGCGCCTCGAGGCGGCGGGTGATCCGACCCTGGCGGAAGCCGGGGCCGTAGTCGAAGCCGGCGTAGTGTGGGCCGTTGAGCGGATCGCCGTCGAAGGTCTCGCCGATCGGATCGGCGTTGGCGGTGGCCAGGTAGCCCGAGGCCGGATCGATCGCGTGGGGCACGAACCGCGGATCGACCTCGCCGGTCCAGGTGCAGCTCCCATCGCCGGGCAGGACGAAGAACGGCGCGGTCCCGGCGCCGGTGGTCGGCGTCCAGGTCCGGCACCCCGGCGAGCGGATCGGCATCCGCGCCGAGGTCGTCCAGCCGATCCGGCCAGCGGCGTCGGCCATGACCCAGTTCTGCGAGCCGTGATCGAAGACGTCGAGCGCCGCGAAGCCGCTGGCGACGTCGGTGGCGCGGTTGAGCCGGGCCAGCGCCAGGGTCTCGCGGGTCGGCTGATGGCCGGTGTACTTGACCGAGATCGCCGGGCCGGGCGGCCGCGGCGTGACCCGATGGTCGACGATGTTGGGCAGGATCGGGCCGTGGTGCGGCACCACCTGATAGACCGCGGTGAAGGTCTCGGTGATCGTGCCCAGCGCGCCGACCTTGATCTCCTCGGTGAACGAGGTCAGCGGCACCTCGGCGCCCTGGTAGGTCACGCACTCGCCGCCGCCGCCGCCCGGGCACGGGTGGATGTCCTCGAGGAAGAAGTCGGTGACGTCGTGGTTCGAGGTGGTCGAGCCCCAGGCCAGGGTCTGGGTGTGGCCGAGCACGACGCCGGGCACCCCCGACAGCGAGATGCCGGCGACGTCGAGGGCGTCGGGCACGGTCAGGTGGACGTAGTGGAAGACCGGCGGGTTCGAGAGCTGGAGGTGGGGATCGTTGGCGACCAGGGCGGCGCCGCCGGCCAGGCTTGGGCCGACCACCCAGTTGTTCGAGCCGTCCTCGGGCTGGCGGAACGACATGCCGAAGACGTCGATGGGCCGGGCCACCGCGCGAGCGCGGGCCAGGAGGTCGGGCGGCACCATCGGCGCGGCCGCGGTCCGCGGGGCGACCCGGGCCTGGGTGGAGCCGTCGGGCCAGCCCGCGATCGTCGAGGCGTGGTCGAGCTGCTCGAGCGGGAACAGATCGTCGAAGGCCCGGGCCAGGGCCTGGCGCGCCGGATCGGCCGACTGCGCGAAGCCGCGCTCGCCGGCTTGGCGATAGGCGGTGAGATCGAGCTCGAAGTCGTCGAAGGACAATGACCAGGCCTGGAGCAGGCCGATCACCACCGAGTCCTCGGCGCGCCACGGCGCGATCACCTCGGGCGCGATGAACGACGCCTGGACCGGATCGATCGAGATCTTGCCGGTGCGCAGGTCGTCGAGGTACGCGTTGACCCCGGCGGCGAAGCGATCGAGCGACACGACCGTGGCCACCGCCTCGGGCGATGGATCGGCGCGCAGCGCGGCGACCTGGGCCGCGGCCCGGGCCTCGAAGCGGTGCATGCGCATGATCAGATCGTTGTCGATCTGCGACGGGGCCAGCGCGCCGAAGAGCTCGGCGACCCGGCCGTTGGCGACGTGGCGCAAGAGATCGAGCTGGAGCCAGCGATCCGAGGCGACGATGTAGCCGTTGGCGGCGTAGGCGTCGGCCTCGGTGACCGCGTAGATGTGCGGGATGCCGTGGCGATCGCGGACGATGTCGACCGGCGCGGTCAGGCCGGGGATCGACAGGGTCCGGGTGGCCGGGATGTCGTCGTAGGGGCGCGGGGTCCCGGGCGGCCCGTCGTCACCGCAGGCGACGAGCGCGAACAACGTGGCAGCGAGCAGGCGCGAGCGCATGCCGCATTGTAGCGGCGGTCGCCGCCGGCGCGGCGCTCACGATCGAGATAGCACCGGCCGTGGGGGCGAGATCACGGGGCCAGGACCCGGGCCTGTTGCCCCGGGACCGTCACCGCCAGGCTGCCGCCAGCGCCGACCGTGAAGGTCGCGCCGTCGCTGCCGGGGGCCAGGTCGCGCAGGACCGTGCCCGGGGCGAAGCTCGTGACCATGCAGCTCCCGCCGTCGGCGGCCGGCGCGCAGCTCTCGCTGGTCTGGGTCGAGGCGTTCAGCACCACCACGACCTTGTCGTCGGCGGTGGCGCGCTCGAAGGCGAAGATGCCGGCGTCGCGCCGCGCCCCGGCGGCCCGCACGCTCCACTTGATCTGCACGTCGCCGCGGCGCAGCGCCGCCCGGGCCTTGCGCAGCGCGATCCAGTCGCGGACCTGGGCGAAGGCCGGGTTCTGCGTGTCGTAGGCCGGGTACCCGAGCGCCGGGTTGCCGCGCCACAGGTCCTCGCGGTTGGCCGGATCGACGCCGCCGGCGAAGGCCTGCTCGGTGCCGTAGTAGACGCACGGGATGCCGTCCCAGGTGAACAGGTAGGCCAAGGAGATGCGGAGCTGCTCGGCGGTGGCGTCGAACAGGAACCGCGGCAGGTCGTGGTTGTCGAGGAAGTTGACCGGCACCTGCTGGGGCGCCAGGCCGATGCCGCCGGCCGCCGACGGCGCGTGGGCCTCGGGGCCAAAGGTCGGCCCGGCCGGGTAGCCCTGGCCCTGGCACCAGCTATCGCCGGGGTTGCGGCCGATCCGGCTGTTGTACATGCACTCGATGTTGGCGGTCGGCTGGCCCTGCTTGAAGACCGCGTCGATGACCCGGTACTTCTGCGAGAAGTAGAACACCGAGTCGAAGCGCCCGAACCGGCCGTCGCCGTCGACGCCGCCGTGGGTGTAGGCGCCGATCAGCTCGTCGTTGCCGTCGAAGGCCTCGCCGAACAGGAAGAAGTTGGACTTGCCGAGCGACGCCGCCTTGGCCCGCATGCGATCGGCGAACACGCCCCAGAAGCCGCGGCGGTTGGGCGCGATCTCCGGACGATCGATGTGCTTGATCGTGTCGATGCGGAAGCCGTCGAAGTCGGCGGCCTCGATCCAGTACTCGAAGACCCGGGCCAGGGCGTCGGCGACGTCGGGGTTGTCGGTGTCGAGGTCCTTCAGGCCGCCCGGGAAGTCGCCGGTGGTCTCCTGCTCGCGCACGAAGTCGCGCGAGTAGTCGCGCTCGTGCCACCAGACGTAGACCCGGCCCTTGCGGTTGTACCAAGACGGGTCGTCGAACCACGGCTTGTCCGACGGCCAGCCGAACCAGCTCGGCGGCCGCGGCGGCGGCACGCGGTTCTGCTCGGGCCAGTCGGTGAAGCGCACGGTGGCCGGGCCCGAGAAGCCCAGCGAGGTCCAGCCCTGGACGCCGCGCGGATCGTACTCGGGGTCCCACTCGATGATGCGCTCGAGGTAGTCCTTGCCCTTGTCGCAGTAGACCAGCTCGTCGGGCGAGCACTGGCTGGCGGTCGACGGGTTGCTGCAGATCTGGACGCAGGTGTGGGACAGGCCGCCGCCGGAGATCCAGTCGTCGGGCTGGCCGTTGCCGTTGATGTCGTAGAAGAAGAGCTGGCCGACGTGGTTGGTGACGACGTCGAGGATGACCAGCATGCCGCGGGCGTGGGCGGCGTCGACCATCTCGCGCAGCTTGTACAGATCGCCGAAGTGCGGGTTGGGCCGCAGGAAGTCCTGGGTCCAGTAGCCGTGGTAGCTGGCGAACCCGGCGTCCTCCTCGGTGTTGCCGACCACCGGCGAGATCCACAGCGCGGTCACGCCCAGCTCCTCGAGGTAGTCGAGCTGATCGATCACGCCCTGCCAGTCGCCGCCGTGGTAGCGGGCCGGCACGCTGGGCGCGACGTTGTGATCGTTGTTGGGGTCGCCGTTGGCGAAGCGGTCGACCATGATCTGGTAGATGACCTGATCGCGCCAGTCGACGTCGGTGTTGGGCCGGTGCGGCAGATCGGTCGGGTGGGTGAGATCGCTGGCGCCACACGCGGCGAGGGCGGCCAGGCTGAGGAGGGCAGGGAGCTTCATGGCGACCTCGCGGCTAGCGGTACGAGTTGGAGTTCCACCACCACTCGGCGGCCACGCCCAGGAAGTGGGTCCAGGCCACCGCGCGCGGATCGCCGGTGGCGTACAGGGCCCGGGCCCCGTCGTTCTGATGCGCGGCTCGGTAGTAGAGGCGCAGCTCCGGGCGATCGAAGGCCGATGGCCCGGTCGGGGTGAAGGTGAGCATCGGCGCGATCGAGGCGATCGCGGCGTCGGCGGCCTGCTGGGTGGTCGGCTGGAGGCCGCGGGGGAAGCGCGCCTCGTAGGCCAGGTCGAGGGCGGCGCCCAGGCCGCTGCGATGCAGGCGCGCGGTCGGGCGGACGTCGATCGCGTACTCCCAGCCGTCGTCGCGATCGCGGGTGTCGCGGTCGGCGTCGACGAAGCGGCGGGCGTAGGCGGCGGCGGTGACGTGGCCGAAGCGATCGTCCCAGTTGGCGCCCAGGCCGAACACCAGCTCGCTGGCCCGCGGGAAGGTGCGCAGCTCGGTGTCGAAGGAGGTCGGCGCGGCGAGCTCGTCGAAGGCGGCCAGGCCGGCGCTGTAGCGGGCGAACAGGTTGGCGTGGCGCCGGTAGCCGCGCTCGGCCGGGGCCAGGCCCCAGGCCGACAGCTCGGCGCCGATCGTCAGGCCCCAGTCGCGGGGCAGGGCCTCGAGGGTGGCGTCGTCGCGCCGCCGGATCCCCGACGGCAGGCCGTGGACCTCGCCGTAGAGCCGAGCCCGCCACGACAGCTCGGTCGGGGCCGCGGCCTGGGTGTAGCCGAGGCGGCCGCTGACGATCGTGCGCTGGCGGTTGAGCTGGACCACGGTGGTCGCGCCCAGCTCGGGCGCGGCGACGTCGCGCTCCTGGTACTGGAACGGATCGAGGAGCCGGTTCAGGCCGACGTGGGCCGAGACCTCGAAGCGCTTGACGGTGGCCGCGACCCCGGCGCCGACGGTGTTGAGGTCGTCGAGAGGCCAGTAGTCGAACAGGTACAGATCGTCGCCGCGCAGCATGCGCGAGCCGATCCACGCCGAGAAGTCGCCGAGGATGGCCTCGGCGTAGAGGTTGCGCAGCGCCGGGCCGGCGGTGAACGTGCCGGTCTCGTGGAAGAGCTGCTCGTCGAAGGCCAGGGTGGTGACGACCTTCATCCGGCCCGGGAACCGCGCGAAGCCGGTGCCGTAGGCGAAGTCGAGCTCGAGGTAGCTCGGCTCGACGATACGCGGGCCGTGGGCGACGACGTGGACCGGGTCGGCGCGGCCGCCGCGCAGGTCGGAGCCGGTGACGACCCGGCCGTAGGACCCGAAGTGGAAGCCCAGGCCGTCGTCGACCGCGACCGGGACCTGCGCGGTCGCCGGCGCGGCGGCCGGCGTCGGCGTCGGCGTCGGCGTCGGCGTCGCGGCGCGGGCCCGGGCCAGCTCGGCCTCGAGGGCCTCGAGGCGCGCGGCCAGGGCGGCCAGCTCCTCGGCGCTGGCCGGCTCCGGGGCCCGGTCGGCCGGGGGCTCGGCCGGCGGCGGCGGCACGTCGATCGGCGCCGGCTGGGCGGCGGCGGTCGCGGTCAGGCCGACCAGCGCGAGCAAGGAGGCGAAGCGCGGGGACATCGGGCCGGCGGGCAGCACGATCCGTGCCGCCCGAGGGGACCGTCGATCTAACGGGAAGCGCGGCACGACCGGGCCAGCCTGCCACGGCCCGCGTTGCGATTGGCAACGATCGCGACCGCGGCGGTGCGTCGGCGCCGGCGTCCCCGGGGGCAAGGGCCCCAAACGTCGGTTCGCCGCGTCCTGGCATGGGCCTTGATGACCGCGGCTCCATGCGCGCCCTCGCAATGCTCGCGGTGTCCGCCGCGATGGTCGGTTGTCCGGCGAGCCAGGCGCCCGGCGGCGAGGCCGGCGATGCCGGTGGCGACGCGCGGCTGACCGACGACGCCGCGCTCGACGCGTCGGGCCCGCCCGGCGACGCCGCGATCGACGGCCCGCCGCAGCCGGTGTGCAGCCAGCCGATCCCGACCTGCACGACGACGATCACGTTCCGCGGCGCGGCCACGTCGGTGGTCGTCCGCGGCGACTTCGCGCCGGACGGCTGGACCGTCGGCGTGCCCATGACCCAGGTCGGCGAGGTGTGGTCAGCGACCCTGCCGGTCCGCGACCAGCAGGTGGTGGTCTACAAGCTGGTCGTCGACGGCACCTGGCGCGCCGATCCGGCCAACCCGCGCACCACGCCCGATGGCTTCGGCGGCGTGAACTCGGTGGTCCGGGTCGACTGCGATCACTGCCCGGGCCGGCCGGTCCGCGACTGGCGCGACGCGATCCTCTACTTCGTGATGATCGATCGGTTCGCCAACGGCAGCCCGGCCAACGACGCGCCGATCGGCGTCGAGCCGGCCGCGGACTACCGCGGCGGCGATCTGATCGGCCTGCGCCAGAAGATCGAGGCGGGCTACTTCACCGCCCTCGGCGTGACCGCGCTGTGGCTGACCTCGCCGCTCGACAACGCCGACGGCCGTGGCCGCGGCAGCGACGGCCACGACTACTCCGGCTACCACGGCTACTGGCCGCGGGACCTCGAGTCGATCGAGTCCCGGATCGGCACCGAGGCGGAGCTGGCCGCGGTGATCGCCGTGGCCCACGCCCACGGCCTCGACGTGATCCTCGACTACGCCATGAACCACGTCCACGCCGAGAGCCCGCTCTACGCCGCGCACCGCGACTGGTTCTGGCCCAACGACAACGGCCGCGGCGGCGACTGCGTGTGCGGCGCTGGCTGTAGCTGGGACGAGCCCGCCGAGCGCAAGCGCTGCTGGTTCACGTCGTACCTCCCCGACTTCGATTTCCGCAACGCCGACGCGCGCCGCTACTCGGTCGCCAACGCGATCGCCTGGGCCCAGCGCCTGGGCGCCGACGGCTATCGCCTCGACGCGGTCAAGCACATCGAGGACGCGTGGCTCACCGAGCTGCGGGCCCGCCTCGACGGCGAGGTCGAGTGGGACCAGCGCTTCTACCTGGTCGGCGAGACCTTCACCGGCGACCGCGGGTTGATCCGGGCCTACGTCGATCCGGCCACCAAGCTCGACGGGCAGTTCGACTTCCCGCTGCGCGCGCAGGTGCTGTCGACGGTGCTGCGCCGCCAGGGCTCGATGGCCGACCTCGGCGGCTGGCTGGTCGACAACGACCGCTTCTACGGGCCGGGCGCCGTGATGTCGACGTTCCTCGGCAACCACGACGTGCCGCGGGTGATCCACCTGGCGGAGGACGTGCCCCGTTACGGCGACTGGGACGACGGCAAGGCCCAGGCGTGGGCCGGGCAGCCCGGTCTGCCGACCTCGCCGCGCCCGTTCGAGCGCCTGGCGGTGGCCTACGCGCTCCTGTTCACCTCGCCCGGGGTGCCGCTTCTCTATTACGGTGACGAGTTCGGGCTGCCAGGTGCGGGCGATCCCGACAACCGCCGCATGATGCCGTGGACGGGCTACACCGCCGACCAGCAGGCCTTGCGCGACCGACTGGCTCGCCTGGCGCAGGTGAGGTCCACGCACCCAGCCCTACGCCGGGGCACCCGCACCGTCCTCGGCGCGACCGGGGACGTCTTGACCTACACGACGCGGACCGCGACCGGCCCCGGTGGGGTCACCGCGACTCAGGCGTGGACCGAGAACAACGGCACCTACGAGGTCGTCGACGTCACCGCCGGCACCTACCGCTACACCTTCGCGGCGCCGCTGACCGGCTTCGACGCCGCGCGCACGCAGACGGTGATGGCGGTCGCGTCGCGGACCCAAGACGGCGCCGCCGCGTTCGACCGCGCGACCTTCTCGATCCGGCCCGACGGCGGCGCGATCGCCGAGCGCTCGGTCGTCACCCAGGCCAACTGCGCTTCGTGCCACGGCACCTTCTCCGCCCACGGCGGCCGCTACACCGCGGTCGATCAATGCGAGATGTGCCACACCTCGCAGACCACCGACGCCGACACCGGCAACACCGTCGACTTCGGCGTGATGCTGCACAAGATCCACGCCGGCAAGGACCTGCCGTCGGTGATCGCCGGGACGCCGTACCGGATCATCGGCTTCGGCGGCACGGTCCACGACTTCTCGACGGTCGCGTTCCCGCACTCGATCAAGCGCTGCGATAGCTGCCACGGCGGCGCGCCCCAGGGCGGCAACTGGCAGACCGCGCCGTCGGCCGAGACCTGCCGGTCGTGCCACGACAACATCTCCTTCGTCGACCCGCCGCCCGGCGGTCAGGTCCTGCACAGCGGCGGCGCCCAGCCCCCGGGCGCGCCGTGCAACGTCTGCCACCCGGCCAACGGCTCGATCGCCCCGATCGTCCCGGCCCACGCCGACGTGTCCTTCGACCGTAGCCACGAGCTGGCGATCACGATCGAGTCGGTCGCCCCGGTGACCCCCGGCCAGCCGATCACGTTCACGTTCCAGGTCCGCTACGACGGCGTGGCCCGCAACATCCAGACCGCGCCGCTGGCCAGCCTGCGCGCGCTGATCGTCGGCCCCAACACCGACTACACCCGGTACTGGACGGTCGGCACCTCGACCAACCCGTGGGCCCAGGTCACGGTCCAGGGCAGCGGCGCCACCGGCACGTTGACCGCGGTCGACGCCGCCGCCGGTCGGTTCAGCTATACGTTCCCCGCCACCGTCGTCATCCCGGCCGACGCCACCGGCAGCTTCACCGTCGCGATCGAGTCTGCGGTCAACGCCGCCGACCCGCGCTACCCGACGGTGTCGCCGAGCTTCGCGTTCTCGGTCGACGGCTCGCCGGTGGTCGCGCGCCGCCAGATCATCGACCCGGCCAAGTGCAACGCCTGCCACGACGACCTGCGCTTCCACGGCGGCAACCGTCGCGGCGCGGCCTACTGCGTGACCTGCCACAACCCGGAGAACGCCAACGCCGACCGCATCGCGCGCGCCGAGGGCAGCCAGGTCCTGGCCGAGAGCGTCGACTTCCGCGTGATGATCCACAAGATCCACATGGGCGAGGAGCTGAGCCAGCCGTACATCCTCGGCGCCAACCCGACGCCGACGGTGGCCAACCCGCAGGGCACCCAGGTCAACTTCGCCGAGGTCCGCTACCCGCGGTCGCGCGCCGAGTGTAGCGCCTGCCACCTGCCCGGGACCTGGACCTTGCCGGCGGCCGAGGGCCGCGCCCAGAGCATCCTCCAGGAGATCACCTGCACCGAGGATCCGGCGGCCGACGCCGACGGCTACTGCACCTCGCCGTTCTGGAACGTCACCCAGACCTTCCGGCTGGCGCCTGAGACCTCGGTGTGCACGAGCTGCCACGACGCGCCGTACGTGACCGCCCACGCCCAGCTCAACACGACGATGTTCGGCGTCGAGGCGTGCACGACGTGCCACGGCGCGGGCAAGACCTACGACGTCGCGGTGGTGCACGCGCAGTGAGGTGGGTGGTCGCCATGGTGGCGGGGCTCGCGCTCGGCGGTTGCGCCGACGAGCGGCCCCGTACCGTCGACGACTGCCTGGGCGTCCACGGCTGCGGGGTCCTCGATCCCGCGGCCGAGGATTTTCACGGCCGCGAGCTGGCGGCGGCGGGCTGGGACCTCGGGTTGTGCGCGAGCTGCCACGGCGCCGACTTCGCCGGCACCAGCGCCGCGCCGACCTGCCGGACCTGCCATGAAGCCGGCCCCGATGACTGCGCCACGTGCCACGGCGCCGACGGGCCGAGCACCGGCGCCCACGCGCGCCACGGCGTGGTCGGGCTCGGCTGCGCCGAGTGCCACGCGGTCCCGACCCGGTGGGACAGCGACGGCCACGTCCGCCGGGGCGGCGCCGCCGATCCCCCGCCGGCCGAGGTGGCGATGACCGCCCTGGCGGCGACCACGCCGCGGCCGGGCGAGCGCACCGGGCCGCCGAGCTTCGACGGCGCGACCGGGACCTGCGCGCAGGTCTACTGCCACGGCGATGTCCTCGGTGGCGGCGGGGCCAAGACCCGGCCGCGCTGGGTCGACCCCGGGCCGGGCTCGGCGACCTGCGGCGACTGCCACGGTGCGCCGCCGCCCGATCACGCCTGGTCGAGCTGCACGACCTGCCACGCCGAGGGCCGTCACCTCGACGGCACGATCGACGTCGGCGTGACCGACCCCGGCTGCACCGGCTGTCACGGCGGCGCCACGCCGGCGCCGCCTCGCGGCCTCGACGGCAGCACGTTCTCGACCGCGATCGGCGTCGGGGCGCACACCGCCCACGTCACCGCGCCGCGCCGGCTGAGCGCGCCGATCGCGTGCGCGACCTGCCACGCGGTGCCGGCCGAGACCACCTCGCCCGGCCACCTCGACACCGCCGCGCCCGCCGAGGTCGCGGCCGGGCTCGGCTGGGATCGGGCGACCGCGACCTGCGGCACCGCGTGGTGTCATGGCCCGGCGCGTCCGACCTGGACCCGCACCGGCGAGGTCGCGTGTGGCACCTGCCACGGCGTGCCGCCGGTCAGCCCGCCCCACCAGCCGACGATGGCGCTGACGGCGTGCGCCGGTTGCCATCCGTCGACGGTCGACGCCTTCGGCAACATCCTCGTGGTCGACGGGCCGACCGGCCCCACCAGCCACCACCTCGATGGAGAGGTCGATGCACCTTGACGTGTTTGGATGGGTCGCGCTGGCCGGGGCGGCGATCGCCGCCGCGATCCTGGTCTGGTACCTGATCGCGCGGCCGCCGCTCAACCGGGCGACCAAGCTGGCGCTCTTGCTCGGCATCGGCGCGTTCCCGCTGGCGACCGCCGGGTCGGGCAACTACGCCGGCTTCGAGGCGACCAAGCGGCGCGAGTTCTGCGGCTCGTGCCACGTCATGACGCCGTACCAGCGCGACGTCGAGGATCCGGCGTCGACGTCCTTGGCCGCGATCCACTCGCGCAACCAGACCTTCGGCCGCGAGAGCTGTTACACCTGCCACGCCGACTACGGCATGTTCGGCACGATCGTGACCAAGGGCTCCGGCCTGCGGCACGTCTATCACTACCTCTTGACCTACCGGTCGATGTCGCTGGCCGAGGCGCGCAAGAGCATCCGCCTGCGGGGCACCTTCCCGAGCTCGACCTGTCGCCGCTGCCACACCACGACCGCGCCGGGCTGGAAGGCGGTGCCCGATCACGCGGCGCTGGCCGACGACCTGGCCCAGGGCAAGGTCGGCTGCGTGGGCGAGGGCTGCCACGGGCCGGCGCACCCGTGGAGCAAGGATCCAAAATGACCCGCTGGCTGCGCGTCTCGGCGCTCCTGACGCTCCTCGCGCTCGCGCTGATGGTGTGGTCGGTGCTGCAACCGACGCCGTTGCCGGTGATGCTGGCGATGTCGGTCGGGCAGGGCATCGGCACGCTGGCGTTCGGGCTGTACGGCTGGGTCGTGTTCGCCGACCTGCGGCGCATCCGCCGGTTGGCCCGCGAGGCCGAGGCGGCCAAGACCGCGGCGCCGCCCGCCGAGGCGTCACCGCCGTCGGAGTCGTCGTGACCCGGCGGTGGGCGACCGCGGTCGGCCTGGTCGCGTGCGCCGCGGCCGGCGCCCACGCCGATCCGCTGCGGCTGCGCGGCGACGCGCTCGCGACGACGCAGTCTCCGGTTGGCCTCCTGGTGCTCAGCGGCGACGGCGCGGTGTCGGGGCCGGTGACCGCCGAGGCCCTGGTGTGGATGGGCGCGACCCACGACGGCGCCACCGGCGATGCGCTGGTCATGGCGGTGGTGGCGCGGCGCGAGGATCGGCGCGCCGAGGCGCGCATCGGTCGCCTGGTCGCCACCGTCGGTGGCCTGCGGCCGGTCCACGTCGATGGCGTGGCTGGGCGGGTGCGGTTGCCGCGGCGCCTCGACGTCGAGGTGGTCGGCGGCGTGCCGGTGGTGCCGCGGCTCGGGGCGCAGGCCTGGGACTGGCTGATCGGCGGGCGGGTAGCGCGGCGCCTGGGTGACGCGGGGGCCCTCGGGGTCGCCGCGCTCGAGCGCCGCGAGGCCGGCCGGCTGGCCACCCGCGAGCTCGGGCTCGACGCGGCGTGGAGTCGCGGCCGCTACGACGCGGCGGCGCGAGCCGCGGTCGATCTGATCGATCCGGCGCTCGCCGATCTGCGGGTGGTGGCGCTGGCGCGATGGCGGGCGGTGCGCGGTGAGCTGTCCCTCGAGCATCGGTCGCCGACGCACCTGTTGCCGGCGACCAGCTTGTTCACGGTGCTCGGCGAGGTCGCCTCGGATCGCGCCGGCGCCGGGCTGCGCTGGCGGGCCGCGCCGCGCCTCGACGTCGTCGCCGATCTCGGCGTGCGCGCGGTGTCCGACGAGGTCGCCGCCGACGCCTTCGCCCGCGCGACGCTCCGGCTCGATGACCGCGGCCGCGGCGCGATCGTGTTCGAGGCCCGGCGCGCCGGGGCGATCGACGGCGGCTGGACCGGGGCCCGGGTCGCCGGGCGCGTGCCGGTCGGGCGATGGTCGGCGGCCCTCGAGGCCGAGCTGGTGCGCCCCGACGTCGATCGCGGTCGCGGCACGCTGTGGCCGTGGGCGATGGCGGCGCTGGGCTGGACCGCCGATGGCTGGGACGCCGCGCTGGCGATCGAGGCGACCTCGTCGCCGACCGATCGCGCGCGGGTCGACGTGCTGGCCCAGCTCGGGCGGCGCTGGGAGCTCCGATGAGGCGGCCGATCGTCATCGCCGTGGTCGCGGTCGCGATCGCCGCGTGCGCAGGCGTGCTCGGCCTGCGCCGCGAGCGCAGCCGGACCTTCCCGCACCGCGCCCACGTCGTGAAGGGCGTGTCGTGCGTGCAGTGCCACCCCGGCATCACCGAGGCCGGCGACGTCGGACCGCTCCACCCGCCCGACGACGCCACCTGCACCACCGCCGGCTGTCACGCGCAGCCGCACGATCCGCGGCCGTGCGCCGGGTGCCACCGCGATCCGATGGTGCTGGCCGGCGCCGGCGAGGCGCGCGCTCACCTCAAGTTCTCCCACGCCAGCCATCTGGTGGCGGCGGTCGGCAACTGCGCGCGCTGCCACGTCGAGGTCGCGGCCAGCGATGGCCCGCTGCGCCCGGCGATGGCGGTGTGCTGGAGCTGCCACGCCCACGATCGCGCCCGCGAGGTCCGCGACTGCGCGGCCTGCCACGTCGATCTGGTCGAGGAGGGCGTCGCCCCGACCTCGCACCTGGTCCACGACGACGACTTCGCGACCCGCCACGGTCCGGCGGCCGCGGCCGCCGCCGATCTGTGCTCGAGCTGCCACCGCGAGCCATTCTGCGCGTCGTGCCACGGCGTGACCGCGCCGACGATCGCCGCGCGCCTGCGCCCGTCCGATCCGATGTCGACCTCGGTCCACCGGCCGGGCTTCATCAACCGCCACGGCGAGGACGCTCGGGTCGCCCCGTCGGCGTGCACCTCGTGCCACCAGCCCGATCGTTGCCTCGACTGTCACCAGGACCGCGGGGTCGCGTCGACCGGCGCCAGCCCGCACCCGCCGGGGTGGGTCGGCCTCGGCCTGGCCGGCAATGAACACGGTCGCGCCGCGCGGCGTGACCCGGTGGCGTGCGCGAGCTGCCACGGCGGCGCCGGCGAAGCGCTGTGCGTGAGCTGCCACCGCGTCGGCGGTCCGGGCGGCGATCCCCATCCGCCCGGGTGGTCGAGCCCGCGGCCGCTGACCGATCTGCCGTGCCGGCTGTGCCACACCGGAGCCGCGCTGTGAGGTGGCTCGTCGCCCTCGCGATGCTCGCGCTCGCCGCGTGCGGCAGCTCGGCCGAGCCCGACGGCGTGCCCGACGCCTGGAAGTTCGTGAAGGATAGCTTCGGCCACCGGGTCCACGTCGAGCGGGCCAAGGTGCCGTGCCGTGACTGCCACGGCGACGCCAGCTTCGCCAAGCCAGAGGACCCGGCGCTGTGCAGCAAGTGCCACGCCGACAAGGTCGCGACGATCCACCCGGCGGCGACGGCGGCGACCCCGACCGGCGCGACCCCGACCGGCGCGACCCCGACCGGCGCGACCCCGACCGCGAAGGTCCCGGGGTGCCAGGACTGCCACGGCTTCGATCGCGATCTGGCCGAGCGTCCCAACGCCTGCATCCGCTGCCACGGCGATGCCCAGGGCGATCACACCGGCGCGATCGGCGTCCACGCCGGCGCCCGGTGCAGCGACTGCCATCGACCCCACGAGACGCCGTCCTTGGTGGCGCGCACCTGTCGCGACTGTCACGCGTCGACGGCGATGAGCCACGGCGACCGCGCCGGACCGACCGACTGCCTCGACTGTCACCGCACCCACGAGCGCGCCAAGGAGGCCGACGGCAAGTGCGCCTCCTGCCACGCCGAGAAAGAGCCGCGCATCCCGACCACCGCGATCACCCGCGGCCACGAGCGCTGCACCGGCTGCCACGCGCCGCACCAGTTCACCGCCGCCGCGGTCAAGCCGTGCGCCGACTGTCACCAGGCCCAGCCGGTGCTCGCGGCCAAGGCCCACGGCGCGTGCGTGAGCTGCCACGTCCCCCACGAGGCCGCGCCGCGTCCGTGCGCGAGCTGCCACGGCGGCGAGGCCGCCAAGGTCGCGCACCCGGCGCCGGCCGACGGCGATCGCTGCGCCGGCTGCCACCCGCCGCACGCCGGCGGCGCTGCGCTCGCGGCGCCGTGCGAGCGCTGCCACGACGACGTCAACCGCCACGGCACCGCGGCCTGCCGCGACTGCCACACCCCCCACGGCGGCAAGCCCGTCCTCGACGCCCGGGCGTGCGCGAGCTGCCACGCCGGCCTGGTGGCGAGCGCCGCCGGCTCGGGCCACGCCGACTGCGTCGGGTGCCACACCCAGGCCGGCCACGCGCCGGCGGCGCCGGTGGCGGCATGCGGGAGCTGTCACCGCGCGATCGTCACCACCGTGACCGGCGGCCACGCCGCGTGCGCGAGCTGTCACCGCGAGCCGCGCCACGCCCCGGGCGCGCCGACGCCGACCTGCGCCGCCTGCCACGAGGCCGAGGCCGCGAGCGCGCCGCGCGGGCACACCGACTGCCAGCGCTGCCACGATCAGCACACCGGCGCGATGCTGGCGCGCGCCGCGACCTGCGCGAGCTGCCACCCCAGCCCGGCCACCACCGGTCACGGGCCGAAGGTCGCGTGCGCGACCTGCCACCGGCCCCACGGTCCGGGCGGCGTGGCCACCCCGCCGCGCTGCGAGACCTGCCACGAGCGGCCGCTCTTGCCTGGGCTCCACGCCTCGACCGGCCACGATCGCTGCGATGGTTGTCACCGCGGCGGTCACGATCCGGCGCCGCACTCCGACCGCGCGACCTGCCTCACCTGCCACCAGGCCCAGCAGAACCACGAGCCGCGGGCCAAGACCTGCGCGACCTGTCACCCGTTCGGCGACGGTCGGTAGCGGTCAGCCCCGGTCGCCGCCTCACCGAAGACGCGGCGCGCGCCGTCGCGCGCTCAGGTCCGCGCTTGTTCTTTCCAGAACGTGAGCTGGGTGGCCGGCGCCGGCTCGCAGCCGAAGTCGGCGGCGAGCTGGTTGTCGAAGCGATCGGCGGCGGCCACGAAGTCGGCGATCCAGCCGGCCAGCTCGGCGCGATCGGCGCGCGCGAACACGTCGCTGGCGTGGAAGGTCAGGTGCAGGCGGATGATGTTGTCGTCGAGGTCGAAGGCCAGCGGCGCGTGCTCGGCCGACAAGAGGTAGCGGAACAGCTCGCCCAGGCGCTGCTTGCCCGGCTTGGCCAGCGGCGAGGCGAAGCACAGGTGCTCGGAGCAGCAGCTCCAGATCTCGATCGGCGCCGAGCCGCTGTAGAACGACCAGTTGTGGGCGCCGTGGCGGGCCAGGATGGGATCGACCCCGGCCCGGGCCAGGGCGTCCTCGACGAACTCGACCATCGGGTGAGGCGCCGGCGGATCGAAGTAGGTCGTGAGATCGAGCTCCTCGAGGTCGGTGCCGCAGTGATCGCAGTAGCGGCGGGCCGACTCGAGGAGCGCGTCGCACGCCGGGCACAGCACGCCGAAGGGCGCGGCCTGGGCGTGGAAACCATCGATGAAGGCCTGGGCGTCAGCGCCGGGGATGCCGAAGCCGACGTTCTCGGCCGCGCGCAGCTTGCAGGTCGTGACCGCGACGATGTGGCGGGTGGCGTCGAGCATCGGCCCGCCGGAGTTGCCCGGGTTGATCGCGGCGTCGGTCTGGACGAAGTGCTGGCCGTCGAGGAGCTGGCGCGGGTTCGACACCACGCCGTCGGTGATCGACAGCGGCAGGCCGACCGGGAAGCCGACGATGCTGATCGGCTGGTTGGGCTTGAGCTCGCCGCTGCCGGCGATCGACAGGATCTGGCCGGCCACCGGCGCGGTCAGCTCGACGATCGCCAGGTCGCGCTCGGGCGCGATCCGGCGGACCTCGCCGAGCACCCGCCGCCGATCGCGCAGCTCGACCGCGACCTGACGGTAGGGCGCGACGACGTGGGCGTTGGTGACCAGGATCGTGGGCGCGATCAGGAAGCCGGTGCCGGTCCCACCGCCGGTGAAGACCTGATAGACGCCGAGCTCGGTGATGTCGAAGGTCATGGCGTGGGCTCCCGGTCGTCGTCGTCGTCGTCGGTCTCGTCGGTCGGGTCGCTGTCGTCGACGGTCTGATCGATCGCGCCGCCCTCGTCGGGGCCGGTCGAGTCACCGTCGTCCTCGGCGCCGAACTCCTCGGTCACCGCCTTCAGGCCCTCCCACAGGACGGTGGCCGCGTCGCGCCACGGCTTGCCGTCGGCCGCGGCCAAGACCGCCATCAGCGCCTGCGCGACCGCGGTCGGCCAGGCGTAGCGAGCCAGGAGGTAGGTCGTGCTGGCGGTCAGCGCCAGCGCCGCCTCGAAGGACTTGCCGGAGGTGCGGTACTTGTCGATCGCGTCGATGTAGTCGCCGCTGCCGAAGTAGCCGCGCAGGGTGGTCGGCTCGCCGGTCGACAGCGGTGACAGCGCGTAGCCGGCGTGGCCCAGGTTGGCGCGCAGCTCGGCCGCGGTCACCGCTCGCATCTCCTTGATCGTGCGGGTCAGCGCCGCCTCGCGCTTGCTCGGGTCCTGGTTGCCGTCGTTCCAGGTCGCGGCGCTCTCGGACAGGCGCGCGCCGAGGAACCCGCACAGCGGCAGGGCGAACTGCAAGCGGAACAGCGCCAGCGCGGTGACCTCGTTCAGGAAGAACTTGGAGCGCTTGCGCTGCGACTCGCGGACCAGCTCGTCGATCTCGTCCCAGTGCCGGCGCCACAGCGCCTCGGCGCGGGCGGCTTCGTCGTCGGTGATCGCCTCGATCTCGGCGCGACCCAGGGCCCGCGCGCCGAACTGACCGATCAACCAGTCGTCGCAGCGGTCGGCCTCGACCGGCATCCGGCGCAGCACCTCGAGCACCTTGGCCGGGTGCATGCGCGACAGCTTGTCGCGGAACTCCAGGTGGACGTCGTCGCCGCGCAGGCGCGGCTGGTAGAGCTGCCCCGAGCCGCTGATCGCGGTCAGGAGGTAGCGCAGCGCGGCCACCGGGTTGCCTTCGGCGGTCAAGGTCACCAGCGGGACCGTGATCGTCAGATAGCCGTCGGCGAGCTGGGCGGTGACCCGCGACGAGCCCTGGACGAAGGTGAAGGGGGCCGAGGTGAGATCGCCGACCTCGGCGCCCGGGAACAGGTGCGCGAAGACCTGGCGCACCGCAGCCTCGGCCTGGCCGTCGTCGGCCAGCCCGGCGGCGGTCTCGAGCAGGTCGTAGTCGAGCTCGGTCGGCTCGGTCAGGCGCCGGATCGGCGGCGCGAAGAACAGCGACGTGAGCGCCATGGGGGGCAAGTGTGGCGGACCCCCGGTGGCCGGCGCAACCCGACCGGCGGCAAACCGGCCCGCGGCTTGCTTCGGTCGATGATCATGAGCGGCATGGACCCAAGCGTCGCCCGTCAGCGCTTGCTGCAGCAACACGACGCTTTGCGGCGTCAGCTCCGCGCCGCGTGTGAGGTCGCGGCCCGGGTGCGCGCTGGCACCGCAGGGGCCGCCGAGCTCACCGGCTTCGTGCGCGCGCTCAAGGCCGGCTTCGTCGAGCACAACCAGCTCGAGGAGACCTGGCTCGGACCGCTCCTGCGCGACACCGACAGCTACGGCGAGGTCCGGATCGCGCGGATGCTGGGCGAGCACGTCGAGGAGCACTTCGCCTTCGTCTCGTTCCTCGACCGGCCCGCGGACCAGGTCACGGCCGGCCTCGACGACTTCGCCGAGGAGATCGAGGCCCACATGGACGCCGAGGAGCGGACCTTCCTTCATCCCGCGGTGCTGCGCGACGATCTGGTGGTCGCCGATACCACCGGCGGCTGAGGCGATCCGGCGCGGTCGTCGGGGGCGACGCGACGGCGAGCGCAACCGCTGCGCCGGCGGGGCCCGGCGCGCGCGCTTTTTTCGCGATCGCCCACGTATGATGGCCGTGGTGATCGACACCCACTGCCACCTCGACGTCGCCGCCTTCGCCGACGATCGCGCGGCGGTCCTGGCCCGGGCGGCGGCGGCTGGCGTGGTCGGGATGTTGATCCCGGCGATCCGCCCGGCGACGTGGGCGGCGCTGACCGCGCTGCCGGGGCAGCACCCCGACGCGCCGCTGGCGGTGGCCCTCGGCATCCATCCCCAGGTCGTGCCGGAGCTGACCGCCGACGAGGACGCGATCGCCGACGCGCTGACCGCGGGCATCGCCGCCGCGACCACGGCGCAGGTCGTGGCGATCGGCGAATGTGGCCTCGACCGCGCGACCGGCGCGCGCGAGCGTCAGGTCGCGATCTTGCGCGCCCACCTGCGCGCGGCGCGGGCCCTCGGGCTGCCGGTCATCCTCCACCTCGTCGGCGCCCACGACATCGCGCCAGCGATCCTGCGGGCCGAGCGCGTCGATCAGGTCGGCGGCGTGGTCCACAGCTTCTCGGGCTCGCCGGAGCTGGTGCCGATCTACGCCGAGCTCAACCTGGCCCTGTCGTTCGCCGGACCGGTCGGATGGACGGGCGCGCGCAAGCCCAAGCGCGCGGCGGCGGTCGTGCCCGCGCTGCAGCTCCTCGCCGAGACCGACGCCCCGGATCAGACGCCCACGTCGCGCCGCGGCGGCCGCAACGAGCCGGCGTTTCTACCGGAGGTGATCGAGGGCCTGGCCGCCGCGCGCGGCGCGACCCCGGCCGCGATCGCAGCGCTGACCGCGGGCAACGCGCGGCGCTGGTTTCCTCGCGCTGCGGCGATCTGGCGCAGCCCGCCGCCCGCCGTGGCCCCGGACGGGCCCGCGGGGTAGATCGATCCATGCGCACGCTCTGGATCCTCGGCCTCGTCGCCGCCTGTTCCCGCGAACCGACGCGTGAGCCTCCTCCGCCGTCGTCGAGCCAGACGGTCGCCGCGCCGGTGGCGCCGGTCGCCCCGGCGGCTCCGGTCGAGCGCGCGAAGGTCGCCGTGGCCGGCTACAAGCGAGAGCTTCTGGCCGCGTTGACCGCCGCCAAGCGCGACGGCCTGCCGGCGGCGATCGAGGCCTGCGCGACCGCCGCGCCGTCCTTGGCCAAGGCGGCGTCGGTCGACGGCCTGACCGTCGGGCGCGCGACCGACAAGCCGCGCAATCCCGCCAACGCCGCGGTCGGCTGGCAGGCCGAGGCCCTGGCCAGCTTCGAGGCCAAGGTCGCGGCCGGCGCCGCCCTCGAGGGCGCGAGCTGGACCGCCACCGGCCCCGACGGCACGACCCGCTACGCCGAGCCGCTGGTGATCGGTCCGCCGTGCGTGACCTGCCACGGCGCCGAGCTGTCGCCCGAGGTCAAGGCTGCGCTGGCCGCGCGTTATCCCGACGACCGCGCGACCGGCTACGCCCAGGGCGACCTGCGCGGCGTGGCCTGGGCCGAGGTCGCGCCGCGGTGAGCGCCGCGGCGTGGCACGCTCGGGTCATGTGGTCGTCGGAGCGCTACGTCGCCGCCCTCACGTTCGCCGCCGACCGTCACGCCGGACAGCGCGTGCCCGGCAGCGAGCGACCGTATCTCGTCCACGTGGTGTCGGTCGCCGCCGAGGTGCTGTGGGGCCACGGCGTCGCGCCGCTCGAGGATCCCGAGCTGGCGCTCACCTGCGCGCTCCTCCACGACGTCGTCGAGGATACGCCGACCACGGTGGCCGAGGTCGCGGCGCGCTTCGGCGCCGAGGTCGCCGCCGGGGTGGCGGCGCTGTCGAAGGATCCGGCGCTGCCCAAGGCCACGCAGCTCGACGACAGCCTGGCGAGGATCCGCGCGTGTCGGCGCGAGGTGTGGGCGGTCAAGCTGGCCGATCGCATCACCAACCTCGCCCCCGCGCCGCCGCACTGGACCGCGGCCAAGCGCGCGGGGTATCGCGCCGAGGCTGTGACGATCCATGCGGCGCTGGCGGCGGGCCACGGGCCGCTTGCGGATCGATTGGCGGAGAGGATCGGAGGGTATGCG
>Ga0075163_10003168_pt1 | contig 22181 bp, 19 predicted proteins | sample JI1023141ADNA_FD_71478 | JGI IMG/M metagenome (GOLD analysis project Ga0075163, IMG submission 71478) | Wastewater effluent complex algal communities from Wisconsin, to seasonally profile nutrient transformation and Carbon sequestration -... | ecosystem: Engineered > WWTP > Effluent > Algae... | reverse complement strand
ATGAACACCACGCCGCAGCAATACATCGCTCCCGCCAACGCGGGATGGGCGCTGATGCTGCCGTTCGTGCTGCAGAGCCAGTCGCAGTTCCGCATCGATCCGGGTCGCCTGTTCGACCTCGCCGGCGCGGCCTATGCGCGCAACTACAACGAGGTGCAACAGGTCGGCAGCGCGCTGGTGCGCGGCGCGGCGCCGGATTCCGAGGAAAGCGACATCGCCCGCTTCTGGCCCGGTGGCGGCGCCAACTGGAACCGGGTGGTGCGCGAGATCCTGGCCGCGCCGGCGAACAACCCGCAGCTCGACCTCGACCTCGACCTGTGGCAGCAGGCACGCCTGTTCGCGCTCGCCAACATCGCCGAATCGGACGCGGCCATCGCCGTGTTCGACACCAAGTACACCTACACCTTCTGGCGACCGGTCACCGCGATCCGCTGGGAGGACGACGGCAATGCGGCGACCACGAGCGACCCGAACTGGTGGTCGTTCATGGCCACGCCGCCGTATCCGGATTATCCCTGCGGCCTGACCAATGCCAGCGGCGCCCAGACCGCGGTGCTGCGGCGCTATTTCGGCACCGACGACATCGCCTGGGGCTTCACCTTCGATGCGCCTTCGGTCGCGCTGCCCGCGCCGCTGTCGCCGCTGCCGCCCAAGTCGATCACCCGCGGCTTCGATTCCCTGCGCGAAGCGTTGGCGGAATCGGTGGATGCGCGCGTCTACGGCGGCATGCACTTCCGCGAGGGCTGCGCGCGCGGCGCCATGCAGGGCACGATGGTCGGGCGTTATGTGTTCCGGAACGTCCTGCGCCCGCTGCCCGGGGGCCTGGCCCGCGAGCGCCGCGATTGAGGTTCCGCGCCGATGCGGGGGATCGACGGCGTTCCTTCCCCCGCATCCGCAATCGCGAGGCCGCATGAAGACCCCGATCCGGAACCCGTTCACCGGTCATGTTGGAAGCGGGTTTCCGGCTGGCCGTTCGCCGTCGCCAGGGGCGTTCCGTCCGAATGAAGACCATCCATTCGGATCCCCCGGCATGGGCCAGTTCCAGACCACCCGCTGGAGCCTGATCGCGACCGCGGCGCGCGAAAGCCCTTCGCTCGCGCGCGAAGCGCTGGAACAGTTGTGCCGCGCGTATCGCCCGCCGGTGGTCGCCTACCTGCGCCGCGACGGCCACGCGCCCGCAGACGCCGAAGACCTCGCCCAGGCGTTCTTCGTGCGCTTCATCGAACGCGGCTGGTATCGCGACGCCGATCCGGAACGCGGCCGCTTCCGCAGCCTGCTGCTGACGGCGTTGCGTCGTTTCGCCCTCGACCAGGCCCAGTCCGAGCATGCGGCCAGGCGCGATGCCGCGCGCACGACCACGCTCGACGATGCCGATACGGATCCCGCCGGCGACGACACCCCGGAACGCGCCTTCACCCGCGCATGGATGGGCACCGTCCTCGACAACGCCTGGTCGCGCCTGCAGGACGAATGGGCGCGTGCCGGCAAGCGCGAATTGTTCGCACGGCTCGCGCCGCTGCTGCTGGAACGCGCGGAATCGGCGGAACTGCATGCGCTCGCCGCGGAACTGTCGCTGCGCCCGAACACGCTCGCCGTGCAGGTGCATCGCGTCCGCCAGCGCCTGCGCCAGCTGGTGCGGCTCGAACTGCTGCAGACCGTGGGCGACCACGAGTCGCTGGAGCAGGAATTGGCGGAACTCCGCGGCGCCATGCCCGGGGCGCCATGAACGGTTCGTTCCGCACCGCGATCAGCTGCTGGTGGCTCGGCCCCGCCGTCGCCCGGGTCGCATTCGACGATGCGACCATCGATGCGGCCATGGGCGGCGATACGCAGCCCGCCGCGCCGCTGGTGCGGATCGACCTGCTGGATCCGGCGCAGCGCGATTTCGGCGACTACGAATTGATCGAGGAAATCGGGCGCGGTGGCATGGGCGTGGTCTATCGCGCGCGGCAGCACGACCTCGATCGCGAAGTCGCGCTGAAGCTGTTGTCCGCCGGACCCTGGGCATCGGAAGCGCTGATCGAGGTGCTTCGCAACGAAGCGCAGTACGCGGGCCGCCTGCAGCACCCCAACATCGTCGTGGTGCATGCGATGGGCGAACGCGCCGGGCTGGTGTTCTACGCGATGCAACTGGTGCCCGGGCGCAGCCTGTCGCAACGGCTGGACACCGAAGGACCGATGCCCCCGCGCGAGGCCGCGCGGATGCTGCGCATCGTCGCCGAGGCGGTGGACTACGCGCACCGCCTCGATGTCCTGCACCTGGACCTGAAGCCGGGCAACATCCTGGTCGAAGCCGACGGCACGCCGCGCATCGCCGACTTCGGCCTTGCGCGCGGCCTCGAACAGGCGTTCGACGAAGAACGCGTTTCGGGAACCCCGGGCTACATGGCGCCCGAGCAGGCACGTCCCGGCCGCGCGCCGCTGTCGCCGGCGACCGACGTGTGGGCGCTGGGCGCGGCGCTGTACGAAATGCTCACCGGCTATCCGCCGTTCGAAGGCGACGACGCGGAACACACCTTGCGCCTGTTGCTCGAAGGCACCGTGCGCCGTCCTTCGCGCAATGCCGCGGTGCCCGCCGACCTCGAGGCCATCTGCCTGCACTGCCTGCAGAAGGATCCCGCGCAGCGCTACCAGGGCGCGCGCGCGCTCGCCGACGACCTCGGCCGTTTCCTCGAAGGGCGTGCGGTCAGCGTGCGCGAGCTCAACCTGTTCCAGCGCAGCGCGCACTGGGCGCGGCGCGAACCGAAGGTGGCGATCGCGGCCACGGCCGCCGTCGGCGTCCTCGCCATCGGCCTCGCCACCAGTCTCTGGCTCTGGCGTCGCGCGGAAGCGAGCGCATCGGAAACGCAGCAGATCAATCGTTTCCTCAACGAGGACGTGCTCGCCGCCGCCGACCCGAGCCTGGAACCCGGCGAGGATCCGGCCCACGTCAGTGTCCCGGCACTGCTGGCGAATGCCGAATCCAAGCTCGACCGCGACCTCGGCCTGCAACCCGCCGCGCGCGCCCAGGCCGGCCTGAGCATCGCACGCGCCTACTTCGGCCTCGGCCTGTGGCACCAGTCCTATGCGCGCCTGACCAAGGCCAATGCCGACGCACGCACGCGCTTGCCCGCGGATGCGCCGCTGGTACTGCAGATCGAGCAGCAACTCGGGATCACCGCCACCTACGATGGTCGCTACGCCGAGGCGCAGCGGATCTATGCAGACCTGCTGCCCAGGCTGCGCGCCGGCCCCGGCTGGACCGCGCCCGAGACCATCGCCGCGCGCCGCGGCTACGGCTTGCTGCTGGACGAAAGGGACAGCTTCGAGCAGGCGCGCGAGGTCTACGAATCCGTACAGGCGGACGCGGCGAAATACGCGCCGCAGCAACTGAACCAGATCGACTGGGAACTCGCCGACCTCTACACCGAACTCAACCGCTGGGACCAGGCCGAAGCGCTGATGCGCGAGGCGCTGGCGCGTTCGCGCGAACAACTGGGCCCGCACAGCCTCGACTACCTGTGGCAAACCATGTTCCTCGGCGACCTGCTGAACATGCGCGGTCGCTGGGACGAAGCCGAGGCGCTGTTCCGGCAGGACCGCGAGGAATTGCTCGCGCTGGTCGGGCCCCTGCACCCGAAGACCATCTGCGCGGTGCATTACCTCGGCCAGATCGCACTGGAACGCGGCGACGCCACGCGCGCCATGCCGCTGCTGCAGGAAGCATTGCGCGAACGCCTGCAGGTCCATGGCGATAACCACAAGTGGACGCAGTACACGATGAGCCGCGTCGGCCAGGCCTACATCGCGCTCGGGCAGCCGCGCGAAGGCATCGCCGTCCTCGAGCGCGCGCTCGACCTCGCCACGCGCGAAGGTCGGCGCCAGCAGGCCTACGTGCTGCTGATCCTCGACAACCTCGCGCGCGGCTACATGGCCGTCGGCGACCTCGATCGCGCCGAAGCCCTGCTCGACGAAGGCCTCGCGAACGCGAAGGCCAGCCTGCCCGCGGACAACATCCGTCGCGGCATGCTCGAACGCAGCCTGGGTGAATTGCGCGAACGCAAAGGCTTGCGCGAGGAGGCGATCGCGCACTACGCCTACGCCGAACATGTGTTCACCGGATTCCGCCCCGACCATCCCTGGGTGCTGGACCTCAAGGCGCGCATCGCGAAATTGCAGGCCGGAAAACCCGCGTCGAAACTCGCGGCAGGGTGATTCGTCGCGCGGCTGCAGCCGCCCTTCCCGGAAAAGCGCGTTCCGACGGCGCGCCGGCCCGATGACATTCCGGCGAAACCCAACCGGCGCACAATGCCCGTCCCGGCACCGTGCAAAGCCGGGTCCGGGCCTGTATCATGCCCGCCCATCCTTTCATCCGCATTAAGGGATAGATTCCCAAATGGAAGCCGCGCAATGACCAGTTCCAGCTACCTGTTCACCTCCGAATCGGTCTCCGAGGGCCATCCGGACAAGGTTGCCGACCAGATCTCCGATGCCGTGCTGGACGCGATCCTCGCGCAGGACAAGCGCGCGCGCGTCGCCTGCGAAACCATGGTCAAGACCGGCGTGGCCATCGTCGCCGGCGAGATCACCACATCCGCGTGGATCGACCTCGAGGCGCTGACCCGCAAGGTCATCCTCGACATCGGCTACGACAGCAGCGACGTCGGCTTCGACGGCGCCACCTGCGGCGTGCTCAACCTGATCGGCAAGCAGTCGCCCGACATCAACCAGGGCGTGGATCGCAAGAAGCCGGAGGAACAGGGGGCGGGCGACCAGGGCCTGATGTTCGGCTACGCGACCAACGAGACCGACAGCGGCATGCCGGCCGCGATCCACCTGTCGCACCGCCTGGTCGAACAGCAGGCGAAGGTGCGCAAGGCCAGGAATTCGAAACTGCCGTGGCTGCGCCCGGATGCGAAGTCGCAGGTCACCCTGCGCTACGAGAATGGCAAGGCGACCGCGATCGATGCGGTGGTGCTGTCCACCCAGCACGATCCGGACGTGAAGCAGAAGGACCTGGTCGAGGCCGTGCGCGAGCACATCCTCAAGCCGGTGCTGCCGACGAAGTGGTTGCACAAGGGCACCAAGTTCCACATCAACCCGACCGGCAAGTTCGTGATCGGCGGGCCGGTGGGCGACTGCGGCCTGACCGGCCGCAAGATCATCGTCGACACCTACGGCGGCTGGGCCCGCCACGGCGGCGGCGCGTTCTCCGGCAAGGATCCGTCCAAGGTCGATCGCTCGGCCGCCTATGCCGCACGCTACGTCGCCAAGAACGTCGTGGCCGCCGGCTTGGCCGACCGTTGCGAAGTGCAGGTGAGCTACGCCATCGGCGTGGCCGAGCCGACCAGCATTTCGGTGACCACCTTCGGCACCGGCAAGGTGTCGGATGCGACCATCGAGAAGCTGATCCGCGCGCATTTCGACCTGCGCCCGTACGGCATCATCAAGATGCTCGACCTGATCCACCCGATGTACCAGCCGACCGCGTCCTACGGCCACTTCGGCCGCAAGCCGCACGAGATCAGCTACGTCGACGGCGCCGGCAAGAAGCACACCGCCACCGCGTTCTCGTGGGAAAAGACCGACAAGGCCGACGAGCTGCGCAAGGCCGCGAAGCTGAAATAAGCGATACCGATCCGGGCGCGCGGCGAACGTCGCGCGCCCTGCTCCATCGAGGGGCGCTGCACTCGTTTATGCGGATCCTTCCGCAAGAGCCCGCACTTCCATGCGCGGACTTCCTAAAAACGATCAGGCTCGATGGAAGCGAAACGATGCAACGGCGCCCGTTAATTGCGAATCGCACTCGAACGCGATTCCAAACGACGGAGCAACCGCATGAACGCACAAGTGAAGACCTTCTCCCAGGACGGCGATTACAAGGTCGCCGACATCCAGCTGGCCGACTGGGGCCGCAAGGAAATCGACATCGCCGAGCACGAGATGCCGGGCCTGATGTCGATCCGCAAGAAATACGCGGCGACCACGCCGCTCAAGGGCGTGCGCGTCACCGGCTCGCTGCACATGACCATCCAGACCGCGGTGCTGATCGAGACGCTGAAGGACATCGGCGCCGACGTGCGCTGGGCCTCGTGCAACATCTTCTCGACGCAGGACCACGCCGCCGCCGCGATCGCCGCCGCCGGTACGCCAGTGTTCGCGTGGAAGGGCGAATCGCTGGAGGAATACTGGGACTGCACGCTGTCCGCGCTGTCCTTCCCCGACGGCAAGGGCGGTTTCCTCGGTCCGCAGCTGGTCGTGGACGATGGCGGCGACGTCACCCTGCTGATCCACAAGGGCTACGAACTCGAGAACGGTTCCGACTGGGTGAACACCGCGTCCGGCAACCACGAAGAACAGGTCATCAAGAACCTGCTCAAGCGCGTGCATGCGGAGCGTCCGGGTTACTGGCACACCGTCGTCAAGGATTGGAAGGGCGTCTCCGAAGAGACCACCACCGGTGTGCATCGCCTGTACCAGCTCGCCGAAGCCGGCAAGCTGCTGATCCCCGCGATCAACGTCAACGATTCGGTGACGAAGTCGAAGTTCGACAACCTCTACGGCTGCCGCGAGTCGCTCGCGGATGGCCTCAAGCGCGCGATGGACGTGATGCTCGCCGGCAAGGTCGCGGTGGTCTGCGGCTACGGCGACGTCGGCAAGGGTTCGGCGCATTCGCTGCGCGCCTATGGCGCCCGCGTGGTCGTCACCGAGATCGACCCGATCAACGCCCTGCAGGCGGCGATGGAAGGCTTCGAGGTCAACACCGTCGAATCGACCCTGGGCCGCGGCGACATCTACGTGACGACGACCGGCAACAAGGACGTGCTCACGCTCGAGCACATGTCGAAGATGAAGGACCAGGCCATCGTCTGCAACATCGGCCACTTCGACAACGAGATCCAGGTCGATGCGCTGAACGCCTCGGGCGCGGCCCGGCTCAACATCAAGCCGCAGGTGGACAAGTACACCTTCAAGAACGGGAACTCCATCTTCCTGCTCGCCGAAGGCCGCCTCGTCAACCTCGGTTGCGCCACCGGCCACCCGAGCTTCGTGATGTCGAACTCGTTCTCGAACCAGACCCTCGCCCAGATCGACCTGTGGGCGAACAAGGACGCGTACGAGCCCAAGGTCTACATCCTCCCGAAGAAGCTCGACGAGGAAGTCGCGCGCCTGCACCTGGACAAGATCGGCGTGAAGCTGACCACGCTGACGCAGGAACAGGCCGATTACCTCGGCGTTTCGGTCGAAGGGCCGTACAAGCCGGACCACTATCGTTACTGATTTCTGCTCGTCATTCCGGCGCAAGCCGGAACCCAGCTTTTGTCGTCTCCCTCCAGGCAACGACAAGAGCAAAGGCTGGGCCCCGGCTTGCGCCGGGGTGACGACATCAAGGATCACGGCATCGAACGGAGCATCCGCATGGCAGTGCGCGTCCCGATTTCCTTCGAGTTCTACCCGCCCAAGACCGACGAACAGCGCGAACAGCTCGACCGCACGGTCGGCAAGCTCAAGGCGCACGCGCCGCAGTTCATGTCGGTGACCTTCGGCGCCGGCGGTTCCACCCTCAGCCACACGCCCGAGACCGTGCAGCGCCTGCGCAGCCAGCATCGCGTCGCCGGCGTGCCGCACATCACCTGCGTCGGCGGCAGCCGCGAGGAAATCCGCGCGCTGCTCAAGCTGTACCGCGCACTGGGCTGCGACCGCGTCGTGGCGCTGCGCGGCGACACGCCTTCGGGCATGGTCCGCAGCGGCGACCTGCGCTACGCCAGCGAACTGGTGGAACTGATCCGCAACGAACATGGCGGCCATTTCCACATCGAGGTCGCGGCCTACCCGGAAACGCACCCGCAGGCCGACGATGCGTTGCGCGACCTGCGCAACTTCAAGACCAAGGTCGACGCCGGCGCCGACGGCGCGATCACCCAGTACTTCTACAACACCGACGCCTACTTCCGCTTCGTCGACGACGCACGCGCGCTCGGCATCGAGGTGCCGATCGTGCCCGGGATCATGCCGATCTCGAACTTCAGCCAGCTCAAGCGCTTTTCCGAAGCCTGCGGCGCGGAAATCCCGCGCTGGATCGGCCAGCGCATGCGCGCCTACGGCGACGATGCCGATGCGATCCGCGAATTCGCTTCCGACTTCATCGCGCGGATGTGCGAACGCCTGGTCGCGGGTGGCGCACCGGGGTTGCACTTCTACACGCTGAATCTTTCCAAACCGACACTGAACATCCTCCGCCGTTTAGGCGAGGTTGCGGCCTAGTTAAGTTTCGACGACAGGAAAGCACGCGCCATCGACGCGCGTGCGCGGAGCATGTGCGCGTCACGAACACGCCACGCTTTTGCCCCGCACATGAACAGGCTGATCCCCCTCGCCGCCGCTTCCATTGTCCTGCTCGCCGTCCCCGCCCCGCCCGTCGCGCACGCCACCACCGGCATCATGAAATGCGCCACCCCGGACGGCACCACCGCATACACCGACCATGCCTGCAGGCCGGGTTCGAAGGCCGTACCGATCTCCGGACAACTGTTGACCCGCATCGCGCGCGACGAAGCGCGTTCGCCCGATGCGATCGATGCATCGGCCACCGATGCGACCCCGGTCGCGATGCGCCGTTCGGTCGCCGACGGCTGCGCGCGTACCCCGGCACAGTTGCAAATGGACCTGCGCGCCTCGATTGCGCTCGGCGATGTCAATCGCGTGGCGGAAAGCTACCACTGGGTCGGCCTGTCGACGCGCGAGGGCGAACGCGTGCTCGACCGCCTGCAGCGCATGACCCGGGAACCGGTCGCCGACGCGCATTACTTCGACGCCGCGATCGCATCGCCGCTGGATGCCGATGCCGTCGAGATCGCCTCGGCCGACACGGGCCCCGGGCCGGCGGGGACGCTGCAACTGCAGCTCGGTCGCGGCACGGCGGGTTCCGTCGTCGACCTCGATGTCGAACGCTACGCGGGCTGCTATTTCGTGAAGTTCTGAACCGCGTCTTCCGCCGCATGCCGCGGCGGGCTAGTCTGCCGCGATGCGCTTTCCCCGCCCCGCGTTCCCGACCGGCCTGCTGCTGCCCGCGATCATGGCCGCATCGCTGTCCATCGTCCCGGCCACGAACGCACGCGCCGAAGTGCATCGCTGCACCACGACCGGTGGCGAAAGCGTCTATACCGACAAACCCTGCAGCGCCATCGGCGCCATCGACCGCCTGCCGCGGACGCAGGCGGGGCCGGCGGGCGCATCGCGGCTGTACCGCAGCAGTTGCTCGCGCACCCTGCAGGACCTGGTTTACGAACTCACCTCCGCGATCGACAGCCGCGACGTCAACCGCCTCGCCGGCCTGTACGACTGGGCCGGCATGTCGTCGAGCCGCGCCAACGACATCATGGACAGGCTCGACGCGATCGCGCAGCGGCCGCTTGTCGATGTGTTGCCGGTGATGCCGCGCGCGCCCGATCAAGACGGCGCTCTTGTCGATGGCGAGTACTACCCGCAGGACACCGTGCGACGCGCGCCGGTGGGCCTGCGCCTCGAGCAGACGATCGGCAAGTCCGCAGCGCCTACGCGCACCGTGCTCGGCCTGCGCCGCTACATGGATTGCTGGTGGGTGCGGCTCTAGCGGTGACTAGTACAGCTTGACCAGCCAGCCGTGGCGGTCGGGAACGCGGCCGTACTGGATGTCGGTCAGTTCCTTGCGGATCGCCATCGTGACCTCGCCGGCCGGGGCGTTGATGTCGCCGATCGAAAAACCTTCGCCCTTCAGCTCGCCGATGGGCGTCACCACCGCGGCGGTGCCGCAGGCGAATACTTCGACGATGTCGCCCGAAGCCACGCCATCCTTCCATTCGTCGATGGAGACCTTGCGCTCCTCCACCCGCAAGCCGCGGTCGCGCGCGAGTTGCAGGATGCTGGAACGGGTGACGCCATCGAGGATGCTGCCCGACAGTTCCGGGGTGACGATGCGGCCATCCTTGTAGACCAGGAACACGTTCATGCCGCCGAGTTCCTCCAGGTACTTGCCCTCGACCGGATCGAGGAACAGCACCTGCGAGCAGCCGTTCTCGCGGGCGTCCAGCTGCGGCAGCAGCGAAGCGGCGTAGTTGCCGCCGCACTTGGCCGCGCCGGTGCCGCCCCTGGCCGCGCGCGCATAGTCCTGCGACAGCCAGATGGACACCGGTGCGACGCCTTTCGAGAAATAGGCGCCGGCCGGGCTGGCGATGACGAGGTACGAGACCGCGTTCGCGGCGCGCACGCCGAGGAAGGCCTCGGTGGCGATCATGAACGGGCGGAAATACAGGCTGGTTTCCGGCTTCGACGGCACCCAATCGTGGTCGACGGCGATCAACTGGCGCAACGATTCGACGAATTCGTCCACCGGCAGTTGCGGCAACGCCAGCCGCGCGGCGGAACGCTGCAGGCGTGCGCCGTTGGCATGCGGGCGGAAAGTCCATATGGAGCCGTCGGCGTGGCGATAGGCCTTGATGCCTTCGAAGATTTCCTGGCCGTAGTGCAGCACCGCCGCGGCCGGATCGAGCGACAAAGGGCCGTAGCCGCGCACCTGGGCATCGTGCCAGCCGCGCGCCTTGTCCCATTCGATCGCGACCATGTGGTCGGTGAAGTGGCTGCCGAAGCCGAGTTCGCCGGCGAGGATGGCCGCGCGCTGTTCCGCGCTGCGGGCGTGATCGGATGGCGTGACCCGCCAGGCCAGCGGGGCGGCAGGAGCATTCATGCGGGAATCCTCGGGAAATCCTGACCGTGCATTATGCCGGAGCGCCCGAAGCCGCTCTTACGCCGCCGGCGAAAACCGCAGCGTCGCGACCACGCCGCGCACGGCGCCCGGCCGCACCTGTACGCTCCAGCCATAGAGTTCGCACAGGCGGCGGACGATCGACAGGCCGATGCCGCCGCCCTGCGAATGCTCGGCGTGGGTGCCGCGGTAACCGCGTTCGAACAGGCGCGCCGCGTCCTCGGCGCTGAGCCCGGGGCCGCTGTCCACCACTTCCACCGCGCCTGGCAGCAGCCGCACCACCACTTCGCCCGAAGGCGTGTACTTCACCGCGTTGCCGATCAGGTTGCCCAGCGCGACGTTGATCGCCGATTCGGGCGCGTCGACGCGCTGTTCGATGCCGCCTTCGAGGCGCAGTTCCAGCGGCTTGCCGCCGAGTTGCGCGCGGTGCGCATCGAGCAATTGTTCCGCGACCTTGCCCACGTCGGTATCGCCCAGCCCGCGCTCGTTGCGCGAGAGCAGGAGCAACGCGCTGATCAGGTCCGTGCATTGCTGTTCGGCGCGCTGGATGCGCTGCAGGCGGTTGCGGGTCTTGTCGTCGAGGCCGGGCCGCGACAGCGACAATTCCACCGCGCCCCTGATCACCGCAAGCGGCGTGCGCAATTCGTGGCTGACGTCGGCATTGAACTCGCGGTCGCGCTTCACCACTTCGGTCAGGCGCGAGGAATAGTCGTCCAGCGCCTTCGCCAGCTCGCCGACCTCGTCGTCGGCGAAATGCGTCGCCAGCGCCTCCGGTTGCGAACTGCGGCCGGAATCGCGCAGGCGCCTCGCCAGTTCCGACACCGGGCTCATCACCCGCGAGGCCGACCACCAGCCGATGAACAACGACACGGCCGACAATATCCCGACGAGGAAGATCAGCGCGTATTTCAACCGCGTCTGGCTCTCGCGTTCCTCGGCGATGTCGTATGCCAGGAAAAACCAGTACTTCTCGTCCTTCCTCACCGCCAGCTTGTAGACGCGCTCGCCGCCGCCGGAGGACGGCGCGGACAATTCGTGCACGCCGTTCGCCAGGTTCCGCCACTCCGTCGGCACGCGATCCAGCCGTTCCGTGCTGAACATGCGCCCCTGGATCTTCTCGAACGGGATGCCGATCGCATTCGGGTCCCGGTAGAAGCCATCGGCGAAAAGATTGTTGTTGCGCGTCAGGGCATCGGAAATGACCCTGCTTTCCACGTTGTTCTGGACGATGAACGTCGCCGCGGCGATGAATGCGGAAAGGAATACTCCGAACAGCAGGAACGAAACGATCAGGCGGCTGCGCAGCCGCCGGCGATAGCGCGTCTTGCGGCGGGGCGCGCTGTCAGGCGTTGGCATCTGGCGCGGCGATCCGGTAGCCGATGCCGTGCCGGGTCTGGATCAGCGGCACGCCGAACGGCTTGTCGACCACCGCGCGCAGGCCGTGGATGTGCACGCGCAGCGAATCCGAATCGGGCAGTTCCTCGCCCCACACGCGGGTCTCGAGGTCCTGCCGCGTCACCACCGCCGGCGAGGCCTCCATCAGTGCCTGCAGGATCTTCAGCGCGGTCGGGTTGAGTTGCAGCAACTTGCCCTGCCGCCGCACTTCCAGCGTGTCGAGGTTGTATTCGAGGTCGGCGACGTCGAGCACGCGCGTCAGCGGGCCCTTGCCGCGGCGCGACAGCGCGTTGAGCCGCACTTCGACTTCCTGCAGCGCAAACGGCTTGATCAGGTAGTCGTCGGCGCCGGAATCGAAGCCGGCGAGCTTGTTCTCCAGGGTGTCGCGCGCAGTCAACATCAGCACCGGCGTCTGCTTGCGCGCGTCGTTGCGCAGCTTGCGGCAGACCTCGAGTCCGTCCATTCCGGGCAGGTTGAGGTCGAGCACGATCGCATCGAAATCGTTCACCACCGCGAGGTGCAGGCCGGTCACGCCGTCCGCGGCGAAGTCCACGGTATGCCCGCGTTCCTCGAGGTAATCGCCGAGGTTGGCGGCGATGTCCTGGTTGTCTTCGATCACGAGGATGCGCATCGGCTGGCTCCGGGGAATCTCAGGTTCGACCGCCGGCGATGGCTGCGGTTCCGCGTTGCGGACGCCCGATTCTGGCACAGCCGCCGTGCACGGCGTTGCGGTGGGTTCAGGCGGCGCGGCGTCCGCGCCGGCGCGCCGCCGGGCGCGGGCTGGAGGCGGCCGAGTGTTCGATGATCGCGCGCGCGATGTCGACGCCGGTGGCGGCCTCGATGCCCTCCAGCCCCGGCGAGGAATTGATCTCCAGCACCAGCGGCCCGCGCTTCGAGCGGATCATGTCCACGCCGGCCACGCCGAGGCCGATGACGCCGGCGGCGCGCACCGCAACCTCCTGTTCGATGCTCGAAGGCACGATCGCCTTCGCACTGCCGCCGCGGTGCAGGTTGGAACGGAAGTCGCCCTTCGGCGCCTGCCGCCGCATCGCCGCGACCACCTTGCCGCCGACGACGAAGCAGCGCAGGTCGGCGCCGTGCGCCTCGGCCACGAATTCCTGCACGAGGAAATTCGCGTACAGGCCGCGCAAGGCCTCGACCACGCTGCGCGAGGACGACAGCTTTTCCGCCAGCATCACGCCGGCGCCCTGCGTGCCTTCGTTGAGCTTGATCACGTGCGGTGGCGGCCCGAGCATCGACAGCAGGTCGACGGTATCGTCGGGGTTGTCGCCGAACACGGTCGCCGGCAGGCCGATGCCCTGCGCCGCGAGCAACTGGTGGCAACGCAGCTTGTCGCGCGCGCGCGCGATCGCGTCGGACGGGTTCGGCGTGTAGCTGCCCATCAGTTCGAACTGGCGCAACACCGCGGTGCCGTAGCGGGTGATCGATGCGCCGATGCGCGGGATCACCGCGCCATAGCCGGCGATCGGCCGGCCCTTGTAGTGCATGTCGAAGCCTTCGCCGCTGATCCGGATGTAGCAGCGCAGCGGATCGAGCACGCGCACGCTGTGGCCGAGCGTGCGCGCGGCCTCGACCAGGCGCCGGGTCGAATACAGCTTGGCGTTGCGCGAGAGGATGGCGAGTTTCATGCGCGGACCGGCCTCGGGTGGAGGAAGGAGCGTGCCGGATCGACCGTGAACGCTCCGCCCAATGCGGTGCGGCCGACCAGCAGCGGGAACAGCATGCCGCCGCGATCGGTCAGGTTGATTTCAACCGGGCGCGCCTGCCCGGCCAGCCACAGGGTGGTGTGCAGGAACGGACGCAGGCCGCGATGGCCGCCGGAATCGACCACTTCCCGCTCGTCGAACAGCGGCGCGGCCGCCTCGACCATGCGCACGCGACGCTTGCCGCAACGCACCCGGAAACCGACCCAGGGCGCGCCGCCCTCGGCGAACCGCCACGAGGCATCGACGTGCAGCGCCGAGGTGCGCGCGCCGGTATCGATCTTGGCCCGCATCCGAGGCAGGCCGAGATCCGGCAACACCGCCCATTCGCGCCAGCCCAGTTCGATCATGTGGCGCCTCTGGTTCCGGAAACGAAAGCAGCGACCAACCCGCGGGGTTCGCGGCCTGGAAGCGACGCAAGCGGGCGGGGATGTTATCGCGATTCCCGCACCGGACAGCGGCGGTGGCGGCATGGCGCGGCGCGGCATGTGCGCATGCCTCTTAACGGATTCCTAGCGGGGCGGGAATATCGTTTCCGGGCGGGGGATGCCTTGTCCGGACCTGGATCGACGATCGTCGAAACCACTTGTGAGGTGCCACGATGAATTTCTCCAACGCCAACTGCGGTACGACCCCATGCCTTGCCCTCCGTAAGCTCGCCGCCCTGCTCCTGGCCAGCGCCGCCTTGTCCGCCGGCACCGCCGGCACCGCCGCCGCGGCGACCTACCAGATCATCCAGTTGCCGATGACGCCGGGCATCGAATGGGGCCACGCCAACGGCATCAACGAAGCCGGCGAAATCGTCGGTACCCTCCTGAACGACTATTCACGCAAGTTTGCCGTCACCTGGGGGAGTGCGCCTTATGCGCTGCGCGTGTTGCCCATCGCAACGTTGCCCGGATCCGGATTGCGATCGAAGTCGACCGAGGCATTCAGAATCAGCGACGCCGGGTATATCGTCGGCAAGCAATGGCTCGTGAGGGCGGACTCCGTTCCGCTGCGATGGGACCCGGGCGGCGAGACGGTTAGCGTGCTTCGCCCTCCACAGGGCGTCTCGGCGGATGACGAGGTAAAGGACGTCAACAGCAACGGCATCGCCGTTGGATTGCGCGTGACCGCGGGCCCCAACCCTCCCTTCCGGAGGACGGTGATCTGGTTCACTCCGAAATTGTCCATCTCGTTGCAGAGCGAGGGCGACGGTTTCGACGACAACTACGCAAATGCCGTGAACGACGCCGGCACCATCGCCGGTTACGCGATACCCCTCGGCACCACGGTTTCCCACGCGTTCCGCCGGATCGCCGACGGCGAGATGCAGGATCTGGGCGACCTGCCCGGTGGCGAAGATTCCAGCGTTGCCTACGGCGTCAACGATGCCAACCAGGTCGCAGGCAGCAGCACATCGGAATCCGGCCTGCGTGCCGTGCTCTGGGATACCGACGGCTCACCGATGGATCTTGGAGAACTGCCCGGTGGCGGCGAATGGGATTATGGGGCCAGCGCTCTCAACGATGCCGGTGTCGTGGTCGGCGGATATAACGACGGGGAAGACGGCGGAATATTCGTCTGGACCGCGGCCACGGGCATGCAGAATATCGTCGACCTGATCGATCCGCTCGATCCGCTGTATCCGCGGATCGCATCCGGCGAGCTGCAAATCCAGATCAACGACCTCAACGACGCGGGCGTGATGGTCGGCGCCGCCGCTTCGACTTCGGAGTCGATTCCGATCGTGCTGGTCCCGCAGACGTGAGATGCCAGCCATCGCCTGCCGGCGTCGCCAGCCGGCATGGCGAAGAGGTTGGAGCGGGTGAAGGGAATCGAACCCTCGTCAGTAGCTTGGGAAGCTACAGCTCTACCATTGAGCTACACCCGCGCAGGGCGGCAGTCTAGGACCGCAGCGCGAGGCTGGCAACGCGACGCGGGAATGCCGCGCCGCGCTGCACGGCGGGTCAGAACCCGCGGCCGATGGTGACGAACGCGCTGGCGTTGTCGGCGCTGTCCTGGCCGAGCGTGCCGGTCACGCCGAAATCGGCGTCGAAGCCGCCGACATGCGTGCGCATGCCGAACAGCGCGGTCGCGTAGCTCTTGTCCTGCGACAGGCCCGGCACCGCGTACTCGCCGGCCGTGCCCAGCGTCTGCGACGTCGCGAAGGCTACTTCCGGCGCGTCCTCGAACTGGCGGTTCCACGCAACGCGCGCATACGGCTGCACGCGATCGTTGATCGCATAGCTCGCCTGCCAGCCGACGCTGCCGATCAGCGAATCGAACTTCTGGTCGGGATAGGACAGCGCCGTGGACAGGGTCGGGTCGCTTTCGTCGAAGCCGTCCACCTTGATCGTCTGCGACAGCAGGCCCAGCACCGGTCCGTTGCGGAAGGCGCCGTCGCCGAAGGTCCAACCGGCCTGCACGCCGGCGGTGATGTTGCTGCCGCCCGGCGAACCGTCGTGGGTGCGCGTCGCGGTACCGAGGACGATTTCGCGGTGGGTGTCGAAGTCGAGGTTGGTGTAGCTCAACTGGCCGGTGACCCAGCCGTGCGAACCGTTCCAGCCGACGAAGCCACCGAGGGTCGCGTCGGTCTGGTCGAAGTCGCCGCCGGCGTGGCCCCAGTCGATGCCCTGCCGGCCGATGCCGCCGAACACGCCGTAGGCCAGTGCGCCGCTGCGCCAGTCGACGCCGCCGGTGATCGTCGGGCCGGAGCCGCCGTATGCGTTCTGCCCGCTGTTCGAATGCTGGAAGTCGCCGCGCGCGTTGCCCCACCAGCGCATGCCGTCGCCCTGCACGCCGGTGGCGTGACCGAAGACGGTTTCCGCGCGGGCACGGCCCACCGCATCGGCCGAGACCGGCAGCGCCGCGATCTGGCGCGGGGCATCGATCATCGAGATCGCGTAGTTCGCGAGCACCGCATGCGCGGTCGTGGTCGGGTGCACGCCGTCGGCGAACACGTAGCCGCTCACGTCCGCGGCGACGTAATCCAGCGGGCTGCACAACTGCGAGGACACCATGCCGCAGGCCGGCGTCGTGGTGTTGGTGAAACCGTAGGCGCCCGGGTTCGAAACGATTTCCTGCAGCAGGTGGAAGGTATCGAGCGGGATCACGCGCAGGCCCGCCGCCGCCAGCGACGAGAACAGCGCGTCGTTGTACGACGTGGTGAGCTGCGTGCCGAGCGCCGAATTGGCGCCCGCATACGCCGGCGTCAGGCCGATGTCGGGCACGGTCGCGACCATGACGTATTTCGCGCCGGCGGACTGCAGCGTGGACACGATGCCGACTTCAGAGGCCACCGCCTGGCCGATGATCGTTGGCGCGGTGGTCGGGTCCGTGACCGCGAAAATGTCGTTCGCGCCGCCCCAGACCGTGTACAGCGCATCCGGGTCGACGGTATTGCCGGACAGGTACATGCCCAGTTGCGTATTCATCGACAGCGAGGGATTGCCCGGCGCGTCGGTGCCGACGCGCGCGCCGCCGATGGCGTAGTTGGTGCCGCCCTCGGGAACCACGGCGGTGCCGGTGAAACCAAGCGCGGGATCGGCGTTGGTGCCGAAATAATTCGCGAAGTACTCCGACCACACCAGCCCGGGATTGGTGGTGAAGCGCCCGACCAGCGCGCCGTTCGGACCGGCCTGACTGATGATGTAGGGGCGGAAGTAACCGGAATCGGTCAGGCTGTCGCCGAAGAACCAGGTGTTGCTGAACACGTTGTCGCCGGCGAACGCCGGAGCGGCGGCGGACAGCGCGAGCGCGGCGGCCAGCAGGCTGCGCATGGGTCGGAACGGCTTGCTCATTTCCCCTCCCAGGGGTGCTTCCGGGAGCGATACGCCCCCGCATGGCGCGATGGTTTCACGAAGCCGCCATGCCCACAAGTCGCGCAAGGCTGTCGCGGCGGCGCGCGGCGCGCCACACTGTCGGGCATGGAAATCCTGCTGAATGGCCAGTCTTGCCCGATCCGGGACGGCGCCACCCTCGACGACCTGCTGCGCGAGCAGGGGCTGGCCGAACGCCGGGTCGCGATCGAGGTCAATGGCGAGATCGTGCCGCGCGGACGACGCGCCGAACATGTGCTGCTTCCGGCCGACCGGGTCGAAATCGTGCATGCCCTGGGTGGCGGCTGAGCATCGACCGGAGCCCGCGCACACCTTCTCGGCCGCGAGCATCGTCCGCTTCCACGAAACGCACGGTGCGATTCGCGCGACAGGCAACCCGGCGATCGCCGGCCACACGGGCATGGCCGGGATCCGTGGCTTTGCGGCCCCGGCTTGCGCCGGGTGTGCGTTTTGGCTGGCGCGCGAATCGCCCCGCACGCAAGCGGGCCGTTGCGACGACGTTCGGGGGTTCACCGCCGCGAACGAGCCCACTCCCCCAGCACAACGCAGGGGCTTCGCCGCACCGGCCAACGAGCGGCCCGCAGTCGGTCGGCTGCTAACATGACGCGATGATCGAAGTCGCCACAGACGCGCTGCTCATCGCCGGGAAACCCTACGGTTCCCGCCTGCTCACCGGCACCGGCAAGTTCAAGGACCTGGACGAAACCCGCCGCGCGACCGAGGCCGCCGGCGCGCAGATCGTCACCGTCGCCATTCGTCGAACGAACATCGGCCAGAACCCGGGCGAACCCAACCTGCTCGACGTATTGCCGCCGGACAAGTACACGATCCTGCCGAACACCGCCGGCTGCTACACCGCCGAGGACGCGGTGCGCACCTGCCGGCTGGCGCGCGAGCTGCTGGACGGCCACAAGCTGGTCAAGCTCGAGGTGCTCGGCGACCAGAAGACGCTCTATCCCGATGTCGTCGCCACCCTCGCCGCCGCGGAAACGCTGGTGGAGGATGGCTTCGATGTCATGGTCTACACCAGCGACGACCCGATCCTGTGCAAGCGGCTGGAGGACATCGGCTGCGTCGCGGTGATGCCGCTGGCCGCGCCGATCGGTTCCGGCCTGGGCTTACAGAACCGGTACAACCTGATCGAGATCGTCGAGAACGCGAAGGTGCCGATCATCGTGGATGCCGGCGTCGGCACCGCGTCGGACGCCGCGATCGCGATGGAACTCGGCTGCGACGGCGTGCTGATGAACACCGCGATCGCCGGCGCGAAGGATCCGGTTCTGATGGCGCATGCGATGAAGCTCGCGGTCGAAGCCGGCCGCGCGGCGTTCAAGGCCGGGCGCATCCCGCGCAAGCGCTTCGCGTCGGCGTCGTCGCCGGTCGACGGCCTGATCGGCTGATGATCGCCTCATGCAGGAGCGCTCCCGAGCGCGACCCGGCCGGCGGCTCGTGCGGAAAGTCGCGCTCAAGCGCGCTCCTACAGGGCAAACGGGAATGACGCAGGGCGCGAAAGTCCCGCCGAAGCCCTTCACCAGGACCGATGGTCGCCGTGAAATCCGCAGCTTCGTGCTGCGCCAGGGCCGCTTCACCGAGGCGCAACAGCGCGCGTTCGACGAGCTGTGGCCGCGCTTCGGCCTCGACTACGCCGGCGAACAACGCGACTTCGATGCCGCGTTCGGGCGCAAGGCGAAGCGCATCCTCGAAATCGGCTTCGGCAACGGCGAAGCGCTGCGCTTTTCCGCGCAGCGCGATCCCGACCGCGACCACATAGGCATCGAGGTGCATGCGCCCGGCGTCGGCCGGTTGTTGAACGCGTTGGCCGCGGACGATGCGCGCAACACGCGCCTCTACCACCACGACGCGGTGGAAGTGCTGCAAAACGAAATCGCCGACGCATCGCTCGACGAAGCGCGCATCTACTTCCCCGATCCCTGGCACAAGAAGCGCCACCACAAGCGGCGGCTGGTGAACCCGGAGTTCGCCGCGCTGCTGGTGCGCAAGCTCGCGCCGGACGGGCGCTTGCACCTCGCCACCGATTGGCAGGACTATGCCGAACGGATGTGGGACGTGCTCGATGCGACGCCCGGCCTCGCCAACCGCGCCGGGCCACGCGGCCACGTGGCCCGTCCCGAATGGCGTCCGCAGACCCATTTCGAGTCGCGCGGACAGCGCCTCGGCCATGGCGTCTGGGACCTGCTCTACGACCGCACGCACGACAGCATGACGACCTGACGAGCCATGGACACCACGCTCACGCTCACCACCGACATGAAGCTGGTGCTCGGCCTGGTGCTGCTGACCATGGTGCTTTTCATGTTCGAACGCCTGCGCGCCGACCTGGTCGCGCTGGTGGTGCTGGTGCTGCTCGGCCTGACCGGCCTGGTCGCGCCCGAGGACCTGTTCAACGGCTTTTCCTCGAACGCGGTGATCTGCGTCATCGCGACCATGATCCTCGGCGCGGGCCTGGACCGTACCGGCGCGCTCAACCGGCTCGCCGGCTGGCTGCTGCGCCGCGCGCGCGGGATGGAGAAGCGCCTGCTGCTGCTCACGACCACCATCGCCGGATTGAATTCGCCGCTGATGCAGAGCCCGGCGGTGATGGCGCTGTACCTGCCGGTCGCATCGCGCTTGTCTTCGCGCACCGGCACGCCGCTGTCGCGATTCCTGCTGCCGATCGCGGCCGCGATCATCATGGGCAGCAGCCTGACCATGGTCGGCAGTTCGCCGTTGATCCTGCTCAACGACCTGCTGGTTTCGTCGAACAGCAACCTGCCCTCGGGCACCGCGGTGCTGCACCCGCTGAAGATGTTCGCGCCGTTGCCGGCGGGCCTCGCGCTGCTGCTGCTGTGCCTGGCGTACTTCCATTTCTTCGGCGACCGCCTGCTCGGCAATGGCGAGGAGAAATCCGCGGTCACCCCGGCGCGCACGCAGAGCTATTTCGCGAGATCCTACGGAATCGAGGGCGACGTGTACGAACTGACCGTCGGCGCCGAAAGCCCGTTGGTGGGCATGTCGCTGGGCGAAGCCGAGGCGAAGCACGGCGCGCCGTTGCTGCTCGCGCTCAAGACCGGGAGCGACGACTCGCGGCTGGCGCCGCCGGCGGATGCGCGCATCTGGGTCGGCAGCGTGCTCGGGGTGATGGGCCCGAAGCAGGAAGTCGCGGATTTCGCCCAGAACAACTTCCTGCGCATGAGCGCACGCCTGCGCGAGTTCGGCGACCTCTTCAACCCCAGCCGCGCCGGCATCTCCGAGGCGGTGGTGCCGCCGAACTCGCGCTTCATCGGCAAGACCGCGGGCGAACTGCAGTTGCGCCGCCAGCAGCGGCTCAGCCTGCTCGCGATCAACCGCGACAAGGAAGTGATCGGCGAAGACGTGCGCAACGTCAAGCTGCACGCCGGCGACATGCTGGTGCTGCACAGCATCTGGACAGACCTGGCCGAAGCCGCGCGCGGTCGCGACTTCGTCGTCGTCACCGACTACCCCAAGGCCGAGCAGCGCCCGCACAAGTTCAAGATCGCGATGACGATCTTCGCGATCACGATCCTCGTTGCGCTCAGCTCGCGCATCCCGATCTCGATCGCGCTGATGACCGGCGTCGCCGGCATGCTGGTGTGCGGCGTGCTGAAGATCGACGAGGCGTATTCCGCGATCAGCTGGCGCACGGTATTCCTGATGGCCTGCCTGATCCCGCTCGGCTGGGCGGTGGATTCCACCGGCGCCGCTGCCTGGGTCGCCGGCGGCATGCTCGACAACCTGCCGGACAGCCTGCCGCCGTGGGTGCTGGAAGCGGCGATCGCGGTGATCACCAGCGTGTTCGCGGCGATGATCGGCAACGTCGGTTCGACGATCGTGATGGTACCGCTGGCGATCAACCTCGCCATCGCCAGCGGCGGCGATCCGACCGCGTTCGCGTTGGTCGCCGCGCTCTCTGGTTCGAACAACATCGTCACGCTGTCCAATCCGGTGATCGCGATGGTCAGCGGACCGGCCGGTTACACCACCACGAGGCTGTTGCGGGTCGGGCTGCCGCTGGTGCTGGCCTACATCGCGGTGACCGTGCTGGCGATCAACCTGCTGTACTAGCGAAATACGCGCTGGTCGCGGCTGGGCTTTCAACAACCGAATCAAAAGAAGGGGACGGAGGCAATGAAGTCAATTAATTGCCTCCGTCCCCTTTCAGATACACGTTACCGTCGCGCACTTCCACCGCGACCGCGCGCAGCGATTCGCCGCGGCACGGCCCGGCGACGCATTCACCGCCAGCGAGTTCGAAGCTGGCGCCATGCGCGGCGCAGACCAGCAGGCCGCCGCTGCGCAGGAATTTCCCGGGCGCCCAGTCGAGGCGGCGCCCGGCGTGCGGACAGACGTTGAACCACGCGCGCGCGCGGTCGCCGTCGCGATGCACGATCAGCGATTCGGCATCGCCATCGACGGTGCCCTCGACTTCGGCCAGGCCGCCGTCCTCGATGGCATCGAAGGCGATCAACGCGGAGCGGGTCGTCGTGTCCTGGGGCATCG